>WBZO01007040.1_pt1 | contig 10575 bp, 7 predicted proteins | sample 5204261 | NCBI WGS metagenome assembly WBZO01 (sample SAMN12412400, study PRJNA552823) | activated sludge metagenome | isolation source: activated sludge from anammox sidestream of wastewater treatment plant... | place: USA: North Carolina | collected 2017-09
GGACGGAGCAATCGTTCTGAGCGCCGATGGCCAACACATCCTGCGCGCCGGAGTGCAGCTCCTTCCTGATGGTTCCCTACCCACCGAGGAGACCGGCACCCGCCATCGCACAGCAGACCGGGTTGCTCAACAGGCAGGATTCCCCGTGGTGTCGGTGAGTAAGTCAATGCGAACCGTCGCCCTCTACGTCCGCGGGCATCGCCATGTGTTGGAGGACTCCTCGGCGATTCTCAGCCGGGCCAACCAGGCACTGGCAACCCTGGAGCGCTACAAGTACCGGCTCGATGAGGTGTCGTCCGTGCTGTCCGCCTTGGAAGTCGAAGACATGGTGACGGTGCGCGACGTCGCTGCGGTCGCCCAGCGTTTGGAGATGGTGCGGCGAATCGCAAACGAGATCGCCGAATACGTGGTGGAGCTCGGGACAGACGGTCGCCTGATCGCGCTGCAGCACGATGAGTTGGTGTCCGGTGTGGAGGACGGTCGGGTGCTCGTTGTTCGCGACCACGTTCCCGCCGCAGTGGCGGACGTAAGCGTCGAATCAGTGCTAACTGATCTCGATTCACTGTCGGCCACCGACCTGCTGGACCTCGACCTCGTTGCCAATGCGTTTGGAATTGGCGGCGGTCCAGAAGGTCTCGATACCTCGGTCACGCCGCGCGGTTACCGGCTGCTTTCGCGAATACCGCGGTTGCCGGACTTCGTCATTGACCGACTCGTCGATCACTTCGGCGATACCCAAAGGCTGTTGGCAGCGACCATCGACCAGCTGCAAGCTGTCGACGGCATCGGAGACACTCGCGCCCGCAGCGTTCGAGACGGCCTGTCGCGGATGGTGGAGTCGAACTTCCGCTAGCGCGGGTACTTCGCGGCAACTAGGAAATCGAGAAGGTAGCCGGGCTGCTCTTCACTTGATCGTTCTTGCCGATGACCTCGTAGCTTCCCGGTGACGCGGTTGGCTGGCCTGATGGGCAACCGGGTTTGCTCTGCTGCTGATTCCAATTGGCATTGAGCTGGTACACGTCGCCTGGCTGAATCGTCTGAACCTGATCAGTTCCGGCCGGTGCGCAGTCGTCACTGGACCAGACCTCGTTGCCGCCACTTTGCACAAGGACGGTGTTGGGCTTCGTTCCGACATTGCGAGCGCATGCCTTGTTGGAGATGTTCTTGATCGACATCGTGAAGGTGATCGGCGTGCCGGCCGGGAACGAGGTCCCCTTGTCTGGTTTGACGGTCACCTCAATGTCGGAATCCGAACAGGCGGCTCCACTCGCTGTGCTGGACGGGCTTGCTGAACTGGATGCGCTGGCAGTCGCGGTTGGAGTCGACGACGGGGATGGAGCGGCGGTTGGTGCTGGGTCCGATGAGCACGAGCGCAGGATCATGAACAGGATGATGAGAACGACAAGTGCGGCCAGGCCGACAAGTAGCCGCCGACGCCAATAGACACCGGGCTCTTCTGGTCCAACTGGATTAATCACGCTGCTCACGGCGGAAACGCTAACAAGGCTTCCGCCCGCCGGATGCAGCAGTGCCGTCGAACGAGGGTGTGTCGCGACATTCTTGACGCTCTGCGATCAGCAGCGCACCCTCGGCCACGGTCTGTGAGTGCTCCCGGCAGACTGAACGGGTGAAAAGGTCGGCGGTCGTGCGCGCCGATGGCGCCATTGATGTCCGGGTTGCCGCTCGCATTACGGCGGCTGTGCGCGAGTGGTTCGGTAACCAGGCGCGGGATCTGCCCTGGCGTGCGGCGGATGCCACCGCTTGGGGGGTATTTGTCAGCGAGGTGATGTCGCAGCAGACTCCGGTTGCGCGCATCGCACCCGCCTGGCGGGACTGGATGCGGTCCTGGCCAACTCCTACTGACTTGGCGGCAGCAAGCCCGGCGGAGGTCATTCGCGCTTGGGACCGATTGGGCTACCCGCGCCGCGCTTTGTGGCTGCGGGATGCCGCGGTCATGATGCGCGACGAGTTTGACGGCGAGGTACCGCGTACCTACGACGAATTGCTGACCTTGCCCGGGGTAGGTGACTACACCGCCGCAGCGGTTGCCGCCTTCGCCTTCGACCAGCGTGTGCCGGTGCTCGACACGAATGTTCGTCGAGTCCTTGCCCGGCTTGTGTTTGGCATCGAGCATCCGGGCGGCTCAAGCGCAACGAAGCTTGAGCGTCGAGTCGCGGCCGAATTCCTTCCGGCTGATGGCCGACAGGCGGCGATTTGGTCGGTTGCCTCAATGGAGCTCGGTTCACTCGTCTGCCGATCAGCCGCCCCGGATTGCCCGCAGTGTCCAGTGCGTTCCGACTGCGCGTGGGTCGCGCTTGGAATGCCGAAGCTGAAAGCTCGACCGAAGCGAACTCAGAAGTTTGAGGGAACTGACCGACAGGTCCGTGGCAAGTTGATGGCGGTGCTGCGACATAGCCCCAAGCCAGTCACTGGCGCTGCCCTACGCGAGTGCTGGGCAGATGACTCCCAACGTGACCGCTGCCTCGACTCCCTCGTCGCGGACGGCCTGGTTGAGCCGTTGCCCCGCGGCCGATTCCGCCTACCCGGCTAGACCGCGTGACCCGCGGACGCGTTCACTGGGACCTTCGCGTTCTTCCACTGGGTGGCCCCAAATATGATCCCCAGAATCCCAACCAACGCCGCCCAGGAATACAGCGTGACGCTGATAGCAGATTGAGTAACATCTGTTCCGCCTCCGCCAACGGCCTCCATGGTCGCGGATGCGATGACCACTGCCACTCCACCGAGCGAAACCATCAAGGTCAACAGGACACCTGCGGCCGCGCCGGACTGCGATTCCTCGACGACACTTTGCACGGCGATGTTCCCAAATTGGTAACCCATACCAAGGGAAAACGACGAGAAGCCCATCACGATGAGGAACACGACGATGTTGTTTGAGACGCCAAGCAACACCAGACTCAACGCTCCAACCAACATGGCGATTGTCATGACTCGCTGACCTGGGACCTTGGATGCCAGTCGCCCGCTGATCGGGCCACCAATCGAAAGGCCGATAGCAGCCGGTATGAACATCAACCCGGCGACCAACCCGGAGTAATCGCGCACCTGTTGCAGGTACAGCGTCGACACGAAGATCATGACGCAGATGCCCATGTTGGCGATTGTCGAGGCCACGACGAGCGCGGTGAAGTTCCCGTTCCGCATGAGGGACGGCGGTGTCAGCGGCCATTCCGCGCGCCGCTCCCAGATCGCGAAGACAAAGATCGCCGCGATACCGAGGATCGCCGGGATATAGGTGATCGGTGCAAGGCCCTCGATTGACACATCATCGATCCCCAGCGAAACTCCCGTGATTCCGACGGCTATCAGCAAGACACCGAGCCAGTCGAGGTGTCGCAGGGATTTGCCAGCCAAGTCGGTGTCTTTGGACTCCTTGAGCTGCCGGGACCCCCAGATGACCCCAAACGCTGCAATAGGAACATTGATGAGGAATACCCATCGCCAGCCGATGGTGGAGGCGAAGCCACCGCCGATGATCGGGCCCGCGGCAGTTCCGATCCCTGCGAGGCCCGAGAGGAATCCGAGGATCCGTGGTCGTTCGAGGGCGTTCGTCGCGTTCGTCACCAACGACATTGCGACGGGGAAGTACATTCCAGCGCCAAGCCCCTGCAGAACCCGAGCCGCAATGACCGAGCCAGTAGTTGGGGAGAGTCCCACCCACAACGATGCTATGCCAAAAATCGACAGCCCAATGAGCAGCATCTTCTTGCGTCCGACGAGATCCGCGATCCGGCTGCCGGGGATCATCGCAACACCGATCGCGATCATGTACGCGCTAACGGTCCACTGCAGATCAGTGGCCGTGGTGTTGAGCTCCTCGGCCATATTCGGCAGGGCAAGCGCCAACGCGAAGTAGTCCAACTGCACGCAGATGAGCGCAATGCCCACCGCACCGAATCGCGCGAAGATCTCTTTTGCGGTGACTTTCCCTTGCGCGTCGTTCGCAATCACTCTGGACATGGCGATCAACCTAGCCAAATCGATGGGCTACTGACAGACCAAACCCCCGACAATCTTCGTCTCCGTCGCCGCTGCTGGTGGGGATCGAAGCTGACGGGGGCCTGGTCGAAGTGAACTACTCCGTACCGGCGGATTCGGCGCTGTCGGCCGACTCAACAACCTCGGCAACCTCAATGGTGTCCGGCATTGGGGGCTTGGCTGCACCACTGAACGTGAAGACCAGGTCCTCACCGCTGCCCTCCACGTCGACCACGACGATCTCGCCCGGTTTGAGATCCCCGAACAGAATTCTTTCGCTGAGTGCATCTTCGATATCGCGTTGAATTGTGCGACGCAGCGGACGGGCACCGAGCACTGGGTCGTAACCGCGGTCGGCGAGTGCCTGCTTGGCCTCCGGGGTGAGCTCGATCCCCATGTCCTTGTCGCGCATCCGCTCATCTAGCTTGGCCAGCATGAGGTCGACGATCTGCACGATCTCGTCCTGCGTGAGCTGGTGGAACACGATGATGTCGTCAATGCGGTTGAGGAACTCCGGCCGGAAGTGGTTCTTCAGCTCGTCGTTGACCTTCGCCTTCATCCGCTCGTACGAGGTCTTCTCATCCTCCGCATTGCCGAACCCAAGGCCCACGCTCTTGGAGATGTCGCGGGTACCAAGGTTCGTCGTCATGATGATGACGGTGTTCTTGAAGTCGACCACCCGACCTTGCGAATCGGTCAGTCGGCCGTCTTCCAAGATCTGCAACAGCGAGTTGAAGATGTCCGGGTGTGCCTTCTCGACTTCATCGAAGAGCACTACGGAGAACGGCTTGCGACGGACCTTTTCCGTCAACTGACCGCCCTCTTCGTACCCGACGTAGCCCGGAGGCGAACCGAACAGCCGCGACACGGTGTGCTTCTCGCTGTACTCGCTCATGTCGAGGCTGATGAGCGCATCCTCTTCACCAAACAGGAACTCGGCCAACGTCTTGGACAACTCGGTCTTACCCACACCGGAAGGTCCGGCGAAGATAAACGAACCGCCGGGACGCTTCGGATCCTTCAGACCGGCGCGCGTGCGTCGGATCGCTTGACTCAGCGCGTGGATCGCCTGTTCCTGGCCGATGACCCGCTTGTGCAGCTCACTTTCCATCCGCAACAGCCGCTGGCTTTCTTCCTCAGTCAACTTGAAGACCGGAATGCCAGTCGCCGTGGCAAGGACCTCTGCGATCAGGTCTTCATCCACCTCAGCAACCACGTCGAGGTCTCCAGCTTTCCATTCCTTCTCACGCTCGGCCTTCTCCGCGATGAGGTTCTTTTCATCGTCGCGCAGGCGCGCAGCCTTCTCAAAGTCCTGGGCATCAATCGCCGATTCCTTTTCCCGACGAACAGCGGCGATGCGCTCATCGAATTCGCGCAGATCCGGCGGAGCCGTCATACGTCGAATCCGCAGGCGGGCGCCTGCTTCATCGATGAGGTCGATCGCCTTGTCCGGCAGGTATCTGTCATTGATGTAGCGGTCAGCCAGCGTCGCTGCATTGACCAGGGCGGCGTCGGTGATCGTGACTCGGTGATGGTTCTCGTACCGGTCGCGCAGACCTTTGAGGATCTCGATCGTGTGGGCGAGGCTCGGCTCCATCACCTGAATTGGCTGGAAGCGACGCTCAAGTGCCGCATCCTTCTCGACGTACTTGCGGTACTCGTCCAGGGTGGTGGCACCAATGGTTTGCAGCTCGCCGCGGGCCAACATCGGCTTGAGGATGCTGGCCGCGTCGATTGCGCCTTCGGCAGCACCGGCCCCGACCAACGTGTGCATCTCGTCGATGAACACGATGATGTCTCCGCGGGTACGGATCTCCTTGAGAACCTTCTTCAAGCGCTCTTCGAAGTCGCCGCGGTAGCGAGAACCGGCAACCAACGCGCCCAGATCCAGGGTGTAGAGCTGCTTGTCCTTCAGCGTCTCGGGAACCTCGTTGTTGACGATCATCTGAGCCAGACCCTCAACAACGGCGGTCTTTCCAACACCGGGTTCACCGATGAGAACGGGGTTGTTCTTGGTGCGCCGCGACAGCACCTGCATGACGCGCTCGATTTCCTTCTCGCGGCCGATGACCGGATCCAGCGCACCTTCGCGAGCCGCCTGTGTGAGGTTGCGGCCGAACTGGTCAAGCACCAGCGAGGTCGACGGCGTCCCTTCCTGCGGACCACCGGCGGTGGCGGGCTCTTTGCCCTGGTAGCCCGACAGCAGTTGAATGACCGTTTGGCGAACTCGATTCAAATCCGCGCCGAGCTTGACGAGCACCTGTGCCGCGACGCCTTCACCTTCGCGGATCAGACCCAGCAGAATGTGCTCAGTACCAATGTAGTTGTGACCGAGTTGCAGCGCCTCGCGCAGCGACAGTTCCAGGACCTTCTTGGCGCGCGGCGTGAACGGAATGTGGCCACTTGGCGCCTGCTGACCTTGACCAATTATTTCCTCGACCTGGTGGCGGACGGCCTCCAGGGAGATGTTCATGCTCTCGAGAGACTTGGCGGCAACGCCTTCACCCTCGTGGATGAGACCCAGCAGGATGTGCTCAGTGCCGATGTAGTTGTGGTTGAGCATGCGCGCTTCTTCTTGCGCGAGCACCACCACTCGTCGCGCCCGGTCGGTAAATCTCTCGAACATCGTCACTCCCCTTAGCTAGGGCCTTGCCCGTGCACTGTCACCGCTTTACGAGGTGGCACTACGGTAACTGGCTGGGTTCGACTGTAGTCACCCATTTCAACAGGTAACTGCACCCAACCTAACCGCAACCGGTTTGGCGTAAACCTAACGCGGTCGGTCAGCTTTGATGCGAGCCGGGCAGCCTCGTTCCGTTGCTTTGTTCTAACAGGGCAACGAGGGGCGATGTTCCGGTATTACGGCGGCTTCGCGCAGGGCGAAAATCCATTGACGCAACTACGGTGTCCATATGACGAAGAACCTGGTGGTGGTGGGCGCCGGTCCGGGACTCGGCGCGGCAATTGCGCAGCGGTTTGGCAGGGCAGGATTCACCATCGGACTAATCGCCCGCGACGAGCCGGTGCTTACCGAGCTGAGTGCCGAGCTGAGCGCCGCTGGAGCCGACGTCGTGACGGCCCGCGCAGACGTCACTGACGCCGACGAACTTCGCGGTGCCTTGGACACCTGCAGCACAGCCTTCGGCACGCCGGATGTCGTCATCTCGAACACGTCAATGTTCGTCGAGGCCACGCCAACGGAGGTCGACGCAGCGGTGTTCGAGTTGACGTGGCGGGTTGCGTGCCTGGGTTCACTGATCGCGCTTCAGCATGTGGTTCCTGGCATGCGTGAGCGCGGCAGCGGTGTGTTTCTCATGCCCGGCACGCCGCTGGCATTGAAGCCCTGGCCGCCCGGCGCCTCGTTGGGCGCGGCAAAGGCCGCAGCGCGGAGCCTGGTCATGAACGCCGGAGTTGAACTCGCGCCGGAGAACATCCACGCGGCCGTGGTAACCATCGACGGAGTCATCAAGGCTGGCACCGACTTCGACCCGGGGTTGATCGCAGAGCGGTTCTTTGACGTTGCCGCGCTATCGGCCTCTGACTGGAAACCCGAGTACCACTACCCGGGAACAGGTTCGGACTAACGCTCTGCCGATTCAGGCGGCGAAGCGGGCCGCGTGGGTTTCCAGACTTACGAGCAGTTGACCAACGAGCGTCGCCGTCACTTCGTTCGTGAGTTCACCGTTGTCATCGAACGCCTCGTTCGCCCGCCCGAGCATCACTTCGGGCTTGTTCACTGGGTGAGCATCAAGGAACACCAGCATCTGGCGCAGGTGATACTGCATCCGCGCTGTTCCGACCGGGCCCATCGAGGCACCCATGACCGCCGCCGCCTTGCTGGCGAATACCGAGGGTTGCACCCGCGAAAGCCAATCGATGGCGTTCTTCAAGCCACCGGGAACGGAGTAGTTGTACTCCGGGGAAACAATCAAGATCGCATCGGCGCTATCGATGTCGTGGGCGGCCTGTTTGACGGCCTGCGGGAACCCGTCGTCCTGCAGCGCATCTGCGTTGAAGATCGGCCAGCTGCCCCAGCCCTGGACTTCAGTGATGACCATGTTCGGTGGGGCGAGTTTGACTGCTGCGTTGTAGAGCTTTCGATTCAGCGAATCCTCTCGGAGGCTGCCAACTAGGGCTGCAACTCGGACCTCGTTCATGGAGCTTCCAATCTCTGCTTATCAGCTGATTCCAGCTAACTGGAAGGTTCAACTAATTCCAGGGTTTGGATATTCCCTCAACCTCCACTGGGGGATCTCCTCAGCAGCGCGGCCAGCGCGGGATAGCCTGACCGCGTGAGATTTCGAGCCAATGGGCAAAGTCGCGCATCCGCAGCAACCGCATTCCTCATTGCCGCGCCACTCGTCGGAATAGGCCTCGGCAGCGGTGCTGCGGCGCCAGCGGTCGCCACCACAGCGGTGGCGCGCACCTGCGCGGCCAAGATCCCCGGGGTCAAGACCTCATACGCAGCCAAGATCTCGACAGCCACGAACCAGGTCATTCTGGTTCGTGGAAAGAAGAAGCGTTCCTCCTACAACAACGTCGAGTACTGGCAACGCAGCGCTGGCTGCTGGGGACTTGTCAGGAAGGTCAGTGGCCGCAACGGCTACGCGGGCTGGAGCACAAAGCCCACTGACGGTAGCGGGCTGTCGCCAATCGGGGTCTACTCACTCACTGACGCAGGTGGCCGTCGTCCGAACCCGGGAACGGCGCTGCCGTACCACTACGGCCCACAGTCGTACGCCAAGTTCGGCTACCGAATGAACAACAAGCCGGTTCAGGTCTTTGATTACGTGGTGGCGGTCAACTTCAACCGGTACATCGGAACGCCGCCGCGCGATGAACGGCGTCCAAACCGGAAGATCCGCGACGGTGGAATCTGGTTCCACGTGAACGGCGCTGGAGCAACCCGCGGATGTGTGTCCGTCAGCCTCAACAATGCTGCGTGGACTCTCCGCTGGCTGAACCCAGGCGAAAAGCCGATGATCATCATGGGCCCGAGTTCGACCCTCAAGGCCTAGCAGACACTCGAATCACCCGTTGGGTGACGGCCAGGTAGCCGAACTCCGCCATCCGCGCCAGGATGGTCGACATGGCCAATCACCCTCGCGCGGGAACCCCCGCACTGCACGAAGACCTCACCGACATTTCTCGGTTGATCACTGACTACTACGCGCTGCACCCGGATGTCTCTATTCCCGAGCAGCAGGTGGCATTCGGTACCTCCGGCCATCGCGGGAGTTCGTTCAACAAGGCCTTCAACGAGGACCACATCGCCGCAACTACGCAGGCGATCGTCGAGTACCGCACCGGGCAGGGCATCAACGGCCCTCTGTTCATGGGCATGGACACTCACGCCCTGAGCGAACCGGCCTACGTGACGGCGCTCGAGGTCCTGGCGGCGAATGGTGTCGTGGTCTGGCTGGATCCGAAGGATTCGTTCACTCCAACACCGGCAGTGAGCCACGCGATCTTGACCTACAACAACTCCGGCCAGCCTGGGATCGCCGACGGCATCGTCATTACCCCGTCGCACAACCCGCCGATGGACGGCGGCTTCAAGTACAACCCGCCCAATGGTGGGCCAGCGGACACCGACATCACCAAGTGGGTCCAGGACCGCGCGAACGAGATCCTCGCCAATGACCTAGCGGGGGTGAAGCGCATCGGCTGGGAACAGGCTCGTTCGGCGGACACGACGAAGAACTACGACTTCCTTGAGACCTACGTCGACGACCTGCCAAATGTTGTGAACATTGACGCGATCCGCGAGGCCGGCATTCGGATCGGTGCAGACCCGCTTGGCGGCGCGAGCGTCAACTACTGGGGTGCGATCGCCGAGCGACTGAACATCGACCTTACGGTCGTCAATCCGAACGTTGACCGCCAATTCGGTTTCATGACGTTGGACTGGGACGGCAAGATCCGCATGGACTGCTCCAGCCCGAACTCGATGGCGTCGCTGATCGCAAAGAAGGACGCCTATCAGATCTCAACGGGCAACGATGCCGACTCCGATCGTCACGGAATTGTCACGCCCGACCACGGCCTGATGAATCCGAACCACTTCCTGTCGGTGGCGATCCAGTACCTGTACGCGAACCGTCCGGGCTGGCCCGATGGTTGCGCGATCGGCAAGACCCTCGTGAGTTCCTCGATGATCGACCGCGTGGCTGCTTCGTTGGGCCGCAAGCTCATTGAGGTGCCGGTTGGATTCAAGTGGTTTGTTCCGGGCCTCATCGATGGCTCGATCGGGTTCGGTGGGGAGGAATCGGCGGGCGCAAGCTTCCTGCGCCACAATGGCAAAGTGTGGACGACCGACAAGGACGGGCTCATCTTATGCCTGCTGGCTTCAGAGATCCTCGCGGTAACCGGCCAGTCCCCCAGCCAGCACTACAAGGCGCTTACCGACGAATTCGGGGCTCCTGCCTACGCCCGCGTCGATGCCCCGGCCACTCGTGAGCAGAAGGCGGTCCTGGCGCAACTGTCACCCGAGCAGGTCACCGCAACAGAGCTCGCGGGCGAACCAATCACGGCCAAGCTCACCCGGGCACCGGGTAGCGATGCGCCGATCGG
>WBZO01007043.1_pt1 | contig 10573 bp, 7 predicted proteins | sample 5204261 | NCBI WGS metagenome assembly WBZO01 (sample SAMN12412400, study PRJNA552823) | activated sludge metagenome | isolation source: activated sludge from anammox sidestream of wastewater treatment plant... | place: USA: North Carolina | collected 2017-09
CAGCTCCACCGACGCTTTCTTCTTGCTCGTCTTGCTTGGCATACATGCTCCTTTCAGGCTTCATGATATGCCTCGCACACAAAATTCCGGACAGGCTCCGCGACCTGTATAAGTTGTTCATGGTGATATCTCCAAGATTGTTGAACGCAGATGGTTTATGCGGCTTCGTCTTGCCAATTGGCTTCATGTTTGAAGATGATTGTGTCGACTTGCGGAAGTATTTGTTTGATAAAGGATCGGTGTTGTCACTACTGCATCTTCAGAATAGTCAAAAGAAGTTCTTCCCGGATGTTCATGCCAGTTATAGATTTTTGGCTATTACTTTGACGCCAAGTATGAACAAGCCCCACCGGTTTAGTGCTGTTGTCGATACACCAGCCAGAGTCGCGAATCCTCCTTGGGTTAACGTTCAAAGAGAAAAATTCGATGTCGTACTCGGTCAAGATCGTAGCGCGGTTTTGTTCAATGATCTGGAGCAATCCTCATTGCATGCTGTGATAGTTGAAATGCTGATGCGATGTCCTGTTCTGCAATACCAAGTCGTCGCAGAATTTCATGCGTCTTCAGACAAAACTCTTTGTACCAACCACCAAGTAATTGAGACCGATTGGGCTCTTCTGAAGAACGGTAGCTTTCATCACTTTCATCCGTATTTTGGGCCGACCGAAAAGTACACCTCTTACGAAAGTGTCAAGGAGCGCCTTATTCGCAAAGGACTCAATCCTGACTTCTGGTTGAGTAGTCCTAGGATCGTATTTCGCGACATCGCTAGGAACGACGATTCACGAACACTTATCCCTTGCCTCGTTCCACCCGGATTCGTCTCTACCTATGACGCGCCGATGATTGTGCCGAATGAGTCTTGTCATCACTCAAAACTGCATCTGGCTTTCTATGCGGGTTATTTGACGACATTCTTGGCGGATTTTCTGATACGCCCGTTCGTTGATAAACACATCAAAGGATATGTTCTAGCCCGCATTCCCATTCCAAAGTTTGATGAGGCTAATCCGATAATGCGCCGCACAGCAGAGCTTTCACTTTCAGCAGCGGCCGACAGTTGGTCACCTAAAGGTTTCGGTTGTTCGCCTTCTGGACATAGTAGACATGCTGTCGAGCGTGTGGAGATCGACGCTGCGTGGCTCCATATTTCAGGAATTTCAGCAGATCAGATAGCTACACTTTTCGATTCATTTGAAAGCATAAAGTCCGAGGAGTTGCGGGGGTTCGGTGAATACCGCACCCGCCGGCTGGTGCTGGAGGCGTGGGACCGGCTGTTCGAGAAGCATTAAAGCATGGCCTCAGTGCTCGCATGGCTTGATTTTTCGGAACACGACCAGCGCCAGGCGAGAGAGCTTATCCAGCTGTTCCTGCAACCGGAAAGCCGGGACGAGCTCGGCATCGGCACAGTGCGGGATGCTTTGAGCGACCTCATGTTTCCGGGCATTTCGGTTATCCAGACGCGCGCGCGGTATTTCCTTTTCATTCCTTGGCTGTTCCAGGAAGGCGCGAGAAGAGGCAGGCGCGGCCGTGAATTGCTGGACTGGGTCGACAGATGGCAGCGCATCCACGTCGAGACGCTCAGACAATCGAATGCCGTCGACGGCTTGATTGGCCGCGTGGCGGGCGCACGCGTAAAGATATTGCCATCGACGATCTATTGGAACGCGCTCCTGCGCTTTGGCATCCTTCGGATCGACGGATCACAAGAGATCATTGCCGCGATCGACCCGCAGCGCCGGGTGCCGGAAGAGGGGCTCATGGAAGTAAGCGGCCTGAGCGAGTGCGTCTGGCAAAAGAACCTTCCGGATGCGCCGCAGGGCTTTCCAGACGTTAAGGAGCTGACCTTCGATCTGACGGCCGATGAAGCCGATTGGCTGTCGGAACGCATTCAGGACACCACGGACGGAACGCCCCTGGCCTGGCTGGCTTCCCTGAATCAGGCCCCAACGGGGGATTATCCATGGAGGGAACCACTCTTCTCCGACGCGCCGGCAGCGATGAAATCCCTCCTTTTGCACTCGGAGTTGTTCTCGCTGGCCATGCACGGCGCGGCATTGCTTTACAACCTCCTTCTGGCCCGTCGCTCCGGAGAGCTCGGGGACGAGCGGGCAGAGGCGCTGATGGCCGATTACGAGCAAGCCATCGAAAGCTGGGCCGAAGAGGTTGGCCTCAGGCAAAAGGCGCTTGTTGGCTGGGACCGATCATCGATGTGGGGGCTGGCAACGGGCCAGAACCCGGGCATCAAGCCACAGACACGCTCGTTCATCGAGGCATGGTGTGGCAGCGGCGTGTTGAGCGATCCACGGATTGCACTGAAGGACCCAGGGCTTGAACAGCTGGTGGCCAGGCGCGAGAGAGAGCAGAAGCGGGGGCAAGCGCGGCTGGCGAATGATCGCCTGATGAAGCAATGGGGCGGCGCTTCCGGCAGCGGCCGCCTGGTTTATCGATGGGATCGCGTTAAAACGATTCTGGGCGACATCGCACGAGGGAAAGCCGATGCTCTCGCCTGACAGCCGACTCCTGCTACTCAATGCGCTGCGCCCGCCGGCAGGGTTCCTGTTCGATCGGGCAATCGCCACGACGTTTACGCTGGACCTGGAAACCGCGCTGATGGTTCCGCTGGCGCTTTCGGGGTATGCAATCAAGGAATCCCCGGATCCGATCGAGGTTCTGGACGCAATCAGGAGTTGTGCCGGCAAGATTGACATTTTTTGCCAGGCAGGCGGCATCAGGGCGGATCGCTGGCCTTCAGATCTGATTGGCCTGTTGGAGAACTCGATACACCAGGTGCCGCGCCCGAAGCCGGGATGCCTGTTCCATCCGAAGGTGTGGGTCCTGCGCTTCCGTGCCCAGGGTAACGGTGAGCGCAGCTACCGCTGCCTCATCCTCTCCCGCAATTTGACTCAGGACAGGAGCTGGGATCTTGTGCTCAGGCTCGAGAGCGATCCGATTTACGGTGGTCGGGGCATCAATCCATCCAACCAATACCTGAACCGGTTTGTTTTGGCGCTGCCGGCTCTGGCAGGCATGGACGAAGATAATGAACGGACAGGCGCCGTAGCGGAACTTGCCGAGGAACTGCGCAAGGTATGGTGGGAATTGCCCGAAGATGTGCAGGAAATTCGATTCTGGCCGTTCGGCTTGCCGGGCATGAGGAAGCCTAAAACGGAGGAAATGTTTACCGGCTATCGGCATCTGATCGTGTCCCCGTTCATCAGTCCCCAGGGAATGAAGACCGTTCTCGGCGATAGCAACGCCACCACCGTATCCATCATCTCGAGGGGTGACGAACTCGACCGCCAGCGTCAGGATCAGATGGCGGAAGGGACCTACTACCAAATCAGCCCACTTGCCAGCCTGAAGGGCGACGAAGAGTGCAGCGAAGTGTCGATACAGACCGAGCAAATGCTGGGCGATCTGCATGCGAAGCTTTTTGTTGTTGAAACCAACCGACGCGCACGGGTGTTTGTCGGTTCGGCCAATGCAACGGATGCGGCATTCAACGGGAATGTAGAGATTCTCTGCGAACTTTCTGGCGGCGCAACGCGTCTTGGTGTCGAGGTCATGCTGGGAGAAGGCAGTCCGCTGCGCGAAATTCTCGAGGAGTACCGCTTTCCGGAGGCGCCGGAGAAGGATCCGAAAAGAGACCTTGGGCACAGCATTGAGGCGTATCTGTTTGACCTTGCCGGAATGAGGTTCCATGCTCATGCGCGGGAGGTTGGCGACGCGTGGCGCGTACAATTGACTAGCGATGATCCGTTGCCGATGCCGGTGAAGTTTGATGCCGAGCTGTTCATTTCACCTTTGAACAAAATGGAAAGAAAGCGGTTGGCTTTCGGCCAGCGTGCCACGGTCGAGTTTGCCTCGATGGCAGGGGCTGAGATTACGCCATTCATGATCCTGTCCTGTGTCGGCAGGGGGGAGGTGGGCGAGGTCGAAAAGCAGATAGTTGTTTGCGCGGAACTGGCTGGGGGGCCGCCTGAGCGGCTGGATGAGCTATTGGTGCGGCAGATCGACACGCCGGAAAAATTTTTGCGGCTGCTCGATTTGTTGCTTGGTCTGGGCGGGGCATTCGTGCCCGAATCAATTGCAGGGGCTTACGCTACCGAAGGAAGCTGGGGTAATGGCGGCCTGGGACCGGGGTTGCTCGAACTGGTGGCCCGATCCCTGGCCGAACGTCCGGAGGCACTGGATGCACTGGAAAGTTTGGTCGCACGGCTTTCTTCGACCGAGCGTGGCCGGGCCATATTGCCTCCGGGCTGGAACGTGCTCTGGGAGTCGATGCAAGGCGCGCGAATTTTGATTGGTCGGGAGTACGGATGACCAGGCGCTTTACTTCCAAAGCAGTGCTGGAGCTGCTTCATGATTTCCAACGGGTGACGGTCGAGCACGGGTTTCGACGCCTTTACCTTGATGGCGACTCAACCCGGCGCTTTCTTGTGGCGGATGAAACTGGCCTGGGGAAAACCCACGTGGCGCGGGGAATCATTGCGAAGACGATCGAGCATCTGCAGGATGACAAGTCAGTCAAGCGAATCGACATTATTTACGTGTGCTCGAATATCGACATTGCAGACCAGAATCTTAATAAATTGGTGGTCTTCGATGCGCGCCGTAAGACACCGGCGACACGGCTGACAATGCTGGTCGCTCAGCCGGATCTGCTCGAACCGCTACCCGACGATGCGCTGAAACCCGTGACGTTTATTTCCTTCACGCCCGCCACTTCGTTTGATTTTGGCTGGCAGACAGGGAAAGCAGAAGAACGGGCGGTTCTCTACTTACTCCTGAAGGATGTACGGGAACTTCAGCGGCGGGAGGACACCGCGCTGCGCCGAATTCTTCAGGGGAACGTCAGTTCGCTTGACGGCTTTACGCGCTACATCGAAACACGCAAGCGTGGCGGCAAGGACGGGATGCCTCGCTGGGAGCCCGGCATTTATAGACTCTTCATGAAAACATATCGGTGCTCGCGACTGCGTGACCGTGTCGAGGGGCTTGTCGAGGCGGTATGCGGTCGCCCTGGCCTTACCAAGGAACAACATGAGTTGGCGCGCCAACTGACGGCCGAGCTCAGGCAGATGTTGGCCCGCTGCAGTGTGAAGGCGCTTGACCCGGACTTGATCATTTTGGATGAGTTCCAAAGGTTTAGCGATCTGCTTGTCACGGGAGAAGAGCGCAGCGAAGCCGCAGAGCTGGCCAATCATCTTTTCGAGCAGGAAGCGGCGCGCGTGCTTCTCCTGTCCGCCACGCCATACAAACCATACACGTCAGCCGATGATGCGTTGCATGGTGAAGATCATTACCGGGATTTCTTCAATACCCTCCGCTTTCTCGATGCCGGAAATGGCCGGGTGGATGACATACGCAAGGATTTAGCGGAGTATCGTCGGACGATACTGGCCGGGCACGATGTCACAATCTTGCGTCAGCAGCTCGAGGGGAAGTTGACCAAGTTGTTATGCAGAACGGAACGGCCTCTGAGTGAATCCAGCGGTACGGGAATCGAGACAGTCATCAAATCTGAAAATGCGAGCGCGCTTGATCTTGCCGGGTATGTCGCTCTGCATCGGCTTGCTGAGGCGGTGGATGCCCCGCTTTCTGTTGAGTATTGGAAATCGGCGCCGTATTTTGCAAATTTCCTCGATGGATACCGGGTTGGGGAGAAACTCAAGCAGGCATTGCAGGACGGTGAGAAATACCATAATTTGCTGCCGCTGCTCCGCTCGACACAACGCATACGACAGCATGATCTACAAGGTCTGAGAAAACTGGATTGGGGCAATGCGCGTTTGCGGCTGCTGGCGGAGGACACAGTTGAAAAAGGATGGTGGCGGCTGCTCTGGTTACCGCCGTCCTTGCCGTATTACCAGAGTGGCGGGGTATTCTCGCAGTTCGTGGGTCAGAGCCTGACAAAGCGGCTGATTTTTTCGAGTTGGGTCGCCGCACCCTCTGCTATCGCCTCCTTGATCAGCTACGAAGCCGAGAGGTCAATAGCCAAATCCGCTCACCGGCATGAGAACTGGCGAGACATCCGCCGTGCATTTCGTCCCAGACTTCAATACCGTGTAGAGGATGGACATCCGGCCGCGATGACAACCTTGATGCTGTTTTGGCCCAATCCAGGCCTGGCTGCCGTCACGGATCCGCTGGAGGCGGCCAAAACGGTGTCGGAACGCATCATGGATATAGCCGCTCTTGAGTCCTGGGCGTCGAGTCGTCTGAGTATCGGCGACATTGAGCGTCGGCAAATATCGTCTGGCAAGGCCAGTACCGCATGGATATGGTCTTTGGCTGTAGGGTATTTGCAGAAGCCGGACGACCAGTCGATGCTGATGGGGGCCTCCGATATGGATCTTGCCTCGCCCATGATTCTGGAGGCGACGTCGCCAGGCGAGGGGGAATCCGCGGATACCCCGCGTGGGATACAGGAGCATATCCAGGCTGTCCGGCACGCCCTGCGTGGCGATCATTCTGATTTGCCGAGAGAGATCCCCAAGGGGCTGGTGAGCCTGCTGGCAAGGATTGGCCTTGCCGCTCCCGGGAATGTGGCGTGGAGATCCCTCAAGAAATTCGCCGGTCCTTGTGTCACGGAACTTGGCCTATGGCAGGCGGCGGCGGCATTGGCCAACGGATTTCGATCCTTGTTCAATCGCCCGGAGTCGACTTTGTTGCTCGGCGCGCTATACCCGGCCGATGATGAATCCTATTGGCAGGCGATATTGACGTATTGCAGGGATGGGAACTTGCAAGCGGTCCTCGACGAATACCTGCACCACCTTGTGGAAGCGGGCGGCATTACTACCGACTCTGATGAGGGGATCATGAAACTCGCTGAAGCGGCGAGAAGAGCTTTGACCATACGGGCCGCCCGATATGTTGGCGCCGATCTTGATCAACCCGGCAAGGAGGGAATCCCGTTTCATAGTCGCTTTGCCCTGCGATTTGGAGGATTACGCCAAGATCAAGACGATGTGCGTCTGCCGGAAGTGCGCGCAGCTTTCAACTCGCCATTCTGGCCCTTTATTCTTGCCACAACGTCTATCGGCCAGGAAGGCGTGGACTTCCATTGGTGGTGCCATGCAGTCGTGCATTGGAATTTGCCTACAAACCCGGTGGATTTCGAGCAACGAGAAGGCAGAGTCAGCCGCTACAAAGGGCATGCAATTCGTAAAAACGTTGCCGAGAAATTTCGCACGGTAGCACTACGAAGTTCTCTGAAGGACATATGGGCTGGCTTATTCGAAGCTGCGACAAACGGGAGAACCAGTGAAACAGGGGGGCTAGTTCCATACTGGATTTTTCCAGGTCGTCACAAGGTGGAGCGTCACATGCTTGAATTTCACCTGAGCCGTGATGGCCGTCTGTGGGAGAGGCTGCGTGACTCATTGGTTCTCTATAAGCTGGTTTATGGGCAGCCGCGACAGGAAGACATGGCCGATTTGCTTGCCAAGCGCGGAGTTAACTTGGATGTTCAGTTTATTGACCAAGACCGAATTCAGTTGAAACCACGATAAATAGTACGGGTTTAAACACAAGCTCTTGGATTGGAGCCCGAGTCTCGTGTGCCGCACGAACGGATGATCGCTCGCGTCAGAAATCACTTGCCGATGGAACAGCCATGAAATATTCGAAGGGACAACGCGTCAAACATCCCGGAAAACCCGAGTGGGGTCTGGGGCAAGTGCTTGAGGACTGTAGTTCCACCTCTGTCAAAGTGTTCTTTGTCGGTGCAGGTGAGAGACAGTTATCCCTCACTCACGTGGCCCTGGTACTGGTGGCAGGCAAAGAGGCGGAGCACCCTGTTCTGGATAACTTGAGGCCGATTGCCGGCGGCCCAAGTATTCGCTATATGAGCCTACCCCGCGCGGTAGAAAGGTTCCTTGAGTTGTTTCCCCAGGGTTTCCATGGAAAAAAGTACGCAGGACAGGAAAGGGATTACAAGATCAGGGCGCATCAATTGGCGCAAGATCTGATTTCCGAAGCCGAGCTGAAGCGCCTGCTTGCGGAAGGAAGGTACGAGGAAATTTGCCGGCGTGCCTTGCGAGTAGCCAATGCCACCAATCTGATATTCCCCAATGAGAAAATGGCTCTGAAGGATGGCTTGGCGAATCCGCCCGCTCAAACGGAATTTGCCTCTTCTCTGTATGAGCTTCTCTACTCGTCGGGATCGTTCCGGGATCGGTTCGAAAAATTCGCGCATGTGCTGGAAGGCATTGGCGCTAACAAGTGGACAACCGCAACATACTTCCCATTTATCGTTCATCCGGATCAGTACATGTTCGTCAAGCCGACCATCACACAGAAGGCTGCCGAGCTGTCGGCATTCGAAATCAACTATCGCCCCGAGTTGAACTGGCTGACTTATGAGAGCGTGCTGAAGTTTTCGAACTATTTAAGAGCAGAGCTGGCGGAGCTAAAACCTAAGGATATGATCGACGTGCAGTCTTTCATGTGGTGTATTGCTCCTGAAATCTGAGTTTATAAAGATGCCGGGTTCGCATTGCGCACGGTAATGGCCTTCGCTTCATCCACCACCATGTTCCGCAGCGACGCCGGCCCCACCACCTCCACCGCCGCCCCATGCCGCAGGATGTCCATCATCAGCTCCTGCGGGTGCGAGAAGGGCACTTCCAGCAGGTAGCTGCCGTCCGGCTCGAAGGCGCCTTTTTGTTTGGAGTGCCAGCGCTCGGCGGCGACCCAGCGCGCGCGCTCGGGCGTGAAGCGCAGCTTCGCCCACTTCACGTCCTTGCCGGAGAAGATGCCGTAGCCGGCACCCAGCACTTCGTCGAGTTCCTTTTCCGGGATGTCTTTCGCGCGGCTTTCCAGGATCTCGATGCGTTCGATGGCGTCCACGGCGAAGCTGCGGATGCCGTTGCGCAGATGGCACCAGCCGTCCAGGTACCAGTTGTCGCGGTAATAGACAAGGCGCTGGGGGGAGACCTCGCGCTCGGTGGGCTGGTCGTTGTAGCGGGCGTGGTAGCGCATCTGGATGCGCTTGCGGCGCAATAGCGCCGAGCCGACGGCGGCGAAGTGCGCCAGTGGCAGGTTGCGCACCTGCACGCCCAGCACGCGCACGCGCCGGCTCACTTCGTTGGCGGAGTTGTCGGCGCTGCCAAGCAGTTCCTTCAGTCGGGCCATGAGGGGCTTCAGGTGGGGGCCGAGCAGGCCGCCGCGGTCGAGCCCGGAGATGAGCTGCTGCATGGTGAGCAGGGCGTGGATCTCGGCGTCGTTGAACCACAGGCCGGGGAGCTCCGTCTGCACCGGTTTGCCGCCGCCGCCATCCAGCCGGTAGCCGCCCAGGTCCTTGTCGAAGATGATGGGCATCCTCAGCCGGTCGCGCATGAACTGAAGGTCGCGGTTGAGGCTTGCCCGGGAGGCCTCCGTGCGTTCCTGCATCAGGGAGAAGGGCACGACCGTACGGTTCTTGAGGAGCTGTTCGATCTTGTAGATGCGTTCGTTGAGGGGCATGCCGTCCTCCCGGTTTCCAGGCTCACGCCTTGAGACTCACCGGTTGCATTATGCAGCGCTCATTGTCGGCGGACAAGGCGGGCAGGTTATATGCAGAAACAGGGCATGGCAAAGACGACGCTGTTCCTGGATTTCGACGGGGTGCTGCACCCGAGGTTCTGCCCGGACGAGGAACATTTCTGCCGCCGCCTGCTGTTCGAGTCGGTGATGCGCCGTCATCCCGCGGTGCGCATCGTCATTTCCTCGAGCTGGCGGCGCATCTACGGGATCGACTACCTGCGGTCGAGGTTCTCACGGGACATCGCCGAGCGGGTTGTGGGCACCACCCAGCTTTGGGTGCCGGATGAGCCGACGAACCGCTACCAGGAAATCCTCGCCTGGCTGGGGAAGCAGCGCCTGGAAGGCAGCCCTTGGCTTGCGCTGGACGACTCGGCCCAGGAGTTTCCCGAGCGCTGCGCCCATCTTCTTCTCTGCGACAGCTGCCACGGGCTGACGGATGAGCGCGCGGAAGCGCTGGCACGGCGTCTTTCCGAACTTGCCGGGGAGTGAGGCAACCCCACAGGCTCGCCTGTACGAGGCTCACCGCGTGAGCCTGGAAGAAGGGGAAATCGATATTTCTCCTGCGCGGAACCGGCCAGTCGGCCAGTTTTCCCATGCTTACGATGGCTGCGCCGGCTCCCGGCAAATCCAGGCCGGGCTACGAATGGACCGCCCGGCACGGCCCTCCGGGCATGCGGGTAAAACTCCATGCGCGGGTTCTCGATGCAGTCGAAGCGCGCATGGGGCTTGTCATCGAGCGCTAGAGAATCTCCGTCGCGCAGAGAAATTTCACCCAGGCTCACGCCATGAGACTGGCATTTTCTATCCTGTCTGCACGCGCCGGCAATGCCGCCGGCGACCATTGAGGAGATACGCATGCCCGAATCCAGCCAGGACATCCAGGTCATTCTCACCCCCCTCAAACCGGCCCTGATCGCCGGCGCCGCCCAGCGCCTGCCGGTGCTGGTGCGGGTGCACTCGCCCGATCCCGTGCCCGGGCAGGTGAAGGCCCGCAAGCCCTATGGCCTCGCCCTCGTTATCGACCGCTCCGGCTCCATGT
>WBZO01003379.1_pt2 | contig 10572 bp, 11 predicted proteins | sample 5204261 | NCBI WGS metagenome assembly WBZO01 (sample SAMN12412400, study PRJNA552823) | activated sludge metagenome | isolation source: activated sludge from anammox sidestream of wastewater treatment plant... | place: USA: North Carolina | collected 2017-09
CGACTTCGACCTGCCCGAGGCCGTCGTACGGCTCGACGAGGAGGGCAAGCCGAAGGAGGTCACCAAGCGCGCGCAGGATCCGGGCGTGAAGAAGGCCTATCAGCTCATCGAGGAGCTGATGATCTTCGCCAACGAGGTCGTCGCGCGCTGGCTCTTGGCGCACACGCTCCCCGGCGTCTTCCGCGTGCACCTCCCGCCGGATCCGCAGAAGCTCGAGAAGCTCGCGGCGATGTGCGAGGTGCTCGGCATCGAGCTCGACATCGAGGAGACGCAGACGCCGAAGGGCCTCGCGGAGGTGCTGAAGTCGTTCGCCGAGCATCCGAACGCGCAGGTGCTCAACAGCCTCCTGCTCCGCTCGATGAAGCAGGCGACCTACGACGTGGCGAACCTCGGGCACTTCGGCCTCGCGTCGGAGGCGTACCTCCACTTCACCTCGCCGATCCGTCGCTACCCCGACCTCGTCGTTCACCGCGTTGTGCACGCGGCGCTGGAGAAGAAGGAGGCCGACCGCAAGAAGGCGCTCGCGCGCGCGGCGAACCCGGAGGCGCTGGTCGATGCGGCGCTCGCGTCGTCGACCGCCGAGCGGCGCGCGATGGAGGTCGAGCGCGAGATCGTCGACGTCTATCGGTGCTTCTACATGATCGACCGCATCGGCGAGCGCTTCGAGGGCACCATCTCGGCGTTCGTCGGCAGCGGCGCGTTCGTCATGCTCGACGAGCCCTTCGTCGACGTGATGGTGCGCGTCGAGGACATGGGCGGCGACTTCCAGATCGAGGACGACGGGCTGACGGCGACGAGCGCGCGCAGCGGCGAGGCCATCCGCCTCGGCGATCGCATCCTCGTGGATGTCACCGACGTCGCGATCCTCCGGCGGACGATCTACGCGCGGCGCGTCGGCGGCGGCGCGCGCATGGACTCGTTCGCCCGCCCCGGACGCGGGCGCGGCCGCGAGAAGCACGAGAAGCAGCGCGGGTTCGATGCGCGCGACGGCTCCCCGCGCGGCCCGCGCGGACAGAAGCGCACCGGCGGCCGCTTCGGCGCGAAGCCCGAGCGCGGCGCGAAGGCCGGCGGTCGCGAGGAGCGCGGCGGCAAGCCGAACAAGGGCGGCCCCGGGCCTACGCGCGGCCGCAAGGGCCCCGGCAAGAAGCCCGGTCGCCGCCGCTGATCAGGACGGGGACACCACGCCGTTCCGCGCCCTGCCGCCGGTCCCGACCCAGCGCGCGGTGTTCGCGACCTCGTCGATCTTCTCCTCGATCTTCGTGAGCACCGTGGGCGCCGAGCAGACGCCGTCCGTCCGCGCACTCTCGCCGGCCGGCTCGCCGAGGTAGTGCCGGATGGTCTTCGTGCGGTTGCCGACGGAGACCGTCGTGATCGCCCAAGCCTGGTCGGTGACCGGCGCGCTGTACTCGTCCTTCATGTCGAAGAAGCACGACCCGACGACGAGCTCGGCGAGCTCGCGCGCCTCCTTCGGGTCGCCGAGCACCTCCGTGGTGCCGGGGACGTCGACCCACTCGCGTCCCTCCCAGGTGACGTTGCCGCGGGAGTCGATCGTCACGCGATAGGTCGGGCACCGGCCGAAGCATGCGGTCCGCTCGAGCGTGATGCTGAACGTGCCCATCGTCTCGGGGACCGGGCACTGGGTCGGCACCGCGCACGCCGGGTTCGGCTCCTCGCTCTCCGACGGAGCAGTCCCGGGGCCGCGGGCGATCTCCTCCGTCTCCGCCGCGAGGGGCGCGGCGCCGACGACCCCGATCGGGACCTGCTCGATCGGAGGGTGCGCCGTACGCGACGGCCTGCAGCCGAGCGCGGCCAGCGCGAGCAGCACGGAGGGGACGGCGCGCGTCACCAAGCGACCTCCGCCGGCTCGGGTCTCCGCTCCTTCGAGCCGTCGCCGATCTGCCCGTGTGCGTTGCCGCCCCAGCAGAGCAGCTTGCTCGACTTCGTCAGCACGCAGCCGTGCGTGCTGCCGAGACACATCGATGCGATGTCGGAGAGCGACGAGACCTTCGACGCGCGCTCGTCCGCGGAGCGCTTGCCGAGCGCGAGCTCGCCTTCGTTGTTCGCGCCCCAGCACTTGGCCGTCCCGTCGCCGAGGATCGCGCACGTCGAGGCCTCGCCCGTGACGAGCTGCACCGCGTTGGTCACGCCCGGCACGTCGACCGGCTTCTTGTGGATCTCGATGTCCGGCTTCGTGCCGAGCTGACCGGCGTCGTTCGACCCCCAGCACTTCACCTTCTTGTCCTTGCCGATCGCGCACGCGTGCCGATCGCCGGTGGCGAGGTAGGTCGCGCCCGAGACCGCCGGCTTGGCGAACGGGCCCTTCCCGCCCCAGTCGCCGCTGCCCCAGCACGTGACGGCGCCGGCCTTGTCGAGCGCACACGCATGCGTGAACCCGGCCGCGATCTGGGTGAACGCGCCCTTCGGCGGCGTCCCGATGGTCGATGCGTCCGCGCCCCAGCACGTGACGCCCTCGGCGGTGCGCGCGCAGGCGAGCACTCCGCTCGCGGTGAGCTCCTCGACCTCGGCGAGGCCGACGACGTCCGTCGGCCGCGCGCTCGTGTACGCCTTGCCGTCGTTGGCGATGCGCCCGGTGCCCCAGCACTTCACCTTCTTCTCGGCGGTCAGCGCGCAGCCGAACTGCGCCGCGAGCGCGATGCGCGTGACCTTGCCGAGCTCACCGATCGTCGAGCTCTTCGGCTTGTCTGCGCCGCCGCCGTCGCCGAGCTCACCGGCCTTGTCGCGTCCCCAGCAGCGGACCTCGCCGTCGCCGGCGATGGCGCACGTGGCGAAGTCGCCGCAATCGACGGCGCGCGGCGGCCCGCTCGGCGGGGCCTCCGGGGTCTTCCCCCCGGTGGCCTCGGTCGCCCCGGAGGCGGCCGGAGCCTTCGGGGCCGCGCCGCCGCCGCACGCGTTCGTCATGAGGAGTAACGTCGCCATCGCGAGGACGCGGCGCATCTCCCGTAGGCTACACGATCGTCAAACCTTGAGCTTGGCGCGTACGTCCTCGGTCTCGAACTTCGCGATCGCGTCGGCGAGGGCCTCGAGCTCCGGCGTCGGCTGCTTCGGCACCTGGACCATCAGCTTCGCGTAGAGATCGCCGGGCTCCCGGCCCTTGCGCACGACCCCCTTACCCTTGATGCGGAGCTTCGTTCCGCTCGAGGTGCCGGCCGGGACCTTCACGTTCACCGGACCGTCGAACGTCGGCACCTTCACGCGGGCGCCCTTGATCGCCTCGCTGAGCGTGATCGGGACCTCGAGCTCGAGATCGTCGCCGTCACGCGTGAACAGCTCGTGCGGCTCGACGTGGATCTCGAGGATGAGGTCGCCGCTCGGCCCGCCGGACGGCGACGGCGCGCCCTGCCCCGCGATCCGGACCCGGCTGCCTTCGTTCGCGCCGGGGGGGATGCGCACGGTGACCGGCGCGGCCGCGCCCGGCGCCTTGAGCTGGAGCGTGGTACCACGCACCGCGGACTCGAACGGGATCGTGATCGCCTGCTCGATGTCGCGACCGCGCACCGGACCTCGGCGGCGTCCCGCCCGGCCGAAGAGATCGGCGAACGGGTCCTCCCCGCCGAAGCCCTCGACGTGGACGCCGCCGCCTCCGCCGAAGAGGTCCTCGAGGTTCACCCGGCGGCCGCCGGCATAGGCGCCGCCGAAGCCGCCGCCGTTGGCGTTGGCGCTCGACCACTGCTTGTAAGCGCGGGCCTTGTCGGCATCGAAGCCCTCGCGCAGCGCGTCCTCGCCGAACTCGTCGTACAGCTTGCGCTTCTTCGGATCCGAGAGCGCCTCGTACGCACGGTTGACGTTCTTGAACCGCGCCTCCGCGTTCTTGTTGCCCGGGTTCTTGTCCGGGTGGAGGTCGCGCGCGAGCTTGCGATACGCCTTCTTGATCGCGTCGGCGTCCGCGTCCCGAGCGACGCCCAGCACCGAATAGAAGTCCTCCGCCATTCCGCCGCCGAAGTTAAGTCGGACCGTTCTGCCATGCAACGGGCGTGCGCGATGTGGTCGGCCTCGCGCTCGAGCTCGATGATGCGCGGCTCCGCGATCCTCGCCCGCTTTGTAGGAAGTGGGCGTCACTCTTCGCGCGTTGATACGCTCGATCGGGATGCGCCCGTCCGTTCGTCTCGGCCTCGCTCTCGGCAGCGCCGCCATCGCCGCGGCGGCGCTGGCGTGCCGCCCGACGACCTGGGCGGCGCCGCAAGGGGGCGATCCGGCCGAGAAGCGCGAGGATCCCGGCGCGGGCTCGTCCAGCTCGCCGCCTCGCGCCCCCTCCGACCAGGGAGCGAACGGCATCGACGCGGCCGTGGCCGCGCTGCTCGCCGATGCAGGCGTGACGCCGCCTCCGCCCCCGCCGCTGGTCGAGAGCGATCCGATGAGCCTGCACAAGGAGACGCGCGAGGAGCTGCTCTCCCTCTTCACGATCAAGGACTTCACCGACGCCCAGCGCAAGGTCATCCAGCCCGACGCGTACCTGCGCGGGATCTTCAACACCGACGGTCCGGCGCACGCGAATCAAGGCAACAAGGTCATCGCGCAGCACACCATCAGCAAGGAGAAGTGCCTCGAGGGCCTGAAGGACGTCGTAATCCAGACTCCCGAGCAGCGCGCGAAGTGCGGCGCGGAGAACATGGTGCCCGTCTGGGTGAAGGGCAAGGAGGCGTGGTTCTGCATCGACGTCTTCGAGTTCCCGAACAAGGCGTGCGAGCTGCCGATCGTGTGGATCCCGCCGACGAGCGCGAAGAAGGTGTGCGAGCTGCAGGGCAAGCGCCTCTGCTCGGACATCGAGTGGAACATCGCCTGCCGCGGCGATCCCGAGGGCGGCGACGACTGGAAGTACGCCTACGGCAACAAGGTCGACATCGAGATCTGCCACACGAACCTGCGCCACCGCACGCAGTGCATCGTGCAGGACGCCAAGAGCACGTGGAAGACGTGCTCGACGGACACGGAGCCGAGCGGCGCGTTCCCCAAGTGCCGCTCACGCTTCGGCGTGTTCGATCAGCACGGCAACGTCGCCGAGGTGATGATGCGCCGTGAGGGCGACAAGGTGGTGACGCAGCTCAAGGGGAGCGCGTGGTTCTATGTCGAGCTGGTGAAGGAGCCCGGACAGCCCGTCCCCGAGACGACGACGAACAAGACCGGCGCGTACCCCGATCACTGCAACTTCGATCCGCGGTGGCACGTCGAGCCGATCGACGCGGCGATGCACGTCAACTACCACCTCGGCTTCCGCTGCTGCAAATCGATCCCCTAGTCACGGGAGGAGCAGCGTCGAGCCCGTCGTCTTGCGCGCCTCGAGATCGGCGTGCGCGCGCGCGGCGTCGCGGAGCGGATACGTCTGCGGGATGCTCACGCGCAGCGTCTCCGACGCGAGCGCCTCGAACAGCTCGCGGGCGCGCACCTGCAGCTCCACGCCCTGCGCGTAGTCCGCGAGCTTCGGCCGCGTGAGGAAGAGCGATCCCTTCTGCGAGAGCAGGCGCGGATCGATCGGCGGCGCGGGCCCGGACGACTGCCCGAACGTCACCATGAGGCCGCGCGGCCGGAGGCAGTCGAGCGACGACATGAACGTGTCCTTGCCGATCGAGTCGTAGACGACGTCCACGAGGCCGATCTCCCTCACGCGCAGGGCGACGTCCTCGTGGCGATAGACGATCACGTGCGCGCAGCCGTGCTCGCGCGCGAGCTTCGCCTTCTCCTCGCTGCCGACGGTGCCGATCACGGTCGCGCCGCGATGCGCGAGCCACTGCGTGAGGAGCGAGCCGACGCCGCCCGCGGCCGCATGCACGAGCACGGAGGGACGCGTCGAGGCGACCGTCGAGGTCATCTCCGCGAGGTAGTGCGCGGTCAGGCCCTTGAGCATGGCGGCGGCCGCCGTCCGAGGGTCGACCTTCGCAGGCAGCTTCACGAGCACGTTCGCCGGCACGTTGCGGATCTCCGCGTACGCCCCGAGCGGTCCCGTCGCGTACGCGACGCGATCGCCTGCCGCGAGATCGGTCACCCCTTCGCCGACGGACTCGACGACGCCCGCCCCCTCCGAGCCGAGCACCGCGGGCAGCGGGACCGGGTAGAGGCCGGTCCGATGATAGGTGTCGATGAAGTTGAGCCCGATCGCCTCGTGCCTCACGCGGACCTCGCCGCGTGAGGGGGCGCCTACCTCGATCGGCTCCCACTTGAGGACCTCGGGACCGCCCGTCTCGTGGATGCGGATCGCGTGCGTCGCCATCGCGGGGGCACTTTAGCGCCTATTCCGAGCCCCGCGGCAGATGGATGTCGTTCGTCACGCCCTTCACGCCCTTCACCTCGCGCACGGCGTGCTCGACCTCGATCGCGTCCGCGGTCGTCGGGAGCTCGCCGGTGAGCGTCACGTTCCCGTCGACGCTGACGATGCGCACGCGGTCCCAGGGGACCTTCGCGAGCTCGGGCTTCTTCGCGAGGTGCCGGTGGATCTTCTTGCCGAGCGCGCGGTCCGCGTCCGACTCCACGGCCACCGGGACGTCCGGCGTGGTATCGGAGACCGTGAGCGCCGAGCTCGTCACGCTCGTCGTGGACGCGGGCTCCTTCGGCGGCGCCTCTTGCGCGCGCGAGCCGGAGCACGCTGCGAGCCCGGCCGCGATCGCGAGCGCGGCGAACCTCATGACGCGGTCCTCTCGAACTCGCCGCCGGCCATGCGCGAGACGACGGAGGCCATGCCGAACACGACGTCGCCCATCGCGTCGTAGTCGAACGGTCGATCGCGGCGCGCTCCTGCCGCCGTCACCGTCGCTGCACGCCAGCCGTGGCGCCAGAACGCGCGCTCCTCCGGCGCGGCCACGAGCGGCAGGAACCCGGGAAGGGCGACGCTGCGCACCGGCAGGTCCGTCCCCTTGCCGAAGGCGTCGGCGGCGGCGGCGACGAGCGTGCGTGACTGCAGGTTGCTCACGAAGTCCACCCACCGGCGCGACCGGTCGAAGCCGCCGAGGCCCTCGAGGACGAGCGCGCCGCCCACGTGCACGTCGTGCTCGCGGAGGCGATTCGCGTACTCGCGGCCTCCGGTCGTACGGCCGCCGAAGGCTACGAGCCGGACGGTGTGCGTGAAGTGGCGGCCCTGGAGCAAGCGGCCGAGCGCGAGCAGGATGGCGATGCCGCTGGGGTCGTCGCTGTCGTGACGTGCGCCGACGACGAGCTCGGACGCCTTGAAGCTTCCGGGGATCACGATCTCGATGTCCTCGGTGTTGCGCGTCATCGGGACGGGGATGCGCGTCACGGCGCGATCGGTAGCGAGGAATGCGGCGGCGACGTAGTCCCCGGACGCGCGCGGATTCCCGACGTCGAGCAGCAGCGACTCGACGTCTCTGCGCAAGCGCGAGCGGAGCTCGTGCGGCGTCTCCGTCTTCGGCGGCGCGAGCGAAGGCGCCCCCGCGTGGGTCGGCGTCCACGACGGGACGTCGCTCGCGGGGAACGACTCGAGCGCGGCCTCGTCGACGAGGAGCTCGTCCTTCTGCGAGATCACGACCTCCGGGAGCTTGTCGTGGAGGTCCTCGGCCGATGTCCTCGAATGCGGTGCATGCGCCATGACGTCACCCGTTCATTGCCTGGTGGTGGGCTTCGAGGGCGGCGCCGACGGCAAGGCGGCCGTCGGGCAGGCGCCCGTCGAGGGCGTTCTTCAACACGCGACGTGTCGCCTCCGTCACGACCATCGTGACGACCGTGAGGGTCACCTTCTGGAACATCACGAGCGCGAAGGGAGGCCGCCTCTCGGGGCGGAGCTGCGTCACGAAGCGCCTCACTCGCGTGGTGAGCAGGCGCTCCTTGCGGCTCCTGACATAGGCGCGGATGCCGAACACCGTGCCTGCGGCGGCGGCGACGAGGCCGAGGAGGGAGAGGCCGATCCGCGGCGCCTCCCTCTTCACGACGACGACGGCGTCGCTGACCTGATGACGCCGAGCATCGAGCGCGTCGACGGTGCGGAGCAGGCGGGAGCGGATCACGCGTGCGCGACGCTCGAGACGGCTCATGTGCTCGTCGACGGAGAGGGGCTTGTTCTCGTTGTTCATGCGATGTGCTCCTTCAGCTGGGTCACGTCGCGCTTCACGTTCGAGAGGGTGTGGTCGAGAGGCTTCTTCGGAACGGCGGCGTACCCGGCAGCGGCGCCGGCGCCCGCGACCACGAGGAAGGCGGCGGCCACGATCAGCGCGGCGACAACCGTTCCGCCGGCGGCGAGGACGATCGCCACCGCGAGGAGCGAGAGCATCACGAGCGCCGCGGCGAGCGCGACGCCGAAGGCGATCGCGGCGGCCTTCGCCTGCTTCATCTCCTTCTTCACCTCGTCCTTCGCGATCGCGACCTCGAGGCGAACGAGCTCCTTCGCCTCGTCCAGCGCCTCGCGCACGAGATCCGCGGTCGAGGCCTCCTCGAGCGGCAGCCGCTCCGGCGGCGGTCGATTCATCGTCATCGTTCTGTTCTCCATGGTGAGGTCTCGCTTCGCGAGCCCGTCGCGACCGGCTGCTCCTTGCCCCGCAGGAGCAGGTCGGCAGGGTAGAGGTACATCTCGAGGTCCTTGGCACGCACGACCTTGATCTCCTCGGCGACGCTCGGGCTCACCATCGCCTTCGCGAGCTTCTTCAGGACGGTCGTCGCGAGCATCATCCGCGCCGTCGGCTCCTCGACCGTCCGCACGAGGCCGGCTCGAGCGCACGCGAGCGAGAGGACGACGCTGGCTCGTGACCGCGCCTGGATGATCGTCCCGGTCTTCTTCGCGAGGAAGCTGAGCAGCGTGGAGATGATCGCCACGACGGAAGCGCTTGCATCGTGCGTACCGCGAGTCTTGCGCGCCGTGAACGCGTCGCCCGCCGCGGGTCACGGGACATTCTGCAACGCGCGCGCGGCGGGGCTCAGTAGCTCCTCTGCCAGACGAGGTCGAACACCTGGCGACCACGATCGCCGAACGTCGACTCGAGGGACCAGTTCCGGAGGAAGCGCCAGTCGATCGTGAGGAGGTTCTTGTCCGGAGGCTCCGTCACCGGGGGCTGTCCGATCACGTACGTGAACTCGAGCGAGACCCTCGGCGAGACCTGGAACTCGACCTGCGGACGCGGGTTGTTCGAGCTCGTCGTGTCGATCCGCGCCGTGGCCTGGATCCCGGTGAGGTCGTCGAGGGCCTCGGTGAGGCCCTGGGCAGCGAAGCCGCCGCCGATCCCGAGCGCCGCTTTCTGCGTGCCGTTCGGCTGCTTGCCCGCCGGAGGCGGCGTGGGGTTCGCGCCGTCGGCGGTGCCGAAGAGGATCATCGCCAGGATCTCGTTCTTGGGGCGCGGAGGCTCCGAGCGGAGCGTGACCTTTCCCGTCTTCAATGGGCCGACGAAGTCGGCGTAGATGCGCGTATCGTCGGCGGCGGTCCACTCCGCGGTCGCGACGATGATCGGGTTCGGCTCCGGCTCGCCGTTGAAGGTGATGGTGCCGCGCTCGATCTCGAACTTCTTTCCCTGCACGTCGGCCCAGCCGCTCTTGACCTGGATCCGTCCGGTGATCCGCGTCTCTCCGCCCGCGACGGTGACCTTCGGATTCCCCGTGAGCGTCGCGCGCACGGTGTTGCCACGCTCCACCTGCACGCGGCCGAGCCGGACGTCGATGTCGAGCCGCGAGCCTTCCGCGGCGGCTCGGGCCTCCTCGTCCTCCTCCTTGCGCTCTCGGAAGTCCTCGCGGTCGAGGGGGACCCTCACGAGCGTGTTCGGCTCGCGATAGACGCCGACCCGGATCTTCTCGTTCTCGTCGAGCGTCTGGATGCCGCTCTTCATCGACTGAGGGAGGGTGACGTCGAAGCGCGGCACGTCGACGACGAGGGAAGTGCGCTTGCCGTCGTCGCCGACGATGGCATCGAGCTTCACCTCGCCGAAGACCTCGCCCAGCGGCTGTCCGTTCACCGCGACGTCGAAGGCGTGCTTCTCCGGGATGCGGACGTTGGCGCTCGCCGTCGCGAGGCGCAGGCCGTCGAGCTTCAGCCTAGCGTCGCCCGAGAGCTCGCCCGCACCGGCGCGCGCGGAGATGTCGTCGACGGTGATCGTGCCGTCGGGACGCAGCGTGGCAGACGCGCGTACCGACCGCAGCTCCTCGCCCATCGCCGCGAGCTGCACGGTGCCCTCACGGAGGACGACGCGACCGTCGAACACCGCGCGCTCCTCCGCCCGGGAGATCGACGCGCGCGCATCCGCGTCGATCCGTCCGTCGAGCGCGTCGAACGTGCCCGCGACGAACGGCTGGAGCGCCGCTGCGCGGAAGGACCGGGCCACGAGCCTCGCAGCGATGGGGCGATCGGGCGCGAGCGCAGGCACGATCGCCGCTCCCCACACGAGCCCGGCCTCGGCCGACACCTCGCCGAAGCCGTCGGGCTGATCGAAGCGCGCCTTCGCCGCCAGCGCCCCATCCACTGCGTCGACGTCGACGCGTGCCCTCTCGTACTTCGCGCGACCGACGGAGAGCCCGTCGACCACGACGCGCGCGGCGAGCTTCGCGTCTCGATGCAGGCCCTCGAGCGTCGCTACGCCGCTCGCGCGGCCCTTGATCTGGCGGTCGGCGACCGCGCCGATCATCTCGAGCGGG
>WBZO01007046.1_pt1 | contig 10571 bp, 10 predicted proteins | sample 5204261 | NCBI WGS metagenome assembly WBZO01 (sample SAMN12412400, study PRJNA552823) | activated sludge metagenome | isolation source: activated sludge from anammox sidestream of wastewater treatment plant... | place: USA: North Carolina | collected 2017-09
GCGATGTGCATGTCGTGCTCAAGGCCGCGGGCGCGCATGCGGCGCCGGTGCCGCTCGCGGAAGCGATCCTCGCGGGCTTCGTGCTCGGCCGCGCCGGCATCGCCATGCCGGAAGGCGTCGTCACGGGGATGGAAGGTAATTTCAAGCTGAATGGCGGCCGGCTGACCGGCACGGCGAAGCGCGTGCCCTGGGGACGCAATGCGAGCCATGCCGTGACCCTCGTCGAAAGCGGATGGGGCGTCGAGGCGGTGCTGGCGCCGCTCGAATATGCGCGGCTCGAAAAGGATCAGAATGTCGCGCGCGAGCCGCGCGACACGCTGGTCTTCGACAACATCGTCGTCGATACCGCCTGGGCCGGACTGCCCGGCAATGCCCTGCGCCTTTACGGGGCGCTGATGCGCGCGACGCAGATGGCGGGCGCGCTCGACTATCTGACGCGCCAGTCCGTGCAGTATGCCAATGAGCGCACGCAATTCGGCAAGCCGATCGGCAAGTTCCAGGCGATCCAGCAGCAGCTCGCGGTGCTCTCCACGCAGTCGGCCGCAGTCGGCATCGCATCGGCCCACGCCGCGCAGCGCGCCGACAAGGTGACGTCGGGCGATGCGGCTACCTTCGAAATCGCGGTGGCAAAGACGCGCGCCGACGATGCAACCTCGATTGCGACCTCTATCGCGCATCAGGTGCATGGCGCGATCGGCTTCACATATGAGCACGGGCTTCACTTCGCGACGCGCCGCCTCTGGTCGTGGCGGGCAGAGTTCGGATCCGGCGCCGAATGGGCGGACTGGCTCGGCCGTGAGACGATCACGCGCGGGGCGGACGCCCTCTGGCCCTATGTGACCGCGAGGTGACGGCAGCCGGCCCGGCCTCGGGACGGCGCCGCGAAGTTTCTATTCAGAATGGAGTTACGATCTTGAACGTTACGGAAGCCTTGAAGACACGCATCACCTGCCGGGCCTTTCTCGACAAGCCGGTGCCCGAGGCGACCGTGCGCGCCATTCTCGATGTGGCCAAATGGGCGCCGTCCGGCGGAAATCTTCAGCCCTGGCATGTCTATGTGCTGACGGGCGAGCGGCTGAAGGAATTTCTCGCGATTATCGCCGAGAAGCAGAAGACGATGCCCTTCGGCGAGGGCACGGAATACGACATCTATCCCAAGAACCTGACGGAGCCCTACAGGTCGCGGCGCTTCAAATGCGGCGAGGACATGTATGCGACGATCGGCGTGGCACGCGAGGACAAGGCGGGCCGCCTCCAGCAGTTCGCGCGGAATTTCCGCTTCTTCGATGCGCCAGTCGCCATCTTCTTCGCCATCGACCGCCAGATGGGGATCGACCAGTGGTCCGATCTCGGCATGTTCGCCCAGTCGGTGATGCTGGCGGCACGCGAGCAGAGGCTTCACACCTGCCCCCAGGAAGCCTGGGCCATCTGGCACAAGACGGTGGCGGAATTCGTGGGCATGCCGCCGGAACTCATGCTCTTCTGCGGCATGGGGCTCGGCTATATGGACGAGGCGGCGCCGATCAACAAACTGCGCACCGACCGCGCGCCGATGGAGGAGTGGGCGAGCTTTTCGGGCTTCTGAAGCCGGGCTCTTTCATTCATCGAAGGTTCAGTCTGGGGAAGCTAGAACCGGGGGCATGAAAAGGACGCACGCATCGGCCGTACTGGCATTCTCCGCGATCCTCGCCTTGCTGGCGGGCGCGGAGACCGTGCATGCGGCCCCCTGGTCGCAGGAGCGCTCCTATATCGGCCGGCCGCTGCGGAATTCCGACACGCGCACCGACCAGAATGCGGCGCGGGAAGGCGTGCGCCAGGGCAAGATCCTGCCGCTCGGCAAGGTGCTGGCCAAGGTGCATCAGCGCCATCCCGGCCGCCTACTAGACGCGCAACTGGTGGACGGCGGAGGCCGCCCGGTCTATCTCATCAAGTTGATGACCGCCGACGGCAGCGTCGCTATCGTCTCGGCGGATGCGGCAACGGGTGAAATATTGGGCTATCGCCAGGGAGGACGCTGAGGCATGAGACTGCTCGTCGTCGAGGACGACCCGGACCTCAATCGCCAGCTCGTGACCGCGCTCACCGAGGCGGGCTATGTCGTCGACAAGGCCATGGACGGCGAGGAGGGACACTTTCTCGGCGATACGGAACCTTATGACGCGGTGATCCTCGATCTGGGCCTGCCGGAAATGGACGGCGTCACCGTGCTCGAGAAGTGGCGGCGGGCGGGCCGCAACATGCCGGTGTTGATCCTCACCGCGCGCGACCGCTGGTCGGACAAGGTGGCGGGCTTCGACGCCGGGGCCGACGACTACGTGGCCAAACCCTTCTTCATGGAAGAAGTGCTGGCACGCCTCAGGGCGCTTCTGCGCCGGGCGAGCGGCCATGCGACGAGCGAGTTCGAATGCGGCCCCTTGCGGGTGGATACGCGGACCTCGCGGGTCACGGTCAACGGCACGGCGGTCAAGCTCACCTCGCTCGAATACCGGCTGCTCGAATATCTGATCCACCATCAGGGGCGCATCATCTCGCGCACCGAACTCGTGGAGCATCTCTACGATCAGGATTTCGACCGCGATTCCAATACCATCGAGGTCTTTGTCGGCCGGCTCCGCCGCAAGCTCGGCAAGGACATGATCGAAACTGTGAGGGGGCTCGGCTACCGGCTCGCCGCTCCGGAAGATGCTGCCTAGAAGTCTGCACCTCCGCACCGACAGCCTCGCCTTTCGGCTGGTGGCGGGCGCGGCGCTGTGGAGTTCTGTCGTCCTGCTTGCGGGCGGCATCATCCTTTCCTCGATCTTCCGCAATACGGTCGAGCGCTCTTTCGATGCGCGCCTCGAAGTGCTGCTTGGAAGCCTCATTGCCACGACCGAGGTGAACGATCAGCACCAGATCGTCCGCTCGCGCGACCTCAACGAAACGCGCTTCGATTTCGCCTATTCGGGTTGGTACTGGCAGATCGCGCCGCTCGCGCAGCGTCTCGCATTGCGCTCGCGCTCGCTCTTCGACCAGTCGATCGACCTTGCGGAAGGCAAGGACTCGCGGCGCGATGTCTCCGGCGCGCGCTATTTCGATGCGACGGGCCCCGAAAACCAGTCGCTGCGCGTCGTCGAGCGCCGCGTCATGCTGCCGGGCTATGACGTGCCGGTTTCCTTTGCCGTCGCAGGCGACAAGGCGGAAATGGAAGCCGACATCCAGAGCTTCAACAGCACGGTCTTCACGGCGATGGTGGGGCTCGGCGCCGGCATCCTGATCGCGCTTCTCATTCAGGTCCGCTTCGGTCTGCGGCCGCTCGAAGGCGTGCGCCGCGCGCTCGCGCAGATCCGTTCCGGCAAGGCGACAAAGCTGGACGGACAGTTTCCAAGCGAGATCGAGCCGTTGGCCGAAGAGATCAACTCGCTCCTCGAAAGCAACCGCGAGGTTCTGGAACGCGCGCGCATGCATGTGGGAAATCTCGCCCATGCGCTGAAAACGCCGCTGAGCGTCCTTACCAACGAAGCGCGCGCCCATCCTGACGGATTCGGCGAGCAGGCCGTCAAACTCGCGGCGAATATGCGTGAACAGATCGACCACCACCTTGCGCGCGCCCGCATGGCGGCATCGGCCAATGTCTTCGGCGCGCACACGCCGGTCGCGCCGGCGCTCGCCCGGCTCGCGCGGACGCTCGAACGCATCTATGCCGAGCGAGGCATATCCATCGTTGTCGCATGTCCGGAAGACCTCGGCTTTCGCGGCGAGGCGCAAGACCTGGAGGAGATGGCCGGAAACCTGCTCGACAATGCTTGCAAATGGGCGGCCGCCCGCGTGGAACTCAAGGCCCGGCCGCTATCAGCGCCACGCAAGGGCCGCCCCGCCTTCATGGTGACGGTGGAGGATGATGGGCCGGGCGTTCCGGAGGAAAAGCGCAAGGCCGCGCTCCGTCGAGGCAGCAGGCTTGACGAAACGAAACCCGGCTCGGGCCTCGGCCTTTCCATCGTGACCGAGATCGCGGAGCTTTATGGCGGCGAACTTCATCTCGCCGATGCCGTGCTCGGCGGGCTTCGCGCCGAACTCGTTCTGCCAGCGGCGAGCGAGTAGGGGCGCGCGGGCGGCGTCAATCTGAACACAGGATGAATGCACCGTTCAGCGCCTGCTCAAGCGCCGTCCGTCAGGATCGCTCCGGTTTCAACGATCGATATCGGGGTATCCCATGAAAATCTCTCGCATCGCGCTGGCTGCCGCTCTCGCCGCCACCCTCGCGGGCTGCGCACAGAACGGTTACGGCGGATATGGCGGCTACGGGCCGAAGCAAACCATGGGTACGGTGGGCGGCGCCGTCATCGGCGGCCTTGCCGGTCAGGCGATCGGCGGCGGCACAGGCCGCCTCTGGGCGACGGGCGCGGGCGTTCTGCTCGGCGCGCTCGTCGGCAACAGCATCGGCCAGAGTCTCGACCGCGCCGACCAGCAATATCTCTCGCAGGCGTCCTACCGCTCCTTCGAGAGCGGCGCGCGGACGGAATGGCGCAATCCGGATAGCGGCAATTACGGCTATGTCGAGCCCGGTCGCAGCTACCGGACGAGCGCGGGCTATTGCCGCGAATATCAGCAGACGGTCTATATCGGCGGGCGCGCAGAGCAGGCTTTCGGAACCGCCTGCCGCCAGCCTGACGGTAGCTGGCAGATCCAGAACGGCTGATCGCCGTCGGGAGTGTGCCGAAAATTGAAAAGGCCGCCGTACACCCATCTGGAGTACGGCGGCCAGTTCGGAACGGCTGCGACGCGGCCCGTTATGTTCATCGTTTACAGGGCCGCTCCGTTTGTCGCTCTTGGCGCATTTGTCGCGTTACCCGAGCGGTTTTCGCCGGGTGACGACGATCGTCGTCAGGCGATGAAGTCTCCAGGAGTGTCCGACCTCACCGCGCTCGCGTTACGATCCTCTGTCGCGATCGAAATGCTGGCGATGGCAAACGGTGTCATCAAACCGTTAGACATCAGATCACCTCCTTTCAATGGTTGAACCCAGGACCTTCAGCCTGGGACGCAACGCAGATTCCGTCAAGGAAATGTATGTGAAAGTTCGGCAAGCACAGCATCGAGTGTGCTGAAGCTGGCAGGCTTGCTCGCTTTTTCGTATTTCGGGGAGCGATGTCGCGGCGGATGGAAAGGCACGGCCGGAAGCACCGGCGCACGAGCACGCACGAATCAAGGCTTGGAAGCCGGCGCGGCAGCAGCGATCGCGCCGCCTTCAGCCGGGCCTTCTGCATTGCCCCGCAGCAGGTCGGCGATGGTGGTTCCGTCCAGGATGGCGGCTTCGGCTTCCGAGAGCCGGGTGAAAAGGGTGTCGATCCGCGCTTCATGCGCGAGCGAACGGTCGGGAATGCCGCCTGTCTCGGTGTGCAGGCGGACGGCCTCGATCACATCCGCGATGCGCACGAGTTCCGCCGGGCGGCAGGGTATGAGCCGGCTCGGACGGTCGTTCGAGTGCGTCAGAAGTTCCGCTTCGAGCAGCACTGCCTCGATCCGGTTGACGGCTTCGAGAGGCAGATGGAGCCGGTTCGATATGGTTTCGTCCGTCCACGGCGTTTGCCCCTTCTCGAATGCCTCGTGAACGAGCAGCAGCATGTGTATCGCAATGCGGTCGCGCTGGCGCGTGGTCAGCAGCGCGAGGCCGATGGCGGGCGAGAGGTGACGCCGGTTCTGGAAGTAGAAGGAGATGGCGCAGCCGGCGAGAAGGATGAGCCAGGCGGCGTAGAGCCAGATCATGAAGACGACGAGGCTCGCAAAGGCTGAATAGATGGCGACATACTGCGCCGATTTGACGACGAAGGTGGCGAAGGCCCAGCCCGTCGCGCCCCAGACGACGCCGGCGACGCTTGCGCCGACCAGTGCCGCGCTCCATGTGACGCGGGTATTGGGGATCATCATGTAGATGAAGGCGAACATGCCGATCAGCACCGCATAGGGCACGATGCGGCTTGTCTGGGCGATGAGGAAGCGGAAGGGCTCCGCCTCCGCAAGGCCGCCCAGAAAGGAGTGCGAGAGCGTGCTTGCCATGATGCCGATCGCCGTCAGCACGACGATAGGGCCGAGGACGCCCATGCCGATGATTTCGGTGAACTGGCGTGTGAGCGAGCGGCTCGCCGTGACGTGCCAGATGCTGTTGAACGCCTCCTCGATCTTGTTGACCATCGAGATCACGGTGTAGAGGAGGAAGGCGAAGCCGACCGTGCCCAGCACATTCGCATTGACCCGGCCGACGAACTCCATCACCCGCTGGGTGATCTCCTTGCCCTGCTCGCCGAGCGGGCCGAGGAATTCGACCAGCATGCTTTCGAGATAGCTGTCGAAGCCGAAGGCGCGAAAGATCGCAAAGCCGATGGCGAGCGCGGGCACCAGAGACAGCAGCGTCGTATAGACGAGGCTCATGGCACGCAGATTGAGCCTGCCGTCGATGAGGTCGCGGGCAACCACCCAGACGATACGGCCGGCCTCGATCAGGCCAACACGCCAGAGGGGCGCTTCTTCGAGAGGCTCCTCCCACAGAAGCGCGCGCAGCCGGCCATAGATCGAAACCGCATTCAGCATGAAGACGATGCTAGCGGTGCTGGTGCAAATTGAAAGGCCCTCCCGGGGGAGGGCCTTGAACTCGAGTGGGGGGCGGGATCCGCCGCGGATGGACCCGTCTCAGCTGAGAACGAGATTTTCCGCCGAGAACCGGCCGTTGCGGCCTTCGACCAGTTCGTACTGAATCTTCTGACCTTCCTTGAGAGCCTTCTGCCCGGCCCTCTCGACGGCCGAGATATGGACGAAGACGTCTTTGCCACCATCTTCCGGCGCAATAAATCCATATCCCTTAGTGGCGTTGAACCACTTCACAACTCCAGTAGCCATATTGCCTAGATCGCCTCGTCGTGAATTGAAGAATGACGCCGGTTTCAATGACGCCAGTCGTAAACGCTAGCACTTTCTCCAATTCCGGCCTACCGAAAATATGGGCGCAAACCTGCCCGATCCGGGCCCTTCCGGGGGGTGAGACCCCGTGAAGATATTGTTAAACATGGCTGGCTAAGCTTCTCTCCAGACGCTGAATTCCGGAGGCCGGCCCATGTTGGCCCGGTCGTGATTTTCTACACGCCATGCTGCGTGCCGGACTGTTGAAGGGCCATGGATACCAAGAACGCCGCCCCCCTTGTAGAACGCCTGAACGACTATCTGTCGCGGCTCTCGCCGTCGATAGCGGCGAAACTCGCCCAGGGTCTCGAGCGGGAAAGGCTGCGCGGGGCGAACGGCCTGCCTTACGACCTCATTCTGTCCTCGATCCGGCCGTTGCTTGCCAATGTCGGCGGCGCGCGGATCGGCACGCCGGGCCCGGAACGCCTGTTCTGCATGCCCTTCGCGGACCTGCTCGTCGACCGCTTTGACCCGACCTCGTCCCGCAAGCAGATCAGGCGCGGCTCTATCGCGCCGGTCTGGCTCTGGCTCGAGAAGGAGCTGCTGCCGGATACGCTGCCCGACATCATCCGCCGCCTTGTCGCGCAAACGCTCGAGACGGACGAGGCCGCGCGTGGCGGCACGCTCGCGGTTCTCTATGCCACCTGCTCGACAGCCATCCTGGCGGCGGTGGATGCGGCGCGGCGCGACACGGCCGAGCGGCGGAAGATCGAGCGCCTGCTGGGCGGCGAGCACGTTCTCGACGACGCGCTTGAAATGGCCCGCGCGCTTTCCGTCGCGAGCTTCATGCTCGCCGTGCACAAGGAACTGCCGAGCCGGATCGCGGACTTCGACGAGGCGCTGGTCGCAAGGGTAGGTGAAATCTACAACGAGGCCCGCCATGCCTCGATGGAGAACGGCATCTATGTGCCCTTCGCCGTGATGGCGCGGCTCGAGGAGCCCTGGCAGATATTGAGGCTCGCGCGAAAGCTCGTGGGCTTCGGCAACGATGCCGCGGTCAGCCGTTCCGGCCTGGCCGAGCTTGGCGAGATCTTCCTGCGCGAACTCGAGAACATCGCCGACACGATGAGCAAACGTCGCGTGGGGACGAGCGATCTCGACGAGATGCGCGTTCAGATCGGGCGCTTCGCCGAAGTTTCGCAAGGCTTCATCCGCGAGATCGACATTCGCCGCTGCAGCGACTGGGGGCACAGGATTCTTGCGGCCCGCGCGCGGCTCTCGGCGGCGATTGCCGAGGAGATGTCGCGGTTCGAGCTGGAGCTTGCCCGCGCGCTGCCGCTGCACCAGATCGGAAGCTATGGAAAGAACGGGCCGCGCCGCCCGGATGTGACGAAGGCGCCGAATTTCAGCAGGGCCGAGCGTGCGGCCGCCTGCCTGCGCTTCGTGACCGAAGTCTGCCCCTCCGTGGAATCGATCGGCGCACAGGCTCACTGCAAGACCGTGCATCAGCAGATCGAAACCTATCTTCAGTCCTATGAGGATGGGCTCATCGAGGAATTGCGGCGCTCCAAGGGTGCGGAGCGGGCCAATGCGCAGGCCTATGTCGACATCGTCGTCGGCTACCGGGAGGTGATGGGCGCCGCAGGTATGGCGCAGACGCTGCGCCGGCGCGGGCAGGTTGCCGCCGCGGCTCAGGCGTCCTGATCGCGCTCAGGCGCGAAGAAACTCCTCTTCATAGGCGAAAAGGCCGGGCATACCGCCCGTATGCAGGAAGACGAGCGCCTCATCGTCCGCGAAGCGTCCGGCGCGAATGAGGGCGAGGAAGCCCGCCATCGCCTTTCCCGTATAGACCGGATCGAGAAGGATGCCTTCCTTTCGAGCGACGAGTTCGACGGCCTCGACCATGGCTGCCGTCGGCATGCCGTAGCCTTCGCCGAGAAATCCGTCTTCGAGGTGAACCGCATCCCTTGGAGGCGCAGGGATGCGCAGAAGGTTCGCCGTCTCGGTGGCGAGCTTGTGGATGCCGTCGGCCATGGCCTTCGTATCGATGCGATAGACGTTGATACCGTGAATGGCGGGGCCTTTTCCGCGCAAGGCCGCGCCCGCGATGAGGCCGCCTTGCGTGCCACCGCTCGACGACGCATGGACAATGCGCGCCTTGCCGATGCCGAGCGCGTCGAGAGCGTCGGCGATTTCCCCATAGGCGAGCGCGTAGCCGAGCGAGCCCGTCGCATTGGAGCCGCCGGTGGGCACGAAATAGGGCTTGCCGCCATCGGCTTCGATCTCGGCCATGACCGATCTGATCGCCGCGACGGCATCGGTGCCCGGCTGCACGATCCTGACTTCGGCGCCGAGAACCTCATCGATCAGCAGGTTGCCGGAGCTGCGATAAAGCCTGCCCTCGTAAGGCACGATGTCGAACAGCACGAGCACGGATCGAAGCCCCGCCGCCGCGGCTGCTGCAGCCGTCTGGCGCGCGTGATTGGATTGCAGCGCGCCCGTGGTCACGACCGTATCGGCACCCTGGGCGAGCGCTTCTCCGATCAGGAATTCGAGCTTGCGTGTCTTGTTGCCACCGCCTGCAAGGCCCGTGCAATCGTCGCGCTTGATGAAGAGGCGCGGGGAGGGTGCGCCGCGCTCCGAGATGATGCGGGAAAGCTGCGTCATCTCGGTGAGCGGCGTCGGCAAATGGGCGAGCCGGAAACGGGGAAAGGCCGAAAAATCCGCAGACATCACACAACGCCTTCGCCGCGGAATTTTTCGATCTCCGCCGGCCCATAGCCGAGGGCGGCAAGGATCTCATCCGTGTGCTCGCCGAGAAGCGGCGCGCGGCCCCGCAGCGTGCCGGGCGAACGCGACAGGCGCACCGGCGTTTCCATCACCGGCGCGGGCTTCGGCATTCCGGGAAAGGCAAGGGGGTGGAGATAATGCATGGCATTGATATGCGGATCGTCGAGCGCCTGCTGGGGAGAGAGCACCGGACCCGCGGGAATGCGCGCCTTCTCGAGTTCGGCAAGCGCATCTTCGGTCGTCCGGCTCTCGGCCCAGCGCGCCGTCCGCTCCGACAGGATGACGCCATGGTCGCCGCGCGAACTGTCATCCTTGAAGCGCGGATCGGAAAGCCAGTGGTCCTCGCCCATGAGCTTTGCCCAGCGCTTGAAGAGCGGCGCGCCGATGACCTGCACGAGAATCCAGCCATCCTTCGTCCGCACGATGTCGGCGGGGCCCGCGTAAGGACTTTTGTTGCCGATCGCGACGCGGTTGATCTTGCGCAGATCCTGCTCGATCAGATGGAAGTTGAAATAGGCGAGCGCCGTGGAAAGGAGCGCGCCCTCGACGACCTGCCCCTTGCCCGAGCGCGCCCGCTCCATCAATGCGGCGAGCGTGCCGAAGGCGGCGAGCGACGCCGTTCCGAAATCGACCCACGGGGCGTAGCTCTTCACAGGCTCGTCGGGATGGCCGGTGAGATAGGCCGCTCCGACCATGGACTGTGCGACGCCGTCGAAGCCCGTTCGCTCGCTATAGGGCCCGCCATGCCCGAAAGCCGAAACGGTGGTGAGGATGATGTCCGGCTTGACCGCGCAAAGGCTTTCATAGTCGAGACCCATCGCCGAAAGCGTGGAGGGGGGCAGGTTGGCGACCACCACATCCGCCGTCGCCACCAGCCGCTTGACTATGCCGCGCCCGATTTCAGTCATGGG
>WBZO01007048.1_pt1 | contig 10567 bp, 15 predicted proteins | sample 5204261 | NCBI WGS metagenome assembly WBZO01 (sample SAMN12412400, study PRJNA552823) | activated sludge metagenome | isolation source: activated sludge from anammox sidestream of wastewater treatment plant... | place: USA: North Carolina | collected 2017-09
GGCTGACGGACGTGAGGACCACCATCGCAGTTCGCCAGCGAGACCCCCATCGGTGGGAAAGCCTGTAGGACAATCCGGAGCCGACCTTCGCTGGACCGGGAGTTCAACTCTCCCGCGTCTCCACCAATTTTCGAATCTGAGGCCCGAGCAATCGGGCCTTTTGACCCAGTACTTGACCCACTATCCATGGAAGAGCCGGTCCATGTAGCTGGCGGCCTGTTCCTGCGCGCCCTCGAGGACGTGGGCATAGATGCGTAGCGTCGTGGACACGTCCGCGTGGCCCAGCATCTCCGAGACGACCTTCACGGGGACACCATCGGCGAGCAGCATCGACGCGGCGCTATGGCGTAGGTCGTGAATCCGCATCGCCGGTAGCCCGGCCTTCGCCAGCAACTTTGGGAAGGCCCGCCCGCGAAGGTTCCGGCCGTCGAGGGGGTTGCCGGTGCCGCTGGTGAAGACCAGCCCGTGCTCCGCCCATGCGTCGCCAGCGTGGAGCCTCTGGCGCTCCTGGCGGCCCCTGTGGGCCTCGAGCGCCGTAACGGCGCCATCGCTCAGCCACACGGTGCGATTGTGGTTCTTCTTCGCTGTGGTGGCCGAGAACACGGGTTTGCCGTCGACCGCCAGCGTGCGGCGGACCTGCAGGCGACGACGGTCCATGTCCACGTCGCCCCATTGGAGCGCCTGGAGCTCGCCCAGCCGTAACCCCGTGGTGATCGCCAGCGTGTAGAACGCTTCCAGAGGCTCGCCCTTCGCGGCGCCGAGCAACGCCCGCGCATCGTCCGGGCGGAGCGAGCGGTATTCCTTCGTGTCGCGACGCGGCGGCGTCACAAGGCCCGCCACGTTGCGGGCGACCATCCCCTCGCGCTCTGCATCCTTCAAGGCCGTGTGCAGGACCCCGTGAGACAGCTGTACCGTCGTGGTACTCACCTCGGCGCCGATGGCGGCGTAGGCGTCCCGCAAGTCGGCCGGCTGCAGCTTCGCTAGCTTCACCTTCCCGATGTGGGGCAACAGGCGGGCGAGCCGGCCTTCGTAGCGCCGCGCGCTTTCCGGCGCCAGCGTCGCCCGCTTCCCCTTCAGCCAGCTTTCGAGGTAGACGGCCGTGGTCAACCGTTCGGAAGGTACAGGCAGGTGCTGTTCAAGGCGGCGCTGGGCGTCGCGCATCTTCGCCAACGCTTCGCGCTGCGTGGTGCCAAAGAACGACCGCGGACGGCCGTCGACCGTGAGACGCGCTTCCCATCGCCCGTCCGAACGCTCCCGGACCGAACCTTCACCCTTACCCCTGCGAGCCATTGGTTTCCTCCCTGTACCAGTCGGTGCCCTCGATCGCGCCGGCGATGTTGCTTGTCCGCTCCGGCTGTTCGGCGCCGCCGGTGGCGATGCGCTTTGCATGCACGTAGAGCAGTACCGGCACGTCGCCCGTCTTCGCCTTCAACGCGCCCTCGTAGGCCCGCAAGCGGTACTCGCTGGCCCACGGTTCCCACTCGAGGAACGCGGTCAGCCCGACGAGTGACCTGGCCGCCGCCCGCTGAGCGTTGATGTGCCAGACCGCGACGAGCCGCAAGTACGGGGGAAGAGATGGGGCGGCATCGGCGAGCCAGGCGGTCCACCGTGCCTCGCGCTGAGTGATAACCAGGTGTTCGACGCCGGCCCGGAGCGTGGCGTCGCGCATGGTGTCGAGGACCGCCCTGGCGAGCTTGCCATCGCCGTCGGGGTCAATCTCCCATGGCTGGTCGTCTTCCGCGGCGAGGACCTTGAGAAAGTCCCGGATAGTGCGCAGCGAGGGGATCAGGGCCTTCTCTTGAGCCTTGTCCTTCTCGAGTGCGCGTTGCACATCGATGGCGGTCCACTCTCGGTTCCGGCGGCGTAGCTCCTCGATTCGCTCACAAGTCCCGGCATCGATCCGAAATTGCCTCAACTTGCCTCTCCCTTGCCGAAGTGCCGCCTTTCGCTGCCGCGCGGTCACATCGTACGCTGGCGGCATCAAGCCGACAAGGGGGCAGACAAACATGGCAGCAGTCACCGAAAACCGCAGTGCCTATCGACCGGCGGAGGCCGCGGCCAGGCTCGGGATGAGTCGGGACAGCCTGGACCGACTCATTCAGCGCAAGGAACTTGCTTCGTGGACCGTGGGCCGTGCGCGGTTCATCAGCGCGACTGAGCTGGCGCGGTTCATCGCCGAGCGCGAAGCGGCGGCGAGCTGACCCACGATGGAAGCGCCCGAACGCGCCCGCCTGGAGCGTCGTCGGGACCTCTGGCGACGCTACCGCGACACCGGCGAGCTGCCCGAGACGCCACCGGCCGAACGCATCGCCGAGGCCCGGCGCCACCGCCGGACCTACTGGTGGACGGATGCATGGGAGGAGGAGGAGGAGGAGGGGCGGCCGCCCCCTGAAGATGCGCCGAGCCCCTTGGGAGTGGGGCTCGCAACGGCGCAATCGTGGCGGGGTAGCCTGATACAGGGTATCACCCCCGCGGCGGTGGCCGCATGACGTGGATCCGTCTGGACGACCAATTTCTCGCCCATCCGAAGGTCGTCGGCCTGAGCAACGACCAGCTCGCCCTCTGGTTGGCCGGCCTGGCCTACTGCAACCAGCAATGCACCGATGGGTTCATTCCCGCCATCGCGGTGATTCGTGTCCTGGCACCGTCCCGCGGCGTGGACCCCGGCGAAGCCGATGCGCTAGTGGCGGCCGGACTGTGGGAGCGGACACAGGAAGGATTTTTCATCCACGACTACGGCGAGTACCAACCGACCAAGGAGAAGCTTGCCGAACGGCGCCGCCAGTACCGGGATTCCAAGCAGGCGAGCCGTGCCCTGGCACGTGTCCACCGTGGACACGCTGTGGAGTCCACACCGCGTCCACGCGATGTCCGGGATCGGGAAGAAGAAGAAGATCTCCTGATCTCCGAACTGACAGAGAGATCATCTTCTTCTTCCCCGTCCACACCCGGTCCACCGTGGACAAATTGTGGACAGCGGATCGCTCAGCAGCTTCGGGAAGTCGCGGGCATTGAGTCGAACGGGGCTGTTCGCGATGACATCGAAGACATGCTCGCGAACAGCATCACCGAAGAGTTCATCGTCGCGAAGATTCGCGCGTGTGCCAGGCGCAACGCTAAGGGTTGGGAGTACGTCGCTCGCGCGATCGAAAACGACTGGCGGGCTATGGAGGCGACGGCGTGAATGCCCAGGAAGAAGAAGCCGCGCGAGCGATGGCGGGACCCGCCACGGCCACCGTCGCCCCCACCCGCACCGCTGCGCTGCCCGGTCACCGGCTGCGGGCGGCCCACCTACGCCTGAGGAGGCTCTAGCGATGGTCAGTCTGCCCTTCCCCATGGGATCTTCCCGCCTGGCGACTCTGGGAGCCCTCAGCGCATCAAGCATCGGCACCGCAGTCGCGGCACATGCGTCAGCGAACACGAAAGGGGCGTGGGTAGAGTTCTCTGCAAGCACGCCGTTCGCCGCGGCCGGCTTCTACCTGCTCTGGAGCCTCCCGGGCACGGCCTCAAGCCGGTTGGTGGATGTTGGCATCGGGGCGGCCGGCTCGGAGGTCGTAGTTCTCTCGAACCTGATAGTCGCCGGCGGGGCCGGATTCCAACGGGAGGCTATCTTCATCCCGCTCGAGATCCCGTCAGGCGCCCGCCTAGCCGTCCGGCAACAGTCCTCGACGGGTGGGCAGAACAGTGAATTGGTCATCGTACTGGTGGCAAAGAGCTTCCACGGCCCGGGAGGCTTTCACCGAGCGGTCACCTACGGCGCGAACCCGGGTGACTCCGGCGGCGTCCAGGTTGACCCTGGCGGAACCATCAACGCGAAGGGTGCCTACTCAGAGATCGCCGGCGCGACCACTGGCCCCACGCACGGAATGCTCTTCCTCACGGGGACGCAGGGAAACGCCCTCATGACGTCTGGCGCATGGCTATGCGACATCGCCATCGGGGCGGCCGGCTCGGAAAAGATCGTGGTGGCCGATCTCTTCCTGCTCGTGGACTCAGGCCCGGATTTCATGGTCCCCGGGGCCATCTTCTTTCCCGTGACGATCCCGGAAGGGAGCCGGATCGCTGTGCGAGCTCAGTCCAACTTCAACGACGCCACCGACCGCGTCTTCGACACGGTAATCATCGCATTCGGTTAGGAGGACCCCATGGCCGTCACCGTTTCATCCGGAGGACCGACCGGGTGGGGGCGGGCCTCAATCTCTACAGTTCCGCGTCACGGATTCCCGCTCAAGAGCCCGTCAGCGACCCGATGCGCATGCAAATCTAGGTGTTTCGAGGAGGGACCATGACTGACATAAGACGCGACGTTCCAAAGCCGCCGGTCGGCCTACGACCAGCCGGCCGGCGGCTGTGGACGAGCGTGCTCTCGGAGTTCGACCTGCGGATCGACGAGCTGCAGGCGCTCGAACTTGCGTGCCGCACGCTCGACGAAATCCGGGCGCTCGAGGCGCAGCTCAAGGAGTCCGGCCCCACCGTGCTGGGCCCGCGCCGGCGACAGGTGGCGAACCCTCTGTACGAGGAGTGCCGCCGGCACCGTGCGGTGTACCTGCGTGCGCTCCGTGCGATCGCCCTGGCCGACGCGGTGGCCGCGGCCACGAAGGACCCGCGCGCACAGTCTTCGGCTGGCCGGGCGCTCGCGGCCCAGCGCTGGGAAAGGCATGGCAATTCGAGTGGCTAGGATGCGCCGATCCGAGGACTCGCCCGTCGTGCTCGTCGCCGAAGACATCGACCGGCTCGGCGCCATCCGCGACCTGGTCTCGGCCGGCGGATGGGTTGGCGCCGACCGAACAGCGGCCGGGGAGTTCGCATGGTCGCTTGCCCAGCGCTACCGCGCCGGCGAGCGACATGACGAACGCTCCGTGCTCGTCACGCTCCACTACGCACTCCTGCTCGGACCCGATGCGGACGCCCAGGCGCTCCGCCAGCTCGATCAGCTACTCGAAAGGAACCAGCAATGACTGACTCGACACCCCCCAACCTCATCACCATCGCCGCGGCGACGCGCGGCGTTGCGGACGACCTGGCGGAGCACGACCGCGTACCGCCGATGATCGTCGTCAAGGGCATGACCGCCGGTATCCTCAGGTTTGCCTTCGACCAATTCGGCGATGCCGTCGGCCTGGCAGCGTTCCTCGAGGACCTCGCGAACCGCCTTCGCTCCGACGCGCTCGTGGCGGAGCAAATCGACGCCATCGTCCGCGAGGCATCGCTCGACGGCGAGGGCGAGAGCGGGGTCTAACCCATGGTGCGCAGATCTGCTACAATGGCCCCACGCTCCGACCTCGAAGTCCGCCTGCGGGATGCTGGCGACGATCGAGCGGCGAGCCCTGGCGATGCGCCACGCTGGCGCCTGCGGGATGCCGATTCGCCAGGTCACCTGTACGCCCCCGGCGTGCCCTTCACGACTCCCTGCTACCTGTTGCTTTTGCGGCGCCGCGTCCTGTGCGCTACTCGGAGAAAATGACCATGCCTAGTCCCGTTACCATGGAAGAGATCGGCCACGCCGTCGAGGCGTTTCGCCAGGGCTACGAAACCCGTCTGAACGAGCTCGAGGACCGGCTGAACCGGAACGCCACGAGCCTCGGCACGCCTGGCACCCGCTCGCGCGGCGCCGGCGGCATCACCGACGAAAGCCGAAAGTCACTTCACGCCTGGCTGCGGACCGGCGCCCGTGACGAGCTGAGTGTCGGGATCGATGATGCCGGCGGCTACCTCGTCACTCCGGATGTGGAGTCGGCGATCGAAGAAGCGTTGCGCGAAGTCAGCCCGCTTCGCCGGCTCATCACTCCCCGGCCCATCAGCGGCGATGCGCATGAAGAGGTGTTCGTCGTCACCGGCAGCGTCGCGGCCTGGGTCGGGGAGCTGGAGACCCGCGCGGAGGCGGCCGGTCCGGGCTTCGCCGTGGTGCGAACGGAACTCCGGGAAATCTCCGCGATGCCGATCGTCACCCAGCGGCTCCTGGACATGGCCGACATGGATGTCGAGACGCTGGTCAAGGACGACATCGGGGGCGTGATGGGCGAAGACGAGGCGGCCGCGTTCGTCTCTGGCGCTACGACCAAAAAGCCCCGGGGGTTCCTTACCTACCCCACGTCCGCCACGGCCGACGCCACACGCGATTTCGGAGAGATCGAGTTCATGGTCACCGGCCATGCGACCGAGATTTCGGCCGACTCGGTCAGGCAGCTGACCTTCAAGCTCCACCCCAAGCATCGCGCCAATGCCCGGTTCCTCATGAGCTCGGCGACCGCGTCCACCCTGAGCGTACTCAAGGACGGAAACGGCCGCTGGCTCTGGCAAGATGGGCTCGAGGAAGGCCAACCGTCGAAGCTGGTCGGCTACCCCGTGGAAATCTCCGAGGACATGCCCACGATCGAAGCCGGCGCCTTCCCGATCGCGTTCGCAAATTGGCCGAAGGCGTACCGCATCACGGAGCATCGCCGCGGCTTGCGACTGCTGAGGGACGACCTGACCACAAAGGGCCAGGTCAAGTTTTACGCAACGCGCCTGGTCGGTGGCGGCCTGCGCGACAGCCGCGCGATCAAGCTCTTGAAGGTCAGCGCCTGATCGACAACCCCGGTAGGCGAGGGGGCTGGTTCAGCCCTCCTATCCCTCGCCTTGCCGGGGCCCAACGGACGACGGGAGGAACGCCGTGACGATGCCGAGCAAGAGAGACGCTGAAGACGCCCTCCGGCGCGCTGGAATGTCGCGCGCCGACGCGAAGCGGGTCATCGCGCACGGCCTCGATGGCGAGCTGGAAGAGGCGGACCCGGAGGCCGCGTCCCTGATTGCGGCCCTGCGCGGAGAGACGCCTGTAGCTCGGGACTACGGCCGCGGCGGCGGCCACGAGTGGGGGCTGTAGATGGGCAACATTCGCGCGGTCCACGACTACCTGGTGACCCTGCTTGAGGGGATCACCATCACCGAGCCGGTGGCGACGTCCATCAATCGCGCCTACAAGTACTCCCCGGCCTCCAACCGTGGAATCACGGACCTCCCCTGCGCCCTCCTGGGCTTTCAGCTTGAGGAGGTGGACTTCCAGCCGGGGCTCCTGACGAAACACTGGGCCATAGGCATTCAGGTGCTCGTGGGCCGGGCTGACGCGGACCTGGATATGAAGGCCGACATCGCCAGCGAGTTCCTGGAGAAGATCATCCAGGCGCTCTCCGACCATCTGAAGCTGGGCGGCACCGTGAAGGCGGTCCAGGAGTTCCGCGGAGCGAGCCCGGCGACCGTGACCCTGTTGGAGTTCGCGGGCGTCGGGTACGTCGGGCTGGACCTGAGTCTGAAATTCACGATCTCGGAAGCGAAGGAACACGCCGCGTAGAGGCGAAAAGGGGTAGTCAACATGCTGGTAACGAAGGCGATCACGCGGTTCGAACACCCGGACGAAGAGGGAGAATGGTTCGACGTGGAGCTCCCCATGTCCGTCTCGGACCTGCAGAAGCTCCCGCCGGCGCTCACGCTCGCCGAATTGAAGGTTCACATGTTGGCCCACACGCTGCGAGCGTGGAGCTACGCCGCGCCCGTCACGGCTGAGACGATCGGCTCGCTCGACGTCCTGACGTTCAACTGGCTGACCAACGCCGCCTTCGGCGAGGAGGTGAAGCCGGCGACCATACGCCTGGCCACGTCGCCCGGGAAACGGAGGGCCGCCCGATGACCTCCGTTGCGGAGCTTGTCCTGTCCATCGTCGGCAAGGACTCGACGGCCGGCGCCTTCAAGAGCGCAGGCGGCAACCTCAAGCAGTTCGAAAAGGGCGCGGTGGCCGCGGGCGCCGCCGTCACTGGCCTGGGCGTGGGCATCGAGGCGATGGCCAGGGCGCAGCAAGAGGAGACGGTCCAGGTGCGTGAGAACGCGGCTGCGCTGGGGGTCACCGAAGGGGCGTACCGCTCCCTGGCAACGTCGATATCGAACGCCGGGTTCCCGCTTGATGACGTGAACGGGCTGCTTACCCTCGCCCGCGAGGAAGGCCTGCGCGGCAAGGACTCGCTGACTGACTACGCCAACTTCTGGGATCTGGTGGGCGACGCCACGGGCGAGTCCGCCACAAGCCTCGCGGCGGCGGCCACGGGGTTGCGTGCCGTGGGGGTTGCCGCCGGCGATGAGGGGCAGGCGCTCAACGCCTTCGGGTTCATCGCGGACAACACCAAGCTGAGCACCGAGGAGTTCCTCGGCATCCTCGAAAAGAAGGGTGCGGAGCTGAAGGACTTCGGCATCTCCATCGACGACACGGCCGCGGTTCTCGGCGTCATGGAGCGGGAGCTCGGACTCACCGGCCGCGCGGCCGCAACCGAGTTCGCGACGGCCCTCGACGCGTCGGACGGTTCGATGGAATCCCTTCTCGACACGCTGGGCATCTCCAAGGGCAGCTTCGACGCAATGCGCGGGAGCGTCGATGCGTCCTCGGGAGTGCTCGAACGGAACGCGGCGATCGTCGACAAGGGCATCACGCCGATGCAGAAGCTCGAGGCCGCGTGGAAGGACTTCATGTTCACCCACGCCGGCGTGATCGAGGGCCTTGCGCAGTTCGCGCCGATCATGATGGCCGCCGGGCCCGCCATGGGTGGGCTGTCCGCCGGCATCCGGGGCGTAGGGCTGGCCGCAACCTTCGCCAAGGGCCCGCTCCTGTCGATGGCCGCGACCTTGCTGGCGCCGCCGCTCGGCATCATCATCGCGATCGCAGCGGTGGCGATCGCGCTCTACGTCTTCAGGGACGACGTCGTCCGCGTGTTCAAGGAGATCTGGGAGAAGGTGGGCCCCACGGTCATCGCTATCCGCGACAACGTTGTCGGCGCCTTCAACGCGGTGCTGAAGTTCGGGCAAGAGAACTGGCCGGAGATCGCCACACTGATCAGCGGCCCTTTCGCGCCCCTGGTGCTCCTGGCCACCGATGCATTCGGCGTGCGCAGCGCGCTCACCGGCGCGTTCGATACGGTGTTGAAGTTCGGGAAAGAGAACTGGCCGGAGATCGCCACACTGATCAGCGGTCCCTTCGCCCCCATCGTGCTCCTGGCCACCGATGCCTTCGGCATCCGCTCCGCCATCACGGGTGCGCTCGGGGACATCCTGGGGAAGGTGTGGGAGTGGGGAACGAACTTGAAGAACTTCCTTACGAGTCTCCCGGGCACGTTCGCGTCGGCCTTCGGGGACGGCTTCGGGTTCCTGTGGGACGCCTTCAAAGACGCCCTGAACACCATCATCAAGGCGTGGAACGGGCTCAGCTTCTCCCTGCCAGGCTTCGACCCGCCCGGGCCTGGTCCGAAGTGGGGAGGCGTGACCATCAACACCCCCGACATCCCCCTCCTGGCGCGCGGTGGGCCCGTGGCGGCCGGCAGGCCCTACATCGTGGGTGATGGCGGCGGCCCGGAACTGTTCGTGCCGAACACCAGCGGCCGCGTCGTCCCGAACGGCCAGTTCAGCCCCGCGTCCGGCGCCACCGTGATCTTCAATGGCCCGCTGTACGTCTCGCCGGTGCGCGAGGCGAAGGACCCCCGGAGCGCGCTTTCAGACGTAGCGTTCGCCATCGCTGCCGAGCTGCGCTCACGCGGGCGGATGCTCACGGCTTGACAGGGGCGCTATTCTTCTATTCGAAGGCGACGGCCGCCAGGGCGCGAACCCTGAACGGCCGTCTAAGCCCGCCGCTGGTTGTGACAGCGGGGACCTGGCCGGATTCTAACGCCAAGACTCCGAATAGGCCGCCCCCTGCGCTCGCAGTGTGGGCGGCCTATCTGTTTTCAGAGGTTTGACCGATGTCCACGCTCACCCAGTCCCCCGCGCCCAGCGGCCAGATGTACGAGCCCGCACTACTCGAATTCGGCGATGCCGAGCTTGAGGCCATGAGAAGGTTCGCCGCAGCGACCTACGTCCTGAGCGACCGGCCCCACGACGATCCGGTGGGTGTAGCCGGCTGGGACGTCTTCTTCTCAATCAGGGACTTCTACAGGGCCCGCCTGGTGCGGTTGCTCCCCCACCAGGCCGACCTCATCCGATGGGTATTCGACCTGGAGACGACCGAACAGGGCCAGCTGGCCGCCATGGGGATCCCCACGCCCGAAGTGCCGCCGGCGCCAGCGACCTCAGAGGACGCGGCGGCACTGGCACGCCACGAGCGAGCCCGCAAGGGCGGCGAGGCGGTTGTCGCGAAGTACGGCGCCGCCCACATGGGCGCGATCAGCAACGGCCGGAAGCCGATGCCGAGGTACACGCAAGGCAAGTCCTGAACGGCCGCCTATGGACGGTGCAACCCTTCGGTTTCAACCATCAGGAGGAAACGGCCGGCCAGCGCGGGGGGAAGCGCCACGATAACGAAGACGGCCCGGAGCAATCCGGGCCGTCTGGCGTTCTGACCCAGTATCTTGACCCATTGACCCAGCGAAACGTTGCGGATTCCAGCGGTAAAGTTAGGCTCGCGTAGATTCAAATTGCGGTGCCGAGCGGTGCCGAGCGGCCTATCGGTTGTAGTTCAACTCTCCCGCGTCTCCACCAATTACCACATCTGGGGCCGAGCAATCGGCCCCTCTTTCATGCCCGCCTACCGGCGCAGATTGGCCGGAAGCCAACCCTC
>WBZO01007049.1_pt1 | contig 10566 bp, 9 predicted proteins | sample 5204261 | NCBI WGS metagenome assembly WBZO01 (sample SAMN12412400, study PRJNA552823) | activated sludge metagenome | isolation source: activated sludge from anammox sidestream of wastewater treatment plant... | place: USA: North Carolina | collected 2017-09
TCCACGCTCCCGTGAAGGGAGCGACTATTTTCATCGCCCAGAAAATACTGGGTAACGCTCGTTTCAATCCACGCTCCCGTGAAGGGAGCGACTGGGTGCCCGAGACCAGATCGACACGATCTATAACCGGTTTCAATCCACGCTCCCGTGAAGGGAGCGACAGAAGCTGCTTGGGCATACAGAACTATTGCAATCGTTTCAATCCACGCTCCCGTGAAGGGAGCGACGCATACATTGAGGCATTGGCTGGCCGTTTGGACTGTTTCAATCCACGCTCCCGTGAAGGGAGCGACAAGCGGATGGAATTTTTGACCACCCCTGAATCTGTTTCAATCCACGCTCCCGTGAAGGGAGCGACTGGTACTGACATAAATCTAATACACTCTGTTGTTTATAGCAATCCCTGCGCGAACCTTCCCGCAGAAACCATGTGTGCAGCAATATGGTGTCATCACCTGTCCTGTAAGTCCTGTATTTTCATGCGGATAAAGGAAACGCGAACCTCCCAGGGAAATTGGAGGTGCTTGGGGTGCGCGCAGTACAAGGAATTATACGATCAACGGACCTTCCGGATCATAGGCTACTTTCGCCCCCAGATGTTCCACACGCTTTTTCCAGTTTGCTCCCAGAAAATAGAAACGCAGGCTGTCTTTCTTTAAATCCGCCTGCTTTTCTAACGCGGATTTCAGTTGAACCCATTGGGCAGGATCCACCAGGCATTCAAACACCGAATTCTGAACCCTTTGCCCACGTGATTCACAAATTTTTGCAACCCTCCGAAGACGCCTCTGGCCTTCCGGGTCACTCGTTGCGACATCATACGTGACAAGGACCATCATTTCCCTGCCCTCCTCCCCTTACTTCCAGATGTAGGCTGGATAACCATCCAGATCACCCCTCAGAAACCTTGCGAGAAGCAAAGCCTGGACATGAGGAAGAAGCCCGATATGCACTTTCTCCCCAAGGAACGGGTGGGTGATTTCCTCCTGTTTTCGCTTCTGGTAATTGACGAGCACCTCCTTCCTCGTTGCATCATCCATCTGGACCGCTCCGCTTTCAGTATACTCAAATCCTTTGGCATTGACCTGGCGCCGGTTGATTAACGACAAAGCGAGACGGTCCGCAAGAATCGGGCGGAATTCCTCCATCATATCCAATGCCAGCCCGGGCCTGCCGGGACGGTCCCGGTGAAGGAATCCAACAGCAGGATCAAGGCCAACACCCTCAAGAGCAGCACTGACATCATGCATCAGGAGGGTGTAATGGAATGAGAGGAGGGCATTGACCGGATCAAGTGGAGGGCGGCGATTCCTCGAGGCAAATTTGAAATCATCCTTCTGCGAGGTAATGAGATGATCAAAAACACCAAAGTAGAGGTTTGCAGACTCTCCCTCATAACCTCGTATGCCATCAACCGAATCTTCCTTTATCAAGTGCTCAAGATGAAGTCCCATCCGCTCCGCGGCAGTTTTAAGAGCTTGCGCTCCATTGGATGGATTCTCCTGTTCACGAGCGGCACGCAGCAGGACGGTACGACAATTTGCCACCTTTGCCGACACAAAGGTTCGTGCAAGATTCGCACTGCGGCCAGGATGATCCGCCCATCTGAACTGTTCACGCCGGAGCAGGACATTCCCCGAAACAGATCCCTGGACTCGCGCAAAGAACCGGCCAAACTCAGAAAGAAATGAAATCGCCACCTTGTTTTCTGCGCACAGCTCCATCAAAGGGGGAGAGACAGATATACGGCCAAAGCAGACCACTCCTCCAAGGGTATGAATCGGGACTCGCAGCAGTGTCTGGCCTTCAACCTGGACTGAGATCGTTTCGTTTTCACGCGAAAGATACGCTCCCTGAGTCGTGACAAAAAGAGTGTTGAGCAGGCGTTTCATGAGTCTTCATCCATCCTGTCCTCAGTGATGGCCATCAGCGATTCCCGGATCGCCCGATCCAGATATTTGTTTGCGCTCCGGCCTGAAGCCACCTTTTCGGGCTTGCAGATTTCTAAAATAGAGCATTGATCGCATTTGGGTTCGTATCGGGCTGGCGGGGTCTTTCCTTCCCGGATCAGGGCATGATAACGCGCCGCAACTTCACCGGTCTTTTTGCGCAGGGGATCATCAAAGGTGACCTCAAGCCGGTGGCGGGTTTTTCCATAGAAGATCGCGCCCCGAGGAATGTTTGTCTTCAGCATTTCCTCGAGGCAAATAGCCTGGGCGCATAGCTGGACTTTGTCGCAATCATTCTTTTTCGGCTTTCCACGTTTATACTCCACCGGATAAGGCAGCCAGAGTCCTTTACGGCCCCTCAGGACAACCCCACCTTCCGGGTTATCCTGAGGGACCTTGTGGAATTCGACAACATCGGCAATGCCACTGAGGCCGAGGGTCCAGGAACAGAGACGAACCGAAAAAGCGACCCGTGTATCACCATGAGTTTCGCCCCCGGACTGGTGAGCCTTTTCGTGGAGAACCCGCCCTTCAGCAGTGAACTGGTTCTCCTCCCACACCTGTTCGATGTAGATAAGGGCACATTGGCGTTCACAGAAAGCCAGGTGCTGCAAACCAGAAATAGGAAGCAGATCCTCATCGGAGGCCATGTCAGTATGCCTACACCCTCTTTTCGATATGAACTCCTGCAGGGAGGTTGCTCTCATCGATTGCCACGACATAATCTTTGAAGTCGCGTGGCGGTTGTCCCTCATCCCTGCGACTGACTTTGACCCGGTCGAAAAGTGAATATGCAGGGGCATTGCCAAGGTCGCTGTCGTGTTTGAACACGATCAGCTGTCGTGTTGACATGAGCCCTCGTGCTGCTGAGCGGTCATGCTCAAACATGTTCTCAAGCGCTTTCCAGACAAGATTCAAATCTTCTTCGGAGAATCCTGTTTGTGCCGCGAGATGGGGAGAAACGAACCCATGTGCCACATAGACGCCATAGGGAATCGTGTTCTTGCGGCCCATCATTCGATTGTCTCCGGATTGTTCTTCTGCTTCTGCCTCAGTGGTGACGGCCATTCGGGTGATGGAATGCTCAAGAGTCACCACAGGATCGACTGAGCGCCCAAAAGTCAATTGAACCGGCCCACGAACTTGCCCGGCTTTCTTCCCTGTGTTCATGACTGCCCCAAAGGTGCGGACATCGAAATACCTCCCACACATATATTTCCGGGCAGCCTCTGTCTTCTCACCCTTCTTTTTCGATTTCACAGATTCCTGCTCGTGCGCTTCATCTATGGAGACATTCAAGATGGCTTTTTCTTTGACAAAGATGTCGTACTTGGAGGCCATGTTTTTGGTAACTTGAACATAATTCCTGATCTTTCGTTTCAGGCAGACATCGGTGACAAGCCCCCGCCCGGTCTCCGGGTCGATCCGGGGCAGGTTTCCGGCATCGGGATCTCCATTGGGGTTGCCATCCTGAACATCGAAGATGATCACGAAGTCGTAACGGTTCTTGAGGTCAGTCATTTGAATTTTCTCCTTCGGAATTATTGCTGGAATCATCAGATCCCTTATCTTTTTTTGTGCTCGTGTAGAAAATCTGATTCTGGTGGTAATAGCCAATGGCAAAACGGCCCTGATCTGCAAGAGCCAGGTGGGAAGGAAAATCTTCGATAGATTCCATAACTTCAGCAATCAGTTTCTCGAAGAAAATCCTTCGGCCCGGGCTTTCGAGCTTTGCGAGATGATGGTTCTTCAATCGCATCAGATTGCTGAAGACAGTAACAGGGGTTCCAGAAGCCGCTCCATAAAAACGATCTCGAATCGTCGCGTTGATTCCTGGATTGGCTTCGGACTGAATCTTCTCCAATGCGGCAAAGAGCCTTCCGAGCCGGTAGCCGATGTTCGTGTTGCTTTTGTCCAGACTCACTTTTATTTCCTCCTTGTTTTCAGGGTTATTGAAACGTGTCGAACGATTAATACAGGCTTTGATAAGTGATGCACGGGCATAAGTGATTTCATGCTCGGCCCGGATCCGGCGGACTGTCGCATCGAGCAATGTTCGGGGATAAGGCAGCCCCTCCAGGATGGAGCGCATGGTATCTCCCGCCAGGTTAGGGGCAATATTTTCGGATTTTCCTAAAACAGCAGTGGATACTAAAAGACGGAAAAGTGAGAGCGTGTCTTTATCCTTGGGTCCATGGATAATTTCCAGGTCTTTAAAGTGCTGGACAATTTTTCCAGCCATCCCAGCCACTGTATCCACAATCCAGAACCGGATAGAGATCCGGGATGCGTTTGGTGAAAGTCCAAGCACATAAAACCGTGTCTTTTCCGATTCAATTGCCAGACACCCAGACTCGACAGATTTGAAAAGGCTTTTGACAGCATTGACGCAACGATCCGGATGATCTTCCGGAGGATTACCGAATATATCGGTCATTGCTGTTTCAAAGTCACTTTTCCTTTCAGCCCAAAATATTGTAGAAGCATCACCCACCTGTAAACGTTGTGTGGAATTATCATTTAGCAGGTAGTTCAAGGCGGTGGTATAGGCAAAAGCGGAGTCTTTCCCGATGGGGGCATTTGCTCCTTGTTTTTTCCGATATGAGCAAAAAGGAGCTAGGTTAAAGGATACGATATTAGCTCCAGATTTCTGTGCACCTTTTACATTCTTAATCTGGTTATGAAGTCTCTCAATTGGTTGCCTGTCTCCAGAAATAAGACAGATGCTTGTTTCCTGGATATTCTCTTGTTGGGTTTGTTTTTTTATAGCCTCTTTTACTAAGGGCCGGTCCAGAACCAATGTTTCTTCGCCCACAAGGCTGAACGAAATATTTCCCCATTCCTTACAGAGATTTTCCCAAGCCTCATAAACAGAGAGAACCTTCACTTTATCCTGGATCCGAAGGAACTTTTTGACTGATTCCAGGCCATCATCCTGGACATCACCCAAATCATTAATTCGCTTGATGAAGGAAGCGTGTTGGTCATTTGCTCGATTCGACATTCCTTCCTGAGGGATTCCGATAGCGTATTCTGGTTTATCCCAAAGGAGGTTAGCAGCAATATTATTTCCTCTTTTTACCGAAATAGGAACCAAAAAACGTTTTGCTTTTTTCTTCTTACCTTCTATCTCATAGGTAGATGAAATATTGATCGGATTACCCTCATGTTTAAGGATGATCACATAAGGAATTTCCTTCCATTCAAACCCGGAAGGAGCAATGTCAGAGTCTGGGTCAGCTGCTTTTCGATCAAAATATTCCGCAAGTGCCTGAAGTATCATCGGTGAACCTCCGTGCTGTCCGGATGTGGGACTGAAATACATCCCTGATCCATGATGGGCCGGTACAGCATCGGCTTGGGGTCATCCGGATCGGAAAAATCGAGATCGTAGATCATCCACCCTAAATCACGGGTTTCTTCTATCGGGGAAACCCCCGAAACATCTTTGCCGGCAAGGTTAAAACCACATGAGAATTCCCTGCAGCCGAGATATGGCTGGGTAAAACATTGACCTTTTCTTGCTCGACGCTCGAACATGGCGGCATATTTTGCTTCGGTTTCATCTGCCCGATTATCGGATCGCTGGAGCTCATTGGCTTCCTCACTGTCGACCAGCCATTCCGGTACAGGATTCTGGCTCCTGGATCGCTGATCAGGCGGAATAAAGTCAAACTCCGCAAAAAGCCTGTACCTGACATCCCTTAAAACTAGACCTGCCCGCTGTTGTCGAGCATTTTCCACAAAGAATCCTTCTGATCGTGGCGAAGCTGTCTTCTCCACTTCGTTCCTTCTGATAGACGTCCAGCGGATGGGAGCCAGCACTTCAATCCTCGTCACACGCCATCGGATTGCTGGCTTCCACAAGATCGCCTCGAAAATCGCACGCGCAGCGGATGGTGTGATGACATCATAGCTGACACGCTCGACCTTCATTTCAGGACGGGTAAAGCAAGCAAATTCTCCACTTACTTCGAGGCTGAAGCCCTTCATAAAAACCTCCTTTCTCAATTAAACAGGCATGCCAGGCAAACCTGTCGGTTCACAGCAATATATCCTCAACGGGAAGTGTCTCTCTGAAGACATCAAGCCCTGTCGAATCAACATAGATAGAGGGGGAACATTGAGCCAGAAAGCCTGGCCAGACCTCCTCAAGAAGCCCATCATTCACCATTCTATCGGCAATTCGCGTCGGCAAATTAACTATAAAGCGTTGTAGTCTCCTCAACAGGTCACGATTGGGGCCTGTTTTGGCAAGTTCGCCAACCAGCTGGTTTCCCCTTCCATACCGGACAATGACCGGCCTTTGCCCCTGCTCATCAATCAGATGAAATTCATTTGCGACTGACCGAAACGACATATCCAGAGTGCAGGAGTCAGAGGGCTTCAGCTCTTTCAGCAATTTCTCTCCAGTTTCAGTCACCTTGGAGTAAAAGAGAGAGAAATACCGTCTGAAGATTTTTGGATCATCCAGGTCAAAGTCACGGAGAGAAGCTAATTCTTTTGTGGTATCTACACCTTTGCGTTGAAGCCCGATGGGTGGTCCCTTGGGTGGAATAAAAACCGTGACAAGCCCCTTCCGCAGGCGACCTTCCCGATTGCAACGGCCAGCTGCCTGAAAGATTGAATCCAGACCTGAGAGAGCTCGATAAACAACAGGGAAATCAATATCAACTCCGGCTTCGACCAGCTGAGTGCTTATAACCCGGATCGGCTGACCAGATTGGAGGCAATCTTTGATTCTTTGGATAACCACGGACCGATGCTCGCCACACATCAGGGCTGAAAGATGAACAGTCCCTTCAGGCATCAGACAAAACAGATCATGACAGTCACGCCTTGTGTTGACGATACAGAGGACCTGGTCATACTCTTTAATACGATCAGCGAGATCTTCCCACGACATTTTATCATTCAGATTCTCTGGCAGGAGGATTTCAGTGCGATTCAAGCGCAGATAGAGATCCAGATCCGCTGGAATGATTTCACGTGGTTCAAGGCCAGGTAATGCAGGCTGAGTAGCCGTGGAAAGAAGCAATGTCACACCATAATTATGAGTCAGGTCTTTAATGGCGGCAGTGCACGGCTGGAGAAGGTTCGGGGGAACAAGCTGAGCCTCATCCAGAATGACTACACTATTCACAATATTGTGAAGTTTTCTGCATCGGCCTGCCCGCGCCCCATAAAGGGATTCAAAAAATTGAACATTGGTTGTAACTATTATCGGAGCATCCCAGTTCTCAGATGCCATTCGTGTACGGGGAGTTTCACGTTCTGTGTCCAGATTGCTGTGATGCTCGACTACATTTTCTGATCCAAATATGTCACCCAGAATTCTGGCAGTCTGTTCGATGATGCTTGTATAAGGGATGACATAGATAATTCGCTTCTTCCCATGATTGAGAGCATGGTCTAGTGCAAAGGCCATCCCTGAAAGTGTTTTTCCTCCCCCGGTGGGCACCGATAAAGAGAACAGGCCTGGTTCAAGAAGCGCAGCGGAGCGGCAGGCTTCCAATATTACACGGCGAACCTCATTAACAGGTGTAGCCGCGCATTGTTGGGCCATTTGCGTGAGATGAAGGTCAAGAGCTTTTTTGAGCGCCGACAATGATATGCCATCCTCACGTAGCCGGCTTTTCCGTGGATCCATGAACGCTTCTGTGTCGAGGAAATCTGCATCCACCAGAGCAGAGAAAAGCATACGCATCCAGAAATGAAAATTATCGGCCTTTACAAATCGGGGTAACGAAGCAAGAGACCTTTGCCCAGCCTGGATAATTTGCGATTCAGTTCGAATGGACTTGAGGTGGTCTTCACCTTCCTTTAGACGGAAGGTAAGTGCCCCTCTGTATGAGTCGCATGTGGAATAATCAGGGAGGCCCGCATGATGCCCTGCGACAAGATATGCTAATATTCTTCCGAGAGGGTGGTTCCTCTTGTTGTGGATTTCTTCGGCCAATGCCGCCCCTGCGCTGGAGTGATTAATCCGCCCTCCGACTTCATCATACTCTTCATCATCCAATTGGTTTTCCCGCCGCAAATAACCTTGGAATACCCTGGAGGCTTTCCCAACATCATGGAGCATTCCTGCATTCCATCCCCAGTCTGCCGACCCAAAGTCTCCGCAGAACTCAGCTGCAAGCATTGCAACCTGTCTGAGATGATCCAGAAGGGGCTGCCAGGCCTCAACAGGCTGACCTGGCAATGAATGAGCATAAATCCTTTGAAAACAAGCTGTGGGATCCTGGATCTCCATGCTTTGATCTGAGAATTGTCCCATCATTTATGCCCTCCGTGTGTTAAGATGCTCTTCATCTGGTTGAAAACTGCCAACGCAAACAAACAATGATCGACCTTATTATCGGCTCGCCTGGACAGTTCAACAAATCTTTACAAGCCTGAGTGGGGGGTGTGACACCTTTTCAGGTACGACCACAGGCATCTGTGAAAGATTCAGTAAATGGGGGTCAGATAGCAGGGAGCCGTGTGAAGCCACACAACTCCGGGATATTTGGGTTGGGCGCTGTCTTTACATGGCCCTCAGGCGGCCAGGCCGGCAGATCCCCGAAGCACCATGGCGTAGAATGCCAGTCATCACTCCAGGAGAGCTGGCCTGGAAGCTGTCTCGAACGCAACACCAATTCCCTTCAGCAGAAGTTCCTGGAATTTAGCGTTGTCAAAACTCCGGGCCACTCTTACTACACTGTGGGGATCTTCCGATAGAACATCCGTCTTCCCGGTCTTCAGATCAATCGAAGGGATGATGCCAACAGTTTCTATGATCTCTGGGTGCAGCAGGGCGACCGCTGCCAGGGGGTCATGCAGGTGGCAGCCCTCCTGGCCGCGAATGGATTTCATCTGACTCATCCATGACAGAGTTCCATCATGGAAAGCCTGTCCAACCTCCCCATAGTTCAGCCATTGAACGATATCATCGGGCATCAGGCATGTCTTAAGAGTCATTTCCAGGGGGACTATGGTCAGGGGAATGCCACTCTGAAACACAGTGGAGACAGCGGGGGGATCGACCATCATATTGAACTCTGGATGGCGCTCCTCACCAAAAAACCACCCACCCATCGAAACAATCTGTTCAATCTGGTATTTACATGAAGGATGGTTCAGCAGGAGATCTGCGACATTCGTCATGGGGCCGGTAGCAAGGAGGGTGAAACGGAAGGATGGATCCTGGTGGCCAACCCATTCGCCAAAACTCATTGTCTCAGGTTCTCGAACCGGGTTGTGGCTGAAAATCCATTTCTCGTCACTGTTTGCATTACCCATGACGAGGGAGTGTCCAGTCTTCAACGGCCGATCTGCTGGAGCTGCCGCACCGGGGAAAACAGGGACATCGAGGCCGAGGAGATCGCAAATATAAAGTGTCGATTTGACGCCTGAACTGAGCGATACATTTCCTGCAACAACAGAAATTCCAGCCAGACCAGCCCAATTCGATTGACCCGCCAGATAAGCGATCATCAGGGCGTCATCGATATCTCCTCCCTCAATTCCCAATGCAGTGTCGACATCTATGATAAGTGTAGACAATTGAAAAATCCTCCTTACATTTTGATAGCCCCGCTGGCCAGTCCTTCGATGAAAAGCCGCATCGAGAAAAAGAAGAGAATCACGAGCGGAATACTGGCAATCAGATAACCCGCCATCAGCGGCCCATACTGAATGAGATTCAAGCTTTCCATGTATTTCAAACCGACAGACAGTGTGTAGTGATCCCGCTGCAGGACAACCAAGGGCCAGATGTAGTCATTCCAGAGAGCAACCGCATTAATGATGGCCATGGTGCCAATGATGGGGCGTGCCAGGGGCAGGGCTATGTGATAATAAATCTGAAAAAGGCCTGCGCCATCTAACTGCGCGGACTCAAATAAAGAGCGGGGTTGTGACTGGAAGAAGGTCCGTAAAACGTAAACCAGCATGACTTGCCCGCCTGCAGCAGCAGGAACGATCAGAACCCAGACAGTATTCAGAAATCGGATATCTTCTCCCCACCCGGTCCAGCCAGAAAGGCACCTTCCAAGTTCACGCACCCCCTGGTCCATGTGTACCACCAGCACATAAAGGGGTATCAGGTTGAGGATGCCGGGAATCATCATCAATGCGACGACAAATGTGAAGATCAATTTTCTGGCAACGAACTCATACTGTGCAAGGACAAAAGCGCAGAGGGATCCCAGGAAGACTGCCCAGAAGGTCGAAACCACCGCCACGAACAAGGTCCGCAGAATATAGGGGCCAACATATTCCCAGGCGGTAACATAATTTTCGTAATGAAACGGCCAGGTCGGGACAAATGGAGCTTCGAGAAACTGGGTGTTGTCCTTTACACTGATCACCAGCATCAGGTAGACCGGGAAGAGGATAAACAGGCAGACCAACAGGAGCACACTGGTTTTGAGCATCTCCATGGGAGCGGATGTGGGGCCATTAATCGACATGGCTTTTTGCCACCTTCATATTCACAAGTGTGAATCCGAGAATAATAAGGAACATCACGACACCCAAGGCTGACGCATAGCCCATCTTTCCATAGGAAAAGGCATTCAGATACATCCATAAACCAGGGAGCATCGAGGCGTTATTGGGTCCTCCACGTGTC
>WBZO01007050.1_pt1 | contig 10566 bp, 12 predicted proteins | sample 5204261 | NCBI WGS metagenome assembly WBZO01 (sample SAMN12412400, study PRJNA552823) | activated sludge metagenome | isolation source: activated sludge from anammox sidestream of wastewater treatment plant... | place: USA: North Carolina | collected 2017-09
AATGACGCGACACTAGATATGATGGAAGAGTTCCGCCCCCTCATTGCGGATTCCGTAGCCATAACCCTGTTTAACAATGAGGAGCTTTCCAACAAAGACTTCATCAAAACTCATATAGGTGTTTCCCTAACTTCTAACGGCAAGAGGAACGTTATTGGAGGCTACGAACGTCGCATGGAGACGGAGATAACTCATCCCGTCTTCGGCTATAAAGTGAGCTATCACAGAGTTCTTGAAGTCCAAGCTAGGCTCTTGGCCAGAGTCATCTCGGAAGAGATAAAGGAGTATCCTCCATTCTGCACTAGGTGATGGCATGAAAGGGCTAAACTGCTACGTGATCAGCTACGATATTATGGATCAAAAGCGACTGCATAAGGTTCATAGGACCATGAAAGGATTCGGAGACCCCATACATTATTCTGTATTCAGGTGCAATCTCACAGACAAAGGAAAAGTCGAACTTATAGTAGCACTCACGGAGATCATCAAACATGACGAAGACCGCATAATGATAGTGGACCTCGGACCATTGGAAGGTCAAGTAGAAGAAAGGATAGTATTTCTGGGCGCGCATCCACCAGATTCTGAGCTCAAGGCAGTAATAGTCTGACCATCGAATCGAAAAGCCAGTTTCGCGGGTGGTCAAAGATAATCAGTTCTGGCAGGATAATAGCGCCCGACTTTCAACAATCCATTTTCGAATCAAGGTTGTATCGATGCTGAAATGGGAAGCCGTTCTCATGTTGAGAGGACTACACAAGCAGGGATTGAGCATCAGCGAGATCTCTAGAAGAAGAAAGGACACCGCCATGGGACTGTGAGGGATGCCTTTGCTTAAGTTATTGCGGCATTCTCATAGGATTCTGCACCATTGTACCATGTTTAACATCAAGGGAGACAGCAGTCGACTTGAAGGTCGCAAACGGCAGAGATTGATCCCACAGGCTTCTCAACGTGAGCGGAAGATTAACCATGGTACAAGAAGTAAGTCGTTATAACGAAACAATCTCTTTAATCTTTATGTAAATGTGCAAACTCGAATCCCACCCGATCGTATTTGATGCCACCAGTCGGGTCTTCTTCAGCGTCCTTGCAGGCGCGCCCACAATAGCCACCTTGAATTGCAGCGCTATAAGATCCTCTTCATCAGCGGCAACTACTCCCGCATCCTCAGCCGGCTGAACCGGAACATCACCGAGCTGGACGTGCGCCGCGCCTTTACCTCCTTTCAGCTTATGACCATCCTGGAGGAGAACCACCACAGCTTCCTGATCGTGGAACATGACCCCCTGCTCTACGAGGACTCCCAGGAGATGGTGGGCTACCTGGCCCAGGCCCTCAAGCAGACCTCCAGGGAGGCTACGGTCCTGCTCTACGCCCATATCTGGACTCACCAGCTACAAGAAATGTGGCAAGAGCTGGCCGACCGGGTGTTCTGCATCTACGGCGAGCAGGCTCCGGCCAAAGGCAGGAAGGAAGAGGCGATGATGCCAGGTTCCCAGGCTGCTCTCGTGTAGGTATACTCATGAGACCAAGAGTTGGTGGAAGATAGACAAATTGAGTTTGGAAGACACTTCACTGATATGGATTAGACAAGAATTCAAAACTAAGCCCAGGCGATACCTCTCTACTCCTTGAAAAAAAGATACAGTATAAATGTTCGGCAATATCGTCATTCGTCGGTCATGCTTTCATCAGGGGATGCATGTGATGTGTCCCATTCTGTAGGAATCAACTTGCTGCCTTCCCGCCATCGTTCAACCACGCTCTCCTGGAACCACTGCTGATTGATATTCGCATGGTCAGTGATGATTATTTGGAATTCACCGTTGAGCTCCTGCACCACATCGTAGGCCAGTCTGTACATGCGTTCGACTTTCTGCCTGTCCTCGCCAAGGCCCACCGTTCCATTTTCCTGCCTCTGCCAATCCTCGTCCTCGGGGAAGTAGACCTGAGATGGCTGGTCAAGAAAAACGAAGCGCGGAACGGGACGATGCCGAGAGACGAACCAATTATGCAACGCAAAATGCGTGATAAGATGATACCCGACCCAATTTTCTCCGCTTCCCATGCGCTCCATCGGGATCGGCCCATCAACACCGTCAGCGATAACGGTCAGCCGTCGGAGATCCAGGCGAAGCGGGAATTCCGCATGTTCAAGTTGAAGGAATGTCGCCCAAGCGCTCATATTTCGGGAGATGATCGACAGAGCCGACTGAACACGTTCCTGCACAGTGTCGTCGCTCAGTTCATTCTCTAGCTCAATAACCTGTACCCGCAGGTCGGCAATCCTTCCCTGAAGCTCGCTGCTTTCCTCAAGTTGAGGGACACTCTCGAGGTATAGGCTTACTCTCCCGAGTATGTGAGCCCGCCGATTACTGAAATCTCTGTACTCCTGTAGCCTGGCACTCTCCCGCTGGATCGCTTCAAGGCTCTCCCTGTTGTCCCGGAGACGGGATTTAACATCAGCTTCCTTTGCTTCAAGCGAAGTCACAACGGCCTGCATTTGTGGGGCGCGGTCCTCCACTTGCCGAACCTGGGTGTAAAGCCTTGCAAGTGAGTTCTCGATCGCCTGCACGGACGGTGTTGCTTCGCTGGCAGGCAGTGCCGACTGACATAATGGACAGGCAGCCAGTCTGTGTTCGCCTTCGCCCTGGGGGTCGAACAGCTCAATACTCTTCAGGCGTAGAATCTGGGCGTGAGCCTCCTGGGAGAATCCGCGGCGGTCGGCGGTCAGGGCCCTTGCGGCATCAAGCTGGTCTCGAATAACGCGCAACTCGTTGGTAATCTCTTCGCGTTCTGCCTGCAATCTACGGAATTCTTCTCCCTCGGCCGCAATTTGTTCTTCTTCGGGGATAGAAGTTGCAAGATTCAGTTGACGGAGCGCCTCAAGGCAGATGTCCCATGTTTCAGGCATGGGATGGCCGGGACTCAGTCCAAGGTCGGTTGCTTCTGAGAGAAGACCCTGTGCAACGGTGACGCCCTCTCCTCTCACCGCGTTGTACTCTTCCAGCTTGCGCATGGCCCTCCGCAGTTCCTGACGAAGCCTCCGCAATTCGCCCATTCGCGCAACGTAGTCATCGTCAACAGCCCCCAGGAAGTAAGGCATTGTGTCCTTAATGGCCATCGGCATCCACTGTTCACTCTGTCTATGGAAAAGGAACCTATTGCTGTCGATCTCCGTCTGGTGCTGGAAGCAGTAGATCAACGCGTGGTCGATTCCGGCTTGCAATGGAAGTCGCGTCTGGCCTGGCGGGGGGTCATGGCGGTTTTGGCCAATGCTGGCATGGGCCGCAAGTAGCCATTCGAGTGCATTGGGATTGGTTGTTTGCCTAAGTTGGTCCGCGCGCGGCAATTCGATCTGATTTCCCGTTACATAGTGGACATCGGACGACGAATTTCGCCCTGGAGTCGGAAGGCGTCTGGCGATGAAGACTTCGCCCGCCGGGACCGCCAATCTGACACCTGCCCAAGCAACGGTGCGACGCATGATGCCTTCCGGGATCTGGCACTCGGAGGAACCGAAGCAATACTCAAGAACAGCTATCAACGCCGTCTTGCCCGTCTTGGATGCCCCGGTGATGATATTAAGCCTGCCCGGCGCAAATTTCAGACGGCGCATTTGGCCATTGTGTCCATATAGAACTATGTCTTTGATCTGAAAGCTCATGGGCGAATCCCCCAAAGTGCCATGGTTGTTTCTGTTGAAGTCGTGGTGCTGAACCATTTACCCAAGAAATGCGCGCGAGACACGCAGTCCTGTGCATCGCCTTCCAGTGAGCGGATGGATCGGTTGATTAGCGAATTCGGAGCAATGCACTGAATGCCTCCTGAGTCTCCTATAGCAATCCAGTTAAATGTCAGGCCATAGAGCATGGCCTCTCTGGTGAAGGGTTGGAGTGCCATAAGCCGCTCGTGGAACCCGATTCTGGCTTCAGCATGCTCCTGTAGCCAAGCTGGCACTGAGGTACGAGACGTCCGTGGCAAGGACTCCCTAGTATGTTTGTGCAGAATGATTGGGAGCACCATAAAGGCCAAAGCGAAGGACAGCGTCTGGCCACATGACTCGGTGTAGCCAGAACAGGCCGAGGCGATGGTTACACAGCAGAAGGACGGATTAAGCAGGTGCGCTTCCTCTCGAGTTCGTTCTGCCCAAGGCTTCATTGGATGGTCTCCGTACTTGACAGAAGGGTCTGAAGGCGTTCGCGAAATTCCAAATGCCATCCAACCCGCAAGTCGTCCGCTAACATCTGGTACGTCCCGCGGGAGATGGCAGATTCCGTGACGCCGGGTCGGATCAGATGATGCATTCCTGTTTCTACCCATTTGTAGAGGTTCTGGGCGGCATGATTCTTTGCATCCTCTGCTGCATCTTCGCCGAGTTCATCGCGCATTTGCTGAAACAGCAGATCCCACTCCTCGATCAAACGATCCTCATAGCGATCAAGCTCACCCACATACAGGAGATCTTCACGCATCCAACGAGAACGCTGCTCAAAAGCCCGGTAGTAGTTCCTGATGGCATGGAACACTCTGTTCTGGTTAATCCCGATTAGGTTGAGTTGCTCCACAAAAGGTCTGTCCAAGTACCCGCTCGCATCGACTGTTGTCCTCATTATGTCGTCATCAACAGGCAGGCTTTCCTCCTTGAATTGGGAACGAATACGACTTGCTTCCGACTCAAGCTCTTCCCCTAGTATAGGGCCTGCGCCGCTATCCAGGAGATGCCTCAGGACTCGTCCATACCACCAGCCTTCCAAACGCTGGAGGTAAGAAGTTAGGAACTGTCGCTCGACAGCGAAAAACACTGCCTGTCGCAACCGATCGTCCAGCTGACCGATTGATGGCGAAGCGTCGAGTACCGTCACAGACGTCATCAGATTTGCGCGGTCATCATCATTCAGCAAATTGAAGGCATGGTAGGCCGAGGCGTTGGTTTCGCTTGTGGACGTTGATGCCGTAGCAGCAAGTATCTTCAGCGCCCTATTCTCGTCCCGCCCATGCGGGCGGAGGTGGGCAGCTGCCGTTCCGTCGCCACACAACGCTGTAGTGATCAGGAAGAATTGGGCATCCTGCGGGATGGTTCCGTCGGCTTGACCTTCTATCCATATCCGCAGCGTCTTCCACAGGTCCGGAGACGCGTCGGCAAGGCTGGCATGCGCATTGATGTGATGTTTGGTCTGGAGAATGTCGACTGCCGATCCGTCAGTTTCGAACACAACGTCGTCGAGCGTCTCGATGCCAATGCAAACTCTGTCTCCTTCGGGCAGGCGACGCAACGCCTCAAGCAGGGCGTATCGGCACTGGTAGAAATAGCCCAGAACCGATGATGCTGCCGAATATTGTCCCCTTTCTCCCGTAATCACGATTTATTACCTGCCTTTACCAGCCGAACGCTGCCCACAACCAGGCAGCGCAAAGCGTCCTCACTTGTTGCGCCTTTCTGTGCAGTCTGGTTGATGGCGTCGTTATTCGCAACTCCTCATAGAATTTATGGTGCATGCGCTAACTTCTGATACATTTCTCATTAATCCATACTTCCACTCAGTAGCCACTTTATAGGAATCTATTCAATTGATTGTTGGCTTTTGCGCTGGCTTCTTTAGCTTGTTTGATATTAGTATCTCCAGTCTCATGCATTTTTCTGGACTGAACCCCTCGTCGAGCTGGCCGGAGGCGAGGAGCTGGTAGGCGAGAGAGAAGTCGTCGTTATGTCGTTCAGGAGCAAATGGCAATGATCTTACTTTTTGTCCATCAGGTGGCAGGCGACAAAATGTTCCTCACCATAATCCTTCAATTCTGGAATGACCTTGTCGCAAATGTCCAATCGGTACTGGCATCGTGTATGGAAACGGCATCCTTTGGGAGGATTTATTTTGCATCGTAGTTGATCTTTATGCGCTGCTGATGATAATCCTTCTGCAGTGGCAGCCCGGGTTGATGGCGTCCTGGGGCGGAGGGGAATGGGAGAGACTGTGATCGATCTATTTGGGCAGGAAGATTTGCGCTTGCGCCCGGTAGGGGGTGCCGATTCACGGAAGCGATAAGGCATAGCAAGAAGGTTAAGGCTATTATGCTGGACTTCAAGATGAATATCTATCCCATGACTGCGCACGACAGCCATTCTACCTGGAGGGTGAGAATGGAAAGAGACGCTGGTTATGAGCTAGGGAGTGGTTAGGAGAAGGTCGAAAAGGAGGGGGACCTATTGAGATGAACTGCTGGATAAGGCAAAAGATAACGTGGAATTCGTCTTGACAGGCGGGCTTCCGGAGGGAAAAGAAGGGTACAAACGCTGCCCGCCGATTTAGAGTATATTATAAATATATTTATTTAAATACTAGAATGCATATAATTAAAAGAGATTAAACATGAGCAATGCGTGCCTCTGTGGAGCTGATCTCAGGGATGCAAATCTCAGGTGGTCTGATCTCAATAGGACGATCCTTCGGTGGGCAAATCTAAATTAGAACAGATTTCTAACAAGCGAATAAATGCTAAAGATTTGTTTCAGCTACTTTCTCCTCCCTTAGCCTCTCTGTCTTCTCTCCCAGGTCTACCCCTACATCCCCGGCTCGATCCTCTTGAAGCCGGCGTACTTGATGCACCCCATCTCCAGCGCCGAGAAGACCCTCCCCAGCAACACCCGCAGGACGCGCGTCCCCTGGGGGTCGTAGATGTCCGGCCCATACTGCCCCAGCATGCCGATCTCGAAAGTGATCTCCTGGATCTCCTGCAGCAACTTCCCTCCAAGCCAGATCGCCAAGGAATTCGTTGGCTGGATGAAAAGCGGACCAAAAGACATTGGAACTGCCAACATTTGAAACCTTGAGGATCTGCGAGAAGAGTATGAATTACTGGGATGGAGGATTATCCTTCCGGAGGCAACGACCCGACACGCCGCTAACGATCTCTCAACCGTTAAAGAAAAAGAGACCCACAGGAAAAGTGATAAATGGTTGCAGCGCGAAAATCATCGAAAATAGGAGAACTCGTATGACTATGAAAGTAGAAATCAAGGATAACAAGCTCTTTATAGAAATTGACCTGGAAGAACCAACCCCATCGTCATCCGGTAAAACCCTTGTTGTTGCAAGTACACATGGGAATATCGTTACTACCGCTAAAGTTAATGATAAGCCGATCACCATCGGCTTGAATGCTTATATTAAGCCTTGAGCAACCGCAGAGCTGCTCTATACCATGTGGCTGGCTCAGGTCGAGATGAAGGTAGGGGTGGGTTATGTTTCTCGACCATCGGCCCTCGTTTGTGACCTTTGAGAAGGGCCTTTACTATCTCATTCGAGCATATGCCTGAGGGCAGCTGTGCTCGGCCAGTCCGTCCCATGGGAGTCTTTCTTGGCCCTTGTGGCTTTTTGCTGGCGTTTTCACTTGGAAGCGTGGCAGTTCTTAGAAAGCTCAGTGTGAAGAGAGACTGGAGTGAATCCTCTGGATGGACAAAAAGCATCTCAGAAATGCACGAGTGCATTAGAATTTCACGCCGTGCGTTTACCGTGCATTTTCTCCGATTCTTCTCTCGTACTTCACGCTTCGTCCCTTTGTCCCAATCGGAGTGAGGTGCCCTTCCCGCTCCAGCTTCTTCAGCAGTCTGTAGGCCTGCGGCCCAGATATATGGCACAGCTCAGCAACTTCAGCCCGTGATATTTCTCCGTGCTTTTCCACATATTGAAGAACCATCTGCCCCCACTGCAAAGGCTCGAATCCATGAGTACGAATATAAGCCGCCCTCTCGCCAAGCCTTCTGTAGGTGGATGCGCATAGATGATATGCTCTTGCTTTTCCTTCACCCGAAGCTTCCAGTAAGCCGCCTTCAACCAGGCGCTCCAGCGCGGCACGAGCCTCGTTCTCAGGCTTTTGAATAATCTTTGCCGCCTCCTTTGCCGTGGTTCTTCGTTCGAGATACACATGATTTAAAAGAAGCAAATCATCCAGCCGGAAGGGCTGGCCTGCCTGGTTCTCTTCCACCACCAGCCGCACGAAATCCCGGTTTGCTTTCCCTCCTGGCAGGACCAGAATAACATCTGTTTCAGAGCTCCGCTCATAAGATGGAGCGGGACGGCCATTCCGAAGCTGCTCAAAGAAGATTGTATCTATCCCTCTGGCAGTACGCTCCACGATTCCGGCTCTCTTGAAGGCATCCGCAAGAGAGGGATTGCGCGGCCTGGGTGGTGTGACCAGCAAATTATCCAGCCGGACGCCTTCCGGAAAGCCGCCCGGATTGGAGATCTCAATCCTGTCCTCGTGCCACTGCACATGCACAGCCCCTAGTCTGGAATAATCGCGGTGAATCAGGGCATTGGCCAGCCCTTCACGAAAAGCCTGCTCTGAGTAATCAGGAATTCCGATGCGAAAGATGTTCACCATCAGCTCTTCTTCTCGGTTCCTGGCCTGCAGCCTGGACAATAGCTCCTCCATTATCCTCAAAAGGGGCCATCGGAAGAATTCGTTGACTACAATCCTGGTGTCGGAAAGAACCTGGAAGGCCACCTCATGAGTGGGGAGGTAGCGATGGACTGCGTCCTCTCTTCCGAAGAGCAAAAGGCCGAGGACCCTAACTGCAGACACCTCGTGGTTCGCCTCCACTGCGCCAAGGGCCTTAGCTATCTCCTGGTCGGGAAGCTCGGCCAGGGCGGCATCGCTTCTTCCCCGGCTCTCGCGTATCATTCTCCGAAACCGTTCGAACTCCAGAGGGTCCAGATCCTCCCAACGAGCATCGGGCACCACCAGAGCGGAGTAATCCTGTATCCCCCGGTCTGCCTGGCGGGCGAGCATTTCGGGGAAGAGATAGGGAATGCACTCAGGCTTTCCCTTGCCCCCTATCGCCCGGCGCTGATACTTGCCTTCCGGAGTGCTCACCGGTGTTCGGGATGTGGGCACCTCGACAACGAGAACATACCGACCATCAATCTCGATGATCTCTACACGGCAAGCCAGAGACGGACGGGTGCGATTTGCAATGAGAGCTGAAACACGATATGTATCGGTCTTTTCTCCAGAGTGGCGCGGCCTGGAGCCTGTGATGCGGCCATCGTCTTCCACGCCGACCAAGAGCCATCCTGGCTCCACTCCCGATCGGTTGGCAAGGCATATGACCGCTTCCACCAGTGCTGAATCTGACAGGGATGCCTTCTCCTCGCCCTTGAACTCTACATTCAGGCTTTCGCCTTTGGCTATAATTTCGCGTAAGAGTTCTGGTATCATGCTTTTTGCTCGCACCTAATTCCGGCTGATATGGAGTGGTATCTCACAGAAAGGTGATAAAGGCTTCTGCCTGGCTTGAGCCGTTTTCGAGATATATGAACAAGATGAAGCCTGTAAGGAGGAGGAGCTGGTTAAGATCCTGTGGATCGTGACCATCAACAAAGCGCATAAACTCTACAAACATTTTGAGGTGTGAGTTATGAGCATAAAATAGGTTCAATTTGTGGAAAAATCAGGCCATTTTACCGGTAAAAATAAGCTGAAGTCTCACCCTCAGCGCTTGGGCACCTGCAAGAGTAGCACGAGAAAGTCATTTAAGGCCTGAAGAATCACATCACTGTCATCTGTTTGCACCACAAACGGTGGCTCAAAGAGAAGCCAGGGCATCATATACCTGGCTTTTCTTTGAATATTCTTTCTTGGCTCCTCACCATTTGGTATGGGTGAACTTGAATCGCAAATTCTCTGTGTCTTTTGTGCTTCTGTGGTGAACCGCTATGCTCTGACCCAATCACAGAGACGCAGAGGAACAGAGGTATAATCTCAGCGGGACTCGCCCACATATTTCAGCGAAGAGCCTTTTTCTTTATTATACATTGCTTAATATAAATTAAGGTGAGGGGATGTCAGATTTCTATAGGATCATGGCGATATGATATTATAGTGCAGCACCTAAAGATTGAGACTAATAATCCACATGCACTGGCGTCATAACATGGCGAATAAGTATCAATCTTTGGGTTCTTGACTATAGTCCGGAGCAACAAAGGCGATGGCTATTTGTCACCACCACCATCTCCTGCTCGGCAGCACCTCCCATTGTCGGAACGGCCCACAATTTCAACGCCTTTGGCTACAATTTCGCGCAAGAGTTCTTGTATCATGCTTTTTGCTTTCACATATTCCGGCTGATACGGAGTAGTATCTCACAGAAAGGTGATAAAGGGCTTCTGCCTGGCTTTGCAATTTTAAAGATAACATGAGCAAGATGAAGGCTTATGCCGAAAGTTATATCCGCTTTGCAATCTTTACAAGATCACCATGATTGCCTCAAAGCGCCTAGCTGTGACTGAGTCGGTATGGGCAGAGTTATCTGATCTTCGCAGACCGGGAGAGACCTTCAGCCAGCTCCTTGCGGATATGGTCGAAAGAGAGAAGAAGGCGCGGTTGATCGCTCATCTTAAGCAAATAGCTGATGAAGGCGACTATGTGGAGTTGCCCCCTTGAGCCGCAAGGTGATGGGCAGATCTGAGGCCAATGTTCCAGCAAGACTGGGACCTCTGCAGATCGTCGCTGCATGTAGGCTGGCCTGGAGGTCCGATCTGGTCTCTGATTTTTGGAACA
>WBZO01006301.1_pt2 | contig 10565 bp, 13 predicted proteins | sample 5204261 | NCBI WGS metagenome assembly WBZO01 (sample SAMN12412400, study PRJNA552823) | activated sludge metagenome | isolation source: activated sludge from anammox sidestream of wastewater treatment plant... | place: USA: North Carolina | collected 2017-09
CGGTTTCATCGTCTTCGAGGCATGAGGCGCTCGCCACGGTGGCCGGTGGTGCTGTTCGACCTCGACGGCACCCTCACCGACCCGTTGGTCGGGATCACCCGCTGCCTCGCCCACGCACTCGACACGGTCGGCCTGCCGGCGACCGACCCGGCGACGCTCGCCGCGCACATCGGCCCACCGCTCGTCGAGGGGTTCGCCTCCCTGGGCGTGCCCCCGGAGCGCATCAACGACGCCATCGCCGCATACCGTGAGCGCTTCAGGGACGTCGGTATGTTCGAGAACGCGCTGATCCCGGGGATCGCGGAGCTGCTCGACTCACTCACCACCGCCGGAGCCCGGCTCGCCGTGGCCACGTCGAAACCCGAGCCGTTCGCGGTCGAGATCCTGGAGCACTTCGCGATCGCCGACCGCTTCGAGGTGATCGCCGGCGCGTCGCTCGACAACCGTCGCCGGCACAAGGACGACGTGATCGCCCATGCGATCGACGGCCTCGCCCATCCCGATCCCTCGGAGTTGGTGATGACCGGCGACCGAGAGCACGACGTGTTCGGCGCCCGCGCGCACGGTGTCGCGTCGATCGGCGTGCTGTGGGGCTACGGCTCGCGCGGCGAGCTCCTCGACGCCGGCGCCGACCACCTCGCCGACACCGTCGCCGACCTCGGCGCCCTGCTCCTCCCGTAGCCGTCCGGCTGCACCGGGGCGACCGACGCGTGCTCGAAGCGGATCTGGCTCCCTCGACAAGGAAGTCGCGTGGCGGCGACGTTCAGTAGGCGTCGCAGAACCAACCGGTCGTCGTGTTCACCATCCGGAGCAGACGGATCGGTGCATCGGTCACGAGGTCGCGGCCTTCGATCACTCGGTCGGACGCCACATACGGCTGGAGCAGCACCCGTGGATCCTGCCCGCCGAACGTGACGGTCAGGACACCCCAGCCGATGGTGCCGAGATCGTCCGCGCACCGGCTGACCTCCTCGCCGTGCAAGCCCACCCCGCGCACGCTGATCCGGCCCGGTGCGACGACTATGCGCGACGTCCGAGCGAAGCGCTGAGGCGTTCCCTCCGACCCGAGAGGAAAGACGAAGTCGCGGAACGCCGCGGCGTTCTCGGCATGTGCGGCGGGCGAGAATCCGCCGGCGGGATCGAGCGGTGATGCGGCCCACAAGACGTGCAGCAACCAGTCACCCGCCGCGCGATGCAGCGCGATCGCCGCCCACAGCTGCTCGAGCAGCGCCTCCCACATGGTCACGCTGCCGACAGCCTCTCCAGGGGTGAGCAGACCTCGGGAGTGGCCGACCAGCACGGCGAGCGACTCCGGCAGGTCCGTGCGGCGCGCGAGCGACTCCACGGGGACACCGCGCAGGAGCCCGAGCACGTACCGCCACTCGGTCGCTCCGATGGGCCCGGCTTCGAGCTCGCTCAGCCAGACGCCGAGACACTCCTCCTCGTCCTCATAGGCGACGAGGAGCGCGGGCACGGCGAAGTCGGTCATGGAGAACGGTCGGTGGCGGCGCCGCGAGCGGTCACGGGGCGGGGGTGAGGGTGAGGAGCTCGAGCAGGTTACCGTCGAGGTCGCGGAAGTAGACCGACGTGCCGCGCTCGCCGTTGCTGGCGGGTCGGCCGACGGGGCCTTCGATGACCGCGACGCCCTGGGCGGCGAGATGGTCGACCGCCGCGGCGATCGGCCCCTCCCAGCGAAAGCACAGGTCGACCGAGCCCGGTGTCGGCGCCTGGGCGTGCGGGCTCGCGGGCGCTGCCGCCTGATGCAGGCTCAGGCGGTTCGCGCCGATCTGCATGATCGCCACCGGCAGTTGACGACTGTGCCACAGCTCGCCGAGCAACAACTCGGCGCCGAGCACCCGGGCGTAGAAGTCGATCGACGCGTCGACGTCGTTGCAGGTGATCGCGAGGTGGTCGAAGCCCGAGATCATGGCGCGATCACCCGTGGACCTCCGGGTCCCACTCGTAGGTCGGCGCGGGGCCGGCCTGGGAGCCGCCGTCGATCACGAACTCGGTACCGGTCATGAACGCGCTCTCGTCGCTCGCAAGGAACACCATGAGCGACGCCACCTCGTCGGGCTCGCCGTATCGCCGGGCCGGGAGGTGCGCGAACCGCGCGATATCGGGCGCGGCACCGGGTGAGGACGAGAGCATGTTCGTGTTGATCGGACCGGGGTGCACCGAGTTCACCCGAATGCCGTCGCCACCCAGCTCGACCGCGGCCACCTTCGTGACGCCGCGCAACGCCCACTTCGTGTGGCCGTAGGCGGAGTGGTAGGCGAGGCCGGTCAGCCCCGCCGTGGAGGACACGTTGATGATCGACCCGCCACCCGCGGCGCGCATCGGCGCGATCACCTTCTGCATGCCGAGGTAGGAACCGAGGAAGTTCACCCGCCAGATCTTCTCGAGGCGCGCCGCGGTCTCGTGCTCGATCGGCCGCACCCAGTGGATCGCCGCGTTGTTCACGAGCACGTTGAGCGAGCCGAGCTCGCCCGCTGCGGCCACCGCGGCATCCCAGTCGGCCTCGCTCGTCACGTCGAGGTGCACGAAGCGCGCCGCCGCGCCGAGCTCGGCCGCGACGCGTGCCCCGTCGTCGTCGAGCACGTCGCCGAGCACCACGTTGGCCCCCTCGGCGACGAAACGCCGCGCGTGGGCCTCGCCCTGCCCTCGGGCCGCGCCCGTGATGATCGCCGTCTTGCCGTCCAGGCGTCCGGTCATGGTCTCCCCTCCCTGTACGTCGTCGTCAGGTCCGCTCAGATCGAGCGGCTCCGCCCTTCCCAGAACGGGTCGCGCAGCTTGCGCTTGTAGAGCTTGCCGTTCGGGTCGCGGGGCATCTCGGTGGTGAAGTCGATCGTGCGTGGGTGCTTCTGGCGGGCCAGGTTGTCGCGACAGAACGCCATGATCGACGCGGTCGTCTCGTCGTTCGCCTCGATCCCGTCACGCAGCTCGATCACCGCCTTGATCTCCTCACCGGTGTCCTCGTTGGGGATACCGAACACCGCGACGTCGGCGACCGCGGGGTGCTGGTGCAACGCGCCCTCGATCTCGGCGGGGTAGATGTTGACGCCGCCGACGATGATCATGTCGTTGCTGCGGTCGTTGAGGAACAGGTAACCGTCCTCGTTGAAGTAGCCGACATCGCCGACCGTCCAGAACCCGCTGTCCTTCAGGCGGCTCTTCGCGGTCTTCGCGTCGTCCTTGTAGTACTCGAACTGGTTGCCGCCCATCCGCATGTAGATCGTGCCCGACCGGTAGGGCGCCAACGGCTCACCCTCGTCGTCGACGACGATCACCTCGCTGTTCGGCCACGGCTTGCCGACGGTGCCCGGGTACTGGAGCCACTCCTTCGCGCTCACCCATGTGCCACCGCCTTCGGTCGCCGCGTAGTACTCCCAGATCGCGTCGCCCCACCACTCGATCATGCGCCGCTTGGTCTCGACCGGGCACGGCGCTGCGGCGTGCACCATCGATCGCAGCGACGACACGTCGTAGCGCGACCGCACCTCGTCGGGGAGTTGCAACAGCCGGTTGAACATGGTCGGCACCATGTGGCTCTGCGTGACCCGGTAGCGGTCGTAGCGCTCGAGCGCGCCCTCGGCGGTCCACTTGTCCATGAGGACCACGGAATGGCCGATCTGCAACGACGTGGTCGTCCAGTTGTTCACGGCCGTGTGGTACAGCGGGGCCTGCGTGATGTGGACGTTGCCGTCGTGGGGCCGGCAGTCGAAGAGCAGGAAGAGCCCACCCGACGCCGCGCCCATCTCGTCGGGGCCGATGGCCGGCAACGCGCGGCGTACACCCTTCGGCCGGCCTGTCGTGCCCGACGTGTAGAACATGAACGCGCCGGTCGACAGGTTGCCGGGCCGGCTCGTGGGCTGACCGGCGATCAACTCGGCGAAGGGCCGGAACCCGTCCACCGCGCCGATGCTGAACCGGTTCGCCACCGGTACGTTCACCTCGGGCAGCACCCGCACCGCCTCGGCGGCGAACCGCTCGTCGACGATCAGAGCCTGCGTCTCGCTGTCGTTGACGATGTACGCGATCTCGGGACCGACGAGGTGCCAGTTCACCGGCGTGAAGTAGTACCCGCCCTGGAAGCACGCCAGGGTGACGGCCACCTGGTACAGGCCGTTGGGAAGCACGGTGGTGACCTGGTCACCCCGCTCGAGCCCGAGCGAGCGCAGGCCGTGCACGATCTGGTTCGTGAGCTCGGCGAGATCGCCGAAGGTGTACTCGTCGTAGTCGGGCGTGACGAGCGCAAGGTGCCCCGGGTCGGCCTCCGCGACCTTCCAGAAGCCCATCGCGTCGGTGTTCGCCATCGTCGTCCCCCTCGGACTGCTCGTCGTGGGCGCGCATCGTAGGACGCCCGAGGGCGCGTGCGGGGAACAACGGCCCCCGGGCACGACCGTGCCTGTAGTAGATAAAGGCGACGAACTTCTACGTGGAGGTGGCGCGGTGGCCCGCTCCGACATCGACCAGACCCTGGCGCGGATCCCGATCTTCGCCGAATGCACGAAGAAGGAGCTCAAGCAGATCTCCCGGCTCGTCACGCCCGTGCACGTACCGAAGGGCAAGGAGCTCGTCCGCGAAGGCGACCCGGGCCGCGACTTCATGATCATCGCGGAGGGCACGGCCATCGTGAAGCGCGACGGTCACCAGATCGCCACGCTCGGTCCCGGCGACTTCTTCGGGGAACTCGCGGTGCTCGCGGGCGTACCCCGCACCGCGACCGTCGTCGCCGAGACGGACATGGTCGTCGAGGCGATGAACCGAGCCGAGTTCTCCGCACTGCTCGACGAGAGTCCGGCCATGGCGAAGACCATCCTCATGGGTGCCGTGCGGCGCCTCTACGAGAACGACCAGCACGCCATCCACTGAGCCGACCGCGGCTCACCAGCCGGGGGGCAGGTTCGTGAAGTCCGGGGCGCGCTTGGCCGCGAACGCGGCGAGCGCCTCCTGGTTGGCCGGACCGGCCATCAGCTTCTGGAACGCACGGTTCTCCTGGAGGCGTGCGGCATCGATCGCGGCGCGGTAGGGCGCGGTCATCAACGCCTTCGACTCGACGAGCGAACTGATGGGCTTCCTCGCCAGGTGCCGGGCGTGCTCCATGGTCACCGAGAGCAGGTCGTCGGGCTCGCACACCTTCCACACGAGGCCCATCTCCTTGGCCTCGTCCGCGGCGATCCACTCACTCGACAACAGCATCCAGGTGGCGTTCTGGCGTCCGAGCAGCAACGGGAACGTGTAGCTCGACGCCGCCTCGGGGGCGACCGCGAGGTCGGTGAACGGACACTTGAGCCGGGCGCTCGTCGACATGAACACGAGATCGACGAGGGCCAGCATGGTCGCACCGATCCCGAGACCGATCCCGTTGACCGCGCACAGGATCGGCTTCGGGAAATCGAGCAACGCGTCGATCATCCCCGGGAAGCCGTAGGTGCCGGGCACGAACGACGGATCGTGGCCCCGGGCCGCCATCTCGAGCAGGTCGGTGCCGGCCGAGAACGCTCGCCCGGCGCCGGTGATCACGACCACCGCCACGGTGTGATCCGCCGCGGCATCGCGCAGCGCGACGGTGACCGCGTCGTAGAGCGCCTCGTTGAACGCGTTGAGCGCCTCGGGCCGGTCGAGGGTGAGCGTGCGAACACGGTCGGAGTCTTCAATCTGCAGCATGGGCGCCGATGCTACGTGGCGGTGATCGCCACGAGGTTCGGCCAGGCCACTGCCGAGCGCCCGTCGGCGGTGACGGTGAGAGTCTCGACGCCGTCGGCGGTGACCACGACGGTGTGCTCGAACTGCGCGCTGACCAGACCGTCGGCGGTGACCTCGGTCCACCCGTCGTCCCACACCGACAGCTTCTCGGTTCCCCCGGTGAGCATCGGCTCGACGGTGAACGCCATGCCGGGCACGAACGTGGCGGTCGCGCCCGGTGTCGAGACGTGGTTGATGTGCGGAGCAGCATGGAACACCGTGCCGATGCCGTGCCCGCCGTACATGGTCACTATGCCGAGACCGCGGGGGCGGGCGACGGCCTCGACCGCGCGACCGATCTCGTCGACGAGCCGGCCCGGTGCGACCGCGGCGATGCCGGCCAACGTCGCCTCGCACGTCGCGGCGACCAGCGCGTCGATCGCCGGCGCGATCACCCCGACCGCGAAGGTGGCCGACGTGTCGCCGTGATGACCGTCGACGAACGCGGTGACGTCGATGTTGACGATGTCGCCCTCGACCAGCGGCCGTGAATCAGGGATACCGTGGCACGCCACCTCGTTCACCGAGGTGCACACCGCGTGCGCGAAACCCTTGTAGCCGAGCGTGCTCGGATAGGCACCCTGGCGGACGTAGCTGTCGTGCGCGACATCGTTCAGCTCGGCGGTGGTGATGCCGGGGCGCACCGCGGCACCCGCGTCGAGCAACACCCGGGCGGCGACCTGGCCGGCATGGCGCATCGCGTCGAGGCCGGCACCCTCGAAGACTTGGGGGCCACCCCGGCCGCTCGGCCGGCCCCCGGTTGCGACGTACGGCGGGCGAGCGATCGACTCGGGCACCGAACGCCGCGGGGCCGGAACGCCGGCGCGGACCGCCGGGCGGCGCAACGTCGCACCACCGTGACAGCGCTTGAGCTTGGCGCCGCTCCCGCACCAGCAGCGGTCGTTCGCACGGAGGCGCCTCACGACGCGCTCCGCCGAGGGTTGCGCTCGCTCCAGGCGATGACCTCGGGACGCAACCACAGGGCGATGCGGCGCCGTCCGAGGTCGATCACCGGCCGCGGGAGATCGGCGTAGCGGCGCAAGTAGGCGAAGACGCTGCCCGAGTGAGACAGGCCGAGAATGCCGGCCACTTCGTGCGCGTCACAGAGGTCGTCGGTGTTGACCATCGGGCACATGCGGAAGACTCTAGTTACTGACGTCTGTAGTTGCCGACACACGGCGAGCCGGCAACACCGCCCCGGTTGGGTCGGGCAACCCATCAACACCGGCCGGCGCGGGCCGAGATATCTGGAGCAGGTCGTGCCCTTGGCCTGCGATCCCCGGCCGGTGACGCCACACCATCCGGCAACGGGCGGAGGACGTCGAACGGGTCGCACCCCGTTCGACGCCTTCGCGCCCGGTAGCTTCCGCGCCATGGCGATCAGCGCGTCCCGCATCTTCCACGTCAACACGAACTGCCGCGACCTCGCTCGCTCGCTCGTCTTCTACCGCGACCTGCTCGGCCTGACCCCGAGCACGCACCCCACCCCGAGCATCCCCCAGGCCGGCGACGCCTTCGGCCTCGAACAGGTGCTGTGGGACGCGTGGATGCTCCACAGCGACATCGGCAACGACGGCCTCGCCCTCGACCTGCTCGAGTGGAAGGTGCCCGAACCGACCGGCGAACCGCCGGCCGCGTGCAACACCACCGGGTTCCACCATCTTGCGTTCACCTCGCCCGACGTGCACGCCACCGTCGCGCACCTGCGCGACGAAGGAGTCGACGTCATCGGCGGCCCGATCGACATGAACCTCGGCAACGGCACATCGATCGTCATGGCGATGGTCGCCGATCCCGACGGTGTGCCGGTGCAGCTCATCAGCGGCCGCGACACGCGCATCTCCCACGTGGCGATCAACACCCGCGACCTCGCCGCGTCGGTCGCCTACTACCGCGACGTGATGGGGCTGGCCGTGCTGCGCGAGGTCGGGCCGGTGCGCCAGAGCGGCGCGCTGTACGGGCTCGACGGCGAGATCGAGTGCGCCTCCGCGATGTTGAAGGATCCAGGCTCGAAGTTCATGGTCGAGTTGATCGAGTGGATCGACCCGATCCCCTCAGGGCCGATACACGTGCGTCGGGCCAACGAGATCGGCCTCTTCCGCATGGCGTGGGCGACCACCGACTGCGTAGCGGACGAGGCCGTCGTGCGCGCCGCCGGTTCCGAACCGCTCGCGCCGACCGCGACGTTGTCCGTGGGCGACCACCTGCCGCTGCTCGAGGTGCTGTTCTGGCCCGGCCCCAACGGCGAGTGCCTCGAGCTCATCCAGACCGGCCCACCACGCTGACCGGGGAGCGCCCGGCGCGACGTTTGCCAGAATGCGACCCTCACCCGACGATCCACGAGGTGTCGATGCGATGACCGAGCGCGTGATGTTCGCGACGATGAAGGCCCAGCCGGGCAAACTCGACGAGCTGAAGGCCGCGTTCGGGCCGATGTTCGACCAGGCGGCTACCGAGCAGGGCACGCTGCACTACACGCTCGTCGAGGGCGACGAGCCCGACACGCTCTACTTCTGGGAGCACTACACCGACCAGTCGGCGCTCGACACCCACATGGCCAGCCCCGCGCTCGCCGCGGTACACCACGCGCTCGGCAACCTGCTCGCCGGCGGTGGGCTGGTCACCGGGTCGGTCGTGCGGAAGCTGCGATGACGATGCCGGGCCGGGCCGGCGACCCACGCTCGATCGCCGGGCGGGTCGCGATCGTCACCGGCGCGGCGAGCGGCATGGGCCGCGCCACCGCCGAGCTGTTCGCAACCGCCGGCGCGAAGGTCGCGCTCGTCGACCGTTCGCCCGACACGCTCGAGGCGGTCGTCCACGGCATCGTTGCCACGGGCGGCACGGCGCGGGGCTACGTCGCCGACGTCGCCGATGCCGCGGCGATCGACGATTGCGTGGCGCGGGTACGCACCGAGCTCGGCCCGGTCGACATCCTCGTCAACAACGCGGGTGTCCCGGTGGGCGCAACGCTCGACCAGCCGGACTACGAAGCGGCCTGGTACCGGGCGTTCGCGGTGAACACCGACGCACCGATGCGATTCGTGCGAGCGTGCCTCGACGACCTCGTGCGCAACGGCGACGGACGCATCGTCAACATCGCGTCGACCGAAGGCCTCGGTGCCACACCGCGCACCGGGCCCTACACCGCGTCCAAGACCGCGCTCGTCGGCCTCACCCGCTCGCTCGCCGTCGACCTCGGCCGGCGCGGGGTCACCGCCAACTGCATCTGCCCCGGCCCGATCAACACGACGATGACCAACGCCATCCCCGACGACGCCAAGGCGACCTTCGCCAAGCGCCGCGTGCCCGCCGGCCGCTACGGGGACCCGGCCGAAGTGGCCCACATCGTGTTGTCGCTCGTGCTCCCCGCAGCGTCATACCTCAACGGTGCCATCATCCCCGTCGACGGCGGCATGACCGCCAGCTCCCGCTGACGCACTACCGGGTCGCCTCGCAAGCTCCGCTCTATGCTTCCGGGTCGCCTCGCAAGCTCGACATCGTGCTTCCGGGTCGCCTCGCAAGCTCCGCTCTATGCTTCCGGGTCGCCTCGCAAGCTCCGCTCTATGCTCCCCGGCCATGACCGATCCGTCTGCCGACGCGCCCCGCGGCATCGACCGACCGAAGGTCGACGCCTGGCTCACCGCCAACGTCCCCGGCGCGAGGGGGCCGTTCGCCTACGAGCTGATCGCCGCGGGCGGGTCCAACCTCACCTACCGGGTGACCGACGCAGCGGGCCGCGTCTGGGCGCTGCGCCGACCCCCGGTCGCCCACGTGCTCGCGACCGCGCACGACATGCACCGCGAGTGGCGCATCATGTCCGCCCTCGCGCCTACCACCGTGCCGGTGCCGGAGTGCGTCGCCTACTGCGCCGACCCCGAGGTCAACGGCGCGCCCTTCTACGTGATGGGCTTCGTCGATGGACTGATCCTGCGCAACCGCGCCTCCGCCGCCGGGCTCACTCCGGAGACGGCCGACGTCGCCACCGACTCGCTCATCGACGTCCAGATCGCGTTCCACACCGTCGATCTCGACGCCATCGGCCTCGGCGATCTCGCCAAGCGGGGCGACTACGTCGGTCGTCAGCTCAACCGCTGGCGCACCCAGGTCGAACGATCGAACGTGCGAGAGCTGCCGCTGCTCGTCGAGCTGCACGAGCGGCTCATCGCGGCGAAGCCGGAGGAGACCGCCGCGCCCGGCCTGGCCCACGGTGACTACCGCTTCGACAACACGATCCTCGGGCCCGACCACCGCATCGCCGCGGTACTCGACTGGGAGCTGTGCACGATCGGCGACCCGATCGCGGACTTCGCCTGGTCGATCCAGTACTGGGCCGACCCGGGTGACGAGCTGACCTTCCTCAGCGACCCGCCCACACTCGAGCCGGTCTTCGTGCGCAGCGACGAGGTGACCCGCCGCTACCGCGAACGCTCGGGACTCGACCTGTCGAGCCTGCCGTACTACAAGGTGTTCAGCTGGTGGAAGCAAGCGTGCATCGTCGAAGGTGTCTATGCCCGTCGCCTGGCCGGTGCGTCGGGCGGGATGGGCACCGCCAACGACCCGAGCGACATTGCACGCCGCGTCGACCAGATGCTCGCCCATGCCGCCGATCTCGCGGTGGGGGTGTGCTGAGCCGCCCCGCGACCGGCGCGGCCACCAAGACCCGCCGATCATGGACCCCGACCGCCAGAAGGCGACAATTGGCCACGTCGCCGCACGGCGCGGCCACCAAGACCCGCCGATCATGGACCCCGACCGCCAGAAGGCGACAATTGGCCACGTCGCCGCACGGCGCGGCCACCAAGACCCGCCGATCATGG
>WBZO01007054.1_pt1 | contig 10564 bp, 8 predicted proteins | sample 5204261 | NCBI WGS metagenome assembly WBZO01 (sample SAMN12412400, study PRJNA552823) | activated sludge metagenome | isolation source: activated sludge from anammox sidestream of wastewater treatment plant... | place: USA: North Carolina | collected 2017-09
CGCTCGATCAAGTGAAGAGGAGCCTGCATGCAATTGACTGTGACTCGCCCAAGAGCCATCATTGCGTCGCTGGCGCTGCTCGCGCTCGGCGCGGCGGCCGGCTACGCTGCCAACAAATACTCCAAGCCAAGGTCCGTGATCCACGTGGTCACGCTGTACTACAAGGACGGCACCACCGACGAGCAGAAGAAAGCGGTGCTCGACGGCATCGAGAAGATGGCGTCCGAGGTGCCCGGACTGAAGAATATCTGGCTGAAGCCGGTGAAGGTACAGGGCGTTTACATGGAGAAACAAAGCGACGGGTCGATGAAGGCCCGGCCGTTCACCGACGCCTTCGTCATGGAGTTCGAGAACGACGCGGCGTTCCAGGCATATGCAAACCACCCGTCGCATAAGGCCTGGGAAGAGATCTACACGAAGGACCGCGGAAGGTCTTCGACACACGACATCACCAACTGAATCCGGAGTACGGCAACCGCGACGGGGGACGCAACGAGCGTCCCCCGAAGTGTTTGAGAAGCCTGAACGAAGCTCCTTCGCGCGAGGCGCCGGTGTAGTCTCGGAGCGGAGGTAAACATGAACCGGTTCAAGGCGGGAATCCGCATCGTGCCGTCAGTGGCAATCGGATTGGCTTTGTGCTGCACGAGCGGCTGTAGCGGCGATGAAGAGGCGAAAGCGTTCAAGTCCGGGTTGCAGGGCGCGCGGGTGATGGTCTATCCGGCGGTGGTGCGGGCGAACGGACGCGTCAGCCACGATTCTGCGTCGGCGGAGATGCTGGCTGCGACGCTGGGCGAACTGGGGGCGAAAACGGTGGTGGTGTCGAACGAGAGGCTGACGCTTTCGGACAAGCGCAGCTTCAACCAAGGCGCGGTGTATAAGGCGAGCCAGGCGGCGTTCTTCGAGCAAGTGAAGACGAGGCGGCCTGGTACGGATTACGCCGCGGTGGCGGAATACCTGACCGGCTCGAATGGCGGAGTCGGCGGGATCCACCTGTACGTCGCGCGAGCGGACGGGACGCGCGCTTTCGGGCGGTTGCTGAATTCGCACCGCGAGGAGTTCAAAGCCGTGTGGCCGCAATCGAACGAGCAGGCGGCCGCGGTCCTGACGGCGGCGCTCAGGCACGACCTCCAATAGACAAGGCCGGAGGACCGGCGCGCTATCCTGATGTTTTCCATGCACCAGGCGTTGCTTGTCCTCCTCATCGCGCCGGCGATTGCGCCGGCACAGCAGTTCGAGTTCTGGCCAGGAGCGCAGTACGACCCTGCGATCCCAAGCATCGAGAAGGCGCTCGGCTTCCCGCCCGGAGAGAAGTTGGCGACGGCTGCCGAAATCGGGAGGTATTTCGAGGCGCTGTCGGTGGCGGCGCCAGCGCGCATCAAGCTCTTCGATTATGGGAAAACGTGGGAGGGCCGACGGCTCTTTTTTGCCGCGGTCTCGTCGGAGTCGAATCTGCGCCGGCTGGAAGAGATCAAGGCGGGCGTGAGGAAGCTGTCCGATCCGCGCGTGACGAGCGCGGCGGCGGCGAAGCCGCTGATCGAGTCGATGCCTGCGGTGATCAGCCTGGCGTATGGTGTCCACGGGAACGAGATCAGCTCGCCGGAGGCGGCGATGATGACGGCGTACCATCTGCTGGCGGCGCGAAACGACAAGCTCGTCGCGGAGGCGATGGCGAACGTTGTGGTCCTGATCGATCCGCTTCAAAACCCGGACGGGCGCGACCGGTTCGTGTTCAACTTCGAGCAGACGCGCGGGCTGGAGCCCGACCCGAGCCCCGCGGCCGCGGAGCGCGCCGAGCCCTGGCCGGGAGGGCGGTCGAACCACTATCTGTTCGACATGAACCGCGACTGGTTCGCGCTGACACAACCGGAGACGCGGGGGCGGGTGAAGTACATGCTCGAATGGCGGCCGCTGATCGCGGTGGATTTGCATGAGATGGGGACCGAGTCGTCGTACTTTTTCGCGCCGGGGGCAGCGCCGTACAACCCGCATCTGACGGCGGAGCAGAAAGAGCAGATGACGTGGTTCGGGAAGAACAATGCGAAGTGGTTTGACAAGTTCGGCTATTCCTACTTCACACGGGAAGTGTTCGACGAGTTTTACCCGGGCTACGGCGCGTCGTGGCCCTGGTATTACGGCGGAATGGGGATGACGTACGAGAACGCGAGCGTGCGCGGGCTGGTGGTCCGCAGAAGAGACGACACGCTGTACACCTTCAAGGAGAGCGTGAAACGGCACTTCGTGGCCAGCGTCTCAACGTGCGAAGCCGCGTCGGCCAACCGGCGGGCGTTGCTGGAGCGCTACTACCGGTATCAACAGACGGCGATCGAGGAAGGCCAGAAGGAGGCGACGAAGGAGTACATCCTGGCGCGGCGCGGAGACGTGACGGCGGTGGACAAACTGGCCTACCTGCTGGTGGAGCACGGGGTGGAGGTGAAGCAGGCGAGTGGCGCCTTCAAGAACGGCGGCAAGGAATTTCCCACGGGGTCGTACGTGGCCGGAGCAGCCCAGCCGCGAAAGAGGTTTCTGCGGGCGGTGCTCGAGCCGAACATTCCGATGGAAACGGCGTTCCTCGCGGAGCAGGAGCGGCGGCGCAAGAAGCGGCTGCCGGACGAGATCTACGACCTGACGGGATGGAGCCTGCCGATGCTATTCGGTGTGGAGTCGGTATCGGCCACGGAAGTGTCGGCGGGTGACTTCAAGCCCGTGACGGGAACATACCAGCCGAAGGGTTCGGTCACCGGGCGGGCTGAAGTGGCCTATCTGGTTCCGTGGGGCACGCAGGCGGCGGGCCGGTTCCTGACCGCGGCGTTGAGAGCTGGACTGAGGGCCGAGACCGGCCAGAAGGGATTCACTCAGGCGGGGAGGAAGTATCCAAGCGGGACGCTGATCATACAGGTGCGGCAGAATCCCTCCTCGGTGCACGAGACCGTGGCGAGGTTGGCTGGGTCCACGGGCGCCGAAGTGGTGGCGACGGACTCAAGCTGGGTGGACGAGGGAATCAACTTCGGCAGCAATTCGGTTGTCACGCTGAAGAAGCCGGCGGTGGCACTGTTGTGGGATGAGCCGACATCCTCGTCGGCGGCCGGCGCCACGCGCTTCGTGCTGGAGAGGCAGTACGGCTATCCGGTGACGGCGTTGCGCACATCGTCGCTGGGGAGGGCCGACCTGTCGAAGTTCCACGTGATCATTCTGCCAGCGAGTGGGTCCGGGGGCTTCGCGCAGGAGATCGCGCCGCCGGTGTCGGAGCGATTGAAAGCCTGGGTGCGGAACGGGGGAACGCTGCTGGCCGTCGGAAACGCGTTGTCGTTTCTAACGAGTCCGCAGGTGGGCTTGTTGTCGACGCAGCAGGAGGGATTGGCGCGTGAGGCTGCGCCGGCGGCCGGCGGCCGGCCGCCGGAGGGCGCGAAGCCCGCGGCCGGCGGAGCTCAGACGGCGGCTTCAGCAGCTCCCGCGTCCGGACCGGCACCCGGAAAGCTGCTGAGCACGGATGCGGACTACGAACAGGCCATTCGGCCGGACAACGCGCTGCCGGATCCGCTGGCAGGCGTGATCGTCCGCGCCAAGGTGGATCAGGAGCAGTGGATCACGGCAGGGCTGCCCGAGAAGCTGAACGTGCTCTTCGACGGGCGCGGCATCTACTCGCCGCTCAAGCAGGATCGCGGGGTCAACGCCGTCGTTTATTCGACGCCGGAGGACGTGTTGGCGTCGGGGTACGCCTGGGACGAGACTCGCAAGCAACTCGCGCTCAAGCCGTTTGTCATGGTCCAGAACCAGGGCCGGGGGGTGGTGGCGGCGTTCACGGCCGATCCGAACTTCCGCGCTTTCATGGACGGACTGAACGTGTTGTTTCTGAACGCGGTCTTCCGAGGCCCGGCGTTTGCAGGCCGCGGTGGTCCGGGCGAGATGGAGTAGCCGGGTGAAATAATCGGGCTGAGATGGCCCAGATCAGTCGCAGGGAGTTCACAGGCGGCGGACTTTCCACGGCCGTTGCCGCCGCCGGGGCGGTGCAGCGTCCCAATATCCTGGTCGTGGTCATGGACGATTTCGGAATCGGGCACTGCGCGCCCTTTGCCGAATCCATGACCGCTGCGGACCTGGACCCAGGCTATGCGGATTTCCTGAGGCGGCGCAGAGCCGGGTATGAGCCGGAGCAGGCGCTCGACTTCTCGCGGCGGGCGATGCCGGTCGTTTCCGCTTTAGCGAAGGAGGGGGCGCGTTTTACGAACGCGTTCTCGGCCTCGAACCTGTGCGCGCCGGCCCGGTGTGGGCTGTTGACCGGGCGGAATCAGAACCGTTTCGGCATCTACCAGAACATCGATGTCGAGGCGACAGGCGTGCCGCAGGGGATGGCGTTGGCGCGGCATCTGCGAGCATCCGGTTATGTAACCGGCCTCATCGGCAAATGGCATGCGGGGCGGCGAGACGAATCGCTCAGGGAGGCGGCCGTCCGCGACGGAAGACCGGTCAATCCAACGGGGTATCTCGGATCGGTGGTGAAGGAGCATCATCCGTTACGTCACGGATTCGACTACTACTACGGCTATAACCGCTGGGAGTGTCCTTTCTACGACTCCGAGCACATCTGGGAAAACTGGGAGTATTCCGGCCGGCAACCGCGCTACAACACGGAGTTGTTCGCCGAGAAAGCGATTGCGTTCATCCGGAAGGCGCGCAGCGAGGGGCGGCCCCTTTTTGCCGAAGTGGCGTTTCACGCCGTGCATGGGCCGCTGAAGCCGCGGGCGCCGGTGGAGCACTTTTCGAAATTTCCCGGCGCGCCGTACCCGCTGGCGAATTTCTACGCGCATGTGGCCGCCGTGGATGCCGCTGTCGCGGCGATGAGAGAGGCGCTGGGCGCGGAGTGGGACAACACGTTATTCATTTTCTGTTCGGACAATGGCGCACCCTCGTCCGTTGAGACTCCCCCTCCGGGCAATGGGCGGTACACAGGGCACAAAGGCGGCTTCCACCAAGGCGGCATCCGGATTCCAATGCTGGCGCGGTTTCCGGCGGCGTTCAAGGGCGGCCAGACACGCGGCGAGATCGTATCGATGCTGGACATCATGCCGACGGTGCTCGATGCCGCCGGCGCCGGGCTGCCGGTTGACCTCGACGGGCGGAGCCTGCTGCCGCTGCTTTCGGGGAGGCGAAAGCAGGCGCACGAGTACCTGATGTGGGCGGGGATTCACTCGCGAGCGTGGGGGTTTACTGGGGAGACCGTGATCGGCGACGCGCAGAAGCGGCGAGAGGAGTCGCCGGGCGCATGGGTTGTGACCGACGGCAAGTACCTGCTGCGCTTTGTGACAGCGACGCCGGCGGGCCTGTACCAGGAGTCGCCCGAAGGCGCGCCGGCACGGCACGAGCTGTACGATCTGCGGGAGGACCCCGGAGAGACGCGGAACCTGTACGAGCAACTGCCGCAGGTGGCGCGGGAGCTGCAAGCGGTATTTCACGAGACGGCGAAATCGCTGCCGCCTCCAACCCGCTGGCGGCGGGATCGCTGGGAACAGATGATGGCGGCGCGGACTCCCGGCAGCAGGCCGTGAGGACGCTGCGCGCGCGGGTTCGGCTCTCCGCGCTCCACCCGCAGGGTTCACCCACGGGCGCGGCATCTGTCATATCTTGGATACGTTCCGTCATGCCCCTTCGCCACCTCCTTGTAATCTTCCTGGCCGCCGCCGCATTGACCGCGGCAGCGGACAAACGTGTTCTGGTTTACACCCGCAACTACACGCCCGACGGTAAAGGCTACGTCCACGACAACATCGAGGCGAGCGTTGAAGCTATCCGCAAGATGGGTCGAGAGAAGGGATTCGCGGTCGATCACTCCGACGATCCGGCGGTCTTCACCACGGACAACCTCAAGCGGTATGCGGCGGTCGTGTTCTCAAACTCGAACAATGAGGCGTTTTCCGACGATGCGCAGCGTAAGGCGTTCGAGAGCTATGTGCGGGGTGGCGGCGGGCTGGCGGGCATTCACTCGGCGACGGGGTCGGAGCGGAACTGGCCGGAGTTCTGGGCGTTGATGGGGGGCAAGTTCCTGCGGCATCCGAAACTGCAGAAGTTCACTGTCCGGGTGAAGGACCCCAGCCACCCGGCGACGCGCGAACTGCCTGCGGCATTCGAATGGGAGGATGAGTGCTACTACACCGAGCACATGAACCCCGCCCTCAAACCACTGCTGGTGACCGACCCGGCGAAGTTGGACGATCCGAAGAAGGCCGAGTATCCGGGCGACAGGTTCGGCGACTCGCTGCCGCTCGCTTGGTGCATCACTGAAGGCGGGACACGGCGCTTCTACACCGCGCTAGGCCACCGGAAAGAGCACTACTCCAATCCGCTGTTATATCGACAGATCCTGGGCGGCATAGTGTGGAGCATGGGAGGCAACTGAGATGGAACGAGTTTCGCGGCGCGTCTTTGCGGGCACGGTAATCGGCTTTCCAGCGATCGTCCCGAGCAGTGTTTTCGGCCGTTCGGCGCCGAGCAATCACATTCAAGTAGCGCAGATCGGATGCGGGCGGATCGCGCGGGCCTCGGAGTTCCCCGGGGTGCTCAGGAACAGCGGCCACGCGCGCTTCGTCGCCGTTTCAGACATCGACACGGTGAGGCTGGCGGACGGCAAGGAACTGGTCGAGTCTTACTACGCCAAGGAATACGGCAAGAGCAGGTACACATCGGTCAAAGCCTATCGCGACTATCACGAGATCCTCGCCGACAAGTCGATCGACGCGGTGTGCATCAGCACGCCCGACCACTGGCATGCGCAGCCTGCTATGGAAGCAGCGCTGGCCGGCAAGGACATCTATCTTCAGAAGCCGACGTCACTCACGATCCGCGAAGGGCGTCAGATGGCAGACTGCATCAGGAAGACAGGTCGGGTGCTGCAGATTGGCAGCCAGCAGCGTTCCGACGTGCAATTCCGCCTGGCCTGCGAGCTGATCCGAAACGGCAGGATCGGCAGGATCAAGGAGATCTATATCGGCCTGCCTTACGATCCCGCAGGCGAAGAGGAACCGGAGATGCCGGTGCCGCCGAACCTCGACTACAACACGTGGCTCGGATCGACGCCGGAGGTCTATTACACGGAAAAGCGGGTACACCCGCAGACGGAGAATGTGCGGTTGCGCTACGACCGTCCCGGCTGGCTGCGCTGCGAGCAATTCGGCGCCGGGATGATCACGGGCTGGGGCGTTCACCATATCGATATCGCGCACTGGGCGATGGACCTGGAGGTCAGCGGGCCGGTGGAAGTCGAGGGAACGGCCAACTATCCAAAGCGCGGTCTGTGGAACGTCCACGGCAACTACACGATTCGAGCGCGCTATGCGAACGGGGCGGTGATGTACGTGAGCGACAAGTTCCCCAACGGTCTCAGGTTCATTGGAGAAGACGGCTGGATCTGGGTGACGCGGGGCCGGTACAAAGCGGGCGATCCGCCGCCGGGCGGCTCTCGCAACAAGGCGTTGGATGCCCACGATCCGCGGATTCTCCGGGAGGGTATCAAACAGGGCGAGATCCGGTTGCACGAGAGCCCCAACAACGACCATCATCTCGACTGGCTCACCAGCATCAGGACGCGGCAGCAACCCGCGGCTCCGGTCGAGGCAGGCCACCGCACTTGCAGCGCCTGCCTGGTGGGCCACGCTGCGATGAAGCTGGGCCGGACACTCAAGTGGGATCCCGCAGCGGAGAGATATCTGAACGACGACGAGGCCAACGCGACGCTATCCCGCTCGCAGCGCTCGCCGTTCGGGTCGGAGAACGTGCTTGCGAAGCTCGGAAAGGGGAAATCGTAGGCCCATGGCAATTGTCGCCGGCGTGGACTATGGCACGCTCAGCGTGCGGGTTTCGATCGTCGATAGCGAGCGTGGAAGGATCGGCTCCGGCGTGGGCGAGTACCCGCTGCACAGGAAGCCGGAAGATCCGGACCACGCGACGCAGAGCCATCCGGCTCACATGAGCGCCCTGGTTCAGGCGATGGAGGCGGCGCTTGCGAACGCGGGAATCAGCGGGAGCGAAGTGGCTGCAATCGCCGTCGACACGACCGGATCCAGCGTCGTGCCGGTGGACGAGGATCTGCAGCCGCTGAGCGACTACTATCTGTGGTGTGACCATCGCGCCTGGCGGGAGGCGGCTGAAATCACGGCGCGCGCTCAGGAAGCCAAGCTGCCTCACATCGAGTGGTGCGGCGGCGTGTACTCGAGCGAGTGGGGCTTCTCGAAGCTGCTGCACTGGCTCCGCACGAACCCGGCGAAACGTGGGCGGTTCGCTACCGCGCTCGAGCATTGCGACATGGCGGCCGCCGTGCTGTGCGGCATCAGCGATCTCGACAGGATTCCGCGTTCCATCTGCGCGATGGGCCACAAGTGGATGTGGAACGCGTCGCTGGGCGGCTTCCCGCCGGAAGAGTTCCTGACGAGCGTCGATCCAGTTCTCGCCGGCGTCCGTGGCAGGATGAGCTTGGGGCGATACGAGACCTCGAACGGGTTGGCGGGAGGGCTCTCGGCTGAATGGGCGGCCAAGCTGGGATTGCGTGAAGGGATTCCGGTTCCAGTCGGCGCCTTCGACGCTCATTGGGATGCCATCGGCGCCGGCATCCAGGAGGGGGATGTGGTGAATGTCGTCGGGACGTCCACGTGCATCATGGCTATCAGCCGGAGCCAGACGTTGATCCCCGGCGTCTGCGGCGTCGTTCCGGGCTCCATTCACCCTGAGCGAACGGGCATAGAAGCAGGGTTGTCGGCCACCGGCGACATCTTTGACGCGATCGCCAGGCGGGCCGGCACGAGCGTCGCAGCGCTGTCACAAGGACTCGAGAGCTACAGCGGCGGGCAGACCGGGCTGCTCCGGTTGACCTGGGACAACGGCGACCGGACCGTGCTGGTCAATCCGGAACTCGCCGGCGCGACGTTTGGATGGCGGCTGACGACAACGGCGAAGGACGAGCTCTTCGCCGCCATCGAAGGCACAGCCTTCCACACCAGGATCATTCTCGATCGCATGGCGCAGCACGGCACGCCGATCCGCCGCGTGATCAACGGCGGCGGAATCCCGCAGAAGAGCGAGGTGCTGAACCGCGTCTATGCGAATGTGCTGGGGAAACCCGTTCTGGTGCCGCAGAGCGAAGTGACCAGCCTGGGCTCGGCGATCTTCGCGTTTCTCGCCGCGGGCGTATTCGAGTCGGTTGAACAGGCGCAGGCCGCACTCTGTCCGAAGTTCCGGGAGGTGGAACCGAGTCCCAAGGAGGCGGAGGCCTACCTTGAATTGGGCGCTCTGTTCGAGAAGCTCTATTTCACCCTTGGCCGTGGAGAGGAGTTCAAGACACTCCGCCGCGTCGCCGCGGCAAGAAGTCAGCAGGTCTGATCGAAGGAGAAGTTGCCGTGCTCGAAGCATTGCGTGAGGAAGTCCTCGAGGCCAACCTCGAATTGGTCCGCCGCGGGCTTGTCCTGTATACATTCGGGAATGCCAGCGGAATCGACCGCGGGAAGGGGCTGGTCGTCATCAAGCCGAGCGGCGTGCCGTATGAGAAGATGACGCCGGCCGATCTGGTCGTCACCGACCTGGAAGGCCGGATCATCGAGGGTAAGTTGCGGCCGTCGTCCGATCTGGATACGCACCTCATCCTCTATCGCACCTATCTGTCCGTCGGCGGAGTCGTTCACACACATTCAGAGGCCGCCACCGCCTGGGCGCAATCAGGGAAGGAGATCCCGTGCCTGGGAACAACGCATGCCGATTACTTCCACGGGCCCGTGCCGGTCACGAGTCCCCTCGACCCTGCTGAAATACGGAACGATTACGAGGAGAACACCGGCGTCGCCATCGTCCGGCGCTTCACCGGGGGCGGGCTCAATCCGGCCGACGTTCCCGGCGTGCTGGTGGCGGGACACGGCCCCTTCGTCTGGGGAGAGACCGCTTCGCAGGCGGCGCATCACGCTGTGATCCTGGAGTATCTGGCGAAAATGGCAATCGCGACGCTGACGATCAATCCGGCCGCGGCTCCGATCGCGGCGGAGTTGCTCGATCAGCATTTCTATCGCAAGCATGGTTCCGGCGCCACCTACGGCCAGCCGGACTGTTAGGAGGATCATGCGACACGCCGCGCTTGCTCTCGCTCTGTGCGCAACGGCCTTCGCCGAAGCGCCAGGAACCAACACGAAGTTCAGTTTCCAGGCGCCGGCTTCGGCTGCGGAATGGAAGCAACGCCGGGAGGAGTTGAAGAAGCAGATCCTGTGGGCCGCTGGTTTGGACCCGGCGCCGCCGCGCTCCGAACTGACTCCGCGCTCGTTTGGGAAGACGACAGGCGACGGCTATACCGTTGAGAACATCGCCATCCGGACGATGCCCGGCTTCTGGTTGGCGGGCAATCTCTATCGTCCGTTGAACGCGCAAGGGAAGCTTCCGGCGATCCTGCATCCGCACGGCCATTGGACCGGCGGCAGGCTCGAGAACACGGACAACTGTTCGTCGCCTTCGCTCGCCTCCGCGCTGGCGCGCGGCGGCGCCATCGTGTTCGCCTACGACATGGTGGGCTACAACGACACGACGCAGCTTCCGCATAAAT
>WBZO01007056.1_pt1 | contig 10562 bp, 3 predicted proteins | sample 5204261 | NCBI WGS metagenome assembly WBZO01 (sample SAMN12412400, study PRJNA552823) | activated sludge metagenome | isolation source: activated sludge from anammox sidestream of wastewater treatment plant... | place: USA: North Carolina | collected 2017-09
CGGCCGCGACCTTGATACGCTGCTCTCCCTGGGATGAGCGTCGCGATTGGTATCGATCTCGGGACCACGAACACGGCCGTCGCGGCGGTCGTCGACGGCGTCGCGGTCACCCTCGAGGACGAGCAGCAGCGGCGGCTGATCCCGTCGGTCGTGTCCTTCCACCCGTCGGGCAACGTGCTCGTCGGCGAGGCCGCGCGAGAGCGTCGCCTCATCGATCCGGAGAACACGGTCTACTCGATCAAGCCGCTCCTCGGCCGTCCGTTCGACTCCGAGGAGGTCACGGCCGCCAAGCGGCGCTTTCCGTTCGTGCTCGTCGAGGGCGCGAAGAGCGCCACGATGGTGCAGGCGCGCGACGTCGCGTACGCGCTGCCCGAGATCAGCGCGTTCGTCCTGCGCCGGGCGAAGGCGGTCGCCGAGGCCGCGCTCGGCCAGCCGGTCGATCGCGCGGTCATCACCGTCCCGGCCAACTTCAACGATCTGCAGCGCGCGTCCACCAAGATCGCGGGCAAGCTCGCCGGCCTCGAGGTGATGCGCATCCTCAACGAGCCGACCGCCGCGGCGCTCGCCTACGGCCAGTCGATCGCCAAGGCCGAGAAGATCAGCGTCTACGACCTCGGCGGCGGCACGTTCGACGTGACGCTCCTCGATCTCACGGGCAACGTGTTCGAGGTCCTCGCGACGGCGGGCGACACCGCGCTCGGCGGCGACGACATCGATCGGGTCATCGCCGAGAGGATCGCGCTCGAGGTCGTGAGGCGCTTCAACTACGACCCGCGCACCGATCCGGTGGCGTTCGCGCGCCTCCGCTTCATCGCCGAGGACATCAAGAAGGAGCTCTCCACCGCGCCTCACGTGCAGCGCGAGATCTCCGGCGTCGGCTACACCGAGGGCGGCAACCCGATCCACATGCCGTTCGCGATCTCGCGCGAGGAGTTCGAGCGCCTCGTGCTGCCGCTCATCGAGCGCACCATCTCGGTGGCGCGGCAGTCGATCGAGATCATCGGCCTGCATCCGAAGGACTTCGATCGCGTGATCCTCGTCGGCGGCTCGACCCGGTCGCCGATCGTGGCGCGCATGGTGGAGCAGCTCTTCGGGCAGCCTCCGCACCTCAAGGTGAACCCGGACGAGGTCGTGGCCCTGGGGGCGGCGATCCAGGCGCATGCCCTGAACCGCTCGAAGTCCGCGCACAAGCGCCCGCCGCCGCAGCAGCCCCAGCAGCAGCCGCAGCCGCCAGCGGCGACACCGCAGGGCCCGGCGGATCCGCAGTTCTTCGCCTTCAGCAAGGCGCCCGCGGTGATCAGCTTCTCCGGGGTCCCGCCGGCGGGCAGCGCGCCGCCGCCCGCGGCGGTCCCTGGACCCCCGCCGGTGCCCCCGCGCAAGCCGCCCCCGCCGGTCCCGCGTCGCGGCGCGACCGATCACGGTGGGGCGCCGTCGGCGGGTGCGCGCGCTTCGGTCCGGCCGATCGAGGGCACACCCGTGCGTCCCGAGCTGAGCCTCGAGCCGCCGATCTCGCCCAAGCCCGCCCGCTCGAAGGCCCCGCCCGCCGCGCCCGAGCTGGACCTGCCGCCCGCGAGCGCGGGCCCTCCGTCGGCGAACCTCGGCGCGATCGTCGCGGCCGGCGACTTCTTCCCGGAGAACGAGCCTGCAGCCAAGGGAGGCGGGAATGCGGCCGGCATGGCGGCCGAGGCATTCGTGCGCGGCAGCGCCATCGCGACGTCCGACAACGCGCCGCTCCTCATCGACGTCACGCCGCTCAGCCTCCGCGTCGAGACGGTCAGCGGCTACTCCGACGTGCTGATCACGGCGAACTCGCCCGTCCCGTGCGAGAAGGGCCGCACGTTCCTCACCGCCGCGGACAACCAGACGATGGTCATCATCCGCGTCGCGCAGGGCGAGTCCGCGCGCTTCGCCGAGAACACCTTCCTCGGCGAGCTCGAGCTCTCCGGCCTCGCGCCCGCCCGCCGCGGCGAGACGAAGATCCTCGTCACCTTCGAGCTCGACGCCGACGGCATCCTCAACGTCCGCGCGAAGGACAACGAGACGGGCCGCGAGACGAAGGCCACCATGCGCCTGCTCGGGACGGCGACGGATGCGGCCGAGATGAACGCGATGGTCGCGCGCCAGCAGCGTCCCGTGATCGCCTAGGCGCGGGCGAGCTATAGTCATCCCGTGGCCGCGCCGAGCACGTTCATTTCCTGGGCGGAGTCGCTCGAGAACATGAGCTACTACGAGATCCTGCGCGTGCCGCCGGACGCGCGGCCGGAGGAGATCCAGCAGGCGTTCCACGACCTGTCGCTCCGGTGTCACCCCGATCGCTTCGTCGACGACGGTCCCGAGGTCTCCACCGCGGCGGCGCGGGTCTTCAAGCGCGCGGTCGAGGCCTACAACATCCTGCGCCGTCCGCAGCTGCGCGCGCGCTACGACGCGCAGCTCCAGCAAGGGCAGGGGCAGATCAAGCTCGACGAGCACGCGATCGAGCAGAAGAAGCAGCACGAGCAGCGGACGCTCTTCATGATCGCGCGCGACGCCCGCGCGAAGAAGTTCGCGGCGAAGGCCGACGCGTTCCTCGCGATGGGAAAGCTGGAAGATGCACGTATCCAGCTGATCAGCGCCGTGCAGAACGATCCGGGCAACGACGAGCTCCAGGAGCGCCTCCAGATCCTCTACGAGGCGCTGATGCTGGAGCCGCCGTAGCCGTCGACGTCGCTACGGCGTGCCGTCCGAGAGCACCGCACGCGCGAGCGCGTCGTACTCGGCATGCGGGGTCGTGGGGACGCCGCAGCCGCCCGCCACCCGCTCGAGCATCGTCTGGTGCGGCTCGTCGGGCTCTTTCAGGATCGCGACGGCGGTGTCCTCGTCGATCTTCTTCTGCTCCGGCACGAGGTCCTTCACCGCCCAGCATCGGTGCTCGGCGCGCGCGAGGGCGAGCATCGCCGCGTCGCGGGCGCGCGGGCCCATCGACGAGGACGACGTCGAGAGGACCCCGCACGCGATCTCCGCGGCGGCCTTCGCCCGGATCGTCGTGAGACGGCGCAGGAGGATGGCGGCCGCCGCGTCGGCGCTCGGCGCGAGGGCGGGATCGGCCTCCTTCACGAGCTCGCGGACGCGCGTAGCCATGTCCTCGGCGACCTCCGGCTGGGTGAACGGCGCCGCGATCGCGGTGCGGAGCGCGCGCTCCGGATGGATCTTGCTCGCGCGCAAGTCCTCGACGAGGCCGCTCACGAGCGCGGTCCGCGCCTGATCGGGGAGCTTCTTGAACGCCTTCATCCACGCGCTCCTGCCGGTGCAGATCTCCTCTCGCACCGCGGCCTCGTCGAACGGCGGGCTGGCGACGACGTCGCGCGACTTGGCGAGCGTGAGCGCGACCGTCGAGTAGCCGAGGCGTCCGACGGCGCCGAGGACGTCGACCTGGAAGCCGCTGCCGGTGCCGGGATGCGTCTCGCGGACGATGTCGGGCGCGACGTCGACGAGGCTCGGCGTGTCGTTCCACTCGATCGGGCCGGGCGGCAGCGTCCGGGTCTTGGACGCGATCGCGCCGGCGGGGATCTCGCCGTCGACGGTGAGGCCCTTCCGCTTCGGCTGGAGATAGAAGATCGTCCAGGGCTTGTCCGGACCCGCGGACAGCGCGAAGGCGTCGCCCTCCGGCACGGCGGCGAGCATCGCCTCCGGACCGACGGGGCCGAGGGGCGGCTCGAGCGCGACGTCGAACGGCCCGTACGGTCCGGATACCGCGAGCGAGCGGCCTTCGACGACGTGCACCTTCAGCTTGCCCATCGCGATCTCGCGCGAGGGCGCCCCTTCCTTGTTGCAGCGGCAGCCGCCGGCGGCCGAGACCGCGAGGAGGAGGAGGGCGGCGACGGCGCGTCGCACGGGGCTACGCCTGCGCCTGGAGGGCGTCGATGAGCACGCGCGCACTGTCGAGGCTCGGGTCCTCGTCGATGGCGCGCTTGAGCAGCATCATGGCGCGCTTGTTGTCGCCCTGATGGCTCGCGATCTCGCCGAGGTGCTGATAGGCCAGCGCCTTGGACAGCGGCGCCGTCGTCTTCAGCATCGTGATCTGGCGGAGCGCGCGCTGCGCCACGTCGTAGTTTCCGAGCTCCATCGCGCGATAGGCGAGCTCGGAGGCGACGACGCCGTTCTGCGAGTCCATGTCGAGCGCCGTCGTGAGGTGCGCGAGCTCGCTCGCCTTGTCCCCGGCGAACTCGGCGATGCGCGCGAGGCGGTGGTACAGCGCGGAGAGCTCGCGCGCGCGCCGGCCCTTGAACGTGCCGATGGTGCGCTGGAGCAGCTCGCTCGCCTCGTCGATGCGGCCCGCCGACACGTACGCGTCGGAGAGCAGCGCGGCGCAGTCGAGATCCGCGGGGCGGAGCGCGTGCGCCTCCTCGAGCGGCTCGATCGCCGCCATCGTGCCGAGCTGCGCCGTCTGGTTCGGATCGCTCGCGGCCTCGAGATAGAGCTGCCCGGCGCGCATCAGCCCGTCGAAGCGCGGCGCGACGTCGCCGGCGGCGCGCGCCTCTTCGAGCACGAGATCGGCGAGCTCCTTGAGCGATCCGAGCTGCTCGTAGAGCCACTTGAGCCGCTCGCGCAGCTCCTCGTCGTGGGGCGCCGCGGCGCGCGCGCGCTCGAGACCGCCGCGCGCGTCGGCGAGCCGTCCCGCCTTCTCGCACGTCTCGGCGAGCTTCAGCGCGACGGCGACGATGCCCTCGCCGTCTTCCAGCCCGACCAGCCGGCGGTACGTGGCGCTCGCCGCGTCCCAGCGCTCCTCGAGCTCGTCGACGTACGCGATCGCCCGCAGCGTCGCGCGGTCCTTGCTGTCGGTCTTGAGCAGCTCGGTGAGGACGTTGCGCGCCTCCTCGATGTCGTTCATCGCGAGCCGCAGGTCGGCCATGCGAAGGCGATGCGCGCGCCATACGAGCACGTCGCCGCGTCCTGCCGCCGCGAGCGCCATCTTGCCGAGGTGCTCCGCGAGATAAGGCCGGAGATCGAGCTTGCCCTTCGCGACCGCCTCGTCGAAGTCGGCGAGGGCGGCGTCGTGATCGTTGAGCCGGCTGCGCAGGATCGCGCGTCGTCCGACGTAGTCGATGCGCACCGAGTCGTTCTCGTCGAGCGTCTCGATCGCGCGCGTCAGCTCGGAGACCGCGGCCGCGAGCTCGCCCGCGGCGGAGAGCGTGTCGATGAGCTCGCCGAGGAGGAGCGGATCGCTCGGATCGGCGTCGCGCGCCTCGCGCAGGACGCGGGAGGCCTGCTCGGGATCCATGAGCTCGGTCCGCCAGACCTCGGCCGCGGTCCTCAGGCGCGCGGCCCTCGCTTTCGCATCCGTGCGCGCGCGCGCATCGATCTCGAACAGGCGGGCGAGCTTCTCGAACTCGAGCTGGTCACGGTAGATCGCCTCGAGCCGCTGCTGGAGCTCCGCGCTCTCGGGGCACTGCTGGAACCCGACCTCGAGCGCGCGCAGTGCGCCGGCCGCGTCGTCGAGAGACTTGCGCGTCTCGGCGAGGCTCAGTGCGATGCTCTCCGCCTCGGTGCCGGTCTCGAGCGCAAGGCGCTTCTCCATGACGTCGGAGCGCTGCTCGATGTCCATGTCCTCGTCGTGGATCCGCTCGAGCGCGAGGAGGATGTCCTTCGCCTTCGGATCCCAGTCGAGGGCCGCGTAGTAGACGTCCTTCGCCTGCGCGCGATCGCGCTTCTCGAGCAGCTCGCCGAGCCGGCGCGAGATCGAGGCGACCGCATCGCCGTCACCGCGGTCCTTCGCGGAGTCGAGCTGCTTCGCGAGCAGGTCGGCGAGGTCCTCCTCGCGGCCGCTCCGCTCGAGGATCGAGCCGAGGAGGATCGCGGCGTCGACCGCCGACGGATCGTCGTCGACGATCTCGCGCAGCTCGACGCTCGCGTCCTCGTCGGAGAGCCGCAGCTTCTCCATGCTCGTCTTCACCCGCTCCAGCCGGAGCTTCGATCGCTCCGCGGGCTCGTCGACGTACTGGACGATCTCCTGGATGAGCGCGACGAGCTTGTCGTACTCGTTCGTGCGTCGATACACGTCGAGGAGCAGCTCCCACGCATCGCGATCGGTGGGCTCGCGCTCGTGGAGCTCCTCGTAGATCGTCGCCGCGAGGCGCAGATCGGCGAGCGGACCGGACGCGAGGCCGGCCACCTCGAAGAGGAGCCGGCGCGCATCGGTCGGCTCGGCGAGCTCGGCGGCCTCGCGCTTGAGCAGGACCGCCTCGCGCACGTTGCCGCTCGCCTCGCAGTGGAAGGCGAGGAGCGACAGAGCCCAGACGCGTCCTTCCTTGTCCTCGTGCTCCTTCTCGAGGAACCGTCGCAGGAGCGACTCGGCGAGCTCCCTGTCCTCGACCTTGTCGGCGAGCTCGACGGCCTCCTTCATCGGCTCGGTGGACGAGCCGGGGAGGGCCCAGCGGCGGACGAGGGAGTCGACCAGGGAGCGCTCGCGACCGCCGTTCTCGTTCGCCGCGCGCGCGATGCGCTCGTAGATCTCGACGACGCGCGCCGCTTCGGGATGTGCGTCGGCCGCCGCGCGGAGCAGCTCCTCGCCGCGATCGAAGTCGGGCTGCTGCTCGTACGCCTGCTCGAACGCATCGCAGCCCGCATCGACGTCGTCGGACTTGAAGCGCAGCTGCGCGAGGCGATAGAGCGTGTCCGGCTGCGCGCCGCCCTCGTCGGCGTCGAGCTCGACGAGCACGCCGAGCACGCGAGCCTGGCCGGCGTCGTCGCCGAGGCGCTCGTAGACGCCGGAGAGCGACGCGAGGATCTCGCGGCTCTTCGGGTGCACCTCGACCGCCTTCTCGTAGAGGCGCGCCGCCTCGCGATCGTCGCCCCGCTCGACCTCGGCGAGCCGCGCGAGGCGCACGAACAGCTCTGCAGCGAGCTCCGTGTCGGCCTCGTGCTTGCCGGCCAGCCCGCGCACGCGCTGCTCGTACTCCTCGAGGCGTCCGAGCGACTTCGCGATCCGGTAGAGCGCCTCGTGCGTCTCGTCGATCCCCGGATCGCGATCGAGCGCGCGCATCCACATCTCGAACGACTCGCCGGGCTTGTTCAGCGTCGTGTCGTAGAGGCGTCCGAGCTCGGCGTAGATCGCCGCCTCGTCCGGAGCCGGGCCGCGCGAGAGCCGCGTCTCGAGCGCCCGCGCGAGGCTCTGGTGCTCGCCGCGGCTCCGCAGCGCGCCCTCGAGGCGTCGCGCCTCGACCATGTTCTCCGCGGAGAGCTCGAACGCGCTCTCGAGGATCTCCTTCGCGCGGTCGGGCTCGCCCTGGCGGCGCGCGATGTGCGAGAGCTCGAAGAGGACCTCCGAGCGCGTGATCGCCGCGTCGTCCGTCGGGTCGTCCTGGCGGCGCAGCACGGTGAGGAGCGCGCGGTAGGAGCGCTCCGCGCGGTCGAGCTGGCCGTCGTCGCGCGCGAGCTCCGCGAGGGCTCGCAGGATCTCCGCGTTCGCCGGATCGATCTTCGTCGCCGCGTCGAGCTCGACGAGCGCACGCGCGCGGTCGCCGAGCGCGAGATCCAGCCTGGCGAGATGGTAATGGACCGGCGCGCGCTCCTTCGGACGGCGGCCGCCAAACGCCTCGACGAGCGTGCGCAGCAGCGAGCGCGCCTCCTCGAAGCGCCCGGCTGCGCCGAGCGCGTCGGCGAGCGCGAGCTTCACCGCGTTCTCGTCCGGCGAGAGATCCGCCGCTTGCTCGAGCAGCGGGATCGCGCGCTCGGGCTGCCCCGTGCGGACGCGATGCAGCTCGGCGGCCTCGCGCAGGCGCGCGAGACGCGTCGGCTTGTCGGGCGCGTGCGTCGCTCCGTCCGTGAGGAGCTCCGCGAGCGCAGGCCAGTCCTGCGCCGCGCGATAGACGTCGGCGAGGCGGACGCGCACGCGGTCGGCCTCGGGATCGCGCGCGATCTCGGCCTCCAGCTTCGTGCGCGCATCGGCGTGCCTCCCCGCGGCGACGAGCGCGTCGCCGAGGCGGAGGACGACGTCGGCGCGCGCCTTGTCGGAGACGAGCTCGCGAAGGCGATCGAGGTAGCCGGCGGCGGCCTCGTGCTCGCGCGTCGCGGTCGAGAGGCGGGCGAGCGTGTCGAGGGCGCCTTCGCGCGGCTCGAGCTCGACGACGCGTCGCAGGTGCGCGATGGCGCGCGGCAGGTCCTTCATGTGGACCTCGGCGACGTCGGCGGCGCGTACGTAGAGATCGCACGCGAGCTTCGCGTCGCCCTCGTCGTCGGCGAGCTTCGCCTGGCCGGCGAGGATCGTCTCCAGCTCGGCGGTGCGGCCGTCACGCGTGAGCAGCTTCACGAGCTCGCTCACCGTCGCCTCGTGGCGCGGCGACTCGGCGAGGTTCTCCTGCAGCGCGGCGATCGCCTTCTCGCCGTCGCCGCCGGCGTCCTCGAGGCGCGCGATGTCGAAGCGCAGCCCGAGGCGCTCGTCCATGCTGCGCGCGGTGCCGACGAGCCGCTTCTTCAGCTCGAGCAGCTCCGTGCGTCGGCTGCCGGCCTCGTAGAGCGACACGAGTCGTGCGACCGCCTCGTCGTCGTGCGGGTCCTCCTCGATGAGCTCGAGGTAGATGCCCACGGCGCGATCGACGGCGCCGAGCTTCTCGACCGCGACGCGCGCCGCGTCGTGCCGGAGCTTGCGGGACTCGTCCCCGCGCCACGGGAGGTGCGACGTGTCGACGAGGAGCTGGACGATCTTCTCGTGATCGCCGTCCTCGCTCCACAGGCGCACGAGCTCGCGCGTCGCGCGCTGGACGTAGGCTTCGGGCGAGGCAGGCGTCCCGGACGAGACGTTGGGCTCCGTCGCGCCCAGCCAGCGCTCCGCGCCGAGCTTGAGGAGTCGATCGAGGATCGACTTGGCGAGCGCCCGGTCTCCGACGTTGCCGAGCGCGGTGTCGGCCGCCTCGCTGAGCAGATCGAGATCGCCGCCCGTGGTCTGCGACAGACGCAGGAGGCTGTCGACGAGCGGACGACCGCGCACGCGGCGCTGGAGCTGCGCGAGGTCGGCGAGGATGCCCGGGTTCGACGGATCGAAGGCGAGCGCGCGCGTGAACGCGGCCTCCGCCGCGTCGGGATCGCCGCGGCGATCGCGGTGCCATGCGGCCACGGCCGCCTCGAGGTCGCGGGCGAGGTTCGGGCCGAGCGAGCCCTCCCCCGAGCGTTCGGTCACGAGCGACGCGATCGCGAAGGTGATCGCGTCCCACCCGCCGTGTGCACCGGCGGCCTCCTCGATCGCGAGGACGAGGTCGCTCTCGAGCTCCGAGCGAGCCTCGGTCGCATCGACCACGGCCCGTGCGGCGGCGTCCCAGCGTCCGGTGCGCGCGGCGACGCGGATGACCGCGCGCGCCGCGACGAGATCGCGCGGCTCTTCGCGATCGACCTGCACGTATGCGTCGAGCGCGGCGCGCGCTTCGTCGAGCTTGTTCTCGAGCACGTCGCCCATGCGGAAGCGCAGCGCCCGCGACCATGGCGCGGCGCGGCCCTCCGGCGACTCGATGCACTCGCGGAGCGCGTCGGCGAGCGCACGCCACGCGCGCGTCGCCTCGGCCAGGCGGAAGATCTCCTCGACCGTGCGCCCATCGCTGGGATCGAGGAGGAGCGCGCGTCGCACGAGCGCGAAGGCCGCCTCGACGTCCTGGGCGCGCTGTTCGGAGATCTCGGCGGCCTCCATGAGGATCGCGACCTGCGCGCTCGTGTCCTCGGCCGCGGCGAGGCGGTGCTCGGTGAGGTCGAGGACGAGCTGCCAGTCGTCGGCCGCGAAGAACGCCGCGAGCAGCACGCGCACGACGTCGGCGCGCAGATCGGATCGCCGGAGCAGCGTGCGCAGCCCCTCCCGCGATCCCTCGGTGCGCGGGTCCTGGACGAGCGATGCCTCGTAGCTGAGGATCGCGCGCGGCGCGTCGTCGAGCTGCTCGCGCTGCACGTCGCCGAGCTCGCGGAGCACCTCCGCCTTGTCGAACGGCGTCGTCGCACGCTCGGCGGCCGCGGCGAGGAGCTCGGCGAGCTCGTTCCAGCGTCGCGTGCTCCGGTAGAGGGCAGCGAGCGCGCGGGTCCCGTCGTCGGAGGGACCGAACGTCTCCTCGATGCCGCGCCACGTCTCGATCGCCTCTTCGACCGCGGCGAGCCTCTCGCTCTGGATCCCGGCCACGCGCACGCGATCGCGGCGGCGATCGTCGGCATCGCGCTGCTCGAGCTCGGCACGCTTGTGCAGCACGTCGATGAGCGGGCGCCACTGCTCTCCACGCTCGAAGAGGAACGCGAGGCCGTCGAGCGCCTCGGGATCGAGCGGGGCCGTCTCGAGGCGCCGCTCCCACGCCCAGATCGCGCGCTCGTCCTCGCCGAGCTCCATCGCGAGACGCGCGGCGTGCCCCAGGACCTCCCAGCGCGTCTGCGTCTCCTGCTCGAGCGTCGCGAGCCGCTCGAGCACGTCGAGCCGATCGTTTCGCCGATCGGTCCGGGCGAGCAGCGGCTCGACGTGGCGGCACGCCTCGAGCAGCGCCGCATCGGCGATCGGCGAGGTGTGGAGGACGCGGAAGAAGAGATCGATCGCCCGCGGGATGTCGGCGATCTTCTCCGCGGTG
>WBZO01007057.1_pt1 | contig 10562 bp, 10 predicted proteins | sample 5204261 | NCBI WGS metagenome assembly WBZO01 (sample SAMN12412400, study PRJNA552823) | activated sludge metagenome | isolation source: activated sludge from anammox sidestream of wastewater treatment plant... | place: USA: North Carolina | collected 2017-09
CGCAACATCACCGAGTTCGGCCTGTTCATCGGCCTGTCGCCGGACATCGACGGCATGGTCCACATGTCCGACCTGTCGTGGGATGAGCCGGGCGAGCTGGCGATCGCGAAATACGAGAAGGGCCAGATCGTCAAGGCCAAGGTCCTGGACGTCGACGTCGAGAAGGAGCGGATCAGCCTGGGCATCAAGCAGCTCAAGGACGATCCGGCCGCCATGGTACTCGATTCGGTCCACAAAGGCGACGTCGTCACCTGCATCGTCAGCGCGATCCAGCCCAACGGCATCGAGGTCAAGGTCAACGATGTTCTCACCGGCTTCATCCGCCGAGCGGAACTGGCGCGCGACAAGGGCGACCAGCGTCCGGACCGGTTCGCCGTGGGCGAGAAGGTCGATGCCAAGATCACCGCGATCGACCGTGCGGCCCGCAAGCTGACGCTGACCATCAAAGGCAAGGAGATGGAGGAGGAGAAGCAGGCCATGGCCGAATTCGGTTCCTCGGACTCCGGTGCTTCTCTGGGCGACATCCTGGGGGCCGCGATCCGTCGCCGCAACCAGATGCAGCAGGAGAACGGCTGAGAGGGGACCGGTGTCGCTCGAAACCGACCTTCTGCTGGACAGGCGGCGCCTCAAGCGCCGCCTTGTCTTTTGGCGGTGCCTGACGGTCGCCGCCCTGGTGGCCGCGGCCTTCGCCATCCTGCTGGACGCCGGCATATCGTTCGGCGGCAGCTATGTCGCTCGGCTGAACGTCTCGGGGATCATCACCGAGGATCGGAAGCTGGTTCGCGCGCTGGAGGACCTTGCCAAGAATCCGGACGCGCGGGCCCTGATCGTGGCCATCAACAGCCCGGGCGGCAGCGTATCCGGGGGTGAAAGCCTGTACCGGGCGATTGGCCGGGTGGCCGAGAAGAAGCCCGTCGTCGCCGTGATGGGTGGGGTCGCCGCGTCCGCCGGCTATATGGTCGCGCTGCCGGCGGAGCGGATTTTCGCGCGGGATTCGACGCTGACCGGTTCGATCGGGGTCCTGCTGGAAACCGGTGAGGTCTCCGGGCTGCTGGACAAGCTGGGTATCTCGACCGAAGCGATCACGTCGGGTGCGTTGAAGGATCAGCCCAGCCTGACAAGACCGTTGTCGCCGCAGGGGCGCGAGGTGCTGCAGGGGCTGGTGATGGACATGTATGACCAGTTCGTCGGCATGGTCGTCGTCGGCCGCAAGCTGGACCCGTCGCAGGTGCGGGCCATGGCGGATGGGCGGGCCTTCACCGGGCGGCAGGCGCTGAAGCTGGGCCTGATCGACGCGATTGGCGGCGAGGCCGAGGCACGGGCCTGGCTGCAGGAGAAGAAGGGTGTGCCGGCGAGCATCCCGACGCATGACGTCACGACCTCGGGTCTTGCCGAGAGGGCGATTTCCGGGATGCTTGGCTCGCTGGTTGAGTCGATCTGGAAAACGCTGATTTCCCAAAGTGTTAGACTTGACGGCGGGCTCGCGGTCTGGCATCGTTCCGGAGGTTGAACCGCCGGGACCGCTGCCGTGACCAAATCGGAACTCATCGCCGAACTCGCCAATGCCAACCCGCATCTGCGCGGCGCGGATGTCGAGGTGATCGTGTCCACGATCTTTGAGCAGGTCACGCTTGCTCTGGCGCAGGGTTCGCGGGTGGAGCTGCGCGGCTTCGGTGCCTTCACGGTCAAGCACCGCAATGCCCGCACCGGCCGCAACCCCCGCACCGGCGAGGCGGTCGCCGTCGAGGAGAAGTTCGTTCCGTTCTTCAAGGCGGGCAAGGAGTTGCGGGAGCGTGTGAACAAGGGCAAGTCGGCCCGCAAGGCGCCGGCCGCGAAGACTGCCTGACCCATGGGCATGCTGCTGCGCCTCATCATCGGGGTCCCGCTGCTGGTCCTGCTGGTTCTGTTCGCGCTGTCGAATCCGATCCCCGTCCGGCTCACGCTCTGGCCGACCGACTTCGCGGTCGAGGTCCCCCTTTCGCTCGCGATCCTCACCCTGACCGGCGCAGCGTTCGTGATCGGGGCGCTGCTGGTCTGGATCAACGAACTCGGGCAGCGCCGGCGCGCCCGCCGCGCAGAGCACATGGTGCGGCTGCTGGAAGCGCAGGTCGAGGAGCTGAAGGCTCGGCTGCATGCGCAGCCGGCCAACGGCTAGGACCTGATGGCCAGCCCGATCATCGTCGCGCTCGACACCACGAACGTCGACACGGCACGTGCCTGGGCCCGGGCCACCGCCCCGCATGTCGGGCTGTTCAAGCTGGGGCTGGAGTATTTCCTGGCCAACGGCGCCGCCGGCTATCGCGCGATCGAGGGGCGGCCGATCTTTCTGGACGTCAAGCTGCACGACATTCCCAACACCGTGGCCGGCGGCATCCGCGCCGTCCTGCCGCTGCGACCACGCATGGTGACGATCCACGCCGGCGGTGGCGCAGCAATGGTCCGCGCGGCGCGGGAGGCTGCGGAAGCCGCGGGCACCGACCGCCCGATGATCCTGGCGGTGACGGTGCTGACCAGCCTGAACGATGCCGCCCTGGCCGATGCGGGCGTGCCGGGTGGCGCGGCGGCACAGGTCTTGCGCCTGGGGCGCCTGGCGATCGCCGCCGGGGCCGATGGTCTGGTGTGCAGCCCGCTGGAAGTGGCGCTGCTGCGCCATGAGCTTGGATCCGGCCCAACGCTGGTGGTGCCGGGCATCCGCCCGGCCGGGGCCGCTGCGGGCGATCAGGCCCGGACCATGACACCGCACGAGGCAATGGCTGCCGGAGCCAGTTGGATCGTCATCGGCCGCCCCATCACCGGCGCGGCCGATCCCGGGGCTGCCGCGGCCGCCATCGCTGCCTCGCTGGCATGAGCGGCGTGCGGGTCAAAATCTGCGGCATCAACGATCCCGTCGCCTTCGACGCCGCGATCGGCGCCGGGGCCGACTGGGTGGGGTTCGTGTTCTTTCCCCCCTCCCCCCGCTATGTCACGCCCGCGACCGCCGCCGCCCTGTCGGCCCGGCATCCCGGTGGACCGCCGCGGGTCGGGCTGTTTGTCGACCCGACGATCGAGGCGCTGACCGCCGCGCTGGATGTGGTGCGGCTCGATGTCCTGCAACTGTATGGGCGTATCGAGGCGTTGGGCGATCTTCGTGCGCGGTTCAACGTGCAGATCTGGCGCGCTGTCGGGGTTGAGACGGCCGCCGATCTGCCGGCGGACGCTCGCGGCGCCGATGCGCTGCTGATCGAAGCCAAGCCGCCACCCGACGCGACACGGCCCGGCGGCAACGCGGTCAGCTTCGACTGGTCGCTGCTGCGCGGCTGGCAGGCCCCGGCCCCGTGGATCCTGGCCGGTGGCCTGACCCCGGACAATGTCGCCGCCGCGATCCGGGAGACGGGAGCGACGGCCGTTGACGTATCCTCGGGCGTGGAAAAGCGCCGCGGGGTAAAGGACCCGGCGCTGATCCGGGCCTTCGTCGCCGCAGCGAAAGGCGCATAGGCCGGCGGAGGGGTGTGGTTGGTCCTGCTGTCGTGGTGGGTTCCCCTCTCTGTACTGTGGTTGGCTCTTCTTCGGTGCCACGGTCGGCGCCCTCTCTGGGTGGTGATTGGCGCGCGCCCTCTGAGTCATGGTCGGCGCAGGCCCATAAGCGCCAGAGCATGGGGCGATAAGCTGGAATCAAAGTGCTTGCCCGACGCGGATTCGATTTGATTCAAATCGCTGGCCGGATGGAGGCCAGCGAGCAGGGTCGTCCGTATACGATGGATCTGCGTAATCGGGTTGTCCCGGCGGTAGAAGGTGGAATGCCGCGTCGGCAGGTGGCGTGTCTGTTCATATGTCCAGAACGTGCGGGCACCGACACTGCGATCATCTGATCTCGCGATCGCAGATAAGTTGGGCGGTCACAAAGGCCCGGCGGTGCGCAGGGCGATCCGAGATGCCGGCGCAAGACGGCTCCTGCTGCCGAAATACTCGCCCGATCTGAACCCGATCGAGCAGGTCTTCGCCAGGATCAAGCATCGGTTGCGGGAGGCACAGGCCAGGACGAAGGAGGCCGTCTCTGCTGCCATCGCCACAATCCTCGATACGGTCGTGCCGGAGGAGTGTGCGAATTACCTCAGGAACTCAGGATAAGCGTCCAGCTAATCTCCGCACGCTCTAACGTGCCGGACACAAGTGGCCTTCGCCCGCCACGACGCCGACCACGCACCGCGTCGCAAAGCAACGCTGGTGCCTCACCAACACCCCCTACTCCGCGGCGATCAATTGCGGCTGATCGATCATCCGCTCGGCCTGTTGCAGGTCGACCGACAGCAGGCGCGATACACCGCGTTCCTGCATCGTCACGCCATACAGCCGATCCATCCGCGCCATGGTCAACGGATGGTGCGTCACCACCAGGAACCGCGTGCCGGTATCCCGCACCATATCCTCCAGCAGCGTGCAGAACCGCTCGACATTCGCATCGTCCAGCGGCGCGTCGACCTCGTCCAGCACGCAGACCGGCGCCGGGTTGCAGCGGAACACCGCGAAGATCAGCGACAGCGCGGTCAGCGCCTGCTCGCCGCCCGACAGCAGGGACAACGTCGCCAGCTTCTTCCCGGGCGGCTGGGCATAGATTTCCAGGCCCGCCTCCAGCGGATCGTCGGACCCGACCAGCGCCAGATGCGCCCGCCCGCCATTGAACATCCGGCTGAACAATTGCTGGAAATTGCGATCGACCTGCTGGAACACGGCATTCAGCCGCTCCCGCCCCTCCCGGTTCAGATGCCCGATCGAGCCGCGCAGCTTGGCGATCGCCGTGGTCAGCTCCTCGCGTTCCTTGTCGATCGAGCCGATTCGCTGCTCGACCGCCTCCGCCTCCACGTCGGCGCGCAGGTTGACGGGGCCCATCTCGTCCCGTTCCTTCAATAGGCGCTCCAGACGGCGCCGAGCCTTCTGCTCGACCTCGATGGTGACCTCGTCGGGCGGGTCCGGCAGGTCGGGGTTGGCGCCCAGACGCTCCAGGATGCGTTCGGCCACGGTGCCCCAGGCGTGAGCGGCCTGCTCGACCAGCGCTTCGGCACGCACCAGCTCCTCCCGCGTCGAGGCCACCTTCGCCTCGCTCGACCGGGCAGCGCGACCGGTGGCTTCGGCATACCGTTCGGCCGCGTGCAGCCGTTCGGCAGTCTGCTTGTGCGCCGCCTCGGCGGCGCGCAGGGCGTCCAATGCCTCGACCCGCCGTGCCGCGATCTGCGCCGGCGCCGCTTCCAACTGCGCCTGTTCGGATTCGGCGGTCGCCAGGCGGGCGGACAGATCGGTCACCCGATCGACCGCGTCCTTTGCCCGTTCCGCCCATCCCTCCCGCTCGGCCACGATGATGCGGCGGCGGTTGGCGCGGGCTTCCTGCTCCCGCGCCAGGCTGCTCTGCTCGCCACGCGCGGCCCCGTCCCGCGCCCGCGCAGCCGACAAAGCGGCACGCGCCTGCTCCACCGCCTGCCGCAACGCGGCGATGTCCGGCAGTTCGGCATGTGCGGCGCGGGCGTTCGCCAGCACCGCCTCCGCCTCGTCCCGTTCGGCGGTGATCCGCGTCAACTGGTCGTCGGCCGCAGCGAGCCTGGCCGCTGCCGTGGCGGACTGGTTGCGCAGGTTGGCCAGGGCGGCGCGGGCGCGTTCCAGCCGCTGTTCCAGCTCTCGCCGCTGATTGCGTGCCTGCTGCTCGGCCTGCGTCGCCGCCTGCCCGGCTGCCTCCGCCTCGGTCCGCTCGGCGCGCGCCGTGGCCGCCGTCTGCTCCGCCTCCGCCAGCCGCGCCCGCAGCCCCGCCAGCCGGTTCCGCTGCTGCAGGCGCACCGCGGCGGCGGTCGGCGTGCCGGCCCGGATGGTGTAGCCATCCCAGCGCCAGATGGCGCCGGCACGCGAGACCAGGGCCTGGCCCGGCGCCAGATCGGCCTGATGCGCCTCGCCGGCCGCGTCGTCCTCGACCAGGCCGATCTGCGACAGCGCGCGCGCCAGGGCGGCCGGCCCCTTCACCACCGTGTCCAGCGCCACGGCCGCCGCCGGCAGCGTCGGCACCGGGTCGAATGGCGGCAATTCCCGCCAGTGCCGCGCAGCGCCGGGATTGAGCGCCGAGGTCAGCTCCTCGCCCAGGACCGCGCCCAGCGCAGCTTCCAGGCCGGCGGGCACGGTCAGCGCATCGACCATGGGCGGCCAGCGCTCGCCATCCTTGACGGCCAGCACCTCGGTCAGCGCCTGGCATTCCGCCGCCAGCCTGGCGCGGGCCGAATCGGCGGCCGTCTGCGCCTCCCGCGCCGCCGCCAGCCGCGCGGTCGCAGCGGCGCGCGCCTGTTCGGCGGCTTCCAGCGCGGCCCGCGCCCGGGTCAGCTCCGCCTCGGCGTGCTCCGCCTCCTCGGTCGTACGGCCCAGGACGGCGGGATCGACCTGCTGCGCCGCGACCCGCGCCCGCTCCTCGTTCAGCCGAGCGACCTGTTCCCGCAATCGGCGCGCACGCTGTTCGGCCTGCGCCAGCAACTGGCCGGCCGCCTGCGCGCGGGCATTCGCCTCGGCCGCGGCTTCGGTGGCGCGGTTCGCCTCGGTCTCGGCCGCACGCAGTGCGTCGGCGGCCTGGATGGCTTCCTGTTCCGCTGCGGCAACCCGGGCGGGGTAGTCGGCTTCCGCCGTGGCCAGCGCCTCGGACTCGGCGGCCAGCCGAGATTCGGCCGAAGCTGCATCGTGCTGAAGCTGCCGGGCGTGGGCCAGGTCCTGCCGAAGCTGCCCCAGCCGGCGAGTGGCTTCGGCCAATGCGGCGCGGGCGCGCTGTTCCTCGCCGGCGATCTGCTCCTGCGCCACGCGATGACGTTCCAGCGCGGTGCGGGCCTCCGCTTCCGCCTCCCGCAACGGCGGCAGGACTTCGGCTGCCTGAGCCGCTTCCGCCGCCGCGGTTCGCGCGGCTTCGGCGGCCGCGGTCACGTCCTGCTGCGCCGTCTGCAGCCCTTCTTCGGCCTCGGCGCGCGCGGCCACGACGAAAGCGCGCTGGATCGACAGCAATTCGGCTTCGGCGGTGCGGATGGCACCCGAGATGTTGCGATAGCGGGCGGCCTGCCGCGCCTGCCGCTTCAGCCCGCCAAGCTGCACCTCGAGCTGCGCCTTCAGGTCGTCGGCGCGCGACAGGTTGGCTTCGGCTGCGCGCAGTCGAAGCTCCGCCTCGTGCCGGCGGGCCTGCAGCCCGGTGATGCCGGCGGCTTCCTCCAGCACCGACCGGCGCTCCTCGGGGCGGGCACCGACCAGGGCGCCGACCCGCCCCTGGCTCACCATCGCCGAGGCACGGGCGCCGGAGGCGAGATCGGCGAACAGGGTCTGCACGTCGCGCGCCCGCGCTTCGCGGCCATTGATGCGATAGGAGGAACCGCCGCCACGCTCGATCTTGCGGACGATCTGCAGTTCCGGCTGCTCGTGGAACGGCGGCGGGGCGACACCGTGCGTGTCTTCCAGAAACACCGACACTTCGGCGATGTTGCGCGCCGCCCGTCCCTGAGTGCCGGCGAAGATCACGTCCTCCATCTCGCCGCCGCGCAGATTGCGGGCGCTGGATTCGCCCATCGCCCAGCGCAGCGCCTCGACGACGTTGGATTTCCCGCACCCGTTGGGGCCGACGATGCCGGTCAGCCCAGGCAGGATCTCGACGCTCGCGGGTTCGGCGAAGCTCTTGAATCCGACGATGCGGAGGCGACGAAAACTGACCGGCAACGGGTGCTCCCTGTTCTCCTTATCCCGGGATCAGCTTGCTGAAGGCGTCGAAGCTCATCTCACCGGAATACTTCTCGCCGTTGATCACGAAGCTCGGAGTCGCGTCGATCTTCCACTTGTCCTGCGCGGCCTGGGCCTGCTTGAGAATCCAGTCGCGCAGGCCGGTATCGGCGATGGCCTGGTCGAAGGTTGCACGGGTCATCCCGGCGAGGCCAGCCATCTTCCACAATTCCTCGGTCGGGTTCACGCCGCGATTGAAGACCCACCGGTCCTGGGTCGACAGCAGCGCGCCGACGAATGGCTCATAGCGGTCCACGGGCAGATAGCGGGCGACCATGGCCGCCGACAACGCCACCTGGTCCAACGGGAAGTCGTTGAACACGAAGCGCACCCGCCCGGTGTCGATCAGCTTCTGCTTGATCTCGGGCAGGGTGGTCCGGTGGAACGCCGCGCAGTGGCTGCAGGTCAGGGAGAAGAACTCCTGCACCATGGTTTTCGCGTCCGGACGTCCGATTGCCCGTTCGGCGCGGGTCGAGGCCTCATCGGCCCGGGCCGGGTCCGAATTGGCCAGGATTGGCGCGGCCGTGCCGGCTGCGACAAGGCTCAGGAGATTGCGACGACTCAGAAGCATCTTGACCTCTTTATAAGGTGTTTCACCGATTCGGGGCGTTGCGCGCTGACCGGTGGCGCGGCGCCAGCACTCGCCGCCCGAGGGCGGCCAGCGCATCCCGCAACTCGCCGGCGGGAAGATGGGCGACCGCGGCCTCCGCCGCCGCGGCAGCCTGATAGGCGACCGGCGGCGCGACAGGCCGGGCGGTGAGCGCGACCTGCATGAACCGGAGCGCACGGACGGTGGGTGTGCCGACATGGGCGTTGATCCGGTGGATCAGCTCGATCGCCATGTGCTGCAGCTCCATGGCGATCGGGCCGGAACAGGCGATCGTCAGCGTGCCACCCGACAGGCGCCGGGGTGCGGTGACGGCGGCCAGGGCCGGCCCGACGATCGAGGGCCAGTCGATCATGATCTGCGCCGCCGCCGGGGCAGTACGCCGGAATGCCGGCCGCGTCAGGGCCGGCACCAGCGCGCCCACCGCACGTGGCCCATAGACGTGCCGCTCGGCCTTCGCCATACCGGCTTTCGTGTCGTCATCCGCCATCGCACCCGCCCATAAACTGCTCGCATGGTATGACCGCCACCGCCGCCGCATGCCCTGGCGCGCGGAGACGGGACAGCCAGCCGATCCGTACCGCGTCTGGCTCAGCGAGATCATGTTGCAGCAGACCACGGTGGCCGCGGTCATACCTTACTATGAACGGTTCGTAAGCCGCTTCCCGACTGTGCAGGCGCTGGCCGCGGCACCGCTGGACGATGTGCTGTCAGCGTGGGCTGGTCTGGGCTATTACGCCCGCGCCCGCAACCTGCATGCCTGCGCGCGGATGGTGGTGGCGGCGGGCGGGTTCCCGCGCGACCTCGACGGGCTGCGCGCCCTGCCCGGGATCGGCGCCTATACCGCGGCGGCCGTCGGGGCGATCGCGTTCGGCCTGCCCGCGGTGCCCGTCGATGGAAATGTGGAGCGTGTGACCGCTCGGCTGTTTGCCGTCGAGATGCCGCTGCCGGCGGGCAAGCCCGCACTGCGAGCGGCGGCAGAACGGCTGGGCCAGGATCCCGACGCCGTCGCGCGGCCCGCCGATTTCGCGCAGGCGCTGTTCGACCTGGGGGCAACGGTGTGCACGCCGACGTCACCCGCCTGTGCCTTGTGCCCTTGGATGGCGGAATGCGCCGCCCGCCGGACAGGCATCGCGGCCGAGCTGCCGCGGCGGTCGCAAAAGCGGGAACGTCCGGTGCGCCGTGGCGTGCATTTCTGGCTGACGGATGACGCCGACCAGGTACTGCTGCGCCGCCGGCCGCATCAGGGCCTGCTGGGCGGCATGACCGAGCTGCCGGGCACGCCCTGGCGCGAAGCCCCCTGGACCGACGCCGAGGCGATGGATCACGCGCCCCTGGCCGCACCGTGGCGGCCGGCAGGCCAGGTCCGGCACGGATTCACGCATTTCGAGCTGGTGATCGACCTGCTCGCCGCCCGCGTTGCCCGGATCGAGGCCGATGGCTTCCTGCTGCCGCTCACCGCGCTGCACCAGGCGGCACTGCCTTCGCTGATGCGGAAATGCGTACGCATGGCCAGCAGTCGGACGTGACGCGGCTGGCTTGATTGTGGGCGCCTGAGACCGCACTCTCCGCCCCGATCCGCTACGGGAGACGTGGAATGAAAGTGCGCGCCGCGGTGGCCCGCGAGGCCGGCAAACCCCTCAGTCTGGAGACCGTCGAACTCGATGGCCCGCGGGAGGGCGAGGTCCTGGTCGAAATCAAGGCGACCGGCATCTGCCATACCGACGAATACACACTGTCCGGCGCCGACCCCGAAGGTCTGTTCCCGGCGATCCTCGGCCATGAAGGCGCGGGCGTGGTGGTCGAAGTCGGCAAGAACGTGACCAGCCTGAAGAAGGGCGATCACGTGATCCCGCTCTACACGCCGGAATGCCGGCAGTGCGAATACTGCCTGTCGCGCAAGACCAACCTGTGCGTGGCGATCCGGGCGACCCAGGGCAAGGGCGTAATGCCAGACGGTACCAGCCGGTTCTCGGTCGGCAAGGAGACCGTGTACCACTATATGGGCACCTCGACCTTCGCCAACTTCACCGTGCTGCCCGAGATCGCGCTGGCGAAGGTCCGCGAGGACGCGCCCTTCGACAAGATCTGCTACATCGGCTGCGGCGTGACGACGGGCATCGGCGCGGTGATCAACACGGCCAAGGTCGAGATCGGCGCCACCGCCATCGTGTTCGGCCTCGGCGGCATCGGCCTCAAC
>WBZO01007059.1_pt1 | contig 10561 bp, 10 predicted proteins | sample 5204261 | NCBI WGS metagenome assembly WBZO01 (sample SAMN12412400, study PRJNA552823) | activated sludge metagenome | isolation source: activated sludge from anammox sidestream of wastewater treatment plant... | place: USA: North Carolina | collected 2017-09
ACGAGGAAGTGCGTCGATGATCCTGGAGCCGTAACTCCGACCTTGAGGCCCTTGAGGTCCGCGATAGATTTGTAATCGTCGGCTTTGTGCTTTCCGATTGCGAGCGCGATCCCTGGAAGGCGGCCGAGCTCGATAACGGCTCGAATATCCTGTCCCTTCACCTGCATCCGAATCGTGTGCTCGTAGGCGCCTGGCACGACATCGACGGAGCCGCCGACGAGCGCCTGGAGCGCCTTCGATCCGCCGCCGAAGTCATTGATTGTGAGCGTAAGCCCCTGTTCCTTGAAATACCCGAGCTCGTGGCCGATTAGAAGCGGCAGGTAGTAGAAAGGCGAGCCTCCTGCCCCCACTGTAACGTGGCTCATTTCCAAATCTTGGGCTTTTGCGCCAGGTGAGAACGCCAGCATAAAGGCGGTCAGAACCGGGATAGGTTTAAAGCGGGCCATTCGTTCAACTCCTCTCTTAGTCCTTTAAGTTCGACCGTTGGAGTTCATGGGCCGCCACACCAGGAGGCGGCTTTCTATTGTCGTGACCGTGACGTCGATCATGACTACGAAGACGGCAAGCACCACCAGCCAGCGAACACTCCCGCGACATCGAAGACGCCTTCAGCTTGCTGAATGAGATATCCGAGCCCTGCGGAAGATCCGAGATATTCTCCGATGACGGCACCGACGACCGCAAAGCCCACCGAAGTATGCAGCGACGAGAACATCCAGGTCATTGCCGAGGGAAAGTACACATGACGGAGCAGTTGGCGCTCGCTCATGCCGAGCATGCGGGCGTTAGACAGAATGACCGGGTTCACTTCCTTCACGCCCCGATAGACATTGAAGAACACGATGAAGAATACGAGCGTGACGCCGAGCACCACCTTCGGCCAGATGCCGAGGCCAAACCAGAGAGCGAAAATCGGAACCAGCACGACGCGGGGAAGTGCGTTCGTCATCTTCAAATAGGGATCAAAGATGGCTGCCACGAGCGGCTTACGTGCGAACCAGAAGCCCCTCAGCACGCCGCCGACGCACCCAATGACGAATGCGAGCAAGGCTTCAAGAAGAGCAATGCCGAGATGGAACCAAATTGTCCCTTCGGCGAACCACTTTAAGATGCGTGCCGCGACATCGGCGGGGGTCGAGAAGAAAAAGGAAGGAAGAAATAACGCTCCCGCTATGGGGGGCGTTGTCAGCATCTGCCATAAAACGAGCGCTGAGAAACCTGCAAAAATCTGAGCCGGTCGTATCCCCATGCTCTCGTTACCTGCTGCTCGTTGCGCCCGGCGCGGCCGGTTCAACCGCCGCCTGTGCGCTCGTAACCTCGGATGACCTCGTCGCGCAGGACCTGCCATATCTCGCGATGCAGATCGCGAAACCGTGCTTCATGCTTGATCTCAGCGATGTCCCTGGGACGATCGATTCCAACTCGCCATTGACCGAGGACGCGCGCGGATGGGTCTGACGAGAGAATGACGACACGATCGGACAATGCGATTGCCTCTTCGAGGTCGTGAGTGACGAAGAGGACCGATTGACGCTGCGCGCTCCACAGATCCAGCAGCAGATTTCCCATGATCTGCCGTGTCTGCGCGTCGAGTGGGCCGAATGGCTCATCCATCAAAAGAATACGGGGCTCCCGTATCAGCACCCGGGCCAAGCCGATGCGCTTGCGCTGCCCCCCGGACAGCATGTGGGGATAGCGGTCCTCGAAGCCTCTGAGCCCGACCTTCACGAACCATTCAGAAGCGCGCGCACGCGCTTCGGTCTGCGGCACTCCTGCGATCTCGAGGCCAAGCGCAACGTTTTGGACGGACGTCTTCCACGGGAAAAGAGCGTCTTGCTGGAACAAATATCCCGCACTAGGGGTGACGCCGTTCAAAGGAGCCTGCATGACGTGCACACGTCCTCGTGCCGATCTCAAAAGGCCTGCCACAATATTAAAAGGGTGGATTTGCCACAGCCTGTCGGCCCGACGATGGCAATGAATTCGCCCGCCGCCACGTCAAGCGAAATGTTCTCCACTGCTGTAAAGATGCCCCTTGAGTTCGCTCGGAACTCGATGGTCACTCTATCAAGGGTGATCGGCTTGTCGGCGGCATCGCCTCCCCGCGCCATTTCCACGCCGTGGGATTCTTGTGCCCTGAACTGATCAATCGCCGCCGCTTGGAGCCGATCATGCATCGCTGCATGCTACTGTATACATGACTACGAGGAAATGTTTTACCTGCGTCATAATGGCGCATGGAAAGCATGGGCGGAATATGGTGGCGAAGCGCCTCCCCCCTCATGCGTCGCGTATTTGCCCGGTGCCGATGGCACCAGTGAAGATGGAAGGGCACAGAAATGGCACGGCCGCTTGTCAAGGATAAAAAACGTAAAGCACCTACCAATGGCCGGGGAGATCGCACGCGTGGGGTTTACGTGGATCTACGGGAGCTCATTTTTAGCGGACAACTCCGCCCTTCCGATCGCCTGGTGGAAACTGAAGTTGCCGACCGTCTAAAAGTCAGTCGCACTCCCGTCCGGGAGGCCCTGCAAAAGCTGCACACTGAAGGGCTCGTCGTCGCGGCGCCGAAAGGCGGCTACGCAGTTGCTGAGCTCTCGCCCGAATATATTCTTGATCACTACGCCGTGCGCGAGGTTTTGGAAGGACTTGCCGCGCGGCTCGCAGCGACAGCTGCTACGGAACTGGAGCTTCTTCAACTCGCCGTGGAGCTGGACGCTATAAAGCGCGCCAACAAGGCCAACGATTTAGATGAGCTGGCGGCGAGGAATGCCGCATTTTATCAGCTGATTGCCAAAGCGTCGCATAATATTGCTTTGGTTGAAAGTCTCGGCCTTCTGCAGGATCGATTGCGGATGCTTCGGGACTTCAATCTGCGTGTATCCTCCCGCCGCACCGAGGCATTGAAGGAGCAGCAGTTGCTGATGGATGCAATTGCTGCTCGGGATCCGGATGCATCGGAACGAGCAGCCAAGGCGCTCGTCACAAGCGCACGACAGGCCCGCCTCAATTCGTTGCGCGGGCAGCGATAGCGACCGTCCGCTATTTGAAGCATTGCAATGCGGGACGAACCTAGGCGTCCGAGCCCAATGAAGGCGGCGGTCGGCATTATTGTATGCTGCTGCATATTGTTGCATTCTGCGCCAAGCCAGTTGGCACGCGGGCCGAGGCGTCGGACCTCGACCGCGTTAGCCCGAAGGAGAAAGTCTTGAAATCATCATACTCTCCCCGCGAACAGTTGCGCCCTTTGGTCCCCAAGCTGATCGAACTTACTGAGGATGTTCTATTCGCTGACGTGTGGGAGCGTCCGGGGCTGTCAAAACGAGACCGTAGCCTCGCAACCGTAACGGCGCTGATCACGAGCGGGCGGTGGGATCAAATGAATAGTCATCTTGAGCGTGCGACTAAACACGGTATTACCAAAGAAGAGATCTCAGAGCTCATCACCCATCTTGCCTTCTACGCCGGTTGGGCATCGGCCATGACGGCAGCGCTTAGGGCCAAGGAATTCTATGATCGGCTTGACGCCGGGAAGGACGGCAACTCCCCTTGAGGCGCCGCAGGTTATAACGTGCTCGCCCAGCCGGAAGACATCGCGTCTAAGCGCTATAGCTTGCTGGTACGGCTTGGGCGCGAGCGGCCCTTGCTCCGTCGCAGCTTCATCCCTGAGAAGAATCTGATCGATTGCCGGGCCGCTGAATCCTGCGATCTCGATCGGCGCATCTTCAAGAATCCGTTAGCTCGCGCGTCTCCCGCCGCGCGCGACTCTTCGCCTTTGGCGATGTGCGGAGAGCGCTCTCGATCTTTCCCGTTTGAGACCTGGATCGCATGTCATTTCTCACGGAAGCCGCGCTCAACCCCATACAGCGCCGCGGATGAAAACGTCCCGCTTAATGCGATCGCTACGGGCATCACGAACTCTTCCGAACGAAGCCGACCGGCCGCGCAATCCGCCGATCCCTACTCGAGAATCGCGTGAATAGGCGATACGGAATGAGCGAAATCGCCCGCCCACCGGGGTTCCGCGCCCGCCGGATCCAGAGCGAACTTGGACGTCTTTGCAAGAATCGCCCTGATCGCCTCTTCAGCCTCCATCCGGCCAACATACCGGCCGACACAATATCCTGGCCCATATCCGAACGCGAGGTTGGTCACGCCGCGCGGGCGGTCCAGATCAAACGAATACGGACAGGTCCATCGCTCTTCGTCACGGTTCGCAAGAGGCGTGATCAGGGAAATCGCGTCTCCCTTGCGCACCTGTTGACCGCCAATCTCCACATCTTTCCTGGCGACGCGCTGCATGACTCTCAGAGGTGAGAGGAACCGCAGTCCTTCCTGCACGAAGTCCGGCACAAGAGACGGATTGCGGCGAAGCCTTTCCTGGAGTTCCTGGTTTCGGCATAAGATATACAAGAGCCCCCGCTGGAGCGGCTTTCCCTCATTGTCGAGGCAACTCCAACCCGCATTCATGATATCGTGCTCATTCCAGTCCGGAAATACGTCCACGCCTTTCTGCCACATGACGCTGATCAGATCGTCTTGCGGATGTTCGCGGCGGTCCTTGATGATCGGCAGCAGCATGTCCCTGATCACCCGCAATGCCGCTCTTCCATCCCGTGCGATTTTCGAGTCCAGCGAGATTCCATCCCCAGAGAGAAGCGCCTCCTTCCACTTTGCCCGGATGCTCATCTGGGCGTTGACGCAATCCACCAGTGAACGGTCCGATATGTCAAACCCCAGAAAGTCGAGACCGATCAGCAACACGGCGTAATTGGCGTATTCGGCACTCAACTCGACCCGGCCTTGCCTCACGAGCCCATCGCAAAGATCGCGACATATCTGGCTGACCCTGTCGCGAATGCGTTCCGCGAAGGGTTCGCCCGTGAAATGCATATGTACCGCATGCATTCGCTGATGATCGCGGCCCTCGAGATTCATCAGATGCCGGCCCCAGAACTCGGAACTGCCCTCCCGGTCCGAAACGTTGCGCCAGAATGTATTCGCGTTTTTGAGTATCTCCGCCGCTTCCGCAAAACCCGTGACGACCCAGGCGTTGCGCGCGTCGCTCCAATAAACGCTTTGCTCCTTGCTCCATTCGGCGAGGGTGAGCGCAACTTCGCGCTCTACCACCGAGTTGGGATTCTTGCCGCCGGCAGTACCATGAGTTGTCATGTTAATTCGCCTTCCCGTTCTTGACGCGATGCTCACGAATTTCTTTCAGCCCGACGAGGCTTTGGTGGCGAGTGTGCCGCCGGCAGGCTCGCACGGTGTTCCGCTCGCCCATCCGTAGCGCGCGGTCCATACGGCAGAGAACAGTTCACGCCGCCTCCTCGATCCCCTCGCCAAGCTTTGTGAGCGCTGCGGTCAATGCCGCTTCATTGCTCGTGTTCAGAAGTTCATCCGTCGTCCGCGTCCTGATTGAATATCGGCGCCACCCGAATCCGGCTTCTTCACCCAACGAAAGCAGCCCGTTGATCGCGTTTTCTGAGACGTGTCGCGCCATAATCGACATGTCCGATTATCGTACATATCGTCCACGTTTCGAAAAAAAGTAGATATGACTGCTTTTATCTTGTCAACGGCAACGGTCGCGCCTGCGGGACGGACGTTCGCGGCCAGGCCGTGCGCCGCGCTTCGGGCTGAAGGCGAAGGTCGCCTGACACGAGGCGGCCGGCGTCGAGATTGTCGCCACATTGTTGCGCCCAAGGCCGCTCACGAATGCACGCCCGTCGCAGCCGACAAAGAAGGCGCTTCCATCCTGGCGTGTGCCCTTCGAACCGGCCGCCACAGGCGTTCCGTCCGGCACCACGATGATGACGACCGCGGCATCGACGTTGGTTATGATCGGAAATTTCACCCGGACGCCGGCCCGGTCGGTGGGCACGACAATTTCCTTCGTCGGATCGATCTCGGCACCGGCCGGCCAAAGCCATTCGAGCTGCTGCCGATTCGATGGACGACCGGTTAAACCGATTCCGGCTTGCGCTCAAACTCAGGCGTCGGGCCGATTCCGGTGAGCCGACAGGGAGGCTACCGTTCGTGGCCGGGGCAGCATCGGCCGGGACAAGCATGCTTTCACGCGATGATCCCGTGGATCAGGCCGCAGACCGACAGCCGCGCATCCGACATGAGACCATCGCAAGCCGCCGCTTGCAAAGCAGGCGGCAAGCCGCTTAAGCCCTGATCTCGGATGGGCTCGAGCCTCGCTTCACGAAACGCCCGATTCGCCCCAAATTGCTCGACGACAAACACCCGACCCGCATGATGTCTCGATGTTCAGCAATCAGATTGGTGATGAATTGAGGCTTATGGAAAAGATAACCCTGTCCAAGCCTGATCGTAGAGGAATTCAAGAGATAATCTCTTTCCTCCGGACTTTCGATGCCTTCGGCAACAAGCAAGATGCCGAGCGAGGTACTCAAAGATTCAATGGCGCGCAGAATGCCCTGGTTGCGCGGCCGATTGTGGATCGAAGAGATCAACGACCGATCGACTTTCAATTCATTCGCGGTGATATCGGCGAGGGTCGACAACGACGAGTATCCCGTTCCGAAATCATCTATCGAAACGCCGATACCGACCTCCCGAAGAAGCGGGAATATCTTCGACTGGAAAGCGCCAGCGGCGATAAACGCCTCTTCGGTCAGTTCAAAGGTAAAGCTGCGCGCGCGGCCACTCACGGCGATCCTCTGAATCAGCTTCTCCATAAACGCAATCTTGGCCGCCTGGGCCGCGGAGACGTTAAAGCTGTAGGTGACGTCAAGGCCAAAGGTCGCATCGAGAAGCGGCAGCTCCTGAAGCAGAAGATCGATCATAGCCCTGGCGATATCGTCAAGAAGTCCGAGCTCACCGGCGAGCGGGAGGAACTTTCCAGGCGGATGGATGATACCCTGCTCGTCCACCCAGCGCACCAGCACTTCGAAGCCGACGATACTTGCGTTGCGCAGATCCACCTTCTGCTGCAAGGCGCATTTGAATTCACGCTTTGTGAGCGCCGTCCGCAGCCTATGCTCAAGCGACATTTTCTCGGCGGCCTTTTTGCCGAGCGAGCGATTAAAATAGCCAACGCTGCCCTTGGCCGAGGTTTTAGCCTGATACATCGCGGTATCGGCATTGCGCCGGAGCGTTTCGTAATCCCGGCCGTGCGCGGGGAAAAAGGCCACACCGATCGACGCAGATATATCTATCCTGAAGCCATCAATCTCGAAAGGCTTACTTAAGTTCTCCCGGACACGGTTTACCAGCGCAGTGATCTCTGACCGTTTCTCGAAATGGTTCAGGATAATCACGAACTCGTCGCCGCTGATGCGGCCGATGAAATCCGTCTTGCGGATATCCGCACGAACGCGATCCGCAATCCCCTTCAGCAAGGCGTCGCCGGCGGTATGCCCGTAGAAATCGTTCACCTGCTTGAAATTATCGACGTCGATGAAAGCGATCGCGCGCTTTTCTCCCGCCTGATTCCCCGCCAGAAGCTCGTTAACGATCTCCTGGATGTAAGAGCGGTTCGGCAAACCCGTCAGCTGATCGTGATTGGCGCGAAACGTAAGCTCTTTCTGACTGGCCCTGAGCTGATTGGCGAGTTGCTTGAAACGGTTACTTTCAGCCTCGGTCTGCGTCGCCCGCGTTGCCGCAAGCGCATGCGAGGCCAACAGCGAAAACTTCCAGGCAAGATTGACGTGCGACCGGTCGAAGCCCGGGCAGTTCGCATCCCGAAGCAACATGAGCAGGCCAAGCTTATTGCGCACGCGTAGCGGAAGGAAAAGCGCGGGCCGGTCTTTTGACAGATTCACGCCAAATTGCGACGGCCAACCACCTGTATCGGAGCTCGTCAATGTCGTGATAATCCGGCCCGACAGAACTTTCCGGAAGGTGCGATTGATATGCCATACCGTGCCGGTCAATTCATCATGACTGGACGAGGCGCATTCCAATGTGTCCTTGCTCCCGTCCTGTTCGACGAGAACGATGGCACTTGAGCAATCGAACACCGGCAGAAGCGCTGAGAAGACGCCGACGAACGGATCGACGGTTGCATCGGTGCAGAGAACGGCATCGAGCGCATTGATCAACAGGTTCGCATGCTTCACCTCGGTGCGCAAAAGATCAATTTCGCGCCGCATCGAGACAAGCGTCTCACGCAGTTCCTCCGAACCTTCCATGAAACGTATCCTCAGCGGCCAAACGTAATCGCCGAGATCATCAGGTTGCCATGGGCGTTCTTGTCGAGCAGGAACCCCTGTTCGCCGAAGGTGAAGCAACCAACGAAAGGCATTCCGTTGAAGCTGGAGGCGACGGTATTCGAGACTTTTGGCATCTGGTCACCAACGGCAAGCATGCAGCCGGCGCAATAAACGACGAGGCCGCCCGCCAGGCTTTCCGCGCCGCCCGACAGCGTCGCGGTCGCTGCTACCGACACCTTGCCGGCACGGTCCACGAGACGCGACTTGTCGCCGCGCATGCTGAAAATGCGCGTGCCCTCTTCGATCGAGGCAAAGGTCGAAAGCACACCTCCCTGCAGAATCTGCTCGGGGTGGATGAGAATATAATGGGTAACATCCTCGATCTTTCCGGCATCGACGCCGAGCGGATACATCGTAGTATCCGTCAGGATATTTCCGCCCTTTTCCAATTTCTCCGACAGGCCGCCTCCGATCCAGCGGTTGTAGACCGTCGCCGCGGGCTCGCCATCGATCGAGATGATTTTCCGTCCTTTCGATTTCGTGACGATGCCGCTGTCTCCCGCGGCGTCGTAACCAACGCGGGTTACGATGCCATTGGGCCCGGTCGGCTCATAGCCGCCTTGGAACGCGAAACCGACGCCGCCCGATGAGAAGATCACGCCAACGACGAGACCGTCGCGAATCGGGCCATCGGGACCGATTTGCCGCCATCCTCCCGACACATCGTTATCGGCCGAACTACCGCCGATGATCGGGCAGCGGTCGCCGACGACGCGTCGCAATCCTTCAATGACTGCCTCCTCCTTGCCCGGCGCCTGATAAATCCAGATCAACTCCGGCAATTCGCCGCTGCAGTCGGCGGCCTCAAGCGCGGCATGCAACGCACGCTCCGCACAGGAAGCCGGGTCCGCATCGAAGGCCACGGCCGCAGACCCATAATCCCCACGTTCATCCTCAATGGACAGCAGGCCGATGGAACCCGAGCCCGCGAGCCCTTTCTCCGTCATCACACCATTGCACGACGTGCCGCCGACGATCGCGGCGCCGGGACAGTTCGTGCGGAGAAAATCATAAATTAACCGATCGTCGTGGACGTTATCGTAGAATACGTAAACCATATTCGGTTTAACGGCGCTGCTACGAACATCGCGAGTCAATTCCGCCAGGGCCGCTTCCGTTGTTGTGTGACACGCGACGAAAGACTTCAGCGCAACCATGACGTTCCCCCCAAAAAAACCGACTGGTCCGCCACTATGCAGGTTCTCGCGTTAAGATTCTCAAAAACGGCATAGTTTCCTACTGGTTATTTTTCCTAACGAAGCTCTCGAAAATCGGCTTCGAAGGGCCTAGCCGGCCTGTCGTTGGCATTCGAGCCAAGCCGCGAAGACCTGTTTATCGAATGAAATAGCGCGTCACGCTGGCCGGTCAGCTTAACTATTCAGTGCATGCCGCATCGATCGAAGCGTTGGGGTACCGCCCCGAGCGAGCTTCTTGGGAGAGCTATCTTTTTTGAAGGTCTATAGCGTAGATATGGTTTTCCATTTGTCGTTACCGGCCCGCCACTTCGGTATAAGCCGGAAGCGCCAATCCCCACCGATTTCCCGCTTTTTGCAGCCACCGCGCTCTCAATCGCTCTTACAGGATACCTCGTCACCGATGACGCAACCAACCACGCGCAGTCAGGAATGCGGCCGTTCCCGGCATCGGCTCGAGGACCTGCGTTTCGTTTCGGGGCGTGGAACCTATCTCGACGACCTCCCGGCCACCGGACAGCTTGTCGGCCATGTGCTGCGCTCGCCGCTCGCCCATGCGCGGATCGCGCATATCGACGTGGCGGAGGCCAGCAAGACGCCGGGCGTCGTGCGCATCTACACCGCGGACGATCTCCTCGCGGCCGGCCTCGGCCCGCTCCCCTGCGTTTCCCGCGTCCCCTCGCTCGATCCGCTCGTGGTGCCGCCACGCCATGCGCTCGCCCATCAGGTGGTGCGGCATATCGGCGAGCCCATCGCCTTCATCGTGGCGGAGAGTCGCGACGCGGCGTGCGATGCGGCCGAGGCAATCGTCGTTTCCTACGACGACCTGCCGGCCGTGGTCGGGCTCGAAGAGGCCGTGTCGGAGGGCGCGGCCCAGATCTGGCCGGAGGCTCCCGGCAACATCGCCTTCCGCTATCTGCGGGGCGACCGGCAGGCGGTCGAGGCCGCCATGGCCGGAGCGGCCCACATCGTCAGCCTCGATCTCGACAACAACCGCGTCGTCGCGGCCCCCATCGAGCCGCGCGGCGCGATCGCGAGCTACGATCCGGCGGAAGAGCGCCTCCGCCTCACGCTCAGCGGAGCGAGCGTGCACGATATCCGCGACCAGCTCGCCGGTATCTTCCG
>WBZO01007061.1_pt1 | contig 10559 bp, 4 predicted proteins | sample 5204261 | NCBI WGS metagenome assembly WBZO01 (sample SAMN12412400, study PRJNA552823) | activated sludge metagenome | isolation source: activated sludge from anammox sidestream of wastewater treatment plant... | place: USA: North Carolina | collected 2017-09
GACGACATTCTTATGTTCACCACTCGGAGCCCGGACCGGCCGTTCGTCGGGCGTTTGCGGGGCGCGATCGTCGAGTCGCAGGTGGCCGAGGTAGTGTGGTTCGTCCGCGGCGGCAACCTTTACCGCCGCGTGCTCCTGGTGCTGCCGTCGGCCGACCTGACGGGCCTGTCGCCGACGGGTTTCTATGCCAGCAACGACATCTCGGTCCGCCGCGGGCCCGGCAACACGCTGGTGGCCAACACGCTGGCCGACCTGGCAAGACGGGAGAACCGTTTTGGGCATCCGAGCAACGGATACCCGTTCGACGTGCGGGCCTGGGGCGGCGGAAACCTCTACGGGTTGCCCACGCTCGGCGAAACCTCGCGGAGCACGTGGACCGTGGGCGCGGCCACCGGCGCGACCTCGCCGTTGAGCGTCGGCACGCCTATCGACTTCTGGACCGACCCCCGGCCGAAAGACGGCAATCTCCTGGGCATCGCTCCCGACGCCACGGCCATGCCGCGGCTCTACGAGGACGTGATCCTCAGCCACGTCATCGGCTTCGACGTCAAGGTGTGGGACCCGCGGGCAGCGGTCTACGGGCGGAGCGGGGCCGTGGTCGGCTATGGGAACTACGTGGACCTGGGGAGCGCCGCCGCGGCGGACTTCGGACCAGCCAGCATGTACATGGACAACCGGTCTGGTCTCACCATGACCTACGACACCTGGTCCACCGCCTACGAGCACGACTCGAGCGTGTCGCCGCCCAGCCGCGCCTCCGACGGGTTCGACAACGACGGCAACGGGATCGTCGACGACTTGGGCGAGCGGGCGACTGCCCCGCCCTACTGGGCGCCGCTGCGGGGCATCCAGGTGAAGATCCGCGCTTTCGAGCCCGACAGCCGCCAGGTCCGCGAAGTGACCCTGGTGCAGGACTTCATGCCGAAGTAGCCCCGAAGGGGCACGCTGCAAAAGCCCGGGACTCACCTTGGGGTCGGGACGCATTCTCGCGAACGGTCGGCAAACGGGCCGACCCGTTTCAGCGAAAATGCCCACACCCTCCCAGCCCCCGAGCCAACCATGCGACCGACAGCTTTGACCGCCCTGCTCGTATGTGCCGCCTCGGTCCCGGCCATTGGGGCCGACGGGCCCGCCCAGGCGCAGCCGAAGGCCGACCTCGCGGCGTGCTTCTGCTCGCCCCCGGATGCGGCCAAGCCCTGGGCCTACTGGTGGTGGCTCAATGCCAACGTCACCAAGGAGTCCATTACGCGGGACCTTGAGGAGATGAAGCACAAGGGCCTGGGCGGGCTCTTGCTGTTCGATGTGACGGCCTACGGCCAGCAGATCGTCGCTTCGCCCCCGCGGCGAATCGAGTTCATGGGCCCGCCCTGGCGCGAGCTGGTCCGGCACGCAATGAAGGAGGCCGACCGTCTGGGACTGGAGATGAGCATCAACCTGAGCACCTGCGGCGGCGCCTTGCGGTCCCCGTGGAAGACGGGTGTAAACGCCCCCAAGGCCCTGACATGGACCGCCGTGGACGCGGCCGGGCCGAAGCGGATCGCCTGCATCGTGCCGCGCCTCAACGGCCCGCAAGCGTGGGACGTGGCGTTCCTTGCGGTGAGGTTCGACAAGGCAGACGGCGACGCACGGGGTGTCACGGGCGGCTTGTCCGCCCGTGGCCAAGCTCCATCGCCACTCCCGGAACCAGCCGGCACAGGCGGACAAGCCGCCCGTGGCACCGGCGGGCCAACCGCGGAGATTCACTTCGGCAACGAACCAAACGAGTGGCAGCCCGCGGTCTTGAAACCAGGCGGCCAGACCGTGGCCGCCGAGGTCGTCGATCTGACCGGCAAGGTCGACGCGCAGGGCCGGCTCGACTGGGACGCGCCGGCCGGGCGATGGCGCCTGCTCCGATTCGTCTCGACGCTCATGCCGGACACCGAGTCGGACGTCGACATGCTCGACGCCCGCGCGGTCGAGGCCCATTTCCGCCGTTTCGCCGGAACGCTGCTCGAAGACGCCGGTCCGCTGGCGGGCAAGACGCTGACGCACTTCTACAGCGTGAGCTGGGAGGGCGCCATCCCCACCTGGACCTTCGGCTTCGATCGCGAGTTCGAGAAGCACCGCGGCTATGGCCTGCGCCCCTACCTGCCCGTGCTCGCGGGAATGACGGTCCGGGACCGCGACGCCACCGCGCGGTTCCTGCGCGATTACAGCCGGACGCTCAGCGACTGTTTCATGCACAACTGCTATGGGACGCTCGGCGAGCTGTGCCACAAGGCCGGGCTCCGGTGGCATTCGGAGTCGGGCGGCCCCTGGCGCCGCGAGACGCCGCTATTCGCCGAGGCCGACGCGCTGGCGTTCTGGGGGCGCAACGACGTGCCGCAAGGGGAGTTCTGGTGGGCGGGTAAGGCCGAGCCCGACCGCAGCAACGCCCGGCTGGCCGCCTCCGCTGCGCACGTCTACGGCCGGCCGCTGGTCTCGATTGAGGCCTTCACTCACATGCGCCCGCACTGGTCGGCATATCCAGCCGCGCTCAAGCCGGGGGCCGACGCGGCCCTGTGCGACGGCGTCAACCGCTTCATCTGGCACACGTTTTCGGCCTCGCCCGCGGAGTTCGGCAAGCCGGGGATCGTGTACTTCGCAGGCACGCACCTCAACCCCAACGTCACGTGGTGGGACGAGGCCGGCGGTGTGCTGACCTACCTGGGCCGGTGCCAGGCGATGCTCCGCCAGGGGCGGTTCGTGGCCGACGTGTGCTGCTACCGGAGCGACCGCAACTACGCCGCGTGGCCCCGCGGGCCAAGGGCCAAGCCGCTCTGCGACGTGCCGGCGGGATGCGCCTTCGACCTCGTCAACACGGAGGTGCTCGTCGAGCGATTGTCGGTCAAGGACGGGGGCCTCGTCCTGCCGGACGGAATGCGGTATCGCGTGCTGGTGGTCGATCCCGAGGAAGACTCGCTCCCGCCGCAGGCCCTCCGCAAGGTCCTCGACCTGGCCAAGGCTGGGGCCACCATCGTGCTGGGCCCGCGGCGTCCGCAGCGCGCGCCGGGGCTGGCGAACTACCCTGCCTCGGACGAAGAAGTCCGCCGCCTGGCGGCCGAGCTGTGGGGCGACGCGGGCGACCGGCCGTTCCGCCGGACGGTGGGTGGGGGCAAGCTCATCGGCGGCACGAGCTTGGGGAAGGCCCTGCTGGGCGAGGGCATCCTGCCCGACTTCGCCGGACCGGGCGAGTACATCCACCGCAGCGACGAGGACTTGGATGTCTATTTCGTGACAGGGGCGGGGAAGGCAGAGTACACTTTCCGCGTGCAGGGCCGGGAGCCCGAGTTGTGGGACCCGGTCACGGGCGCGATCCGCGATGCGGTCTGCTATCGGACCACCGACGATGGGCGCACGGTCGTGCCGATCGGCCTGGCGGAGCACGGATCGGTCTTCGTCGTTTTTCGCAGGCCCGCGCGCGGACCGCACCTCGTCTCGATCTCCGGCCCCGAAACGGGCATCGAGGTCGATGGCCGCAGCGACTCGGGCGCGAGGGTCCGTCTCTGGCGCGCAGGGCGTTACGTGCTCCGCACGTCGCTGGGCACAGAGGTCGCGGTCGATGCGGCCATGCCGGAGGCCGTCACCGTGGCCGGCCCGTGGGAGGTCCGCTTCGCCCCCGGCTGGGGCGCGCCGGAACAGGTCGTGCTGGACGATCTCATCTCTTGGGACAAGCACCCTGACGAGCGGATCAGACACTTCTCGGGCAAGGCCACCTATCGGAAGACGCTCACGCTCACGGCGGAGCAGGCCCAGGGCCTCGTGCGCTTGCAACTCGGCGACGTGCAGTGCGTCGCCCGGGTGCGGGTCAACGGAAAGGGCGCGGGCGCCGTCTGGACGGCGCCGTGGGCCGTGGACCTCTCGGGCAAGGTGAGGCCGGGGGCGAACGAGCTAGAGATCGACGTAACCAACCTGTGGGTGAACCGCCTGATCGGCGATGCCGGCCTGCCCGAGGAGAAACGCCTCACCAAGACCAACATTCGCCTCGAAGCAGGCGACCGCACGCTGAAACCGTATCAGGGCTACGGCGCGACCGATCCGCTCGCGCCGTCGGGGCTCCTTGGGCCGGTGCGGCTGGAGTTTGGCCGCGGGCGGGACGTGGGATTCTGACGGCAATGCACCGCATTCGTCCTCACGCCGGGCGTGCCGGCCCTTGGGAGACGAGGGCCTGATCCATCGCGGCCGGGGCTTCGTCGGCCGGCCGGCTGGACTGGCGAGGCGACGGGGTCGGGGCGTCGCGCCGCGGCCCGGGCATCGCGCGGCCCAGAAGCGCCCGGGCGTCGAGCACGAGGCTGAACAGCAGCGGCACCACGCCCAGCGTGAAGATCGTCGAGCAGATCAGCCCCCCGATCACCACGGCCCCCAGCCCGCGATAGAGCTCGCTCCCCGCCCCGGGCGCGAGCACCAGGGGCATCATGCCGATGACGCTGGTGGCGGTGGTCATGAAGATCGGGCGGATGCGGGTGCGGACCGACTCGCGGATCGCCTCGCGCGGCGCCAGGGGCTCGAGCACGTCCTCTTCGCTCTCGCCGATGCCCCGCATGAAGTTCAGCGCCTGGTGGACCAGCAGGATGGCGTTGTTCACCACGACCCCGATGAGGATGATGAAACCGAGCATGGTCAGGGTGTCGAACTGCTGCGTGGGGTCGAGGAGCCGCACGAGGCGCAGGCCGGCGAACCCGCCCACCATGGCCAGGGGCACGCTGAACATGATGACGAACGGATAGAGGAAGCTCTCGAACAAGGCCGCCATGAGGAGGTAGGTGATCAAGAGGGCCAGGAAGAACCGGCTGAGGCCCACGCTCAAGAGCGAGTCGCGGTCCCAGCCTTCCCACCGGCCCAGCATGGCCGTGCGGACCTGGGAGAGCTTGTCGGCGTTGCCCGACAGGTTGACGCGGACGTCGGCGGCCATGCCCCCTTCGCGGCGCGACTCGGCCACGAGCTCGCCGATCCGCTGCTGGGCTTCTTCGAGGGCCAGCTCGGGGGGCGGCGTGACGACGAACGTGACGGCCCGCTGCTCTTCCACGCGGCGGATCGACTGCGAGGCGTCGGCTGCCACGAACCGCACCAACTCGCCCAGGGGGACGACGCTCTTGCGTCCGTCCTGCTCGGTGACGGCCAGCGGGGCGTCGGCCAACTGGTCGGGATTGATCTCGACGGCTGGGTCGCGGATGATCACCAGGTCGATGTTGTCCCCCTCGAAGCTGAAGTCGCCCACGATGGCCCCGTCGATCATGGCCCGGGCGGCCACGGCCAGCGAGTCGACGCTCAGCCCCAGCTCCTTGGCGCGGACCTGGTCGACGACGATCTGGCGCTCCGGCCCGGCCTCGTTGAAGGTCATGGGATCGCTGCGCACGGCGAACTTGGAGAACTGGTCCCAGAGTTTCTTCTGCAGGTAGGCAGCGCTCGACTTGAGCCGCTCCATGTCGGCCCCCACGACCTCGACCTCGACCGAGTTGGAGCCCCCCGCGTTCCGGCCGAACAGCGACGCCTGCGACGCGTTGCCGTAGCTGCCCGGGATCTGGTTCATGGCCCGGGCGAGGATGGCCTTGACGGGGCGGACGTTTTCGGGGTCCTTGCTGGTGGTGATCATGAACACGCGGCCGCGCGCGACCACGAAGAAGAACTCGTCCAGCGCCGGCGCGCGCTCGATGGGCTTGCCCGTCTGCACGTCGACCAGCGGCGCAATGGCCGTCGCTTCGTCCGAGTCCTTCGCCTCCCAATAGGGGCGCACCGCGGCCTCCAGGCGCTCGGCCACGGCCGTGTTCTGCTCGAGCGAGTAGCCCGGCGGGTTGAACATCATCCCGCGGGTGAAGTTCTTGTTGCCGTCGGGCAGGTAGTTGGCCGGGAGCATCAGCCCCCAGCTCAGCCCGACCGCCGCCACCGTGATGACGCCGATCACCACCACCCGCAGCCAGGCCCCGGCAAGGCTCGGCAAGGTCATCACGTAGATCAGCCGGGCGAAGGACCGGACGCCCCAGTCCAGGACCGGGGCGACGCCGAACAGCCCGTGGATGGCTCGCCCTGCCGCGCCCCGCGCGCGGCGCCGGTCGCGGAGGAACCTGGCCGCGGCCGCGGGAATGACCGTCACCGAGACCACCAGCGACAACGACACCGACGCGCAGATGGCCAACGCGATGTCGTAGAAGAGCTGGCCGCTCTCCTCCTTGATGGTCAGCACGGGGGCGAAGACGGCCACCGTCGTCAGCGTCGAGGAGAGAATGGCCCCCCACACCTCCTTGGTCCCGCGGAAGGCGGCCACGGCGGGCGACTCGCCCAAGGCCAGGTGGCGGTCGATGTTCTCCAGCACCACGATGGCATTGTCCACCACCATGCCCACGGCAAAGGCCAGCCCGGCCAGGGAGATCACGTTCAGGTTGCGCCCGGTGAGGGCCATGACCACGAACGTCCCCACGACCGAGATGGGGATGGAGACGGCGATAATCAGGGTGGGCCGGGCGCTGCGGAGAAAGAGCAAGAGGACCAGCACGGCCAGGCTCCCGCCCAGCACCATGTTCTCCTCGACCAGTCCCACGGCGCGGTGGATGTAGTAGGTGTCGTCCACGACCAGTCGGAGGCGGATGCTGTAGCGGTCGTTCTTGAACGAGCGCAGGGGGCCGCCGGGCGCGTTGAGCTCGTCGATGGCGCGGCGGACGCCTTTCATCACCTCCAGCACGTTGGCCCCGATCTCGCGCTTGACGAAGATCGTCATCGAGGTTTTGCCCTTGCACTGGTCGAAGTGGACCTTCTTCTCCAGCGCGAGCGTCACTTCGGCCACGTCCTCGACGCGGATGGGCGCCCCCTGGGGATCGTGCTTCACCACGGTCCGCCGCAGCGGCTCCAGCGAGTCGAACTGGCCCACCACCCGGAACCGCACGTCCTGGCGCCCGTCGGCCATGTCGCCGGCCGATTCGTTGACGTTGTCCGATTGCAGGGCGGCGCGGAGATCGGCCGGGCTGATCCCGCGTTGGGCCAGGGCCACGGGGTCGAACCGCACCTGGGCCTGGTGCTCGCGCCCGCCGAAGATGCCTACCTCGGCCACGCCGCGGACCCGCTCCAGGGCCGGCTTCAGGTAGCGGTCGGCATAGTCGTAGAAGTCGGCCACCTCGTAATCGGGGTCCTCGGCCTGGAGGATGCAGTAGGCGATGGCGTCGTCGCTGGCCGTGTCCGAAGCGCGGACCACGGGGCGATCGACGTCCGCGGGATAAGCCCGCACCTCGTCGAGGCGGTTGGACGTCTCCTGCAAGGCCCGCGACATGTTGTGGCCCACCTGGAACTCCAGCGTGATCTCCGCCCGGCCCAACTGCGCCGTCGAGGTCATCTTGTAAAGGCCCTGGAGCGTCTTGAGCTTCTCCTCCTGTTCCACGAGGATCGACTTCTCAACCTCCTCCGGGCTGCGGCCCGGCCACTCCGTGCGCACGGTGACCACGGGCCGGTCCACGTCGGGCGTGAGCTGGATGGGGACCTCGTTCAGGGCGATGATCCCACCGCGACCTTGACCGGGTTCTGGATGGCGAAGCGGATGACGTCCATGCTATCCCTCCGGGCGCTGTTCGGGGCTGCCCGACGAACGGCGGGCCGCGGCGTCGGGCCTGGCCTCCCCGACCACGATGCGGACCCGCTGGCCGGGCATCAGACGCTCGGCCCCTTCGACGACCACCCGGGCGCCGGCGACGAGAAGCTCCCGCCCCTTGGCCGTCTCGCACTCGACCGCGTACTCGCCGGCCCGCTGGGAGCCGATCCGCACGGGGACGGGCTGCACCTCGGCGGCTTGCCCCTCGCCGGGGCCGACCGCCACCCAGACGGTCGAGCCGTCGGGCCGGACCAGCACGGCGTCCTTGGACACCACCAGCGCGGTCCGCTCCGGGGCCGTGGCGAACATGGCCGTCACGCTCATTCCCACCTTGAGCCGCCCGTGGGTGTCGTCCAGCCGCACCCGCACCGGGAACGTCCGCGACGCCGAGGGTCCGAACGGGGTGACGGACACGACCTTGCCCGTGACGTCCTCGCCCAGCGGATCGACGCGGACCGCCTGCTGCTGCCCCTCGCGGATAAAGTTGACCATCGACTCGGGGACCATGAGCAGCGCGTCCACCTGGCCCCGCGAGACCACGTCCACGATGGGTGACCCTGGGGCGACGTGGGCGCCCAGCTCGGCCCGCTTGGCCACCACGGTGCCGTCGAAGGGGGCGAGGATGCCGCATCGCTTCTGGCGCTCGCTTTCCTCCTCGAAGGCGGCCGTACACTCGTCGAGCTTGGCCCGGAGTCCGGCCACGGCGGCCTGCTTTGACTCCAGCTCGCCCGGCGTGGTGGACTCGGTCCCGCGGAGACTCTCGTGCCGCCGCAGCTCGGCCGACTCGTAGTCCAGTTGCGCCTGCGTCGAGGCGACTTGGGCCTTGCACCGGTCCAGGGCCGCCTTGATCCACACGTCGTCGATCTTGGCCAGCACCGTCTTGCCCGCGACCACCTCGGTCCCTTCCTCGACCGGCATCGCGATGATCTTGCCGGTGACTTCGCTGGCGACGGTCACCTTGCGGACCTCGACCAGCCGGCCGATGATCGACCGCTGCGGCTGGAACGGTTTCTGCTGGGCCAGGCCGACGCGGACCAGGGCGGGCGGGGCCTCGCGCGGCGGGCCGTCGGCCTCAGGTCCGAGCTTCTCGAGCTGTGCACGGAGGAACTCAGGGTCCTGCAACTGAACGCGGGTGGTGTGCGACACAGCGACCGCCCCCACCAGCCCGCCTATCAACAGGGCCGTCAGGCTGAGCGAGCCGGCCAAGAGGATCTGCCGTTGCCGTGAAGTCTGCATGGCGCCGAGGAAGGAATTCGCGGGGCAGTGCGGGAAGGCGGGCCGGGTGTTGGGGTTGCCCCCTCGGCCCTTCCTTCTACTCTACCCACCCCCACCTCAGACCGCAACGCGCGGGAGCGTGAGACGGCGCACAAACCCTGCTATTTTGCCAGCGGGGACAGTCACAACGTGGGTGATCATGTCATCGGTGCCACGGGGGAGCCGCGAAACCGATTGCCTCCTCAAACGTCGGCCGGCGGCGGAAGTCGGCGGGCTGATACGCGGGAACGCTCGGGTCGGAATTGACCCATTGCGGGTGGTGGCGGCCGAAGTACGTGCCGTAGAACTGGTAGTTGCTGTCCACCCAGCGGCTCAGGACCATCAGCTCGTTCTTGGTGAGCATCTTGGTGTGGTCGTCCTTGGCGTTCTTGGGATGGGTCGTGCTTGTGAGCACGCCGATCAAGACGCTCTTGGCGCATCCCAGGCTGCGGGGCGGAAGGAATGCCCCGTTGTAGTTGCCCCGGTCGCCCTGGAGGAATGAGGTGAACTCGGCGATGATGGGCCCGGCCAGCTCCTTGCGGGCGAGCTCCTCGTACGACGTGTTGTAGTAGAGAGTGACTTCGCCCGTCAGCCTCAACCCTCCGGCCGGATCGGCCGCGCCGTGGCACTTGACGCACTTGGCGTCGAAGATCGGCTGGATGTCCGTAGGATAGTGGATCACCTGGCCCGCGCGTCCATCGCCACCGTTTTCCACCAGGTCGCAAGGCTGCGGCTGAGGCGTGCTGGGGGCGCGGGCGAGGGCCAGCGGCGTCGGCGAGCCGATCGCCGAGGGCGTGCGATTGGACTGCCCGTGGCACCCGACGCAGGACCGGACCTCGCCCGCCCGGTAGTTGACGTAGGTCCGCTCCCGCTGGATCTCGCGGAAATTCTCGTCGAGGGCCTGGAAGAAGATGGCTCGGTCGGCCGGCACCACGAAATGAGCGGAGCCGTCGGCCTCGACGGGCACCACGCCCCACTGCACGCGCGGCCAGAGGGCGGCCTTCCACGCGGAACTGCTCAGCGAAGTCCCCCAACGCCGCCCGGTCGACCAGTAGCGCGGCAGGGCCTCGTTGATCCGCAGCCATTTGACCTCGCCCCGCTGGACGCCCTCCATGCCCCGGTACACATCGCTCACCACGCAAAGGGCCTGGCCGGCGGCGGCGTATTTCGCGTCGCGCGACGACGGCAGCCGCGGCGGGACCCGACGCGCCACAAGCGGCGTGGGATGCCAGCAGGAGAGCTTGGCATCCTTGTACACCGGGCGGCGGCCCCCCTCCGTGTCGATCAGATACAGGGCGTAAGCGTCGGCCACTTCCTTGTAGTGGTCCGAGGGATTGACCTTGTAGGACACGAGGAATTGCCGGTCGCTCACTGGATAGGGATGGGTGAAGAGGTGTCCCTGGCGCCCCTCTGCATCGAAGACGTACCGCCCGTCCTTGGTTCGGAAATGCCAGCCCGGCTCGGAGCGCCGCGCGATGAACACCTCGGGCGTGATGTTGACGACCGGGTATCGCGGATCCCCTTGGACGTAGTCTGCCTCGTTCGGGTCGGGCCCGCGCACCCGTATTCCCATCCCGTAGTCGACCACCATGATCGACCCGAAGCAGCCTCCCTGCGGAAAGTGGCACGTCCCCACGCTCACGAACCGGTGGCCGCCGCCGCGATGCCAGACACGTGGGTTCCATGGCCGTGGTCGTCGGTGGCGGTGTTGATG
>WBZO01005528.1_pt1 | contig 10554 bp, 10 predicted proteins | sample 5204261 | NCBI WGS metagenome assembly WBZO01 (sample SAMN12412400, study PRJNA552823) | activated sludge metagenome | isolation source: activated sludge from anammox sidestream of wastewater treatment plant... | place: USA: North Carolina | collected 2017-09
CCGAATCCGCGTGATTGCCACGTCTACCCCACCCCGGCCACGACTTCTTCAACCCCTCGTGGCCCATGGCGAGCCGCCAATGGTCTCTCAATAAGCCCGAACCAAGCACGATGGACGCAGGTGTCTCCCGTTGTCGCCAGGGTCCGGGCGCTGGAATGAAGCCGGCCCTCCGGTGGCTCGGCCACGTTCGTCTTCTCATGGACGCGACGCTCCGCGATTACGACGCGGCGATCTGCCACCGCCACGCCTCGTCATAGAACTGCGCGACCTTGGCCTGCAGTTCTTCGAAACCTGGCCCTTGATCGGGCGAGACACCCCGGGCAACGAGTTCCTCGCTGAGTTCCGCCAGGACCTCTCGCAGGTCAGCCAACAGTTCGCGAAGATCGGTCCGCGCGGCGTCCGGACCTCCGAGCACGGCGCGGGCGTCGTCCAGCGCGATCTCGATGACGTCAAGCGCCTGCCGCACCGTTTCCAACGCCGCTGCCGCTTCATCCAGGCACTCCGCAGCGTTCGGAGTGTGCGAGTGGAGCCGGAGGAGAAGACGGCAACGCTCCAGCATCTCGCCGAGTACGAAGATCACGAGACTGAGCTGCCCGTTCACGACGTTGATGGTCGCAGCAAGCCGGGCGAACTCTGCCGTCTGGTCTGGCGGCATGGTCGACCGAACCCGGGGATCCTCCGGCTGGCCTACCCGGAATGACTCCAGGACGAGGAACAGGCGCTCCCTCGCGGTGAGCTTGGCGTACAGCTCGTCCAGCCGTCGGGTCCAGGAACCGGTGGTCATACGCGCCGGCCCAGCGCGGCCTCGAGGGCGTTCAGTCGCTCCTCGTGGTCGGCGAGTTCCAGGAGCTTGGCGCCGGTGGTGATGGCGGCGATCAGCGTGCGGTTGCGGGCGACAGTATTCTCGAGCGCCAGGGTGTCCACGAGGGCGATTCGGAGGACCCGGGAAAGGCCGTACACCGAGTCAAAGTCCTCGATGTCGTAGACCGCGGCGATGGTCGTCTCTCGCCGGCGACGTTGGCCGCCCAGGCGGCGTGCCTCGGCAGCTTCCTCCGTCCGCGCCGGGTCGTGCCACAGGCAGTAGTCCGACGTGGTCAGCGGCGGCGTGCCGCAGGGCTGGCCGGACTCATTCGAAGCGGCACACTGCCGGCGGAGAATCATCAGGCGGCCTGGTTCGGACTATCGGAGGGTAACCTCCGGTAAGCAGCGCTAAATGCATCGATGGTTACGTCCGTCGAAGCGACTTCCGTCATCGCTCACACCTCGCCTTCTCTCCGGTGAAGCTCTCCCAGCGCATGACCGCGACGTCGACGAAGCTGGGCTCCAGCTCCATCGCGTAGCACCGGCGTCCGAGACGCTCGGCCGCGATGATCTGCGTGCCGGAGCCCGAGAACGGTTCGTACACGATGTCACTGGGCTCGGTGTGGAAGTTGATCGGCTTCTCGAAGATGGCCAGCGGCTTCTGCGTCGGATGGATATCCATCTGAGCGCCGACCTGGTCGATCTCCCAGACGGTGCGTTCCCCGCCTGGCGGCTTCTGCGTCGGCGGCTTTCCCTCGACCCATCCGTACAGGCAGGGTTCGAAGTCCCACATGTAGTGCGAGCGGGTGAGCACGCCACGGGCCTTCTTCCAGATGAGCGTCTGGTGCACTAGAAGGCCGACATCACGCCAGGCTTGCTCCACGAGGGAGAACCGCTTCGTCGCGAACCACTGGTAGACCGCCGAGTTGGGTTCCAGGTGCTCCAGGCCGAGGCGGAGGAAGTTGGCGTAGAAGGCGACTGACGTCTCGGGATCGTCGTAGGCGTCCCAGTGCTTGTCTTTCGTCTTCGCGCCCTTGTTGGCCTTAGTGGTCGGGTGGTTCCCGCCGGAGTAATCGACGAGATACGGCGGGTCGGTCGCCATGAGCGAAGCGCGGTCATCGCCAAACAGCCGTGCCACGTCGCCCGCGTCGGTCGAATCGCCGCAGAGCAAGCGATGATCGCCGAGGATCCACAACTCACCACGTTGCGCCACTGGTGCGCCCCTGGCGCGTTCGAGCGCTTCGTCGGCGTCGAACGATTCCGGCCGGTCGCGCTTGTCGCGGGACTCGAGCGATTTCAAGTACTTCGTGAGTTCGTCCTCTCCGAAGCCGGACAGTGTGAGGTCGATCGAAGGCGTGGCCGAGAGGTCGGCGAGGAGACGTTCCAGCAGTTGCACGTCCCACGTCCCCGAGATCCGGTTCAGGGCGAGGTTGAGCAGCTTCGCCTGCTCGGCCGCAATGTCGAGGAAGATCACCGGCACCATCTTCATGCCCTTACGCCGCGCGGACCGCAGCCGTTGATGGCCGGCAATGAGCGTACGGTCCTCGCGCCGCGCAATCGCCGGCTGGACGAAGCCAAACGCACCCAGCGACCCGTCGAGCGCCTCGTCTTCGTGCTCCGGCATGATCCTCGGGTTCCCGGGATCGGGGACGAGGTCGTCGATTGGGACGTACTCGATAACGAGAGCTTGCGTCGTCATGCGTTCGCTCCTTCCCGCCCGACCGCCTCCTCCCGGAGGATCGCGGCGAGCCCCCGACGAAGCTCCGGCGTTGCCACGGCCCGCCATTCCGCCCTGACCTTCCGGCCACTGAGTGTGCGGATCGTCAGGATCACCCGGTTGAACCCGGGCTCCTCCGCGGCGACCAGGCGCCGGCAGGCGATGAGCACCGCGACATCGTGGACGACATCCTTTGTTTCCCACAGCGTGAAGCACACCGGCGGCGTCGCGTCCATCGCGAAGGAGACCAGCGCGCTGGCGTTCCAAGTGACATCCCCCTCGTGGAACGGCGATGTGGAACGCCCTTCGGGTGATTTCGAACCTGCAGAATGCCCCTGTTCCACATGTTCCACGTGTTCCACGTCCTGTGAGGGAGAGGGGCCCAAGAAATCGCAGAAACCACCCGTAAGCATCTGGAGGATCCATGTCTTGTGCCTGCCAAGTAGCTCTCGGAGCTCGGGGGTGAGCGCACCGGCTGGAGCATCGATGTGAAGCCGGTCGCCGCGCGGTTCGACGCGAACCCGGAGACGGTCGAGTTCAGCGAGCAGTTCGGCGCCGTTCAAATTTCCGTCACCTCTCTCTCCTCTCCAGGACGTGGAACATGTGGAACAGTGGGAACCTTGGCCTCCGCCAGGTTCGCGTTAGCGGCTATCCCGTTCCCATTCGCGCTGGCTGAAGTGGAACGGCGAAGTGGAACAGGGTCATCCGCATCCCCGTCGACGAACGAGCGGCGGAGTTTGAGGACCCGCTGAGTCCGGCCGCTGATCCTCACGTTGACGGTCCGGTGCACCGTGCCACTTTCGACTGCGATCTCAATCGACCCAGCCTCGGCGAGCCGGCGGTGGAGGCTTCGCTCGTCGTGGCCGAACTCGCTGTTACCCCGCTGAGCAGCAGCGACGATGTATTGGTAGGTCGGCTTGGGGAACAAGAGCAGCCAGTCATCATCGAGGCGGCCGATGAGCGTGCCTTTGGCGGGACGGCGTTCGTAACGTCGTTCGTTCCCATCCTCGTCACGTCCACCGTAGACAGTCTCCCAGCCCCAGTCCTCGGCGTCGGCCGGCGCCTCGCCGTTCCTGGCTTCGAGGTAGATCGCCTTGGAGGAGAACCCGCCGACAAGGAGCTCCCGGAATCGTTCAACCGGCGCATCCGCGGCGAGCGCTTGTGACTGCTCGCGGGACAGGTCCAGTAACGCGCACCACGCTGCATCGAGGCGAACGTCGGCTTCGGCACGGGCGAGGAGGCCGGTGTCCACGACGAAGGCAAGGAACGTTTCAAGGGCGAGGAACGTATGGGCGACCTGTCCCGGTTCACGGGCGTGTCCTTCGACCGCACGACTGGCTTCCGTGCGGAGTTCTCGGAAACGCTCGGGCAGTGTCTCCTTCAGGCTGATGAACCTACCTGCCACCCAGCGGATGAACGCAGCCATCGCGTGCGGAAACACGTTTGCCGTCGCCTGGGCGGAGGAGAGGCGATCCTTGGTGACTGATCCGGGCTCGATCGGCACCGGTAACATCCTCGCGGATGTCGAGTGTCCCTGCGGGAGCCGTTCGCCGGTCGCCAGGACCACCCCCCGGGGATGCATCTCCGGCCGGAGCGACGTGTCGTACCGCATGCGCGCCCGGCCCGCATTGTTGCCCACGGATCGAAGGAGGCGCGCCACCGTCTGGTTCATTGCCTGCTCGGAGAAGCGGTCGTTCGCCGGGTGAAAGTCGTCGACGACCACGAGGACATCCTTCAGCGCGGACATGATGCGCTCGAGTGCATTGCCTGTGCTCGCGAACGTCGCGACGAAGGAGGTGCGCGTAAACGACCCGTAGTGACCCTGCAGCAGCGCTGCGATCTCGCTCTTAAAGGTTCCGGACGGTCCGTGAAGGAAGTAGACGAAGTCGGGAGGGACGTCGAGGAGCTCACGCAGTACGGCGAGATACGTCGCGCCGAGGAGAGGCGCCATCAAGCGAAGCGGCCCGAGGTCGAAGAGCCCGAGGCTCGCCCGGACGCCCGCCTCCACCTCAGCGAGCGAAGAACCACCCGGCAACGCGAACCGCGCCAGCGTGTCGCGAAGGCCCACGCTGACGTCTTCCAGGGGACCCTCCGCCGTGAGCCCGCCTGCGGCGTGGAGGAAGGCTGGCTGGCCTCCGATGATGCGCCAGCCGGTGTGCTTGTAGACGGTGCGGCGTTCAGCAGACCCGGAGCACAGTCGAATCGCCACCTCCGCATGCTGGCGGATGTTGGACCCGGGTCGGATGATCGCCTCGGCGCCGAGGTGCTCGGCCGCCCAGTTCAGGCTGGCGAAATGCTGGAAGGGCACGGTGAACCGCTTGGTACCTCCCTGGAAGGCAGCCTCGATCTCGAGGACACGCGTCTGCTCGATGCCGTCGTCCTCGACTATGTCGACGACGATCCGGGCGGTCCAGTTGGTGAGCAGGTAGGGAACTTCGCCCTCGCGCGTTGGCTTGAACCAGGTGATGCCGTCGTCCGTCGCTTCGTAGCGATCCAGTCCGACGGCCGACGGCGCAGGTGGCGCCTCGATGCCGAGCAGGGGCGCCCAATCTCGCCAGCGCTTGCCCTTCCCGGCCGGGTGGAAGCAATTCGCCAGGAACGGGCCGTCAGGTAGCCTTTGGCCGAGCCCGCACTTGAACGGCGTCCCGGCCGGTTGCCAGGGGCAGCTTTCGAAGTCGTACCACGTCACGTCACGCCGAACGTGCTCACGGAATGAAACTCCGCGCTCGGTCAGGAGATTGGCCAACGACCCGCTCGCTGGTGTCGATAGGGGCGTCCGGTCCTCCGACCGCAATGTCGCCAGCCCCGCCACAGCCACGAGCTGTTCGCGGGTGACGGGTTCAAGCGGACCTCCGGGAACTGACACGAGGTGGGATCGCCGGTGCGGACGGTCCGGCATGTCGTCGCCTTTAACTTTCACGGTGCCAACGAGCCCCATGATCCGGGAAGCATTCGAGACGGTTGGGTCGATGTGCGCATCCGGCGTGTCGAAGCGCTGCGCCAGCACGCTGAGGAACGCCTCGACGAGGCGTGTCGATTCCGTGTCGTTCGGCAGGTCGACCGGGACCAGCACGGAGTGCCCGTTGCCTGACATCGAGGTGATGAGTTCCGGGTAACCTTGCTCCGCGAGCCACGTGGCGACGCGCAGGGCCAGGTCACGCGTCTCCGCGAGTTCGGCGTCGGTGCTGCTGATACCCGAGGGTCGCACGGCGTCGCAGTCGACAAGGATCCATCGGCGTCGAACAACGTCATCGTCGGCCGTCGCGTGCGCGGCCTTCTCGACGATGCGGTTGTTCGCACGGGCGAGGAGTGCGGGGTTCACCGGGTTGAACGTGAAGAAGATGTTCGCGGTGCCGTCAAACCGCTCCGCCGCGGGGATGAGCTGCTCGGGAGTCTCGAAGTAGCCGGATGCGGTATGACCCCACCTGTTGTGCTTCAAGACGCGGAGCTCGCGGACCTCTCCTTCATTCCAAATCAGATGAAGGAACCGCGCCGCATCCTCGGCGAGCGTCATCGTCGGCCTCCAATTGGGGATGGCGCTCCGCGAAGGGCGTCGATGGCCATCTCGGTATTCGCCTCGATCCACGCCTCGAGTGCCGCCCGAGGAACGCGCACGGACCGGCCGAAACGGACGTTCGGCAAGCGATCCGCCGCCAGGAGGGCATAGGTCGCGCTCTTGCTCATGCCCAGCAGTTCGGCCACCTGCGCGGGCTTAAGAAGCAGGGTTTCCACTGGTTCCACTCCTACCCAGGGGATACACTGTTGCTTTCCCAGTCGATTATGAGCCATACTCGGTCTGGTGCATAAGTAAGACAGGCGCGGACAATCAGAAAAATGACGACGCTTTACGAACCCGCGGTCGGCAGGTGGTGGCGAGCAGAGCGGTATGACATCCGCGAGGGCCTTATTCGCCCGGTTGAGGGAGCCGGTGGTGAGTTCTACGACCCGTGGGAGGAGTATGGGCTGGCGCGCGAGAACGGGCTGCCCACACCCTACGAGTCGCTCTTCGAAATGATGAGCCAACTCGAACTTGAGCCAAGCTCGTCGGAGGGGGCGGTGGCTTTCAGCGCGCGCAGTCTGCGCCGTCTGACCGATTGGTGCGCCGGGCACGGACTGCTCGGGCTACTGCCACATCGAACGCGGCTGGTCACGCTCACGCCACGCTGGCGACGGGCGGAGGGCAACATCCTGGGTCCGATCGTCGCCAGCTGGGGCAAGGACTATGTGCTCGTTCCGATGCTTGAGGAGCTCGTGGTGGGCAGTGGCGGCTGGCTCCGCACCGGGAGGCCATACATCGTCGGCGGAGAGGGGATAGTCGCGACGGAGAACCGTGAGGACGAAGGCCGGGTTGTCCCGCTCGAACTACGGGATAAGTCTTGGCCATCGCCCGGCGTTTTGATCGATGTGAAGGGCCGGCTCCAGAACCAGTCCCTTTCCATTGCATGGCACCCGTACTTCCCCGATGTGCCGTCGCACGAATCGGAGAGCCACCCCTATCCTCTTCCCGGTACTCAACGATTCTTCGAGTCGTATGCCGAACCCTTGGACGCGTTCCTTACGACGGCGGCTGATCTGAGGCGCGCGCTGTTGCTCCTGGGCGAACTGGCCCCCCGCGAGGAGGTATCTCCTTCGGCGAGGCAGCACGTGGGCATGGGGCAACGATTGCTGGATGCACTCGCGTCGCCGATCAGCCCGTCCATTTGGCCACAGGAGGACGGCACGTTTCGACTCGCCTGGCCCACACCATCGCTGATCGGCGCTTACGCCTTCATGGCGATGCGGGACCTCGAAGGCCAACAGCGGCTACTGGTCTGCGGGGTCTGTTCCCGACCGTTTGTGACGAAGGCATACCAGGCCAAGTACTGCTCCGAGAAATGTCGACACACCGGCCAGAAGCGAGCGCAGCGGCAGCGCGCGAAGGAGAGGTCATGACGCGTAGGGCACCCCTGGAGCACTCGGTCTACCAGCGCCTCGACGGCATGTGGGTCGCGGCTGTCCACCTGGGATACGAGGATGGCAGGCGGAAACGCCGCTGGTTCTATGGGAGGACCCGCCGCGAGGCGCTGGACAAGATGAACGCGGCGCTCCGTCAACAGGAGCAGGGTCTCGACCTGGCACGCCCTGACCAGCGTCTCGACGCCTACCTGCAAGCGTGGCTGGAGGAAGCGGCTCGGCCGAGCGTAAGACCGCGAACGCTCGAGTCCTACGCCCTGAACGTCCGCAGGATCACCAAGTATCTCGGGCGCATCAAGCTGAGCGACCTCAAGCCAACCGACGTGCAGTCGCTCTACGCCAAGCTCCTCAAGGATGGCCTCTCCCGGCGAACGGTGGAGCAGTGCCACACCGTGGTTCACAACGCGCTCGGCCAAGCACTGAAGTGGGGCCTTATCCCCCGCAATCCCGCTGACGCAGTCACGGTGCCCCGGCCTGAGAACCACGAGATGCAGGTGCTGTCGTCGGTCGAACTGCAGACCCTCTTCGACCACAGCCGGGACGACCGGTGGCACGCGCTCTGGGTGCTGATGGGCACGACGGGGCTCCGCGTCGGCGAAGCGACGGGTCTGAAGTGGGACGACCTGGATCTGGACAACGGAAGGGTGACTATTCAGCGAGCCCTACAGCGGCAGAAGGGCGCTGGCCTCGTGATGGTCGAGCCGAAGACGCGCCTGAGCCGTCGCGCCGTCGTCCTCGGGAAGATCGCCGTCGCGGCGCTGCGTGAGCACCGCGTCCGCCAGGTCGAGCAGCGCCTGGTAGCAGGACTTGCCTGGCGCGACGCGGGGCTGGTGTTCACGACAATCACGGGGGACCCGGTCGATCCTTCGCGTGTGAACGAGTTCTGGCATCGTGCGCTGCGCGGCGCGGGGCTCCGGCAGGTAAGGGTGCACGACTTACGGCACAGCGCGGCGACGATGATGTTGGAGCGCGGGGTTCACCCGAAGGTCGTCCAGGAGATGCTGGGGCACTCCACCATCACGCTGACACTCGGTACGTACTCGCACGTCGCGCCGACGATGCACGCTGAGGCGGCGCGGGAGATGGACGCGGTGTTCGGACAGGCCTGAGGACGACCCACGTCACGCGAGGGCTAACTCGAGTAGCTCGCGATCGAGGTCGTCCAACAGATCGAAGCGAGTGCGCTCACGGAGTTCGTCCCGGGCGATGGTGAGCGGATCTTCCTCACGCTTCTGCAGATTGGTTGCGGCCCCCCACCAGTTCTCACCGTAGCGAGTGGAGAGGTGGAATGCGACTCGGTTCGCGAGGGCATCAACCGGCACGGATTCCTCGAGCGCGACGGTTGTAACGGCCCGCTTGAGAGTCCCCAGGTCAAAGCTAGCTTTTTCCATCGCCTTTTGGACGAGGGCATCGGGGTCCTCACCCAGCATTACCTTGCTCGCGAACTCGTTCGCGGCATCCTCCTCGTCCGACCCGCCTTCACCCTGGCCAATCTCACGAAACTCAAGACTGGCGGACTCACGATCCTTCGGGCGCTGGCCGGCGTGGGAGAGTTCATGAAGGAGGTCGAAGCTCCACAGGGACGCCGACATCTTACGCTGTTTCAGCACGATGGCGTTTCGACCGTCGACTCTCCAACATGCCCCATGAAACGCGGCGCGATCGGACAACGGCAGGACCGGGACGCCCACATCCCAGACGTACCGCAGGAGCGACCGGAACGACAAGTCGCCATGACTCTCCAACACCTCGGATCGGACTAATTTCGGGTCAGTCTTAATCTCTGGTTGGGTGGAAGTGCTGCAGGCCAGAAGTGCCACGCACAGATGTCGAGAGTAGGCCGCGTAAACGCGGCTCCACCGCTCCTCCGTGTTCATCGACATCTTGAACCTCGCGTCCACTAGGACGTCCCCACCCAAGTCCAGCGGTTTGCTGCCGAACAGCGTGGCCATTGACCACCCGAATGATCGGGAAACGGCGGCGGCCAGCCATGTTTCGCTCCCTGCCTCGACGCCGCCCTGGGTTGTTGGCAGGAGTCGTCTCCGGACGAACGTTGGGTCGAAGCCGGCCGTGGTCAGCTTCTCGCTGATCGTGCGAGCCGGCCGCGGGAGATAGAATTCCTCCTTGGCCGCAAGACCAAGCGCCGAAACTACTTGCCGAAGCCGTGTGAAGCTTGCGGAGGCATAAGCGGTGGCCTCGTAACGCTGGATCTGTTGCTCCCTCATTCCTAGGCGGTCAGCCAGATCCTTCTGCGTGAGACCCGCAGCGATGCGCGCTCTGATCAGCGCGGTCGGGAGTTCGTCGAAGCTATCCGACAGGATAGTGGACTCACCCGATAACAGGCCCTCATACTCTGCGATCTGCTCGCGAAGTTCATCTCGCTGACTCCGCAGGGCCGCCGCCTGTGCTTCATGCAGAACTGGGTGGATGTGCCCCTCGGGCGCGCTCTCCAGTTCGCTCAGCGCGCTCTCGAATTTCTCGATCGCGGATTTTGTTGCACGGTACTCGCGCCGGTTCTTGATCATGGGAAGTTTCCGAGACTGAGTTTCACGATGCCCTTGGCGCCACCTGCCTTGTCTCGCTGGAAGAACTCGAGCCAAGTACGTTTCGTCGAGCCCTCCGCGTCTGACGCTGGGAAGAACTCTCCGAAGTACTTGTTCTTCTGCTTTTCTCGTTTGTTAGCGAAGTCTAAGAACACTGGGTCAAGGAGGGATTGATCGACGCCGGTCGAATCCCAGCAGCCATCGTAGTCGGCTGGGTCGACCTTCGCCGTAACGAAACTGCCATCAAGGTAGACCGTGGCGCAGCCGGCGGACTTCAGGGCGTGGAGCGCGAGTTGAAGGCCCAGTAGAAGGCCGCGGCGTTGAGGTGACGTTCCGAAGTGAGCACTGAACTCCCTCCAGTCTGTCTCGTGGATTCCGACGGGGAGCGAGCCGTCCTTCCTAAATGCCGGAATCACGACACAACAAAATTGTAGTGTACTCCGCCCCGATGGACAATACTATCGTGCTCGGGCTCAATATGACAGGAGCCTAACGAAGGCCCCTGCCGCATTCAAGCAAGAAGAGCCAGGGGCACACGGC
>WBZO01007063.1_pt1 | contig 10554 bp, 14 predicted proteins | sample 5204261 | NCBI WGS metagenome assembly WBZO01 (sample SAMN12412400, study PRJNA552823) | activated sludge metagenome | isolation source: activated sludge from anammox sidestream of wastewater treatment plant... | place: USA: North Carolina | collected 2017-09
AAGCGGACGGCGCGACAATTGCGCGTCATCGGCGGTGAATGGCGCGGGCGACGCTGGCGTTTCCCGGCGAGCGACGCCATACGTCCGACTCCCGACCGCGTGCGCGAGACGCTGTTCAACTGGCTGATGGGGCGCGTCGCCGGTGCGCGCGCGCTCGACCTGTTTGCCGGCAGTGGTGCGCTCGGGCTCGAGGCGCTGTCGCGAGGCGCCGCGCACGTCACGTTCGTCGAGCGGGACGCGCAAGCGGCGCGCGGCATCGAAGCGGCGCTCGCGGCGTTCGGCGGCGCGCGCAGCGACGTGCACTGCGCGGATGCGCTGCAGTTCCTCGGGCGCGCTGCGCGGCCGTACGATCTCGTCTTCCTCGACCCGCCATTCGACAGCGATCTCGCCATGCGCGCCGCGGCGGCACTCGAGTCGGGCGGCTGGCTCGCGGACGATGCACGCATCTACCTCGAACTGCCCGCACGGACGCCGCTGCCGGGGGTGCCCGGTACCTGGCGGCCCCTGAAATCCGGGCGGGCCGGTGACGTCGGTTATCATCTGCTGGCACGCGCGGCGGCGAGCCGCGCAGACAGGGGAGCCATCGAAGCATGAAGCGCCACGCGGTCTATCCGGGCACATTCGATCCGATCACGAACGGGCACCAGGATCTCGTGCGTCGAGCGGCGAGCATCTTCGCCCGTGTCGTCGTCGCCGTCGCGGCGAATCCCAACAAGACGCCGCTGTTCACGGTCGACCGGCGGGTCGAACTCGCGCGCCAGGTGCTGGCCGACGTCCCGAATGTCGAGGTGATGGGCTATGCGGGCCTCACGATCGACTTTGCGCGCGAGCACGGCCTCTCGGTGATCGTGCGGGGCCTGCGCGCGGTGTCGGACTTCGAATTCGAGTTCCAGCTCGCGAACATGACGCGCCACCTGTCGAGCGAGGTCGAGACCGTGTTCATGACTCCGCAGGAGCAGTTCACGTTCATTTCCTCCTCGCTGGTGCGCGAAATCGCCTTGCTCGGGGGCGACGTGCACGAGTTCGTGCACCCGGTGGTGGCCGAGGCGCTGCGCACGCAACGGCGGGTTCCGTGAGCGCACACGCGCCACGTCGCGCGCCACGCTGGTTTGCCGCGCTCGCACTCGTCCTCGCGGCGTGCATCGCGGGGCCGCTTGCCGCGCAGGTTCGCACGCCGGGCCGTGCCGCGATCGCGACCGCACACCCGCTCGCGACGGCGGCCGGTCACGAGATCCTCGCCAAGGGCGGCAACGCTTTCGATGCGGCGATCGCCGTCACGGCGGCGCTCGCGGTCGTCGAGCCGACCGGCTCGGGCCTCACCGGCGGCGGCTTCTACCTGTTGCATCGGGCGAGCGATGCGCGCGACGTGATGATCGACGCGCGCGAGAAGGCGCCGCTCGCCGCGACGCGCGACATGTTCCTCGGGCCGGACGGCAATCCCGTTCCCGGCCTGTCGCTGAACAGCGCACTCGCCGCCGGCATCTCGGGCGAGCCTGCGGGCATGGAGCAACTCGCCCTGCACTACGGCCGGTTGCCGCTCGCGGTCAGTCTCGCGCCGGCGATCCGCCTCGCGCGCGAAGGTTTCCCGGTCTACACGCGGCTGCACGCGAACATCGAGCGCAAGCGCGCCGTGTTCGCGAAGCAGAAGGAAGCCGCACAGGTCTGGTTGCGGGGCGGCAGGACACCCGCGATCGGCACGATCATCCGCCAGCCGCAGCTCGCGCGGACACTCGAGGCGCTCGCGAAGCACGGCATGCGCGATTTCTACGAGGGCGGAGTGTCGCGCCAGCTCGTCGCGGGCGTGCGCAAGCTCGGCGGAATCTGGACTGCCGAGGACCTCGCGGCCTATCGCATCGTCGAGCGCGCGCCGGTCGTCGGCGAGTATCGCGGTGCACGCATCGTGTCATCGACGCCGCCGGCAGCGGGCGGTGTCGTGCTGGTCGAAGCGCTCAATATCCTCTCGGGCTACGATCTCGCGCGCCTCGACGCCGCGACGCGCACGCACCTCGTCATCGAATCCATGCAGCGCGCCTACCGTGATCGTGCCGTGTGGCTCGGTGATCCGGACTTCGTCGCGATGCCGATCGCGACCCTCATCCACCCCTACTATGCCGCGGGGCTGCGCGCGTCGATCCGGCTCGATCGCGCAATGCCGAGCGCCGACCTGCCCGGTGTCGAAGCGGCGCCCCAGGGCCCGCAGACGACGCATTTCTCGATCCTCGACGCCGAGGGCAATCGCGTCGCCTGCACGATCACGCTCAACTTCTATTTCGGATCGGGTCTCGTCGTGCCCGGCACGGGGCTGTTCCTCAACGACGAGATGGACGATTTCGTGTCGAAGGCGGGCGTGCCGAACGGCTTCAGCCTCGTCGGTGGCGCGCCGAACGAGATCGCGCCGGGCAAGCGCATGCTGTCGTCGTCGACACCGACTTTCGTCGAGGGCCCGCGCGGCCTCATGATCGCCGGCAGCCCCGGTGGCAGCTACATCACGAGCATGGCCCTCCTCGCCACGCTCGACTTCCTCGACGGCAAGAGTGCGGCGCAGATCGTCGCGGCGCCGCGCATCCATCACCAGTACCTGCCGGACGTCCTGCAGTACGAACCGGGCGCGCTCGGTGCCGCGGAAATCGCCGCACTCGGCAAACTCGGCTATCGGCTGCGCGAATCGACGCGGCGCTGGGGGAACATGCAGGTAGTCACGTGGGATTACGCGAGCGGCCGCGTCGAGGCCGCATCCGATCCGCGGGGCGAAGGTGAAGGACAGGTCTACTGATGCGATCGAGCGCGGGCTCGAAGGCAGTTGGCTGCCGACTGCAGCGTATGTAGCGGACCGGGAAGTGCCGGTCGGGGAACTGCGCGTCGCGCGCCTCGACCTGCGCGCGGGGCGTTACGAGATCCGCGACCGCAGCGGCACGGTCGTCGACAGCGGCGGCTACCGCATCGATGCCGCCGTGTCGCCCCTCGTGATGGACATGATCGGGGTCGAAGGCCCCCATGCGGGTTGCAAGCTCGAGGCGATCATCACGCTCGACGGCGACACGCTCACCGTTTGCTACGACCTCGACGGGGAGGCGCGGCCCGAGTCGATGGAGCCCGACGACGACCAGCTGCTGCTGCGGATTTCCTACGAGCGCGACCTGCGGCGGCCTTCCTGACGATCCGCACGCCGCGCGTCCTGGCGCACGGCGCGGGCAGGCGATCGTCGCGCGCAAGATCGACGGCGCGCCACAGGTACCACGCCGCCGCCGAACGATACGGGGCCCAGCGCTCGCCGAACGCCGCGAGCGCGCGCGGCGTCGGCAGGCCGCGCAGCCCGTAGGCGAGCCGAAAGCCGTTGCGCACGCCGAAATCGTCGACGGGCAGCACGTCCGGGCGCCCGAGCTGAAACATCAGCAGCATCTCGACGGTCCAGCGTCCGATGCCGCGCACCTGCGTGAGCCGCGCGACGATCGCCTCGTCGTCGAGCGCCACGAGCGCGTCGCTGTCCGGCACGATCCCGCTCGCGGTCTTCGCCGCGAGATCCTTGAGGCTCGCGATCTTCGCGAACGACAGGCCGACCGCGCGCAACTCGTGGTCGGGGCGGGCGAGCACGGCGCCGGGCGCCGGGAACGGCTCGTCGCCGAAGAGCGCGATGAAACGCTGCAGGATGCGATTGGCGACAATGCCGTTCAGCTGCTGGTGCGTGATCGCGCGTGCGAGCGATTCGAACGGCGAACGGGACGCCTCGACTTCGAGCCGATAGGGCCCCGCCGCGCGCATCAACGCCGCCATCACCGGATCGCGCCTCGCGAAATGTCGTCTCATCGCTGGCACTCCGGGCACCAGTACGTCGCTCGCTGGCCCTGCATCCGCCGCCGGATCGGCGTGCGGCAGCGCCGGCAGGGCAGGCCAGCGCGCTCGTAGACGTAAAGCTTCTGCCTGAAATAGCCGGGCGCGCCGTCCGCACCGACGTAATCGCGCAATGTCGTTCCGCCGGCCTTCACGGCCCCGGCGAGCACCCCGCGGATCGCGCGCACGAGCCGCGCGATGTCGTTTCGCGTGAGGCGCCGTGCCTCGCGTCCCGGGCGAATGCGTGCACGGAACAGCGCCTCGCTGGCGTAGATGTTCCCGACGCCGACGACGAGACGCGCGTTCATGATGAGCTGCTTGATGGCCACGCGCCGGCGGCGCGTGGCGCGCCAGAGGTAATCGGCATCGAATCCCGCGTCCAGCGGCTCCGGCGCGAGCGGGGCGAGCAGCGGATGATGCGCGGGATCGGCCTCGGTGTAGAGGAGGCTGCCGAAGCGGCGCGGGTCGTTGAAGCGCAGCGCGGTCCCCGAGTCGAGCACGACGTCGAAATGATCGTGTCTCGCGCGCGGCGTTTCGGCCGGCAATACGCGCAGGCTGCCCGACATGCCGAGGTGCAGCAGCAACGTGCCGGTCTCGAGTTCGAGGAGCAGGTATTTCGCGCGCCGGCCGGCGCGTATGACGCGCTGGCCCGCAACGCGCGCCGGCAGGCGCGCATCGATCGGCCAACGCAGGCGCGGCTCGCTCACCGTGAGCGCGCGGATGCGGCGCCCGACGACGTGCGGCTCGATGCCGCGGCGGGTGGTTTCGACCTCGGGGAGTTCCGGCATGGGAGAAGACGGCAAGCCAATGGCCGGTAGCATATAGCGGATAGCCGGACGCGTCGGCACGGCTCGTCGCCCAAGGTTCCGGCAGCGGCCAGGCTGCGGGCGTGGCCGATCGCGACCCCAAAAAAAACGCCGCGGCGAGGGGCCGCGGCGCTTCTGGCCATGAGCTGAACGCCATCAGCTCTGAGCTGTCAGCTCACTTGATCTTGGTTTCCTTGTACGCCACGTGCTTGCGCACGAACGGGTCGTACTTCTTCGTCTCCATTTTCTCCGGATGGAGGCGCTTGTTCTTCATCGTCACGTAGAAGTGTCCCGTGCCCGCGGACGACAGCAGCTTGATCTTCTCACGCATGGCGCACTACTCCTCAGATCTTCTCGCCCTTGGCACGCAGACCGGCGACGACGGCGTCGATGCCGTTCTTCTCGATCGTGCGCAGGCCGCGGGTCGTGACGCGCAGGCTGATCCAGCGCTTCTCGTCTTCCAGCCAGAAGCGCTGGGCGTGCAGGTTCGGCAGGAAGCGGCGGCGCTTCTTGTTGTTCGCATGCGAGACGCGGTTGCCGACGGTCGGCCGCTTGCCGGTGATTTCGCAGACGCGGGACATGGTAAGGCCTCGAAATTCAGTAACTTGGGGGCGGTCCACGGGCTTTCGCCCACGGAAAAGGACCGGCTTTATACCAGTCTCGCGCCGGCGCGGCAACCCGGGGGCGCGAGGCCGCCCCCGGCGGTCAGTCGCGCTTGAGCGGGCGCGGCCCCGGCGGCGGGACGACGTCGACGGACAGCGTGAAACTGCGTTGCTCGTCCGGTCGCATCGCGCCGACCCCGACGACATGCCGACCAACCTCCTGGCCGCGCTCGTCGCGGATCGCGATCACGACACAGTACTCGCAGGGTTCGGCCGGGCGCGGCGAGCGGATGGTCCCCTCGATGCGCAGCGCCGTCCGGGTGTCGGCCTGGCGCTGCGCCGCGACGGAGTCGAACTTCAGGTGATGCCGGCAGCCGGGGCAGACGTTGGCGCTTTCGAGGATCGTCGCCTTGCAGTGCGGGCAGACCCGTGTGCGCGCAGTGAGCGGCGCGCGCACATGGAGGGGCGGCCTCGCACTCATGCGCCGCTGCCGAGGCCTCGCGCTTCGTTGTGGGCCTTGGCGTGCTTCTCGTCCCAGCCGAACTCGACCTGGCCGCGCATGCGCGAGCCGGCCGCGACCGTGAGCGCACCTGCCTTGACGTCGCCGGTCATCACGGCCGTGTCGGCGAGCTCGACGCGGCGCGCCGATTCGACATTGCCCTGCAGTTCGCCCGCAACGACCACGAGGTTTGCCCGCACCTGCCCGGTGAGGTGTGCGCCCGCCTCGATCACGAGATCGCCGTCGATATGCACGTCGCCCTTGAAGCGCCCGGCGATGCGCACGTTGCCGGTGCCTTCGATCTTGCCCTCGATGTTGAGCCCGCCCGAGAAGACGGAATCCTTGATCTCGCCGCGTTCCTTCGGTCGCCGTGCCGCCTCCGGGGCGGGATTGAGCGGTGCCACGTTGGCGCGCTCCGGTTCGCGGCTTTCCTTCATCGGCACGGGTGCGGACGCCGGGCTGGCGCCGGCCGGGGCAGGGGTCGAATCTTTCCAAAGGGCCATGGAAGCCTCCCATAAGCAATGCGAACGGCCACCTTAACCCCGGACGTGCCTCATACCAATGTCTGGAGTTGGCGACAGTCGTCCTACAAGAGCCCCCGCTCCGCAAATGACAGGCACGCACCGTCACCTACGATGAGGTGGTCGAGCACGCGGATGTCCATCAGTGCCAGTGCGTCGCGCAGCCGGCGCGTGATCAGTTCATCCGCCTGGCTCGCCTCGGCGACGCCGGAGGGATGGTTGTGCGCGAGGATCACTGCCGCGGCATTGTGTGCCAGCGCCTGGCGGACCACTTCGCGCGGGTGGACGCTCGCGCCGTCGATCGTGCCGCGAAACAGCTCGTCGAATGCGATCAGGCGATGGCGGCTGTCGAGATGCAGGCAGCAGAACACTTCGTAGGGCCGGTCCCGCAATTGCGCGACGAGGAACTCGGCCGTGTGGCGCGGCGCATCGAGGGTCGGTCGCGCGCGCAGCGGTTCCCGGTAGTGGCGCCGCGCCACCTCGAGCGAGGCCTGCAGCCGACACCAGCGCGCAAGGCCCACGCCGCGCAGGCGGCAGCAGGCGGCCCGGTCGGCGGAGAAGAGCCCGCGGAGGCTGCCGACCTGCGCCAGCAGATCGCGCGCGAGCGCGACGGCATCGCTCCCCACGGTGCCGCTGCCGAACACGAGCGCAACGAGTTCCGCATCCGACAGGCTGTGGACGCCGAAGCGGAGCAGCTTCTCGCGCGGCTGCTCGCTCTGCGGCCAATGACGGATCGCCATGGAAGCCTCCTCCTGGCACGAGTGTCGCCGCCTCGGGCGGGGCTCGCACGCCGAGAATCGGGCGTGTTTGCGTGCCTGACGAGCCCCAACGGATAATGCGACGATGCAGGGCCGCAGAATCCTCCTGGGCGTGACCGGCGGCATCGCCGCCTACAAGAGCCCCGACCTCGTGCGCCGGCTCATCGAGCGGGGCGCCGAGGTGCAGGTCGTCATGACGGCGGGTGCCGCGCAGTTCGTGACGGCAACCACTTTTCAGGCGGTATCGGGACGTGCGGTACGTGACAGCCTGTGGGATCCGGCCGCCGAGGCAGCCATGGGTCACATCGAGCTCGCCCGCTGGGCCGATCTCGTGCTGATCGCGCCGGCTACGGCGCACAGTCTCGCGACGCTCGCGCACGGCTTCGCCGACGACCTGCTCGGCACCCTGTGCCTCGCGACCGAGGCGCCGATTGCGGTGGCGCCGGCCATGAATCGCGTCATGTGGGCGAGCGCCGCGACGCAGGCCAATGTGGCGGTGCTGCGCGCGCGCGGCGTGCACGTCCTCGGCCCGGCAGCGGGCGACCAGGCCTGCGGCGAGGTGGGCGAGGGCCGCATGCTCGAACCGCTCGAACTCGCCGACCTCGTGCAGGGCCTGCTGCGTCCCGCGGACGGACCTCTCAGGGGGCGTCGCGTGCTCGTGACCGCGGGCCCGACGCGCGAGCGCATCGACCCGGTGCGCTTCATCAGCAACCGCAGCTCGGGCAAGATGGGTTTCGCGATTGCCCAGGCGGCGCGCGACGCCGGTGCGGAAGTCCTGCTGGTTGCCGGGCCGGTCGGTCTGCCGACGCCGCTCGGCGTGCGGCGGCTCGACATCGAATCAGCCGAAGACATGCATGCGACCGTGATGCGCGAAGTCGCCGGCATCGACATTTACATTTCGACGGCGGCCATCGCCGACTATCGTCCTTCGCGCCCGGCCGACCAGAAGATCAAGAAGACCGAATCGGCGCTCGATCTCGCGCTCGAGCGCACGACCGACGTGCTGGCCGCCGTGGCTGCGCGCCCCGACCGCCCCTTCGTCGTCGGCTTTGCGGCCGAGACCGAGAATGTCGAATCGAACGCCCGTGCCAAGCTCCTGCGCAAGAACCTCGACCTGATCGCCGCGAACGAAGTCGGCGACGACAAGGTGTTCGACAAGGATGACAACGCGCTCATCGTGCTGTCGCGGGTCGATCGAGCGTCGCTCGGTCCGGCACCGAAGGCGCAACTCGCACGGCAGTTCGTTGCGCTCGTCGCGGAGCAGTTCGCAGCCGCCGGGCATGCGGCCCGCGGCAAAGTTCGCGCGTGACGAGCGCCGGCGCACACCGGCCGCTCAAGGTCCGGGTCCTCGATCCACGCATCGGCACCGAGTGGCCACTGCCGTCATACGCGACGCCGGGGGCCGCGGGCCTCGACCTGCGTGCCGCGCTCGAGGCGCCGCTCGAGCTGGCACCCGGCAAGGCCGAGCTCATCCCGACGGGCCTGTCGATCTGGGTGGAGGACTCGGCGCTCGCCGCCGTGATCCTGCCGCGATCGGGGCTCGGCCACCGTCACGGACTCGTGCTCGGCAATCTCGTCGGGCTGATCGACTCGGACTACCAGGGCCCGCTGATGGTCTCGTGCTGGAATCGCGGTGGTGCCGGCTACACCGTGCAGCCCGGCGAGCGCATCGCCCAGCTGGTCGTCGTGCCGGTCGTGCAGGTGGAATTCGAAGTGGTCGACGCGTTCGCGGCGACGTCGCGCGGTGCCGGAGGGTTCGGGCACACCGGACGCTGATCTGCGCGGCGCGCGTCAGCGTGCGCTCTTGCCCGACTGCAACTCCGCGAAGCGTTCGATATCGGCCTGGAACTGCCGCGTGACGTCGGCGTGTTCCTGCTCCTTGCTGCGCAGCATGTTGCCCTGGGTGCGCAGTTCACTGACGGTGCGGACGAGGTCGGCCGCGAGGTCGTCCGGCATGCGGCGGGCCTTCTCGTCGCTGCTGTAGGGCTTGAACAGCTGTGCCTTTGCCTGCAGGCCCGTGAGGCGGGAATGCAGCGAATCGACATACTGTCGCGCCGCGTCCGTCTGGCCGACGATCTGCTCGAGCCGCTGGTCGCGCACCGATTCGATGTCGCCCACGGAGGCGTAAGTGTTCAGCAGGAACTGGTCGTGCTGCCTGCGCGACTGGACGTCGCGCTGGCGCCGCTCGTCCGCCGCGCGCTGCTCGGGCGTTTTTTCCGCCTCCAGCCGGCGGATCACGACGCCCTGTTCGTTCAGGATCGCGCGCTCGCGCTTGGCGTACTCGGGCGGCACGCTGTCGCCGTAGTGCGTGACGCCCTTCTCGTCGACCCACTTGTAGGCGATCTCGTTCTTGCCGTCGCCCGTGCGGGCCGCGTTGTTCTGTGCAGCAGGGGCGCCCGCGGCGAAGGCCGCGAGGGCGAGCGCGACAGGCAGGGCGGGCCAGCGGAACATGGGGCTATTCTGCAAAAAAAGCCGCCCCTAGGCTACGCCGAATCGGTCGCGATAGGCTTCGAGGGCGGCGCGGTGTTCGCCGGAAATGCGACCCGCATCACCCTTCGTGTCCGCCAGTGCCTCGATGAGGCCCGAGAGCGTCAGGATGCTGATGCACCGCAGGCCGAAATCCGCCTCGACTTCCTGCACGGCCGAGCGATCGCCGCGCCCGCGTTCCTGGCGGTCGAGTGCGAGCGCGATGCCGACCGGTTGTGCGCCGGCACCCTGGATCAACGCCACCGACTCGCGGATGGCCGTGCCCGCCGTGATCACGTCGTCGACGATCAGCACGCGCCCCCCGAGGCGATGCCCGACGAGGTGGCCGCCTTCGCCGTGGTCCTTGGCTTCCTTGCGATTGAACGCCCAGGGCACGCTCCGGCCGTGCTCCGTCGCGAGCGCGATCGCCGTCGCGGCCGCGAGCGGGATGCCCTTGTACGCCGGGCCGAACAGCATGTCGAAACCGAGGCCCGACTGCACGATCGCCGCGGCGTAACAGCGCCCGAGCACCGCGAGCGAATCGCCGTCGTCGAACAGTCCCGCGTTGAAGAAGTACGGGCTCTCGCGGCCCGACTTGAGCGTGAAGCGCCCGAATCGCAGCGCCTGGCGGCGCAGCGACAGCTCGATGAACGTGTGCCGGTAGTCGTGCATGGCGGGGTCCTGACTTCGCGGCGGGACGCTATCATGTGCCGATGCGCATCGTCACGTTGAACGCGAACGGCATCCGCTCCGCTGCGAGCAAGGGCGCCTTCCGCTGGCTCGCGCGGCAGGATGCCGACGTGATCTGCCTGCAGGAGACGAAGGCGCAGCTGCACCAGCTCGACGGCCATGCGATCGACATCCCGGGGTACTACCGCTGCTTTTACGACGCGAAGCGGCCGGGGTATTCGGGCGTTGCGCTGTATGCGAAGCGCGAGCCCGATGCCGTGACGCGGGGCTTCGGCGTGCGGGAGTTCGACGACGAGGGGCGCTACCTCGAGGCGCGCTTCGGCGGCCTGTCGGTCGTGTCGCTGTACCTGCCGTCCGGCTCGTCGGGTCCCGAGCGCCAGGCGT
>WBZO01007064.1_pt1 | contig 10552 bp, 10 predicted proteins | sample 5204261 | NCBI WGS metagenome assembly WBZO01 (sample SAMN12412400, study PRJNA552823) | activated sludge metagenome | isolation source: activated sludge from anammox sidestream of wastewater treatment plant... | place: USA: North Carolina | collected 2017-09
AAAAATAAAATTGCCCAGCCGCCCCATTGCGCGCCGAGCGAGAGCGGGTTCTGCGCAAAAATTTGCAGCGGCAGCAAAAATAACGCGCCAAAGAAAAAGGCATAGAATAACGAAGTCCACGCGGGATAGCGCACCGCCGTATAACGTCCGAGCAGCGCGTACGCCGCCCAGGTGAACGCCGTGCCGATGCCGAAAATGAGACCCCAGAGATTGAGATTGAGCGTTTCCGGTTTGTAGATTTGCGCGACCAGCACAATGCCGATGAGTGAAAGCGCCAGCGCGAGCGCTTTGTTGCGGTCGAACGTTTCGCCGAGCGCGCGCACCGAAATCAACGCGACGATGGTGGGTTGAATATAAACGAGAACGGTTGCTACGCCCGCGCCGTTGAGCCGCACCGAATTGACCCACAACAGTTGATGCAGACCCACGCCCAAGACGCCCATCAAGATAAAATAGACGAGATGACGGCGTTGAATTTTGAACCACGCGCGTTTGAATAAAAATAGACCCAGCGCCAGCGCGCTGCTCACAATCAGCACGCGCCAAAACGCGAGCGACAGCGGTTCCATGTTATAGTCCACCAGCAGGATTTTGATAAAGATGGCGGTGGTGGACATGAGCATCGTGCTGACCATTACGAGGATGTAACCGCGCAGCGTGATGCCCGGAGCGTTTTGCGTTTTGGGCGTTGGGGAAGCGGAAGAGGTTGTCATAGGCGCTGGATTGTGGCACGAGATACCAAGCATGTCAAAAGGAGCGAAAGGAATTTTTGATTTTTGATTTACGCTTTGCCGCGCGGCGGCAAACAATTATCAAAAATCATGAATTAGATATTGCGACGTGGAATTTCATATTCAATGCGAAGCGGCAGAGATTGCGCGCTATTGCTTTACGCCCGGCGACCCGGCGCGCGCGAAAAAAATTGCCGCGTATTTTCAAGACCCTAAATTTGTGACGGACAGCCGCGGCTATCTGGTTTTTTCGGGACACTATCGCGGCGTGTTCATGACGGTGTGCGCGACCAATATGGGCGGCCCGACGGTGGCGATTGCGCTCGAAGAATTGGCGCACATGGGCGCGGATACATTCATCCGCGTCGGTTCGTGCGGCGCGGTGCAACCCAATATGGGGCCCGGCGATATTGTCATTTCGACGGGCGCGGTGCGCTTGGGCGGCACGGGCAATGCGTACTTGCCGCTGCACTATCCCGCCGTGCCGACGTTTCAGGTGACGCGCGCGTTGGCGGATGCGGCAAGCGCAATGAATGTGCCGGCGTATCTCGGCATCGGCGCGGCGGGCGATGCGTTTTACGCGCCCAAAGAGGGCCGCGCCGAAATGGCCAAAGCGGGTGTCTTGTCGCTCGAAATGGAGAGCGATACGCTTTATATCGTCGGCCAATTTCGCGGCTGGCGCACCGGCGCGATTTTTGCGACGGACGGCACGCCGACCGAAGTGAAACCCGCGTGGGGCGAACAATCTTATAAACGCGGCGAGCAAAACGCGATTGAAATCGCGCTGGACGCCATGTACCGCGTGGCGCAGCAAGACGGCGCCGGGTAACAAATTTTTTGTCCCGACGTAGTACAGGTGAGGATAAAGCGATGATTGGTTTTCGGCTTGCGCTGTTTGCGCTGACTTGCGTGGCGGTCCTGGTCGCGCTGCTGCTGGCGACAGTGTGGTTGCGCGGACTGCGCGCCGCGCCATCCAAAGCGCCGAGTCGGGACTCGATGGAAGAACCCGTAGATTTTGTAGAAGGTGAATTTCGCCGCGTGGATACGCCCTAACCGCGACGCAAATTGTGACCGTTTGATTTGTCTAGCTGGTTCAAGGTCGAACGATGCGATAACCCTATCGCGGCGCGTTTGACCTTTTTGTTTTTGGAGGAGTTTGGATCATGTCCACACGTTCTGAATTTTTCCGCGATGCCCTGGTTACGGCGTTTGGCATTTGTATCGCGATTGCGCTGTTGGTTTTTATCGCTTTATGGTTTTTGGACGCCTTGTCGTGGTTGTGGTTTGCGCGCATCATTCTGGCGGCGGCGGTGGGCGCGGCGTTGGTAGGCGGATTTATTTTGTTTCGCACGCTGCGCGCGCAGCACGTGCGGCGCAATCAGTATGGTTTGTACCGCACGGATCGCACGGCGGGCTGCACGGCGGGTTTACTGATTGCGTTTGTGCTAGCCGGGCTGGCAATTTGCGGCGGCGTGTTGGAATGGTTTTTGGAATTTCGGTAAAAAATACAAGCGGCGTCTTTGACGCCGCTTGCTTATTTTGGAATGACTTGGATATTGCCCCAATCGCCCGCTTTGACATAGACGATGCCGAGATTAAAAACCTGCGCGATGTACGTTTCGCCGTTATAGTTCAAGCTCAATTCATCCGTTTGTTGGTCTTGCAAGCCGTGCATTTTAGCGAATTGCCACAACGCGGCTTGATTGTTCACGGGCATCCAGGGTTTGGATTGCGCGGCGGCGAGCGCGGCTTGTTCCAAAGTTTGCCCCGCCTCGACATTGTTTGGCAGACGCAATTTGAAATTGTGCGCGATGGCGTTGCGAAAATCGTCCAGAACTTGATTCTTTGTACTAAAACTCCAATGGGGGTCGGTGTCGAGCCAGCGAAACATTGTGAGCGCTTGAATGGCTTGGTTGCCCGGCAGAGAATTCCAGCGATTGATTTCGGCGAACGCGGCAGTGACCCAGCCGGTATTTTGATTCAACCAATTGGGCGCGTCGTTGATTAGCGGCTGCGTTTCGGTGAGATAGACCGGCAAATTTTTCATGCTTGTCGGAATCGCCTGCATGAAATTTTGGTACGCCAGAAAACCGCGATAGTTGTTTTGAAATGGCGGTTGAAATTTTGCTTGATTCGTAATATCGGCGGGCTGTTGGCCCCGCGAATAGGTGTGGATGGCGATGCCGTCGCATTGGTCCGCCAGCGCGACGAGAATGTCTTGAAAATACTTGACCCAATCGCCGGTTGGATTCGCGGGATATGTCGTTTCGGTATTGTACGGGCCCGTCGCGCCCGGCACGAGATTGGCGTCGGCGAAACCGGGTTGGGCTTGAATCGCCGCGCGGCATTTTTTGAAACAGACGGCATAAGCGGCGGGCAAAATTGGTTGGCCTTGCGGACGCTCGGCGGAGAGATTCATCTCGTTGCCAATGATGAAAATTTTCGCGCCTTTGCTTGCCGCGACCCATTGCGCGCATTGCTGCGCGAACGCGTCATAGCCGGACGGCAGGGGAATGGTTCCCGCGCTGCCATAGCCGTTGTTCAAACGGACAATCACGCGACATTTGGCGTTGACCAGCGCGCTGTAATCGGCGGGCGCGTCGTGCCATACGTCCACCGCATGAACGAGCCAACCGCTGCAATGATTTTGCTGCAAAAAATGCAAACCTTCGACATCATGGATGCCGTACAGCGATTGCGGAAATTGGTCGGGAGTGGGAGGAATCGCAGCCATTCGGATTTTACCTGTGGTTGATCAAGCGCGCGTCGTTAAATTGGCGCTCATTCGTTTTTTGGCGCTCCGCATTTCCGCGCGCAAGCGGCTCATTGGCGGATTGGGTTCAAGATTTACAAAGGTCATGCCCGCGACGAGCGCCGGCTGCACGGCGCGGACGGCGTAATACATTTGTTGGCTCGTCAAGCGATAATCGGGATGTCCCTGTTCCGTCGTTCGCAGTTCGCACCAATGATACAGCTCACGCAGATTTAATTCAATGTTGTAGCGCACCCGATAGCCAAACGGCACGACATATTGCGCCTCGTTCGGCAAGTCCGACGCCAGCGCGCGATAGAGTCGGTCGGCGCGCGCCATCGCCGCATGATACGCGTCGCGGATTGCGGGGACCGCCTCAAGCTGCGCGCTCGTGTCGTAACCGTGCGCGGTGGTGTACGCTTGACGGTTCGGCGTGACGACGCGATGCCGCTGCAAGTCGCGGAATTCGCCAATGTTGATGAGCAAATCAAATTCATAACGCGCGTGTTCGAACGCGCGCCCCGGTTTGTGGCGCCGATTTTGACGTTCGCCCACGTACGCGCGCACAATCTCTTCTTTTTGCGCGGCGGATAAAGTTTGGACGCGCGCGGCGACGGTTTGTTTGGGTAGGGCGCTGGCGGAAAATAAAATCGCGCCGACAACCGCATCTATCGCGTCGGCATCGTAACGCACCAATAACGCTTTCGCTGATGGATTGTGGACGACGGGCGGCGCGGTTTGGTCCAAAAACGCGCGCGCCAATTTGATTTGCGTCGCGCGGCGCGTTTGCAGATACGCTTGCAATGGTTTGCCCCTGGCGTCGTCCGCGCGTTTGATAAAGGGCCCAATGACGTTAGCCAATTCGTGCGCGCCCGCGCGACCCAGCAAACGATTTTCCGCGAACGGGTCGGCGAGCAGATGCAGCAACAGATATTCCAGCGCGCGTCCGTTGCCCCACACGCCGACGTTCGTCAATGTCGCCAGCGGCAAAAAACAGCGCAGTAAATCGCACGCCTGCGCGCGCACCGCTTGTTTGTACGCAAACGCCGCGCTGCGTTGAAATTCCGCGTCGTCAATCTGCGCGAATTTTTCCACCGCGCCCGTGAGCGCGTTTTCAAATTCAATGTCCGCGATGGGATGCGTTTCTTCCAGATACTGCATCATGCGCGGGAGCAGCGCCGTATACGCGTCAAATAAACCGTCGAGATGCTGCGTCACTTGCGCGGCATAAGGCGACGCGCCGAGCGTTGGGTCGCGGTAATAGCGATACTGTCCGTTCACCTTGTCGTCGAACGGCACATAGCGCGATGATTTTTCGAGAAACGCCAAACCGAGCCGATGGTCTTCGATGGTCTTGGCGGCGATTTGCGAAACTTCTTGAAAGGCGATGTGCGCGCCGCCGAGTTCGCCCACCGAATCGTCGCCGTAATCGGACAGGACGCGCGCATAAAACGCTTCCGCTTGCGCGCGCGCGGTGTCTGTCGAGTCTTTCTCGAAAACGTTCAGGGGTTCGATAATTTCCGCGCGGTCCAAAAATTCGTCGAGGAACAGGCGGCGCACGCCTTTGGCGGAACGGCTATAGCGCGAAAATAACGCGCCCTTGACGACTTCGGGTAAATTCATCAGCGCGACCACCGAACGGTCGGCGTTGGAAAAATAGGGCGCGAGCCGCGCGCTTTCTTGCGTCGAAAACGTTTCGCTGGACGGCGTTAATTGGGTTGCAAATTCCGGTTGTGACATGGTAAAAAATTTTCTGCTGGCGGATGAGGGAAAGTTCAAGTTCAAAGTTGAAAGTTGAAAGTTGAAAGTTGAAAGTTGGAAATCGAAAATCGAAAATCGAAAATTGAAAATTGAAAATTGAAAATCCGAAATCCAAAATCCCTCCCTCTCTCACGCGGTGCGTTTCACAATCACGAGCGTTAGGTCGTCGAATTGTGGGACGCCTTGCGAAAATTCTTCGACGGCGTTCAATATTTCATCGGTCAACGCTTGCGCGCTCTTGGCGGCGTGCGTTTGGATCACCGCGCCGAGTCGCGTCATGCCAAATTCTTCTTCGGCTTCGTTCAACGCGTCGGTGATGCCGTCGGTGTACAAGACCAATACGTCGCCGCACTCGAGCTGCACGTGCGCTTGGGGTTGTTCAAAATTGGGCATGATGCCGAGCGCGATGCCGTGTTCCGGCAGCGGCGTTAGGGTTTGTTTGCCAAGTTGATACCATAGCGGCGGATTGTGGCCGGCGTTGACGTACAAAATACTGCCGTCGGTGGTGTCCAGCACGCCATAGAACGCGGTCACAAACATATCCGATTGCGCGTCCGAAATAATCACGTCGTTCGCGCGTTCCATCGCTTCGCGCGGCGACGGTTTGCCGATGGCCATGGTCCGAATCACGGTGCGCGTCAATGCCATGAACAACGCGGCGGGCAAGCCCTTGTCCGAAACATCCGCGACGACCAAGCCGAGGCGGCCGTGCGATAGCGGAATCAAATCGTAAAAATCGCCGCTGACTTGGCGCGCCGCATACCATGCCGCGCCAAGGTCATAGCCGGGCAAATGCGGCGGGTGGCGCGGTAAAAAGGACGATTGGATTTGATGCGCGAGTTGCAGTTCATGGTCAAGACGTTTTTTCTCTTCGGCTTGATCGTCCAAGCGCGCGCGTTCGATGGCGACCGCCGCTTGATTGGCGATGCCCGTCAATACGCGCATTTCTTCGCCGCTAAACCGGTGCGAATTGCTGCCCTGGTCCACGCCCAAGGCGCCCACCATTTCGCCGCGCGCAATGAGCGGAAAGAAAACCGCCGCTTCCAATTCAAATAGCGCGGCGAGATTCAATTCGACGGCGTCCGGCGACTGGATATTGCTAATGGTTGCGGGTTCGCGCGTGCGCCACAATTCGCTAAAAACGTTTTGCGGACCGTTGTTGATTTGGATTTGGAAATTTTCAAAGCGTTCTTGCAGCGCGGGCGGCAAACCGTATGCTTTGGCGGCGCGGAACGTTTGCGTCTCTGCTTCGTACAAAAAAATCGCCGCGCGCGCGACGCTGACCAACAAGGTCGTCAAGGTGACGACCGTCGTGAGCGCGTCGTCCAACGATTCTTGTTCCACCAAGTTTTCCGCGACGTTGAGCAGCGTGTTCAAATAGTACGCTTCAATCTGCCGCGTTTCAAAGAGCCGCGAATTTTGAATCGCAATCGCAATCTGCGCGCCGAGCGTTTTCATGACAAATAAATCTTCGTCGTCAAACGCGCCGACGCGGTCGCTCATTACGTCCAACACGCCTACGACGCGCTGGCGAATAATCAACGGCACGGCGAGTTCGGAACGCGTATTGGTCAAAGCATTGTCGGGCCCCGGCGCGTAACGCGGTTCTTTGGCGACATCGTGAACGAGCAGCGGTTCGGCGTGCGCCGCGACCCAACCGATGATGCCTTCGTGATAGTGCATCCGTTCGCCGCGCTGGCGCCACGTTTCGCTGAGCGGATGGGTGGACGCAAAAAATAATAAATCGCGATTCTCTTGTTCCACCAAAACGTGAACGTGCGTGTAACCGAAACGATCCTGAATTTCGTGGACGACGATGGGCAAGAGTTCGTCCAATTCCAACACTTGGGCGACTTTGCCGCTTACGTCGCTCACAATCGCGAGCTGTCGCGCGCGGCGGCGTTCGACGGCGTACAGATGCGTGTTTTGAATGGCGACGGCCGCCTGGCCCGTCAAGACGCTCAAGGTGCGCGCGTTGGTCATGTTTAACGCGCGGCTGCGTACACACAGCGCCGTGACCAAACCCATTACATCGTCGCCCGCCAACATTGGCACAAACAACGCGGCGCGCGCCGCGCGCTGTTCAAAGCGTTCGTCAAACTCGAATGGCAGTTTGCGCTGCCGTAAATCATCCGCCAACAGCGTCGCGGGGTTGTCGCGCATAAATGCGAGCGCGGGCGAAAGCATTTGGATTTCGCGATGGAATTGCACCGCGTGGTTTTGAATTTCGGCGCGCAGCGAAACACAATCGCGGTCCGCGCCAAACAATTCGACGCGTACCAAATCGGCGCGCAGGACCGTGTGCGCGTATTGCAAGAGCAATTCCAACACGCGGTCTGCATCAAAGCCCGCATGGGCGACGGCTTGATTGAATTCATTCAGCGCGGTCAGTTCGCGCGAGTGGCGTCGCAAACGGTCTTGCGTGATGGCATAGCGTTGAATGACAAAGGCGACCAGCACCAAGCCCGCCGCGAGCAAGATAAAAATCGGGCGCGTCAAACCGCCGAATTCGGTATAGACCACCGCAATGACCATTGAAAACGGCAGCGGCGCCAATTCGACCAGCAGCGACGCTTTGAGCGTTTCGCGAAATAGTTTGAAAAAATTGCGCGTGCCGAGACGCATCATTTCCCAAAGCGCCCAGCCCAGATTATCCAGCATAAACCAAATGAGCATGGCGGCGGCGGCGGGCAAAAGATTGGTGATGCCGAAATCAATCGGCGGCAAGACGCCGCCCAACGCCACAAACGCCGCGCCGCTCAAGAGCCCCATCAGCGCGCGCAGGCCGGCGTTAAAAAGCGGCGTCTCGAGCAGCGCGAGGGGCGAATGGTGGCCGTATTCGAGATTGTTGACGAGGATATACAAGAGCGAACTCAACGCAGGCACCCATGCGCCGGGCAGCGGGCCAAAAATAAAAACAGCCGCGAGGTCCACAATGCCGACGAGACTGTGCAGCGTATCCGGCGCGCTATAGACGCCCGCGCGTTTGACGATGAACGAAAGGAGGATGAAAAAAAGAATGGGCAGCGCCTGCGCGCGCAGCGTCTCCCAATCGGTGAGCAGGACCAAAAGGCCCAGTCCCGCCAAACCGACGGTAAAGGAAAAAATCAGGCGCGGAATCGGCGAACGCATAAAAGGTGATACGGAATCGGGCGCAGGTAATTTTGAGAACGCAAGAAACGAAAAAATTTGAAATTGATGCGGTGAACGGACGGCGCGGTTCAGGAGTTGGTTTGCGCCGCGCGTTCCAGCGCTTGCTGTGCGGATTGGAAGGTGGGTTGAATTTCTAAAACGCGGTCAATGCCTGCCATGCCGATAATTTCGCCAAGCCGTTCGCTGAGACAGCACAAGACCATTTTGCCGTGATTGTTTTGGATGCCGCGATGCGCGCGCATCAATACGCGCAGTCCGTCAGAGCTGAGATAGCGCGTGTCGCTCATGTCCGCCAGCACGCGCGCGTGCGGTTGGCGCGTCAGCGGTTCCAATTCGTCCCACAACGCGCGTGCGGTCAAGGCGTCGAGGCGCCCGGTCGGTTTCACGACGACGATTTCGCTCATGCCAATTTTTTGGTCATGCGCGTAAGATTGCCGCGCCGAGTGCGTGAAAATTCTACGTGATCCATTAGTTTGCGCATAAAGAAAACGCCCAAGCCCCCGATAGTACGTTCTGAAAGCGGACTGTGGATATTGGGTTCTCGAATCGTATCCGGGTCGAACGGTTCGCCCTGGTCGCGGATTTCGATTTGCAATTCGTCCGCCGTCACGCGGCACTCGATGGCGATTTTGCCGTCGGTGCGGCCGCCGTATGCGTGTTCCATCACATTGGTCACGGCTTCATCCACCGCCATTTGCATATGGTCGGTGATTTGCTCCGACAAGTTGGATTGACGCGCCATGTCCAACACAAAATCCGAGACGCGCTCGAGATTTGCCATATCGCTGCTAATTTCGAGATAGAACCGTTTTGCGCTTGCCAAGCGAATCCGCTCCGTGTGTCGAGGATTACATTGCGACGTTGCAATGCCAAGTTCAACCGGCGACGCTTTGCTCTGGCGGCGCAGTCGGCGCGGGGCGACGATTTTGAAACCACACATAGAGCGCCAGCGCACAAAAAACGACGAGCGTCAGATTCAAAGCGATATTGATAAAGGCGATAACGGTCGAAGCGAGAATATGTTCATGCGGCGGCGTAATGCCGAGTCCCGCCATGCCCATCAAGACAGTGAAAAAACCGTGTCCGCGAATGTCGGTGACGTTCACGCCGAGATTGCCCAAGAGCAGCGGCAGGATTTGCGAACCGCGAAAATCGCCAAAGATATGGCGCACGTGATTGATGCCGCCGCCGTACAGCGCTTGCAGCGCATACAACAGCACAATAATCAAGCCGACGGCGGAACCGCGCCGCGCCAGCCACAAGCCGAACGGCGGAACGATGGCGTACACCAACGCGCACGCCAACAAAAAATCAAAAGTCGAAATGCCGTACCACGCGGGTTCATTCGTAATCACCGCGTCGTCAATAATGTGCAGCCACAAAAACACGAAACTGAGAACAAAGAGGATGGTAATGCGCGAGACGAGAAATTGGTAACGGGGAGACAGGTTTTTTTCCATAGTTTTGCTGGTCGGATTATAGCATAGGTCGGCTTGACCTTTTCTTGACGCGGGAACGCGATTTCTTGTCGCCCGATTGATACGTTTTCCGCTATAGTGATGCGCGTCCAGGAGGCAAAGACATGGCAGATTTATTTTTCGTTGCGCTGACAAGTTTGTTTTTCGCGCTCGCCGTCGGATTGATGCGCTTTATAGACCGGCTGCGTGAGGAGGGTTGAAATGAATTGGTTCTATGCGCTTGGCGGCATTGTCGCGTTGGCATTGTTGCTTTATCTTTTTGCCGCGTTATTGAAACCGGAGTGGTTCGCATGACTATTGCTGGCATTTTACAAATCATCTTGTACGTCGTCGTTCTCGTCGCGCTGGCGAAACCGCTTGGCGCGTACATGGCGCGTGTGTATCAAGCCCAACGCACGCCGCTCGACCCATTGTTGAAACCCGTTGAACGCGCACTGTATCGTCTGTTTGGTACGCGCGAAACGGATGAGATGGACTGGAAAACCTACGCGCTGGCGGCGCTATTGTTTAGCGTCGTGGGCATGTTGTTTTTGTACGCGCTGCAACGCGTGCAAGAATTCTTGCCCTTGAATCCGCAAGCGTTCGGCGCGGTCACACCCGATTCGGCGTTCAACACGGCGGCGAGTTTTGTCACCAATACAAATTGGCAAGGATACGCGGGCGAGACGACGATGAGT
>WBZO01007065.1_pt1 | contig 10551 bp, 10 predicted proteins | sample 5204261 | NCBI WGS metagenome assembly WBZO01 (sample SAMN12412400, study PRJNA552823) | activated sludge metagenome | isolation source: activated sludge from anammox sidestream of wastewater treatment plant... | place: USA: North Carolina | collected 2017-09
ATGAGGCCGGCGGCGTCGAGGGCGCGGACAAAGTCCGCGTTCTCCGCGACAAAGCCGTAGCCCGGATGCACGGCGTCGGCGCCCACGCGTTTCGCCGCCGCCACGAGAGCCTCGATATTGAGATAGCTCTCACTGGGCGCCGGCCCGCCCAGCTCGATCGACTCGCCGATCTCGCGCACGTGACGCGCGAGCCGATCGGCGCTCGAATGCACGGTCGCCACCGCCAAGCCCAGCCTGCGGCAGGTGCGGGCGATGCGGCACGCAATCTCACCGCGATTGGCGATCAGGACCTTTTGGATGCGTTGCATGTCGCGAGCCCGTTAAAAACGGAAGACGCCGAACGGCGTGGGCTTCGCGGGCGTGCGCGAGGCGAGATCGAGCAGGAGACCCATGACGTCGCGAGTCTCCACCGGATCGATGACGCCATCCACCCACAAGTTCGAAGAGAAGTTCCAGGCCGGCTGGAAGTCCTCGTAAATCTTGCGCACGGGGGCTTTGAACCGCTCTTCTTCTTCGGCGGTCCACTCGATCCCTTCGCTCTTGTTGATCTGCTTGCGCACCAGCGCCATCACGGTCGCGGCCTGTTCTGGACCCATGATCGACATCCGCCCATTTGGCCAGGCGAACATCGCGGTCGGATTGAATGGACGGCCGCACATGGCCATGTAGCCGGCGCCGTACGATGAACCGATGATGATCGTGTATTTGGGAACGTTGGCCGACGCCATCGCGGTGATCATCTTCGCTCCGGCCTTGGCGATGCCGGCGTGTTCGGAAGCCCGTCCGACCATGAACCCTGTCACATCCACCAGGAACAAGAGCGGAATGTCCCGCTGGCAGCACAAGTCGATGAAGTGCGCCGCCTTCATCGCGCTCTCCGGAAACAGAACGCCCTGGTTGGCGAGAATGCCGATTTCGTGTCCGTGGATGCGCGCGAACCCGGTCAACAGCGTGTCGCCGTACATGCGCTTGAATTCCTGAAACCGGCTGTCATCGACCAAGCGCGCCAGGATTTCGCGCGTGTCGGTTTGAATCTTGGCGTCGCGGCCGATGATGCCGTAGATCTCGCGCGGATCGTAACGCGGCGGCAGCGAGCGATGCCGTTTCCAACGCGGCGCGGGCTGCTCGCCCAGATTGCGCACGATCTCACGCGTGATCGCGAGCGCATGGCGATCGTCCTCGGCGATGTGATCGGTCACGCCGCTCACGCCGCAATGCATCTTGGCGCCGCCCAAGGTCTCGGAATCCACCATCTCCCCGGTCGCGGCGAATGTCAGCTCCGGACCGCCGAGATACATGTAGCCCTGCTCCTTCACGATCACCGCCTCGTCGCAAAGCGCAGGGATGTAGGCGCCGCCGGCCGTGCATGCCCCCATCACCACCGCGATCTGCGGGATGCCGTCGGCCGACATGCGAACCTGGTTGTCAAAGACGCTGCCGAATTGGCCGACATCGGGAAAGATGTTCGCCATGTCCGGCAGGAAGGCGCCGCCGCTGTCGACGAGCGTGATGCAAGGCAGGCGATGCCGCCACGCGATCTGCTGGGCGCGCACGTGCTTCTTGCAGGTCATGCCATAATAGGTGCCGCCCTTCACCGTGGCGTCATTGGCGAAGATCATGCAGGGGCGGCCGGAGACCAAGCCGATCCCCGTGATGATGCCCGCGCCCGGCGGCACCCCCTCGTACATGCCCTCGCCGGCGAGCATTCCAAGCTCGAGGAACGGCGAGCCTGCATCGAGCAGCGCTTCGACGCGATCGCGCGGCAGGAGTTTGTTGCGCGCCACGTGCCTTTCACGCGCCTTGAGCGGACCGCCCTCCAACGCGAGGCATCGCCGGGCCTGCAGGTCTCCGACAATCGCCTCATAAGCCTCGCGGTTGAGGCGGAATTCGGGGTCTGAAGTGGAAACGCCTGATGACAGGATCGTCATTCATACACTCGCAAGCGCACGAAGTTCATACGACATCGAATTGAGCATCCTTATCGGTGGCGATGCGCGCCCTCTCCTGCCTACGCCTATATCGAGCCGGCGAGTTCGACCGCCGCATACACGCCCGCGGTCATCCGGCCCGATTCATAGGCGTCGTCGATGCCGCCATCGGCGCCGGCGAGCGCCGCATACGGATCGCTCCAGTCCGAATCCTGCGACTTTTCGAGTCCGGGCGCGGAGGATGATCCGGCGACGACGATCTGGTCCGCCCCCGCCTTGGACTCTGCGGCCGACGTTGAAATCATTCCGCCCAGCTCCGTCATGAGGCGGCGATGCAAGACGCGAAACCCGGGATGCGCATCCAGGCATATGTCGCCAAGCGGCGTCGCGAGTTCGACCGCGTGTCCGGACTGCGCGAGCTTGACGGCGGCCTCCGCACTGGCCAGGTCGCCGCCCGCGACCAGGATCGAGGCGTTCGACGGCAAGCTCGCCTCGCCGCCCAAGACCTCGTAACAATTGGGGGACTTGGAGCCGCCCGGTTGATAGCGGCGCACCGCCCACAGACGATCAAATTCTCCCGCCTCCGGCGGGCGGAACAAGAACTGCGCGCCGGCCTGCGTCGCGCGCCGCTGTGCGGCGGCGACAAGTTCGGCATAGTCGTCTTGGCGCGGGACGCCTCCCCGCCACTGCTGCATGCCGCCGATGCGGCCTTTGGGCTCGTAGACGGTCACGCGATGGCCGCGCGCCGCCGCAATCCACGCCGCGGTGAGGGCCGCGAGACTGGATCCGACAATTGCGATTCGCAGCGGCTCCTGCGGCGCGGCGGCGAGCGTCTGAGCAAACGAGCGGTCGCGCCCGACCGCCGGATTGACGGGACAGATCGTTTCTGGCCGCGCCGATCTGCCCAGGCAGACGTTGCAGCTGATGCAAGGCAAGATGTCCGCTTCGCGCCCTTCCGCTATCTTGCGCGGCAGTTCCGGATCGGCGATCGCCGATCGGCCGAACAGCGGAATGGCGCAATCGCCCTCGGCGATGGCCGCCTCGGCGACGGCGGCGCGCTTGATCAGCCCGACCCCGAAGACCGGGATCTTCACCTCGCGGGCGATCGCCCTCGACAGCGGCAGCCAGCGGCCTTCCTGTTCGCCGCTCACCATCGACAAAACGGCGAAGCTCTCATAGACGCCTGCCGAAACCGAAATCCCCGACACGCCATGGTCCTCAAGCGCGCGCGCGATGACGATCGCTTGCTCCAAGGTGTTGCCGTCGGCCACGAATTCTTCGGCGGAAATGCGGACGGTGAGAGTGATGTCGCTATGCCGCCTGATGCCGTCAACGATGTTCAGCAGGAAGCGCAAGCGGTTTTGCGCCGTGCCGCCATACTTGTCCGTCCTATGATTGGAATAGGCGGAGAGAAAGCCGCCGACGAGATAACCGTGCGCGCCGTGGATTTCGATTCCGTCGAATCCGGCCGTCTCAAGCCGTCTCGCCGTAGCGATGAATGCTTGCTCCATGTCCGCGACTTCGTCGATTGCGAGAGCCCTCGGCGTCTCGCGATTGACGGGACAGGGGATGGCCGACGGCGCGACCAAGGGCATGCCGGTAAACTTCGACTTGGTCTGCCGTCCGCAATGCGAGATTTGCGCGATGGACTTGGCGCCGCTCGCCCGGATCGCCTCCGCCAGCCGGGCAAGTCCCGGAATGTGTTTGTCGTCGTCTCCCATCACCATCCGCGGCATGACGCGGCCGCTTGCGTGCACGCCCACGTTCTCGGTGACGATCAATGAGAATCCGCCCGCCGCCCGCGCCGCCAGATAATCGCAAAGCTCAGGCGTGACGCCGCCGTCCAACGCGGCGTAGTTGGTGGTCATGGGCGCCATGGCGAAGCGGTCCGGCAGCGCCAACTTGCCCACCTGCACGGGAGAAAAGAGATGCGGATACCGCGACCTCCCGAGCGGCTCTGCGCGGGTCTGGCCTCGCAAGGTTTGATTCATGGGATCGCCCGCCCCGCCTCGTTCAAAGTCCACCGTAGTCGCGGCAGTGTCATTTTGTCAATCTTCGTTCCATTTAGTCAAAGCGACCCTCTCATGCGCTAAAGACGGTCCCCGGGAGGGCCGCCTAGCGTGATATTCCGTTGCTGGCATCCTGTCGCAGGAACAAATCGATTGACTTGAGAAAACCCGGACCCGTACATTACGTTCATTCCGTTGACTTTCGTTTCTTTTTATTTGCGAGAGGGTCCATGGCCTGTCCAGCCGCTGCTCCGCTTTCCGTGGGACGACCAGAACGGGGCTTGGGCTCTGATCTTGCGCCTGCTTCTTCGGGGGCGGCGCGATGAACAAGTACCACCTTTCCGAAAGCCAGCTCAGCGCCTGGGACGCGGTGCGGAGCTTCTCCGAGGGCAAGATTGCGCCGTTTGCGCGGGAAATCGATGAAACGGACGAATTTCCGCACGGGATTTTCAAGGACCTGGCCGAGCACGGATACATGGGAGCGCCGGTTTCCCCCGAGTGGGGCGGCGCCGGCTGCGACGCCGTCACCATGTGCTTTATTCTGGAGGAGATTTCCCGCGCCTCGGGATCGGTCGGCTGCTCCTACAACGCCCATGTCAGCCTCGCTTCCTCGGTGATCGCCAACCACGGCTCGCCCGAGCAGAAGCGCAAATACCTCACCGCCCTCGCCTCCGGCGCCAAGATCGGAGCCTTCGGCCTCACCGAGCCTTCGGGCGGCTCGAACGCGGGCGATCCGAAGACCCGCGCCGTGCGCCGTGGCGAGGCCTACGTCATCAACGGCTCCAAAGCCTTCAACACCAACGGCTGGGTGGCGGACATTTTCGTCATTACGGCGCGCACGGATAAGGGCGTGTCCGCCTTCATCCTCGAGCGCGGGATGAAAGGCTTCACCATCGGCAAGCCCGCCAAGAAGATGGGCGCGCACGGCTCGCCGACTTCGATCCTGTATTTCGATGACGTCGTGATTCCGGAGGAAAATCTCGTTGGTGACGAGGGCACGGGTTTCCGCGCCTTTGCGGGCACGCTGGACCGCGCGCGGATCAATGTCGCGGCGCTCGCCGTCGGCCTCGCGCAGGCGGCGCTCAACTCGGCGGTCGCCTATGCGCGCGCGGACGCAGTTCGGAAAGCCGATCGCCTCCTATCAGGCCATTCAGCTCCCGCTGGCGGAGATGGCCACGGAGCTCGAGGCGGCGCGGCTCTTAACCCTCAACGCCGCACGCATGTACGACGCCGGCATGCCGATCAAGCTGGAGGCCGGCATGGCCAAATACTTTGCTGTGGAAGCGTCGTTGCGCGCCTGCAACAACGCGATTGAAATTCTCGGGGGCTACGGATATCTGCAGGACTTCCCCGTGGAACGGTATTTTCGTGACGCGAAAGTGTACCAAATCGGCGAAGGCACCAGCCACATTCAGCGGATCGTGATCGCGCGCGAGCTTCTCGGGGGCAAGTTCGTCACGTTCGGCTGAGGGAACACCGCGAGCCATTATAGGTCCAGGATTCGCCCCCGATCGATCGACAGGATAGACGCCAAAGAGAGTTGCCGGAGCGGCGATGGCCGAGCGCAGAAACTAGCCCGATGCCCCGAACTGCAAAGACCGCCCTGCGCCCGGACCGGCAGCGGAAACGCCCGGCGCAAGCCGGCGCGGGCGTCACATCGAAGCGCGATTCCAATCCGGGACAGGTGCGCGTGCTGGCCCGGGGGCTTTCCGTCCTGCGCGCCTTCGCGCCGAGGAATGCGTGGCTGAGCAACCATGAAATCGCCGCGCTGACATCCCTGCCGCGGCCGACCGTGTCGCGCCTGACGGCGAACCTGACGGCCTTGGGATATCTGCAATACTCAACGCAAGCGCGCAAATACCGCCTGGGCCTGTCGGTGCTGGCGTTGGGATTCAGCGCGCTCGCGAATGTCGACGTCCGGGTGCTTGCGCGTCCTTTGTTGCAGCGTCTCGCCGACGAGGAGGAGGCGCCGGTCGTGCTGGCCAGCCGCGACGGCATGACCATGGTGGCGAATGAAGTCTGCCATTGCCGCAAAAGCATCTTCAGCCTGCGGGTGAATGTCGGCTCGCGGTTGACGCTGCCCTACTCCGCGACGGGCCTGGCGCTGCTCAGCGCGATGGCGCCGGCCGAGCGCGAAGACGTGATCCGCGAGATCAGCACCCGCTTCGAAAGGAATTGGCCGCAACTGCGCAAGTCCATTGACGCCGCCATTGAGCAGTACCGGCGTTACGGCTTTTGCACCGCTTTGGGAACGCTGGAGAGCGGCATCAACGGCATCGCCGTCGTGATAGACACGCCGGGGGCGCCCCATAGCTACACAATCGGCGCGGCAGGCCCGAGCCACCTCTTTCCCGTTGAACGGCTGGAGAAGGACCTTGCGCCGAAGCTCCTCGCCATTCGGCGCGATCTTGAAGCCCGTCTCGCCGCCTTCACCGCAGATGCAGGAGAGTCGTGAAGAGCAAACAGACGACGCTTCCGGCGGCCGCATCGGTGCAAGCGGATGTCGATTCGCTGCAACGCGGACTCGAAATCCTGCGATCCTTTCGCGCGGGAGAGAAGTCCTTGCGGCTGAGCGACGTCGTCGCCCGCACCAAGATGCCGCATCTGACGGTATTGAAGCTCCTGAACACGCTCACCGCGCACCATTTCCTGCGCTACCTGCCTGAGCTGGATCGCTACGAGCCGGACGTCTCCTGCTTTGTGCTGGGCCACGCCGTGCGTGCGAGCCTGCCTGTCCTGCGCGTCGCAGGCCCCATCATGCAGGCCCTGCCGGAAGAGCTCGAGGTCGATGTTTTCTTGGCGGCGCGAGAACGCATGGACATGATGATCATTGAGCATTGGGGGGCGCGAGCGGAAGCCGCCGAGCATAGTCCCGGCAGTCTGGCGCCGATGGCGCGCAGCGTGCTTGGGCGGGCATGGCTTTGGGCGCAGCGGCCGGCGACGCAGGGCGAGTTTATTGAACGCATCCGCATCGAGGAGGACGAGAAGGAAGTCAGCGCCATTCCCGCGATCTACCGCTCGTTCGAGGATCTCGCGGAGCGGGGCTACTGTTTTTCTGGGCGTGATTGGATCGGCGAACGTCCCTCCGTCGCGACCCCCTTGATCCTGAATAATGGGCAGGAGGCGTTCGCGCTCTCCGCCGCCGCCAGCAATCCCCGCGCGACGGAGGCGTTCTTCAGGGACGTGGTCGCGCCTGCGCTGATGGAAGCGGCCGCGCGCATCAAGGCCGAGATGCAGAACAGACCGGCTTGAGGGACAGCCTGGTGCCGCCATGCGCGTTGACGAGCCGCCGTTTGCAAAACTTCTTGGCCTGAAAATCACCCATGTCTCGCCTGAGCGCGTCACCGCGGAGCTCGCGATCCGGCATGATCTCACCAACCGCAACGGCGCTTTGCACGGCGGCGCGCTGATGGCGCTCGCCGACGATCTCGGCGGGGCCGCCACCTTCGCCAATTTGCCCGCCCATCTGTCGACCGCGACGATCGAGAGCAAGACCAATTTCTTCGCCACGGTCCGGCCGGGCGACGTCATCGCCGCCGAGTGCACGCCGTTGCATCGCGGCCGCACGACGATGGTCTGGCAGACAAAGATCACGCGCGGCGACGGCAAGCTCGCCGCCATCGTGACGCAGACGCAGCTCATCATTCCTCGTTGAATTTGCAGGCGGCTTTTTAATGGCCTTCAACGGCAGCGAAATCGCGCAAGAGCCGTATTCACTTCTCGCTCGATCGACAGCTCGAGCGGCTGGTCAATCCTCAGCGCGTTTGTTCCGGCCACGTTGCTGATGAGCCGCGGGCCTTCTTCGAGCTCGACCAGGGCGACGTTGTAGGGCAGCTTGTCCTTGAAATAGGCGTGATACGCAATGTGATAGACGACCCAGCTGATCAGCCTGCCGCGTCCAGAAGCCGTTTCCCAGCGCCAGTCCGCTTGCAGGCATTCCGGACACTCCGCGCGCGGGGGAAGCCAGGCGTGGGCGCAGCGCGCGCAGCGCTGAAACCGCAGCCGTCCCTCTTCCAGGCCTTGCCAATAGGGCTCGCTCAACGAGGTGCGCGCCGGCGCAGGGAAATCGTTCATGCTCATTGTCCCAGAATCAGCGTTGAGTGAGTGGTCATCACTCCCCCTTGGTTGCTGACGACGCATTTGCGCGCATTCTTCACCTGATTGACCGACGCGCCACGCATCTGCCGCACGCCTTCGAGCACGAGCTGCAGCCCCGGCATGCCGGTTTCCGACAACAGCCCGCCGCTCGTGTTGATCGGCAATGCGCCGCCCGGCCCGATGCGACCGCCTTCGACAAACAGCCCGCCCTCGCCCTTGCGGCAGAAGCCATAATCTTCCAGCGTCATCAGGACCGCGATCGTGTAGCAGTCATAGATCTGCGCGACGTCGATCTCTTTGGGGCGGAGCCCGGCCATGCGAAAAGCCGTCTCCGCCGAGACCTTGGCGGCAGTGGTCGTCAGATCGGCCCGCTGCGGCACGTCCCATGACGTGTGCCCCTGCCCAAAGCCGAGGATCGGAACCGGCGCAGGGACCTTCAGCTCGCGCGCGCGCTTTTCGCTCATCACCACGACGGCGGCGGCGCCGTCGGAGACAAGGCAGATGTCGTCACGGCGCAGCGGCTCGACGATCATGGGCGAAGCCATGTACTGGTCGAGCGTCAACGGCAGCTTCAAGTGGGCGTGCGGATTGCTGGCGCCGTTGTTGCGGCAGGCCACCGCAATGGCGCCGAGCTGCTCGGGCTTTGTCCCATATTGCCCCATGTGCCGCTGCGCGATCATGGCGTAGCCCGCGGCGATGCCGAACCAGCCGAAGGCCGCGTCGTCGCCCCATCCCTTCTCGTAGGCCTGGCGCGTCCCCGTCTTCGGATTGTCGGCCAGGCAGACGATGGCGATGTCGCACAGGCCCGCGTCGATCGACATGCAGGCGAACGAGATCATGCTGATGTTCGTGGCCCCGCCTTGGTCCCAGACGCCGCCGACGCGTGGCTGCAGCCGCATGGCCTCGGCGAGCTTCTGCCCGTACATCGCCTCGTAGCGCGAAGTCGGCACCTTGACGAACAGCGCATCGACCAATCCCTTTTCGACGCCGGCGTCGGCGAGCGCGTTGCGGCAGGCTTCCACGTTGAGCGAGATGGTGTCTCTTCCGGGGAGCCGGCCAAAGGCGGTATGTCCGATGCCGGCGATGACCATCGGCTGCATCGGTCAGGCTCCCTTGAAATCCGGCGGCCGCTTGGCCGCAAACGCCGCCGGCCCTTCCTTGGCGTCCTCGGTGCATTGAAGAAGGCGATTGATGATGGCCTCGAAGCGCAGCCCCGTCACGCGATCAAGCTCGCGCGAGCGCACGGCGAGCTCCTTCGCCGCCTGCACGGCGAGGGGCGCATTGGCGGCGATCTTCCGCGCCATGGCGAGCGCCGCCGGCATCAGGTCCTCGAACGGCACCACCCTGTTGATGAGGCCGAAATGCGCCGCCGTCTTGGCGTCGATCGAGTCCCCCGTCAGCAGCATTTCCATCGCGACCGGATAGGGAAGCTGATCGAGAATGCGCTGCGTTCCGCCATTGCCGGGGATCACGCCTCGCTTCACCTCGGCGAGGTTGAAGGTGGCGTGCTCTGCGGCGATGCGGATATCGGTTGCGAGCATCAATGTCATCCCGCCGGCCAGGCAATAGCCGTTGATCGCGGCGATGACCGGCTTCCAGACTTCCAGCCCGCGGTTGAGCAACTGCTCGCGCTGCGTCAGCCACATCTCGGAGAGATCCGGCGGCGCGGTGAGAAAGCTCTTGATGTCGGCGCCGGTGCTGAACGATTTGCGCCCGGCGCCCGTGATGATGGCGACGCGGATCGCCTTGTCGTCGCGCACGCGCGTCCAGGCCTGCGAGAGCCCGCGATAATGCTCGGCGTCCATCGCGTTCAGCCGCTCCTCGCGGTTGATCACGATGGTGGCGACGCCTTCCTCGACGTTTACGTCAATCGACATTGTTCAGCGTCCTCGCGATTGGCCAGACAGGAGTTCGCGCGCCACGACCATGCGATGCACCTCGGATGGGCCTTCGCCGATCCGTTTGATCCGCAGTTCGCGATACCAGCGTTCGAGCGGCATTTCCCGCGCAACGCCCAGCCCGCCGAAAATCTGGATGCAGCGATCCACCACGCGGCCGGCTGTTTCGGTGGCGTAGACCTTGGCGATCGAGGCCTCGACCTTGATATCGTGGCCAAGATCGCCGCGCCAGGCGGCCTGATAAACGAGAAGCCGCGCCGCGCGTAGCTCGATCTCGGAATCGGCGATCATCCATTGGATCGCCTGCTTGTCGGCCAGCGCCGAGCGAAAGGCGTGGCGCTGCTTCGCCCAATCGATCGCAAGCCCGAGCGCGGCCTGGGCGATCCCGATCACCGCCGCCGCATAGGGAATGCGGGCATGCACGAGCCACGTCTCGGCGAGCTTGAATCCTTCGCCTTCCTCGCCGAGTCTGTTCTCGACCGGCACTTCGCAATCGACGAGGCTGATTTCGTACGGGAAATAGGAGCGGATCACGGGAACGGGCTTGTAGCTGAACCCCTTGAAAGCTTTCTCAACGACAAAGGCGGTGATTCCGTCCCTGCCCTTTCCTGGACCCGT
>WBZO01007066.1_pt1 | contig 10550 bp, 10 predicted proteins | sample 5204261 | NCBI WGS metagenome assembly WBZO01 (sample SAMN12412400, study PRJNA552823) | activated sludge metagenome | isolation source: activated sludge from anammox sidestream of wastewater treatment plant... | place: USA: North Carolina | collected 2017-09
CTGTTCAATTTGTGATCACCAAGCTGAGATTACCCGAAAATCTTGCCGGCAAAGTGGGTGCAAATTTTGAATGCGATTCCCTTCAGATGATCCGCTTCATGAAAAATGATGATTCATTGAAAGCATTCGGCCTGGACACCAACACGGTTATGTCCGTGGTGATGCCTTACACTTATCCAATCAACTGGAACACTACACCCAAAAAAATATTTCAGCATTTTTATGCAGCTTATAAAACATTTTGGAATAATGAACGAAAGGCCAGAGCAGACAGCCTGGGTCTCACCCCCATACAGGTCAGCACGCTTGCTTCCATCATTGAAGAAGAAACAAATCTGAAAAGTGATAAGCCGCTCATTGCAAGTGTATATCTCAACAGATTGAAGACCGGAATGCCTTTGCAGGCAGATCCCACCGTAAAATTTGCACTGAAAGATTTCCAGATTAAAAGGGTACTGCATGCACATCTTGAAGTAAAATCGTCTTATAATACTTATCTCAATAAAGGCTTGCCGCCGGGTCCTATCTGCACTCCATCTATTTCTTCAATAGAAGCTGTGCTGAAGGCACCGAAAACAAATTATCTCTATTTTGTAGCCAGTAGTAATTTTGACGGAAGCAGTGTATTCAGCGCCACACTGGCCGAGCATCAGAAGAATGCAAAAGCTTATCAGAAAGCGCTGACCAAACTGCTTTCTTCCAATAAAAAATAAAATGCCTTTCTTCAGCCGGTTAAAAGATCATATCGCCAATTCCGCTTTTATAAAATTCCTGGTAGAAAAAAGCAGAAGTGTTCTTCTTCCGGGCTTCAACGGGATCCCTCTTTATGATGTGATAGAATTTTTCATTCACCAGGTACGGCGGGTAGGAATGAAAGAAAGGGCTGCCGCCATAGCATTTAATTTTGTGATGGCCATCCCCCCAACAATCATTTTTTTATTCACCCTGATACCTTACTTCCCCATCTCCGGCAAAGTGGAAAACGCATTGTACAGCCTGATACGGGATATTATTCCCGGGCAGGAACATAACTCGCCACTGATTAATTTCCTTCATGATATCATTCGCAAGCCGAGAACAGGATTGCTTTCATTTGGTTTTATCCTTTCCCTATATTTTTCTTCCAACGCAGTACTGGGCATCATGCGTTCGTTCAACAAGAACTATGTAGGCTTTAAAAAAAGAACAGATATGCAAAAGCGTTCTGTGGCCATTCGACTCACACTGATCCTTTTTTTGCTCATCATCACTTCGGCTCTCTTATTAATCGCAAGAGGCGTGGTGTTGGAATATTTCGGAATCAGCAACAAGAATGTACGCACCCTGATCATCAACGTTCGCTGGGTCATCGTCATTCTTCTTTTCTTTGGGTGCATTTCTTATATCTACCGCCATGCTCCCGCCGTTTCCAAAAAATGGAAACTGATCAATCCCGGTTCCATCCTCGCCACTTGCCTGATGATACTTTGCACTTATCTTTTTTCTTATTGGGTAAATCATTTTGCACTCTATAACCAACTCTACGGATCCATCGGCACCATACTCATTCTGATGGCAATGATTTATTTTAATTCTCTGGTATTACTTGTTGGTTTTGAGCTCAATGTCAGTATCTCAACATTGAAAAAAATTGCAGATGACCGTAAGAAAGACCATACACATACAAAAGAAGAATCCACTTACAATTGAATTTATCGGGAGAAAACATCAATTATTATTCTTAGCGAAACAGGATGCAGTAAACAATAAAAGAAAGGCCTACATTCCCAATATTTCCAGAGTCATTTCATCCTTCTTTCCATCAAAAAAACGGTCGAGCACTTTTTGAAAAACATTCTCGTTCCTGCCGTCCGCTATGGAAAACAAGGTCATGCTTGATCTAAGTTTCAGATCATCGGGATAACCGAATATGGAACCAGCATCTGACTTGCCGGTCAATAAAAGTTCCCGGGAGATCATCCTGATCCTTTCTCCAAGCACAGGATGTTTCAGAAACTCTTTTGCTTCTTCCAGGTTTTCAATAGCATAAAATTCAGAGATGCTGCTATGTCCCAGCCCTTTGATCTGCGGGAAAATATACCACATCCAATGGCTTTTCTTTTTTCCCGACCTGATCTCTGAAAGAGCAATTTCATAATCTCTTTCCTGTGCTGCAAGGAATCTGTCCAGATCTTTGAGCATATATTGCTAAAAAGATGATTTACTCAAATTCATTTTTCATTCAATTCCCACTGATCCATCAATTCTTTCATTCTGTCTTCACCCAACCCGGGCCGGTCATAATGGCCTGCATTGTTTTTCTGGCGAAAGGCTTCATACAATGTGACAGCACAGGCAACGCTGATATTCAAAGAACGGATGATGCCCACCTGTGGAATTATAAAATTCCCGTCAGCCAGCTTCCTGATCTCTTCACTCACGCCTTCATGTTCATTTCCGAAAACAAGCGCCGTGCTCAGTGTAAGATCAATCGAATGAAGAGATACGGCATCGCTGCTCAGGTGTGTGGTGATGATCCGGGAATAATATTTCCTCAGTTCAGTAAAACATTCTTCCGCATTATCGTATTGATGTACCGAAAGCCAACCGGCAGCACTGGAGGAGCTTTTGGCTCCCCATTTTTTATGTCTTGGGATCTTTGTGTTCAGCACATAAATATCCTGCACTCCCACTGCATCGCAGGTGCGCATCACCGCAGAAATATTGTGCGGGTCGAATACATTTTCAAGCACCACCGTAATGTCACCCTGCCTTTTACTCAGCACCGACAATAATCTTTGTTTTCTTTCCGGGGTCATAACTCAGTTTACATATTGAAGTTTAAAGTAAGTTTTTTTTATCACAACAGATCATTTAGAAACTGGTTCCATCCCTAAATTCCAAAAATAAAACCGGGGTTTGATAACACAAACCCCGGTCAGATCGAAAAATTATTTCTTTTATGTCTACCAGATTCTGATTCGTGCACTGTCGGCCCTGTACATTTTTTCACCCGGCTGCACATTGAATTGTGTATAGAAAGGATCAAAGTTCATGAGCGGGCCATTCACCCTCCAGATGGCCGGTGAATGAGAATCCACATTGATCAGCATCCTCGCCATTTCTGGTTTCATTTTTGAACGCCAGATCAACCCAAAAGATAACATGAATCTTTGTTCGGGGGTAAGCCCGTTTATCCTGACTGAATCTCTTCCCTGTTTAGTCAGCTTGAATGCATCAAATGCAATGGCTAAACCGCCAATATCGGCAATGTTCTCACCATTGGTTGCTGCACCATTCACATGCAGGCTGTCTTCTACCGTAAAACTATTGTACAGATCTATCACTTTTTGCCCCAGCGCTTTGAATTTCTCATAATCTTCCGGCGCCCACCAGTTTTTAAGATTGCCGTCTTTATCATATTGTGCCCCCTGGTCATCGAAGCCATGAGTCATTTCATGCCCGATCACCATTCCGATACCTCCGTAGTTGATGGCATCGTCCGCATTCTCATAAAAGAATGGCGGCTGCAGGATGCCGGCGGGAAAAACAATTTCATTCATCGGCGGATTGTAATAAGCATTCACGGTGGCCGGTGTCATTCCCCATTCAGTACGGTCCACGGGCTTCCCGATCTTTGCTTTCTGAAAATTGAATTCATTTTCATTCAGCGCAATGATGTTATTAAAAAAGTCTGATGGATTAATATTCACCTGGCTGTAGTCCCTCCATTTATCAGGATAACCTATCTTTTTGGTAAAAGAGGCTAATTTCTCTTTGGCTTTGGACTTGGTGCTATCGCTCATCCAGTCGAGTTTGTTGATACGTGCCGCAAATGCCTTTTGCAGATTATCTACCAGCTCAAGCATTCTCTTTTTCGCAGTTTCGGAAAAATATTTTTTTACATATAACTGTCCCAGCGCTTCCCCCAGTTGTATATCCGTTCTGCTTACCATTCTTTCCCATCTTGGTTTCGGGCTTTGCTGACCGGTCATCGCTTTTGAAAAATCAAATTGTGCTTGTACAAAATCACTGCTGAGAGCGCCTGCAAAATTCCGGATAGTGTGAAATGCCAGATATTTCTTCCAGGCATCCAATGGTGTTGACCGTAATAATTGATTTACTTTTTCAAAGAAGGCAGGCTGGCCTATATTAACGCTGTCCGTTTTGATATCCAGCTTTGATAAAAATGTTCCCAATGCCAAAGCCGGCATTCTTTTGTCGGCATCAGCGATGAGTGTTTTATTATAGTTAGCCTCGGGGTCCCGGATCTCCACCCGGGTCTTATGTGAAGCAGCCAGTTGTTTTTCAAAATTGTAAATGGTCAATGCATCTTTGGCTGCGTTTGTTGAATCAGTTCCGGTAAGGCTTAACAACCTGGAAATATATGCGAGATATGCATCCGTGATTTTCCTGGAAGAAGGATCGGTTCTGAAATAATAATCTCTGTCGGGCAGGCCAAGCCCTCCCTGGTAAAGATTCAAAATATTGTAACCGCTGTTTTTTTCATCGCTTCCCGGTAAAGCATAGAAAAGAAGCCGGGAGCCTTTCTGGTATTGAACCGCAATATAAGTCATGACATCTTCCGGTGACTTGATATTATTGATGGACTCCAGAAAAGGTTTCAGTGGTTCATAACCCAGTTTTTCAATAGTGACAGAATCCATTCCGGATTTATAGAAATCTCCAACCAACTGTTCAATGTTCCCTTTTTTATGTTCGCTCTTTGATACATCTTCCAGAATTCCGTGCAGGTCATTCCTCGATTTAAGATCCAGGTCAAAGAAACCTCCGGTGCTGGTTTCAGTTGCCGGTATCACCGCATGGGCGATCCATTTACCATTTACATAATCAAAGAAATCATCCCCGGGCTTTATTGAAGAATCCATTCCGGCTCTTTCGATGAACCCGGATGTCTGTTGATTTGATCCGGAATTTTTACAGCTGATAACTAAAATGACAGGAAACAATGCTAAAGCAGTCAGTATTCGTTTCATTGTAAACGGTTTTTGTAAATATAGGAAAATCAAAACAAGCTTTATGCGTTTTTCCATGAATGGCAATTCAAAGGTGGGCGCTTATCGGGAGCGGTAAGAATAAACGGATCACAAGAGTAAACTGCCGGATAAACTGATCTATCTGAAATATCAGTCATTGAAACGTCATCATAATTTATCAATAGACTTTCGATAAAAGAAAATATTTTTCTCAATAAAGATCAGAATCGCTTCTCTTATCAATTCAACAATCTGTTCCGGTTTAATCAATTGTTAATACAAAACAACGATTATTCTTATTTGTTCTATATCTGATATGAAACAAGATTTAAATAAAACAAATTTCACAGGCTGAAAAATTATTTTCTAAACCTGTAACCTTTCCCAACCCTGTGAACTCCATTACAGTGTCGTTCGGATTTTAAAAACTAAAATTAAAAATTAAATATTATGAAAGCATTTAAATCAATTACAGGATGGGCATCAGGCCTTTTGGCTTGTGCCGTATTATTAACATCAACAGCTTCCGCTCAGGAGACACCTAAATTAACGGACCCGGAAATTGCTTCTGTTGCAGTAACTGCAAACCAGATAGACGTTAATTATGGTAAGCTTGCTCTTAAGAAAACAAAAAATGCAGAAGCAAGACAATTTGCCCAAACCATGATCAATGACCATGAAAACATCATCAAACAGGCCGTTGCTTTAGCTAAAAAACTGGGAGTCACACCTAAGACAAATGCAGTGACTCAATCTTTGCTGAACGGTGAAAAAACAGAAACAGCCAAACTGAACAAATTAAGGGGTGAAGCTTTTGCCAAAGCTTACATTGACAACGAAGTAGCTTACCACGCTGCAGTGATCAACTCAGTAAAGACCCTGTTGATACCCGAAACTCAAAATGCAGAGTTGAAAGACCTGTTAGTTAAAGTATCACCTTTATTGGATCATCACCTTGAAATGGCAAAAATGGCACAATCAAAAATTAAATAGGAGATCACAAAATGAAAAAAAGGATTTTAACAATAGCGGCTTTATCTATCTTAGGCTTGGCTATCTCGACGATAAGTTGTAACTCAAATAAAAGTGATAACAATACTACTCAAAGTGATAATAACACGCAGCAAACGGGTTCAGGAAATTCTCTTAAAGTTGATACGGTTATTATCAGTGCTATGCAGTTTCAACCTGCACACCTCACTATTAACCGGGGCGATACGGTTATCTGGATCAACAATGATATCGTTACACACAACGTAACCGATTCCCTGAATGCCTGGACTTCAGGAAACATTGACATGGGAAAATCGTGGAAGTCGGCTCCTCAAAAGAGTTTCAATTACTTCTGCAGCATTCACCCTACAATGAAAGGATCCGTAACCGTGGTTAATAAGTAGAACAGAAACCTCCTTTTCATTTTGTTGTTCTTTGAAACTGTCCTCGTCAACCGATCGGGGACAGTTTTTTATTGTAACTTGGCATTCTGATTCTCTTTTAATTAACCATAGAAATCAAATGCCATGAGTGCAATGAACATACCCAAGGAGATCTCTGATCACGAAATCATCAGAAGAATACTGGCGGGAGAAACTGATCTTTATGCAGCTATCATCAAGCGATATAATAGTTATTTGTTCAAAGTCGGGAAATTATATGGTTACAATCACGAAGACACCGAAGACCTGATGCAGGAAACTTATGTTAGAGCCTATACACATTTAAAAGATTTTGAAGAAAGATCGTCATTCAAAACATGGATCGTTCAGATAATGCTTCATCAATGCTACCATAAAAAACACAAGCTGAGTTTCCAGAGGGAAAAGCCGGATTCGGAGAACCTGGAAACCGATGCTGAAATGGCGCCCGTAAGAAAAGTGGCGGACGGTATGAAGGCAGTGCAGGAACGGGAACTAAAAGAGATCATAGAGCAGGCCATTCTGGATCTGCCCGATGAATACCGCATGGTGTTTTCTTTAAGGGAACTTATGGGCCTTTCCACTTCGGAAACAGCGCACATGCTGAACATCACTGAGGATAATGCCAAGGTGAGATTGAACCGTGCCAAAAAAATGCTTCAAGAAAAAATAGGCGAATCTTACACCAATTCAGAACTTTTCGAATTCAACCTGATCTATTGCGACGGCATGGTGGAAAGGGTGATGAAAGCCATCAAAGAACTGGGACAAACGTCTGCATAGAAAAATTATTTTCCCTTTACAGAATTTTACGGATTTATTACTTAATTGATTTCCGTTTAGAGGATCGAGTGGCTACTTTTGCCGCAACTTTTTTGTAAACGAATTGAAACAGAAACTGACTGAACATACCGATCGAAATATCACAGAATTTAAAATCCCTGATTTTCTCCCGATAAAATTGAAAACGGAGGTGCGGATATGACCTGGTACAAAGTTCTTGTATTGGTGCATGTTCTTTCCGCCATTTTAGGATTGGGTCCCGGGTTTGTAATGATCTACATAGTTACCAGGGCAAAAACAATGACCGAACTAAGGCATGCTTACCTGATCCGAAACAGGCTTCACATTTTCGTAATGGTCGGCGGAACTATGTTGCTCCTCACGGGCCTTGCCATGGGATCCATCAACACATATTTATTCCAGGCCAAATGGTATGTGACCAGCCTCACTCTTTTTCTGATCGCACTGGGTTTCGGTCCGGTAGTACTTTCGCCAAGATCCAGGCCGATCAAATCTTTGCTGAAACAACATACAGGCGACAACATCCCGGATGAATATTACGGCCTTGCCAAAAAATTATTCTTCTACGAACGGATCGAGAATGTTCTTTTCCTGATCATTATTTTTCTGATGGTATTAAAACCTTTTTGATTTTTATTTAGAGGATGCGGGAAACTGCCTTATAATTCACCAGTAAGCAATGCTCCTCATTTGGAAGATGCCGGCGTTGAATGAAGTTTCCTACATTTTCCTGAGAGAATTTGAACTAATCATACTTCCGGTTGTCCCTCACAAAAAGAATCAATAACTTCGCACGATCATTTAAAAATTATTATTCCATCATCTTCTGATCTTTCATGAGCAAGCCCTTGATCATCTCCCTTCTGGACAATGATTTTTATAAATTCACCATGCAGAATGCAGTGGTTCATTTATTCCCTTATGCCCATGCCCGCTATGAATTCATCAACCGCGGAAATCATCTGTATCCTGAAGGCTTTGCCCTTGCATTACGCCAGGCGGTGGATGAAATGGCAGAACTGAAGCTCACTTCCGAAGAGAAAAGATACCTGCAGGAAAAATGCCCGTACCTCCCTCCTACTTACCTCGACTTCCTGAAAGGATTTCGTTATGATCCTTCAGAGGTGACGATCACCCAGAACGGAAATGAACTGTCCGTTTCCATTGAAGGACACTGGTACCGCACCATTCTATGGGAAGTGCCCATCCTTTCGCTTATTTCAGAATTGTATTACAAACTTACTGATACAAAACGGCTGCCCGATGACGAAGTGAAACGGATCGTCAGGGATAAAATCGAACATTATAAAAACACCGGCATCAAGATCGCAGAGTTTGGCACCAGAAGAAGGTTCTCTTATCCTGTGCACAAAATGGTGGTGGAAACCCTGAAAGAATATGGCGGCAGCAGTTTCACCGGCACCAGCAATGTTTCACTGGCCATGCAGTCGGGAGTAAAGCCGATAGGAACACACGCCCATGAATGGTTCATGTTCCATGCTGCCCGGTATGGATTCAAAATGTCCAATACGCTTGCATTGGAAAATTGGGTGGAAGTGTACCGCGGCGACCTGGGAATTGCCTTGTCTGACACGTACACCACTCCCGTTTTCTTTGAAAGCTTTGACCGTAAGTTTTCAAAACTGTTTGACGGAGTACGTCACGACAGCGGAGACCCGATCGTCTTTGCCGATCAAACGATCAGGCATTACAAATCCCTGGGAATAGATCCGCTGAGCAAAACCATCATTTTTTCCGACGGATTGACTCCTGAAAAAGTGGACCGCATTGTTGCTTACTGCAAGGGAAAAGTGGGGATGTCATTCGGTATAGGCACCAATTTCACCAATGATGTCGGCGTGTCGCCCATGAACATCGTGATCAAAATGACCGAAGCAAAACCCGAAGGTAAAAAATGGGCCTGCGTGGTAAAACTTTCCGACGATCCCGATAAGAATACCGGGAAGCCGGAAATGATCAGACTGGCAAAAACAGTTTTGGGAATTGATTGAGTTTCTTCATTAAAACCACATTTCTTTTTATACAAAAAAATTACCTGATGCCTATCAATTGACGTGCATCAGGTAACTGTTTCACCACACAAATTGTTGCAACGATAATTTTATGCCATGACGGTTTGAGGTTTCAGATGGGAAACATAGCTTCCCACTTCTGCACGCAGCCCGACAGCAAGCCTGTTCCATCCGTTAATGGCTACAATCGCAAAGGTCAGTTCCATAATCTCTTTGGGTGAAAAATTCTTTTCCAGTTCCGCATAAACATTATCCGGAGCTCCGGTCTGCGAAACCAGTGTAAGAGCTTCCGTCCATGCCAGCGCTGCCCTTTCTTTCTTTGAATAAAAAGGTGCTTCCTTCCATGCTGCCAGCACATGAAGCCTCTGCGGATCTTCACCCAGCGCCAGTGCATCTTTGGTATGCATATCCAGGCAGTGAGCACAACCATTGATCTGTGATGCCCTTGTCACTACCAGCATCAACAGTTTTGGATCCAGTTTACTTTGATTGACCGCTTTCTGCAAGTTGATCATCGCATCATAACCCTGAGGTAATGTTTTTCTTCCATCGAGTCTCATATCGAAAAGTTTTTATTATTAAAATCCGGTTATCACGCCTATAACATTTGTGTTATCTCATTGTTCACCTTTGATGAGGTTATTTATATGTTACTATCCTGCCCCAAACATCATTGGTGCCCCAAATGCCTTCACGGGTGCATTCCAGCTGAACGACCTGGCTGTGATCCACAAACAGGTTTACTTCAGGCCCGTAATTTTTTATATACCATTTAAAAACCTTCGGATCGGCTGCTTCAAACATCACTTTTTCCAGCCCTATCGCATTGATGAATTTGGCTGGCACATCCACTCTCCAGGGATCAGCATTTTCCGTTACGCCTTCCGATTCCATCATGATCAGGTAAGCGCCTGCATCCACAAATCTTTTTGCCCTGCTGATGGCATATTCCACATCCTGAGTTCCTTCCTGTTTTAATTCAGAAGCTGATGTATCACCACCTGCACCGAACTGGATGCCTACTTCCGGTTTCGCTTTCAATCCTGCTTTCTGCACGTCCTCAATCACTCTTTGCCAGTCAGAAGTTGGAATGGAAATAAATCCCGTGGAAATTTCAATAATATCAAATCCCATCTCCTTGCATTCTTTGATATATTTTTTCACTGAGTCTTTTCCTTTGGTCAATACATATTCCATAAATCCTCCGGTGGACACCAGCACTCCGTATTTATGTGCCAGTTCATTCATCTCTTTTATTTTCTGAGGATTCATGAATGTGAATGAACCTCCCGCAAATTTGATGCTGTCCACATAGTTGCCGG
>WBZO01007068.1_pt1 | contig 10548 bp, 8 predicted proteins | sample 5204261 | NCBI WGS metagenome assembly WBZO01 (sample SAMN12412400, study PRJNA552823) | activated sludge metagenome | isolation source: activated sludge from anammox sidestream of wastewater treatment plant... | place: USA: North Carolina | collected 2017-09
CGGCATGACCTGAGCCGATCTCAATTCTATAGCCTCTCGGACAAGACAAAGAGCCTGCTGCACAGCATCACCAGCCAAGTGGATGTCGTCGTGTTTTTCCAGGCCGACCACCCGGCGTATGAAGACGTCGTCAACCTTCTCAAAGAATACCAATCGGCCAACCCCAACATCCACATCGAGCGCGTGGACCCCAATCGCGATATCGCCCGCGCAGAAGCGCTGGTTCGCCAATATGACCTCACGCAGCTCAACCTGGTCGTCTTCGCTCTCGGAGGCCGCACCAAGTTCGTCCAGGCGGACGACCTGACAGAAATTGACTACTCCGCCGCCGCATTTGGCGGAAGCGCTCAACCCACCGCATTTCGCGGCGAGTAAATCTTCTCCTCCGCCATTCAAGACCTCGCTCAAGCAAAGCAGCCCGTCGTCTATTTCATTCGCGGCCACGGCGAGCGCGATATCAACGACCGCGATCCCTACACAGGCTATTCGGCCATCGCTCAACATCTCCGGCGCGACAATGTGAATGTGCGCGATTTACTCCTGGCCGAAGCGCGCCAGATCCCAGCCGATGCAAATGCGCTCATCCTCCCCGGCCCCACCAAAAACCTCGCGCCACAGGAAATCGAGCTGCTCCGCGCATGGCTCGATAACAACGGGCGAATGGCCATCTTGCTCGACACCGGCCCAACCGCCGGGCTGACCGAAATGCTGCAACAGTGGACCATCCGCCTGCAAGACGATGTCGTGGTGGACCCCACCCGCACGCTCTCCGGCCTCGATCTCTTCGTCAATGACTACGGCATTCATCCCATCACAAAGAATCTCTACGACGTCACATCCGTCTTCTATCTTCCCCGCTCCGTCGAGCCCATCCCGCCGCCCCCAGACGCCCCCCTGCCGGCCGACCGCCCGCGCGTGACGGCCCTCGTCCGCAGCTCGTCCGAAAGCTGGGCAGAGTCCGATCTGGAACAAAAACCGATGAAGTTCGACCGCTCACGGGATCGCCGTGGCCCCATCTCGATCGCCGTGGCCGCCGAGCGTGGCGCCCCAGCCGACCTCAACATGAATCTCCGCCCGGAGCGCCTCGTCGTTTTTGGCGACACCGACTTCCTCTCGAACGGCGCGCTGAGCGGCGGCAACGCGGACCTCTTCCTGAGCGCCATCAACTGGTTGCTCGAACGCGAAGACCTCATGGCCATTTCCCCCAAACCTCTGGACGATACGCGCCTCGTGATGACCCAGGCGCAAATCAGCTACGTCTTTTGGATCGTGACCGTCCTCCTGCCGGGGCTCTTTGCCATCCTCGGCATCGGCATCTGGTGGCAACGGAGAGCGTGAGATGCGAAAAGGAACCTTCATTCTCCTGCTCGCCGTCATCGCCTCGGGCCTCTACATCGGCCTCTTCGAGCGCAAGCAGAACACAACGGATAGAAAACGCGCCATCGCGCGCCGCGTCCTGCGCTTCGATCCCGCGCACATCACGAGCCTTCGCGTCATTCAGTCCGATCTGCAATTCAGCGTCGAAAAGCGCGGCGATCAATGGCGGCTAACCAGCCCCGTTTCGGCGCTTGCCGACGCCGGCGAGGTGAGTCGAATCATCGAACTCTTCGACCATCTCGAACAGAGCGATGTCATTCGCGGACGCGACCAACGCAAGCAAGGACTTGCCCTCTCCCATTTTGGCCTCGAACAACCCCGCGCTCGAATCACGCTCACAACCCCGGAGAAGGAATGGACCCTCTTGGTCGGCAGCGATACCCCCGTCGGAGGAAATCTCTACATCAAGGAAGCCAACGATTCCTCCGTCTTCGTCGCCGCGACGAACCTGTTGGCCGACCTGCCCACCGCGATCAATGCGCTCCGAGACCACCGCCTCTTTCAAGGAATGCCCAGCGAAGCCACCCGCCTCGATATCCGCCGCCGGGAGGGACTGCTCAGCCTCGCGCGCACGGAAACGGGCGCGTGGAAAATGCAACAGCCCTGGAGCGGCCGCGCCGCCATCGCAGGCGTGCAGAACCTCCTCGATCAACTCTATACCGCGCGCATTGAGGACTTCGTCGCAGAATCATTCGACGCCGCATCGCTCTATGGACTCGATGAGCCCGCCGCCCAGATATCGGTCGTCGGCGACCGCCGACACGGCGAGCAGACAATCCTTCTCGGCAAGACTGTTGATCGAAACACCAACTCCGTCTATGCGACCCTCTCCGGCGAAGGCAACGTTTTCACCGTGAATCGAGCCCTCCTCGACTCCTTGACGGTCAAGGCAGACGCACTGCGCGATCGTCGCCTCCTCACAATCGGCGCACCAGACATCAACTTCATCCGCATCGAAGCGGGCGAACGCGCAATTCTTCTGGCCCGCTCGGAGTCCAACACCTGGGATATTCTGGAACCCGTCCGCTACCGAGCCGACGATGCGCACATCGAAGCGGCCATCGCCGAATGGACCGGCGCGCGAATCGAAGAGTTTGTGGACTCCGCCACAACGAATCTCGCCAACTGGGGGCTGGCGCCCCCCGCGCGCCGCATCACGTTTTCGCGCAACACCCCCTCCATCCCAACCAATAGCCTCCCCGCGCCCACCCCGGATGAGGAGACCACCATCCTCCTCTCCGCGCTCCCCGACGAAAAAAACCTCACTCTTGTGAAGGCCACTCACGAAGAATCGCTCTTCCGTATTCAAGCCGATATCCCCCAGATACTGCCCGCCTCAACCATCAGCTATCGCAGTCTGGAAATCCTCCGCCTCGACCCCAGCTCCGTGCGCAGTCTCACGCTCACGCGCGGAGAGAAAGAAGAGGCCATCCTCCGCGATTCCACCAACAGATTCCACGCCGCCTCGACCACAAACCTCATGGACGAAGATGCCGTTCAACAAACACTCGCCGCCGCCACCGCGCTGCGCGCGCTCACTTTTGTCACGGACGATGTCAGCGACCTGAAGCCTTTTGGACTCGCGCAGCCGATCGCCCAGTTGACGGTCGGCGCCCAAGCGGGCTCAACCCCTCCGCGCACACTGCTCTTCGGTCAGGAGGATGCCGACGGAAACACCTACGCCATGCTCCGTGGCGGAGATGCTGTCGTCACCCTCGATCGCTCAACGCGCGACAAACTCCTGACGCCGTTGTATAAGGCCTCTCAACCCGCCAAGGACATTCCGGTTGCCATCCAACCCACCTCCAACTCAGAAGACGCAGAAGCCGTGCGCGACTAACTCCCCGCGCTCGCGCTGGCATCGCCTATTCTGCGGTATTCACGAATGCGGGCGCTGCATCGGGCTCTTGGCCTTTCTCGTCCTGGCCCCTCTTTTCGCGCTCTGGATCGTCGGCCTGCCCGCCCCCATCGCCAATCGCCTGCTGCAGGCCTTGCCCTCCGAGCCTTTTCGCATCACGGCAAACCAGTTGAGCTTTGAGCCACAACACGGATTCATCCTCCACCAACTGCTCGTCTATCCCACCAACTCCTTCGCCGAGCCCATTTTCCGCGCCGGTCGAATAGGGATCAAACCGCGGATCCTCCCACTCTTTCGCGGGCGGTTCGAGCCGCGCGAAACGCAAATCGAAAACGGCGCCTTTTACGCGCCGCACTGGCAGTCTGACCAATCCAACGCCCCCGCCTGCCCGCGCGTGGCGCCATCCAATATCTATGCAACACTCCGCTTCGACGATTCGGCCATTGCCGTGGAAACGCTGACCGCCGACCTCTTCTTTGTCCGCCTCGAAGCGAGCGGCGACATCGCGCGACATCACACCCCCGGTCAACGCTCCGGCGCTGCCGCGTTCGCCGAGTCCCTGGAAATGTTCCAGCACGCGCCCAGCACCGTATTGGAACTTTTCACCCTCATCAGCGAAATGGGCGGAAACGCCCACCCCACAATCAACGCCCAGCTCCACATCGCCGCGACAAACTCAACCGCTGCCGTTCAGATTTCCGCAAAGGACCTCGAGCTGCGCGACGAATATCTTGACGAACTCCGCGCATCCATCGAATGGAGCAACAACGTCGTCCGCATCTCAAATGCCCGCGCAACCACCGCAGGCCAAACCGCCGCACTGGAGGGCTCACTCGACCTCTCCACGCAAACCGCCCAATTCCAATTGGAAAGCGATCTCCCGCCCGGCCCGCTCTCCGCGCTGCTGTTTCAACCCATGCGCCACACGCTGAACACAATCGGCATCGAAGACGGCAGCGGCCTCCACATTTCGCTGCAAGCCGGCCCGACCCAGCGCACCAATCTCACCGCGACACTCCGCGGCACATTCGCCGCAACGCAGCTCGTCGCCCGCGGCGTCGTGCTCTCCGACATCGCGGGCCATCTGGCGAGCGCGGGCGACGACATTCATTTCACCGATGTCCAAACCGCCTTTGGCGCTGACGGCGAGCGTGGCACCGGACGCGGCAGCTTCATCTGGCGTCGCCATCAGCGCGCCATCACAGGACAAGTTGCGCTGCACACGGATCCCAACGACTTCATACCCTTCCTCGGCTCCAACACCGCGCGCTTAGTCCAACGCTTCGCATTCTCTCAACCCTTGCCCCATTTTATCGGACACTTTGAAAAACATATCGCCGAGGATTACCTCACGATTGACGGCGCGCTCGCCGCCACCAACTTTTCCTATCGCGGTGTGCCGCTCGACCGCATGACCACGGCCCTCTCCTACTCCAATCACTTCATCGCGCTGAGCAATTGGCTTATCAGCCAAACCAATCGCGAGACGCAAGGCCAGCTCACCATTGACCTGCACACCGACCTGATTCATGCCGATTTGCGCAGCGCCATGAACCCCGCCGCTGTCGCGGGCCTCGTCAGCCCCAAGCTCTATGCCATGGTCAGCCCCAATCGCTTCGAAGGCCTCGTCGAACTGCATGCAAAGGGCGTTGTGGACATGCTCCACAATGAAGAGCGAACAGACCTGATTCTCGAAGCGAAGGGCGAGCGACTCGGGCGCGACCACTGGTTTGCCGACAACGCGACATTCACCGTACACGCGCTCGGCGGAAGCTACTTCATCACCAACCTCGAAGGCAGGGCATACGGCGGCGATCTGCGCGCCACCATCCGCGTGGAGCCGCTCGCCGCCGGACCCGACCACCGCTACATTTCGCACATCATCGTCACCAACGCAGAACTCGCTCAGCTCGCCAAAGATTTGGCAGTTCAGGTGGACCCCCCGCCAGCGGGCCGCATCGCCTTGGACATCCAAATCACCGGCCTCGTTTCCGAAGCCATCGGCATCGCCACGCGCGGCAGCGGATCGCTCGCCGTCACAGATGGCGCTCTCTTTCGCCTCCCCATCCTGGGTGGACTTTCCGATCTGCTCGCGAAACTCGTGCCCGGCCTCGGCTTCGCAGAACAGACGGATATGACGTGCTCCTTCACCATTTCTAACGGCGCGATCCTCAGCGACGATCTCATCCTCGCAGGCGATGTGCTAAGTTTGAAGGCCTATGGCGACATCGAACTCAACGGGCAGCTCCACCTTCGCGCCCAAGTGAAACTCCTTCGGCGCGGCCCCATCGCCAGCATCCTCCGCATTCTCACCTTCCCCGTCACAAAACTCTTCGAATTCCAGTTGACCGGAACGCTAAAGGAGCCAAAGTGGCGACCGGTCAATTTGCCCAAAGAACTCTTCCTCATTTTTGATTAATCCCATGCCCAAGACCAAAGCCGTCGAATACGCCATCCTCACGGTCGAAACAGACGCGGACAAGGCCGACGCGCTCGCCGAAGCTCTCGAAGTTCGCTGGAATCGAACCGCGATCCAAATCCAACGCCCGAACGCCACTCGAACGTGGATCGAACTCTATTTCGAGAAGGACATCGAAGCGCTCCTCGCCGCGCACGCCGTTCGCCACTGGCCCGACGTCCTCGCCGCGCAACCCCGTGTCTGTCGCGGACGCGATTGGCTATCGTTCTGGAAACACCACTTCAAGAGCCGCCCCATCGGTCAGCGCCTCTGCATTCGACCCGTCTGGGAAAAGAAGCGCGCTCCCATCAAAGGGCGCAAAACCATCTGGCTCGATCCCGGTCTCAGCTTCGGCACCGGCGAGCACTTCACAACCCGCTTTTGCCTCGAACAACTCGACCGCCTGTGCGGCGCGCGAAAAATCAACTCCCTCCTCGATGTCGGAACCGGCAGCGGAATCCTCGCCATCGCCGCCGCCAAACTCGGCGTTCCGCGCATCCTCGCTTTCGATCACGACGCACAAGCGCTCGAACAAGCCCTCGCCAACATCCGGCGCAACCGCGTCACCCCGCAAATACGAACCGACGTTCGCGACCTCGAGCGCGATGCCTTTCCCAAGGGACGCTTTGACGTCGTCTGCGCAAATGTGTATAGCCGTCTCCTGATCGAAGCCGCCCCCGCTCTCGCAAACGCCACACGGCATCACGTGGTGCTCAGCGGAATACGAGAGGCGGAACTGGACAGCGTAGCCGATGCGTTTGCTGCGCAGGGCGGGCAAGAAACCGTTCGCGATGGCGATGGCGAATGGGGAGGATTGGTTTTTCAATGGATACGTTCTTCTTCAACCTGACATCAGCGCAAGCCGCTACGTTTCTCGGCGCGCTCGGCGTCTTCGCGGGCGTCGCGATGATCGCCATCCCCGAGGCAACAAGGGCATTCCTGATCGGCTTTGGCCGAAATCGAACTGCGGCGTGGATCCTCGCGGCAGTTGACCTGCTCTGGGCCGCTTGGCTCGTCTACCACACGCCGATGGAGCGACTCGGTTTTCTAAAACCCGCCCTCTACCCAGCCGTGCCCATCGCGTTCTATCTGATCATCACCTACATGGACGACCTGCTCGCCACCCGCGCGCTCGGCGGCCTCCTCCTTCTGATGGCGAACCCCATCCTCCTCTGCATGCGATGGCTCGACACCGACTGGCGCTATCTCCCCATCGTGCTCGCCTATGTCTGGGCCGTGGCCGGAATGGCGCTCGTCCTCAGCCCCTACATCTGGCGGCGCTGGGCAGCCCCGCTCTTGAAATCAAACGCGCGTTGCCGCGCGGTCGGCATCCTCAAACTGGTGGGAGGCGCGCTCTTCCTTTGGCTCGCGCGACAGGTGTTCTAACCAACGTGTCCTCCACCGGCCATCCTCGCCTTCTCGTTCTGCGCGGCGGCGCGCTCGGCGATTTGATCGTCACCCTGCCCGTTCTCTCCGCGCTCCGCAACCGCTGGCCCGGCGCCTATATCGAACTCGTCAGCTATCCCTACCTCGCCGAGATCGCCACAGTCACCGGCCTCGCCGATCGCGTCGCCTCACTCCACGCCGCTCGCATCGCCCGCTTCTTCGCGTTGCGGCCCGACCTGCCCGATGACCTCCGCGCCTACATGCGCTCGTTCGATATCGTCTTCAACTTCTTTCACGACCCCGAAGAAACGGTGCACATCAACCTCGAAACCGCAGGCGCGCCCCACGTCATCAGCGCGTCCCCGCTCGTCAAAGAACTCCACGCGGTGGACCACTTCCTCAAACCCCTCGAAAGCCTCGCCATCTACGAAGCGGGCGCTGCCCCTGCGCTCGTCCTCCCGCGCGGGGAACACGAGGCGGGCGTCGCGCGCCTCGCGCCCTATCGCGACGGCGCCAATCCGCTCTGGGTGATTCAACCCGGCAGCGGAAGCCCAAAAAAGAATTGGCCGCTCGGTCGCTTCACCGAACTCGCGCGCAGGATGAAAAGAGAACATCGCCTCGCGCCCATTTTTCTTCTCGGCGAAGCCGACGATGCCGCGCGCGAAGGTCTCACCCGTAACGCCCCGGATTTTCCGCGACTCGAAAATCTCACCGTCCGAGAAGTCGCCCAAGTCCTGGCCGCCGCCGACGGCTACATCGGAAACGACTCAGGCATCTCTCACCTCGCAGCCGCCGTCGGCGCGAGAACCTTCGCCCTATTCGGCCCCTCCAATCCCGCCCTCTGGAGCCCGCGCGGCCCACGCGCAACCGTCCTTCAAGCCCCGGAAGGCGTCCTCGATAACCTCGCCGTCGAAACCGTGCTCACCGCGATTGCGGGCGCATGACCCGCGCCCCTCGCGCGGCGATCATCGGTCGTCTTCGATCGTCTCCCCCACGAGCTTGAGAATCTCCTCGCGGGAATAGAGCCGCCCCTTCCCCACACCCGGACACGCCTTCGCCGTCCTCTTCCACGCCGCCTCACTCCGCACACTCTCCGGCCAAAACGGATACGTCCGACATTGCGTCGGGCGCACGGGATAAATCGTGCACCGCCCATTCTCATAGAGAATGCAGTCCCCATTCTCCTTTTCTTTCAGGCTATGCCCCGTGCGAAACGGATAGGCATAGCGCTCCAGAAACGCATCGCAATCCATCTTCAGAAATGTGGCAATCCGCTCCGCCGTCGCGCGATTCATGAACACCGTGCCCGGCTCCCCCGTGCAACAGCGCCCACACGATGCGCAAACATCGTTGTCAAAGCGCAGCCCCGCATCGAAAAAATAGGGGCGATCCTCCGGCCGTCGCGTAGTCATGACTTCGCATTCTAAACCCAATCGCCCCGAGATCAACCCCACACCCTGCGAAGAGGATTGATCGCCGTAGAAATCTACAGTCTGATGGTGACGTGACAAAAAACGTGCCCATCCTGCTCCCCTTCCCACGCCACTACGTCGCCGAGCAGGGCGCGCACGCCCTGCACGATCGCCGATGCAACATTTTCGACGCAACCTACGCGCACGCCGACCTCGCCCGCCGCATCCGCCAAGACCTCCGCAACGAACTCCACCTCCACGCGCGCATCCTCGTGCAATCCGACAAACCGCGCACTGCAACCCTCCTCATCAAACTCGACAACCAGCTCCCCGCCCAAGGCTACACGCTCCACATCACACCCCGCCAAATCGCGCTCACCGGCGCCGATTCCGCCGGACTCTTCTACGCCAGTCGAACCTTCCTCCAGCTCGTTCGACAATTTCGCGATGCCATTCCAGCCTGCCTCATCACCGATGCGCCCGACTTCCCCACGCGCGGCGTCATGCTCGACATCAGTCGCGACAAAGTGCCAACCATGGAAACCCTCCAGCGGCTCGCCGAGGAACTCGCCGACTGGAAAATCAATCGCCTCGAGCTCTACACCGAACACACCTTCGCCTACAAAAATCATCGCACCGTCTGGGAACACGCCAGCCCCATGACCCCGGAGGATGTGCGCAACCTCGACGCCTTCTGCGCCGAACGCCACATCGAAATCGTCCCCAACCAAAACTGCTTCGGCCACCTTCATCGCTGGCTTCAACTCGAACCCTACAAAGCCCTCGCCGAAGCCCCCAACGGCTTCGACACCCCGTGGGGCGAACGGCGCGACGGCCCGTTCAGCCTGAATCCACTCGACCCCAACAGCATTCGCCTCGTCGAAGAATGGCTTGCCGAACTCCTCCCCAACTTCACCAGCGCCAACGTCAATGTCGGCTGCGACGAAACCTTCGACCTCGGCCAAGGCAAATCAAAGGAAGCATGCGCCCGCTTCGGGAAAGGGCGCGTCTATCTCGACTTTCTCCTCAAGATCCACGCCGCCACCCAACGGCATCGCCACACCATGCACTTCTGGGGCGATATCGCCCTGAACCACCCCGAGCTCATCCCCGAACTGCCGCGCGACGTCGTACCGCTCATCTGGGGCTACGAAGCCGACCACCCCTTCGCCACACAGTGCGAAACCTTCGCAAACGCCAAGCTCCCCTTCTTCGTCTGCCCCGGCACCTCCACATGGAACAGCATCCTCGGCCGCACCGACAACGCGATCGGCAACCTGAACAACGCCGCCGAGAACGGCCTCGCCCACGGCGCGCGCGGCTATCTCATCACCGCCTGGGGCGACAATGGACACTGGCAACCCTACGCCGTGGACCTTCTCCCCCTCGCCGCAGGCGCCGCTCGCGCATGGTCCTTTCAAGCCAACAAAGACGCCGACCTCGCCGCACAACTCGATCTCCACGTATTCCGCGACAGCGCCCGCATCCTCGGCGCGCTCACCCACTCGCTCGGCAACCTGCACCGCGAAACCGGCCACACCATCCACAACGCCAGCGCCCTCTTCCGCCTCCTCTCCCAACGCGACATCGCCAATCTGCAAGCCGCCATCAGCCCGGAAAAACTGCGCTCCATACAGCAGCGCCTCGCCGCACTGCTCGACACCCTCCCCGCCGCAAAAAGCGCGCGCGACGACGCCGCGCACATAACCAACGAGCTGACCATCGCCAGCCGCCTCATTGATCTCGGCATCCATCGCGCCCTCAAGACAGACCCCACCGCGCGATCCCTTGCTTGGAAAACGCTCATCCCCGACTACCGCGCACAATGGCTCGCGCGCAACCGCCCCGGCGGCCTCGCCGACAGCGTCGCGCTCATGGAAAAGCGCGCGACCGATGCTTAGCACTCGTGCTCCGGCGCTGGAAATGCGCCGCTCTCCACATCCGCCTTATACGCGCCGAACGCCTGCTGCATCGCGGCGCGCATATCCACATACTTCTTCGCGAACTTCGGCGGACGCTCCGTCAACCCCAGCAAATCATTCACCACCAGAACCTGC
>WBZO01002254.1_pt2 | contig 10545 bp, 5 predicted proteins | sample 5204261 | NCBI WGS metagenome assembly WBZO01 (sample SAMN12412400, study PRJNA552823) | activated sludge metagenome | isolation source: activated sludge from anammox sidestream of wastewater treatment plant... | place: USA: North Carolina | collected 2017-09
CGTTGCCCTGACCGATCGAGGTGACGAGGCGCTCGCACGTGAAGCCGTCCGGGCAGTCGCAGAACGTCTGGTCGCTCGGCTTCTGGCCGTTGATGTCGGCGCAGCGGCAGGAGCAGTAGACGGCCTTGTCCGCCGAGCGGTCCACGCACTGCGGGGAGACGAGCGCCTTCTTGCGGACGTCGTCCGGGTTGCCCTCGATCGGCTTCGTCGTGTCACCCGGCACCGTGCACGGCTCCGCCCCCGCCGGAGCGGCCTTGTCGGCGCTCTGGCCGTACGGGCACGACACGCGGCCTCGGAAGTGATTCACGAGGCAGATGCGCGTCCGGCACTGGAAGCTCTTCGACTCGACGTTGACTTCCTTCTCGTCGAAGCCGTTGAAGGCCTGGTCGTATTCCTGCTCCGGAGTGCAGGGATCACCGACGCCTTCGTCTCCGCAACCAGGGGCGGCTGCGAACAGAACTCCGCCGAGCAGCAACGCCGTAGCGATCGCACGCGTCATCGTGGGCGGGGACGGTACTGTTTTGCCGGCGAGACCGTCAAGCGTGTGTTGAGCCATCTCGTGTCGAAGATGGCCGCTGCGACGGAACACCGTCATGCCGCGCACGTGTCTCCAACGCGTCCCGTGATCGCCGACACTCGTCAGGCGGCCACCATCGTGAGACCGTCGCGCCGTGATCGGGTGCGCGCGCGGCCGAGGAGCGGGGTGGAGCCCTCACCGACCATCCAAGCGGCGACGCTCCTCCGGGTTCTTCTCGGTCGACGCGTCGACGCCTGCTCGGCTATACGGCTTGACAACGGCGAATGCGCCTCCGTACCATTCCGCGGCCGCGCCCTGACTAACTTCGCAAATCCGCTCACTTATTCTTCTTCGTTTGAGCCCCAACGATTCGCAGCAACGTCGTCTTCGCTCCGCCTGACGGCGCGAAGAGTCCATCTCCTCTCGAGAAGCCGAGGATCCAAGGATGCGTCATTCCGTGTTGCGCAAGCTGCTCATCGCGTCTGCCACGACCCTGCTCTCGCTCTCCGTCATGAGCACGCCCGCGCTCGCGCAGAAGCCGCGGCCGAAGCCCCCCGCGGGGCAGGGCGCGGCGAAGAAGCCGCCGGCGAAGCCGAACGGGGGCGGGGGACACGGAGGCGGTGATGCCATCGAGCTCGACGAGCCGACGACGCCGCCTGCCGGGGGCAAGACGGCGGCCGCGGCGCCGAGCGGGCCTCCGCCCGTCGCGGGGCAGATGACGGAGCAGGCGGCGCAGGCGAAGCGGCTCTTCGACGGCGAGAAGTGGGGCGACGCCGCGAGCGCGCTCTACCGCGTCTACAAGGGCGAGACCGGCGACGACGAGGGCAACAAGCAGCTCGCGCAGTACCACCTCGCGATCGCGCTCTACCGCCTCAAGTTCTATCAGGGCGCGTACGGCATCTTCTCCGAGATCGCGGACAAGCCGAACCACCTCAAGTTCAACGAGACCCTCCTCTGGCTCGCGAAGCTCGCGACCGACCTGCCGGAGCCGGCGGACATCGTCGAGCGCGTCGGCAAGTACAACGACGAGCAGATCTCGAAGTTCAACAACCCGAACCAGCGCGAGCTGTTCTGGCAGCTGAACTACCTGCTCGGCCGCTACAAGTACCGCAACCGCCAGTACGAGGACGCGCTCCGCCTCTTCGCGAAGGTCGATCGCCAGTCGAAGTACTACATCAAGGGGCAGTTCTTCAGCGGCATCTCGAACGTCCAGCTCCGTCGCTCGGTGCCGGCGGTCCAGTCGTTTCAGCGCATCGTCGGAGCGATCGACGAGGGCGTCGAGGGCGTCGAGGACGAGGACCGCATGCGCGACCTCGCGTTCCTCTCGATGGCGCGCACGTACTACTCGGCGTCCGTCCGCCTCGACGAGAACAACGCGCCGACGATCGACAGCTCGAAGCTCTCGGCCGCGGTGAAGTACTGGAACAAGGTCGACGTCGGCAGCGAGTACTGGCTCGACGCGCTCTTCGAGGAGTCGTGGGCCTACTTCATGGCCGGCGACTACGCGCACGCGCTCGGCAACGTGCACACGATCGAGTCGCCGTACTTCCCCGACTCGTACTACCCCGAGGGCGACATCCTCCGCGGCGTCATCTACTTCGCGAACTGCCAGTACGACGACGCGGAGACGATCACCGCGCAGTTCCAGCAGAAGTACCAGCCGATCTACGACGACCTCGCGAAGGTCCTGAAGCGGTTCCAGGGCGACGAGGCGGACGAGCCCTTCTACAAGTTCTTGAAGGAGGTGCGTGACGGCAAGGCGGATCTCCCGCCGCGCATCAAGACCGTCGTCACCAACGCCCTGTCGGATCGCCAGCTCCTTCGTCACCTCCAGTACGTCCAGGTGCTCGACGACGAGGGCAAGCGGTTCCAGAAGGCGCCGCCGGCGTTCCGCGACTCTCCGCTCGGCAACGACGTGAAGGACGCGCTCCAGCTCGCGCGCGACATCGCGGTCCGTAACGCCGGCCAGCTCGCTCGCGAGCGCTATCAGCGCAACCTCGACGAGCTCAACGAGCACCTTCGCGACAGCGCGAAGATCATGATCGACGTCACCTCGGCGAAGCGCAATCAGCTCGATGCTGCGATCGCCGGTACGCAAGTCACGGTCCAAGAGTCCGAACGAAACATCGTCAAACCCGACGAGGAGCACGTCATCTGGCCGTTCGACGGCGAGTACTGGCGCGATGAGCTCGGTTTCTACCGGCAGACCATCACCTCGAAGTGTGGGAGGTAGGTTCTCTATGAAGCGTCTGATTCAAGCGTTCGTCGTGGTTGGGGCGACGACCTTCGCCGCGAGCGCATTCGCCCAGGGCGTGTGCATCGAGGAGAAGTCGAAGGAGTCCATGAACGCGTGCGCCGGGGGAGTGGCGCCGAAGGAGTTCAAGGGCAGCAAGACTCCGACGACGAACTTCCACTCGGCGCCTCCGCCGGCCGATCTCAAGAAGCGGGATCAGCAGGTGAAGCCGAACATGCCCACGATGCAGGAGGCTCCGCGCGACGAGCGCAAGAGCCGCCTGCAGGCGCGCCAGCGCGCGCTGCTCGTCACCGAGATCCAGGGCCTCGAGAGGCTCTTCGAGACGACGAAGAAGAACGCCCCCGACCGGCCGCAGCTCGCGCGCCGTCTCGCCGAGGCGTACGTCGAGCTCGAGGCCGCCGCGTTCCGCGACAAGACGCAGGCGGAGATCAAGCGCGACGAGCTGAAGAAGACGAACGCGCAGGCGGCGGGCCAGCAGCAGACCCAGGCCAACCAGGCCGACGCGGTCATGAAGGCGGCGCGCAAGAAGGCGATCGACAACTACACGCTGATCAAGAACGACTACCCGAACTACGGCGCGCTCGACGAGGTCCTCTACTACCTCGCCTACGAGTACGAGCAGGCGAACGACCTCAAGAACGCGCGCGCGATCTACTACGACCTCATCAAGCAGCGCCCCGACTCGAAGTACATCCCGAACGCGTACCTCGCGTTCGGCGAGCTGTTCTTCAACGAGGCGCAGGGCGATCCGTCGAAGTGGGATCTGGCCTCGCAGGCCTACCAGGAGGTCATCAAGTACCCGCCGCCGAACAACAAGGTGTACGGGTACGCCTGGTACAAGCTCGGCTACGTCTTCTGGAACAAGGGCGAGCTCGAGAAGGCGCTCAACGCGTTCAAGAAGACGATCGAGTTCGGCGTCGTCCACAACCAGCTGCCCGGTGCGGCGAAGCTCGCGGACTCCGCGCGCCGCGACGTCATCCCGGTCTACGCGCTCAAGGGCGATCCGGCGCAGGCCTACAACTTCTTGCACAACATCTCGGGCGACCAGGGTGGGTCGAACGAGAAGACGTTCAAGATGATGGATGACCTGGGCAACAACTACCTCGACACGGGTCACTACCCCGAGGCCATCCTCCTCTACAAAGACCTGATGACCCGCGACAAGGGCGGGCGCCAGTGCGTGTACCAGGCGCACATCACCGAAGCCACGATGGCGATGAAGTCCGGCAACAAGGACGCGATCGTCAAAGAGGTGGAAAACCAGGTCAAGGTCCACAACGAGGTCAAGTCGGGCGGCTTCACCGCCGAGCAGAAGCAGGAGTGCGCGAACAAGACCGCCGCTCTCGCGACCGAGACCGCGATGGCGTGGCACCTCGAGGCCGTCGGCTCCGGCGGTCAGCGCGGCACCGGCGATCTGAAGACGATGCAGCTCGCGGCGACCCTCTACAAGAAGGTCGTCGATACCTGGAAGGCGGACGAGTACGCCACGTTCCAGTTCCCGCGCATCGTCAAGGAGGACTGGCCGACCATCTACAAGATCAAGTACGCGATGGCGGACTTGCTCTACTTCCAGAAGGACTGGGCGAAGTGCGGCCCCGCCTTCGACAGCGTCGTGCAGGAGAACCCGCAGGCGCCGGAGGCCGCCGAGGCCGCGTACGCCGCGGTGCTCTGCTACCAGAACATCTACGAAGAGACCCACAAGGGTGGGGCGGATCGCAAGGGCTCGGGCAACATGCCGGGCAAGGGCGACTCGGGCAAGCAGTCCGAGGCCGCGAAGAAGGCGGCCGAGAAGGAGAAGCTGAAGCCCAAGGACATGACCGAGAACCAGAAGGGCATGGTCTCGGCCTTCAACAAGTACATCTGCTACATCAAGCCCGCCGCGAGCGACAACCAGGGCCAGGAGCAGCTCGTCGAGGTGAAGTACGCGCGTGCGCGTACGTACTTCGAGGCGCAGCACTGGGAGGAGGCGGCGCTCGGCTTCCGCGACATCGCGATGAACAACGCGGATCGCGACGTCGGCATCTACGCCGCGCAGCTCTACCTCGAGAGCATCAACGTCCTCGGTCAGCACTTCGAGAAGCCGACGTGCTACGACGACATGGAGAAGGACGTCCCGAAGTTCCTCGAGCTCTATTGCGCCGGTGACAAGGCGGCGAAGAACGCCGAGCAGTGCACGATCCTCAACAAGATCCAGGTCGACATCCTCCGCCTCAAGGCGCAGAAGCTGGTCGAGCTGGCGGACAAGTCGGGCGGCAAGGAAGCGCTCGGCATGTACGAGAAGGGCGGCACGGCGTACTTCGAGATGTTCCGCAAGTACTGCCAGGACCCGGTGAACAACGGGCAGCAGCCGCAGGCGGAGAAGTGCGACGAGATCGCGTACAACGCGGCTCGCGCGTTCCAGGCCGCGCGCCTCGTCGCGAAGGCGATCACGGTGCGTCGTTCGCTCCTCGCCTTCGACGAGAAGACGAAGGGCAACTCGCCGCTCGCCAAGAAGGCGGTCTACGAGATCGGCGGTAACTACCAGGCCATCGCGGTCTACGACCTCGCGGCCGAGTGGTACGAGAAGTACGCCGCGACCGATCCGAAGGCGCCCGACGCCGACAAGGCGCTCTCCGACGCCGTCATCCTGCGCCTCGGCCTCGGCCAGGAGGAGCAGGCGATCAAGGACGCGCAGGTCTTCACGAAGAACTACGGCGGCTCGAAGCCGGCGCAGACGGCGTCGATCGCGTTCGCGGTCGGCTCGCACTACGTCGAGCAGGAGAACTGGGACAAGGCCGTGGGCTCGCTGTCCGGGTCGATGGGCACCATCGACAAGGCGGCGCCCGACGTCCAGGCCCAGGCCCACGCGGCGCTCGCGCGCGCGTTCATCGGGAAGTTCAAGACCGGTGGCGAGGCGAACGCGAGCAAGGAGTACGCACGCGTCCGTGCCATCTGGAACGATCCGGCGGCGGCGGAGAAGAAGATCCGCGACGCCTACCCGAGCGAGGACGACGGCCAGAAGGATCGCCGTCTCGCCAAGGCGCTCAACGCGGTCGGCGAGGCGTACTTCTTCCAGGCCGAGCAGTCGCGCAAGACGCACGTCGATCCGGTGAAGTTCCCGAACTACACGGGCCCGGGCGACAAGGCGACGGTGCTCAAGCACATCCAGACGAAGGTCAAGGACTGGTACACCAAGAAGCGCGACGCGATCGCGAAGGTGGAGCCCGAGTACGTCAAGATCCTCGAGCTCAAGCCCGTCCCGCCGCCGAAGTGGGTCATCGCCGCCGGCTCGCGCGCGGGCCTCATGTGGGGTGACCTCGTCGACGACTTCCGCCGCGCTCCGATCCCCGAGGCGTGGAAGAAGGACCCCGAGATCCGCGGCACGTACTACGACGCCCTCGACGCGGCGAGCGAGCCGTTCAAGGTCCAGCACGCGAAGCCGGCGCTCAAGAAGTGCCTCGACCTCAGCGTGAAGTACCAGTACTTCGACGAGTTCTCGCGCGCCTGCGAGGTGTGGCTCGCGAAGAACTACAAGGCCGAGTACCACGTCGTCGACGAGCTCCGTGGAGCGCCGACGCTGTCGAACTCGGGTCTCGACGAGAAGGCGCCGCCGGTCCTCACCGACGGAACCTTCTGGCACCCGCAGGCCGCCGCTCCGGAGAAGACCACGGTCGAGTCCACGAGCGACGACAAGAAGCCCGAGCCGAAGGCCGCGGGCGGTGGTGGCGGTGCGCCGGCGAAGAAGGGCCCCGTGAAGCCGCTCCCGGGCGGCAAGAAGAAGTGAACGGAGCGAGGAGACGACGACAATGAAGCGCATCACCACTCTCATTGCTGGAGGCCTCTTCGCTCTCACCGCCGCGTGCGGCGGTGGCGGCGGAGGCGAGGGTCCGAAGACGCCGTCGAAGGGCGGCGGCTCGAGCGGGGGCCCGGTCGCCGCCGAGCTCTCGAAGGACATGCAGGCCAAGTTCAACGCGGCCATCGACGCGTTCGTCGAGCACGACAAGGCGAACAACTGGAACGACGAAGCCTGCAAGGAGGTCGCCTCGCAGTTCGACGCCATCGGCGCGGCGCCGGCGACCTTCAACGCGGGCCTCGCGTACCAGCGCTGCAACGACGACAAGAACGCGCGAGCCCGCTTCGAGAAGTCGCTCCAGCAGGACGCCAAGTTCCACCACGCGCGCGCGCAGATCGCCCTCTACGACTACAAGCAGAACAGCAACGAGGACGCGGCGATCAACGCGCTCCAGCAGGCCGTCATCGACGCGCAGTTCCAGAACGTCCCCGCGCTCGTCAACCTCGCTCTGTTCCAGATGGAGCGTGACGGCGCGGCCGGCGGTCAGGGCTGCAAGGACGACATGGACTGCGCGAAGCTCAATCTCCAGCGCGCGCTGGCGATCGACGACGCGTACATGCCGGCGTTCAACCAGCTCGCCCTCTACTACTTCAAGCTCGCGAAGAAGCGCGCCGGAGCGGTGAAGGGATCGAGCAAGAGCGCGAAGGGCCGCCAGCTCGTCACGCACGCGGCCATGGGCAAGCGTGCCGACGTGCAGCAGCTCGAGCTCGCGGCGCTCGTCTGCTCGCAGGCGATCCGCAAGAACCCGAACTACGCGCCGATCCACAACACCGCCGGTCTCATCCAGAACGAGCTCGGTCAGGTGAACGGCGCGGTCGCCGAGTTCGCGACGGCGGCGAAGCTCGATCCGAAGTTCTTCGAGGCGCAGATGAACTACGCGTTCGTCAACCTCGGGTTCCGCGGCTTCGAGCAGGCGCAGGTCGCGTTCAAGAAGGCGCTCGACATGCGCCCGAACGACTACGACGCGCACCTCGGCATGGCCCTCGCGCTCCGCGGTCCGATCACCGGCGCGGAGACGGACTACGATCAGCGCGTCGCCGCCGTGCAGGCGGAGCTCGACGCGGCGAAGAAGATCGATCCGAACCGTCCGGACGCCTACTACAACGAAGGCATCCTGACCCAGGAGTTCAAGGCGAAGTCGGGCGGCGCGAAGGAGAAGACCATCGCTGAGCTCGAGAACGCCAAGAAGATCTTCCAGACCTTCCTCGACAAGGCCGCGGGCAAGCCGGAGTACGACGGCGCGGTCAAGCGGGTGAAGGGCGACGGCTCGAAGAAGGACCTCGGTCGCATCGGCGACATCGACGACACGATCGCCTTCCTCAAGCTGGATGCGAACGCCCAGAAGGACGCGCAGAACCAGGGCGCCTCGGAAGCCGCACCCGCCGAGGGCGAAAAGAAGTAGTCCGCGGGAAATTCCCCAAGGATTTTCGAAGCCCCCTGTTCCTTGGATGGGACAGGGGGTTTTCGAGGATTTTTCCCGGAACCTTCCGGGTAGAGACGTTGTCAAGACGCCTGGGACGCACGAACCGCGTTGCTGGCGACATCAGGGCCGAGTACACTGTTACTGTAATCGGGGCGCAAAATTCTTGGGAAATTGGAAGATTTCCCAGGGTCCGTCGAAACGGATAACGTCCCTCAACGCCGTCAGGAGCATCGCATGAAGCGCATTCTGTTCGGGGTCGTGGCAGCCGCGTTCCTTCTCTCCAGTGCGTCCGCGTTCGCGCAGCAGCCGGGTGGTGGCGGAGGCGGCGCGAAGGCGACCGGCGGCGGTGGCGGTGGCAAGGACGAGGGCTACGGCTACGAGTTCTCCGACGATCCGCTCGCGGCGGGCGGCTTCGGCCCGAACGACGCGACCATCCGCGTGAGGCCGGGACCCGTACGGACGACGCTCATCCGTCCGCGCACGTCGTTCGTGCCCGAGATGTTGAAGAGCGTCGAGAATCTCTGATCTGATCGTCCCTGGTAGAGAGGGCGCAGTATCCGTCGGCTGTTTGCGGCGGCTCCGTTGAAGCGAAAGGTCGAAGGACGATGGAAGGTAAGGCCAAGGTTGCACTGACGTTCGCTCTCTACCAGGGCGACCAGCTCGTGCGCCGCGACACGATCGCGCAGGACATCGTGAAGGTCGGAAAGGACCCGCGGAGCCATCTGCGCGTCGACGACGATCTCGCGAGCCGCATGCACGCGGTCATCGAGGTCGCCGGTCCGGGGGACATCACGCTCATCGATCTCGGCAACGAGCCGGGCACGATGGTGAACGGCCAGCGGGTCAACAAGTGCAAGATCCGTCCGGGCGATCAGATCCAGATCGGCTCGACGATGATTCAGCTCGAGAGCGCCGAGGCCGCCGGTGCGACCGCGCCCGCCGCCACGGGCTCGCAGCGTCCGGCGCCGCCTCCGCAGATGTCGACGAGCACGCCGACCGAGGCGATCCAGCCGACGCCGATGATGGCGCCCGCGTCGCCGCCGACCACGCTCGGTCTCGGTGGTCCGCCCCCGGCGGCCGCCAACCCGTTCGCCGCGCCTGCGCCGGCGAGCAATCCGCCCCCCGCGCCGGCGGCCGCTGCCGCGAACCCGTTCGCGGTGCCCGCGCCCGCGGCGAATCCGTTCGCGGCGGCCAACCCGTTCGCCCCGGCGAATCCCTTCGTGTCCTCCGCCGCCGATCAGGCGGGAGGCGGCTACGGCATCAACGCGCCGGGCGGCTCGGACTTCGATCCGAACCAGCCGTACACGTACGCGATGGTGAAGAGCGGCCCCGACGTCCACCCGGACGAGGTCGAGTCGCACGCGGCGGCCATCGAGGTCGTCGTGAAGTGGGACACGAACACGCTGCTCGTCGAGCACATGAGCCCGCCGCGCAACTTCGTCGTCGGCGAGGAAGGCGGGGCGAAGCCCTGCGACTACTTCGTGCCGCACGAGGTGCTGGGCACGACGAGCGCGCCGGTCGTCGTCGCGCGCGGCGTCAGCGCGGCGCTCGTCATGCTCCCTCGCTCGACGGGCACCGTCGAGATCCCGGGGCAGGGGACCTTCACGTTCCAGGACCTGATCCAGCAGGGGCGCGCGCGTAGCTCGTCGGAGATCTCCGGCGGCCACGAGTTCGAGCTGCCCAACAACGCGAAGGCGATCATGACCCTCGAGGGCGGCCTCACCTTCGAGGTGAGCGCGGTCAACGCGGGCAAGGCGCCGCCGGTCGGTGCGTTCTCGAGCTTCGAGCCGGCCGCGTACATGTTCATCGGCCTCTCGTTCCTCCTCCACATCGGCATCGTCGCGTCGATGGCCTTCTTCATGCCGAAGATGGGCAACGACGACAGCGAGGCGATCGACCGCGACCAGCTCCTTCTCATGCAGAAGATGCTGAACGCCGCCGCCGAGCGCGAGCAGGAGGAGAAGCAGACCGAGCAGCAGCCGGATCAGAACGCCGACAACAAGGAAGGCGGCACCGGCACGCGCGCGAAGGGTGAAGAGGGTTCGATGGGTAACCCGAACACCAAGGACACGAACAAGCGCTACGGCGTGCAGGGCCCGGCGGACAACCCCGATCCGCACATCGCGCGGCAGGCTGCGCTGAAGGAAGCGCAGGAGTTCGGCATGATCGGCCTCATCAACGTCGGCGCGGGCGGCGATCCGAACGCCCCGACGGCGCCGTGGGGTCGCGAGGAGTCGCTCGGCAACGACCCGCTCTCCGCGCGCGGCAACATGTGGGGCGACGCGATCGGCGACGCGTTCGGCGCCGGCGGTCTCGGCCTCTCGGGCGTCGGTGAAGGCGGCGGCGGTCGCGGCGAAGGCATCGGCCTCGGCAACATCGGCACGCTCGGCCACGGCGCGGGCACCGGCACCGGCCAGGGCTTCGGCAACGGCCACGGCCGTCTCGGCGGTGCGCACTCGACCAAGGCGCCGTCGCTCCGTCAGGGCGCGACGCAGGTCAACGGTTGACCGGTGACGTCC
>WBZO01007070.1_pt1 | contig 10544 bp, 10 predicted proteins | sample 5204261 | NCBI WGS metagenome assembly WBZO01 (sample SAMN12412400, study PRJNA552823) | activated sludge metagenome | isolation source: activated sludge from anammox sidestream of wastewater treatment plant... | place: USA: North Carolina | collected 2017-09
GTCATCCTCCTCGCGCGCGCGCCCCTGCGCCGCATAGGCCAACATCAATTCGTAAGTTGATTCGATGGCGTCGATTGCTTTGGCCACGGTCTGCGGTTTGTCACGCTCGCTCGAAGCCATACATTGGTCCTTCCGTCATGCAGAGATCGAACATCAATCGAACCTGGAGCTTTCTCACGCCTTCCAGCGTTCGGCGTCGTAGTGCTCGTTGAATTCCTTGCGGCTGATCCAACCGCGAATCATCGAGCGGGTGAGGTGCCATTCATCGGGGCGAAGGGCAAAATAAATGTGAATCATCAGCATCGTCACCAGCGCCATCGCGGCAAAACCATGGACCACGTAGATGATTCCCCAGGTATCGTTGGAGAACCAGTAGGGATTACGCCGCCACAACGGCGTGTCTATCTTCAGCAGCATCAACAGCCCGCTGCCGACGACCAACAGAATCAGGATTGCGATGGCGAGGTGATAGAACCTCTGCAATGCGTCATACTTGCCGGGCCGAGCGGGGGATGCACTGCTGTCGCCGAGTACGCGGCATAGACTGCGCCAGATATCGCGACCGTCGGCAATGCCGATCATCATGTTGTGCCAATCCTGCCAGACGATGGCACGCACGATATGATAGACAACGAGCACCGCGAGCAGCACCCCGGTGATCCAGTGGATGTCGACCCATTGGAACCGCACGCCCAGGATGGGCAGAAAGGCAGTGCCCATCAGCACCAGCACCGCGAGCGCCATCAGCCAGTGATAGATGCGGTCGACGAGTCGGTGCCGGATCACGCGCGCGGGCGGCGGCAAGATGCCGCGCACCTCGCTGGTTGCGGACTCTTTCATGGGCTTTCCTCTATCAGCGCGAGCGGCGCTCGCGCGCCTTTGCTCGCCCGGCGAGGATTGCATGGATGACGATGAAAGCCGCGCCCGCCGCTACAAACCACGGCAGCAAATCCCATGACGCGCCGATAATCTGTTCCTGTCCACCATAGATGGACTTCGAATACCGAAACAGCGAGATCATTCCGTCACCCTTCGCATCGCATTCATTTGCGATCCGACTTCCCCTTGGCAGCCGACATATTCGACCGGCTGGTTGCAGCCCTTGCTATGGCGAGGCCTCGCCGAACCGCACGTGGGCATTGTCGGCTATCCAATGAGCAACGTCCATATGGTCGCCGCTCGCCTTTGGAAAGTGAATAGCGCTGGTGCAGGCCGATTGCAGCAGGCTCACGAACGGAGCGGGCGCGGATGTTGCGCGGGCGGCATCCAGCACGCGGGCGATGTTGTCGAGCATCAGGTTGTGGGGCAGCCCGGACCGGTATCGGCCGGACAGCACTTCGGCCGCCACGGCCGCAGGCGGTGTACCGATGGCGGGGGCAATCAGCGGAATGGCACTGAGAATGCCTGCAGCATCGAGCCCCGCCTTTCTGGCAATAACCATCATCTCCGTGTAGATAGCGACGGAGAGCGCGCCGAGCGTGGATACGAGAGCTTTGGCGAGCGGTCCTGAGCCCAACTCTCCCAGGCGCAGGGTAGTGGAGGCAAACGCTCGCAGGACCGGAGCGACGCGATCCAGCGCTTCGGCAGGTCCGGCTGTGAGTAGCGTGAGCTTGCCCTCGCGCACGTCCTGCGGGCCGCCCATAGGCGTTGCCTCGATCCAGATCGCGCCCTTGGAATAGAGTGCCCGCGCCAGTGCCGGTCCGGTCTGCGGCGATACATCGCTCATATCGACGATGATCGTGCCGGGGCGAAGTGAATGCACGAGCCCAATCGGCCCCAAGACGGCCTCGCGCACGGTATCGTCGGACGTTTCGGCAAGCAGAATGAGGTCGCAGATCTGTGCCAAGTCGTAGGGCGAGCCGGCAGGCGCACTGCCGCCAGCGGCAAGGTGCGCCTGCAACAGCCGCGTGTTCAGATCGGTGGCGGTATAACCGAGACCCCGGTCGTCCAGCCGGCGCGTCAGCGCAGCTCCAAGCGAGTCGAGCCCGACGACACCGACCGAAAAATCCGCCATTCCATCCTCCGCGAGGCTAACCACAAGAGATCAACCTCATATTGCACGATGAACGCGATCCGATAAGACTTCGAGCGGGCGCTCGATTGCAAGGTACCCATAGCCGGGCCAAGTTCTCAGGTATGGGCCTATACGTGATCCGGCCCAGGTCCGACCGTCCGAATTTCAATTCGGCCGAGTCGAAGTCCTGGGCCGGGCTAACCAGTGCGATCCGTCAGGCCTTCGCGTCGCGCAGCGAGCGGGTGACGAGGTTGGCCATCAGCGGAACCTTGAAGTGGTTGTAGTTGAGCGGTCTTGCGCCGCGGGTCGATGCCTGGCCCGCGATCTGTGCCAGTTGCTGATCGACCCTCTTGCCCTTGGCTGTCTCCTCGGCAACGACGACACGCCGCGGGGTGCAGGACACGCCGCCCACCACCACGCGGGCGTCCTGAACGACGCCTCCCGCATCGGTCTTAAGCGCAGCCGCAACATTGATGAGCGGGAAGTCCCAAGTTTGCCGGTCGGTGACCTTCTCGAAATAGAACCGTGCTCCTGCCCAGGCCTTGGGGATTCGCACGGCGACCAGCAGGTCCTCCGGCTGCACTTGAGTCATTCGAGTGACGTCGATCCGGGGGCCTATGAAAAACTCTTCGGCCGGAACGACGCGCTCACCTTTAGCGTTGCGGATCACCATCTTGGCGTCGAGTGCGATCATGGTTGGCGCCAGGTCGGATGGCGATACCGCCACGCAGCGACTGGCGTCGAATAACGCATGTTCGCGATTCTGGCCCTCCGGCGTGTCGGAGAAGCAGGTATTGCCGCCGGCCCGGTAGCAGGGCAGACCGGAGCGGTAGTACCAGCAGCGGGCGTCCTGCGAGATGTTGCCGCCGACCGTACCGCTGTTGCGAATCTGCGGACTCGCCACGCGGGCCGCCGCATCCGCAAGCAGCCGGTAGCTCTTCCGAACGATCTCATTGCGCTCGATGTCGGTGAGGGTCGTGAGCGCGCCGATCTCGATTCCATCGGCGGTCTCTTTGACGCCCTTCATCTCGACAATGCCGCCGAGGTCGATGACGACCTTCGGACGCTTGACTCGATCCTTGAACCAGGACAGCGAATCGTTGCCGCCTGCGAGCTTCCACGCGTCCTTCTTGTGCTGGTCAAGAAGCGCGACCGCGTCGGCCACCGTGGTGGGCCTGTACAGTTCGAAGCCCGGAATGACATCCTTGATCATCATGGCTGGGCTCCCTTAATCACATTGTGTTGGCCTGCAGCGCCCTGTAAGACTGCGGACGCTTGGCAAGCGCATTGACGATCATGTCGCGAACCACCGGAGTCCGGTGGAAATAATGCCCGTCGAGCGCGTCGGAGATGGCGTTAAGCAGCGCCGCCGCGGCTGCGCCCTCGATCGGTTCGGCGATACCTTTCACGCCGACCGGATTGTCGCGGTCGGGCTTTTCCGCCGCCGACCATTTGAACGATCGCGGTATGTCGAGATAGGTCTTCGGCTTGGACTGGTCGAACTGCACGTTGGCCGGCAGACCGAGCGCATGATCGTAGACAATGCGCTCGGTGGTCGCGAGGCCAAAACCCATCATGGCGCCGCCGTGCATCTGCGACTGCAACCCGTGCGGATGCAGCACCGTTCCGCAATCGGCCACGCCGAGATACTCCTTGATCTCAAAAGAGCCTGTCTCGGTGTCGAGCTCGATCATGCAGAAACCCGCGCAGAGAGCCGGAACGAGCCCCCGCTTCGGCAGCTTGTCCTTGGCGACGCCCATCAGGCCGGACCCGGCCAGCGCCGTGGCGGACGCCTTGGTAAGCGGGTTGATGTCGGCCGGCAGTTCCTTGCCGGAGTACTTGCCGCCAAGTTCGATCGCCTTCTTGGCGGCGTCGGCGAAGCTTATCGACTTCGAGGCGTCCGCCTTGTGAACAACCTTCTCGTTCTTCAGTTCGTAGTCGCCAGGTGATCCGCCCAACTGCTTCGAAGCGATTTCGAGCAGCTTGTCGCGGGCATCGGCCGCCGCGACGTAGTTGCCGCGAGACGCGGTATAAGTCGTGTTCGAACCGAACTGTCCGATCATCCACGGCAGGTGATTATCGGTGCGTCCGCGAACGATGACGACGTTGTCCCAATTGTAGCCCAGCACCTCGGCGGCCACGCGCGAAGTTGCCGCATAAGAGTAGGTGCCGAGGTTGCCGGCGCCGGAATGCACGTAGAGCTTGCCATCAGGCAGGATGCGTACGATGCCGTCGAAGCCGTTGGAGCCGCCGGCATGGAAGGCGCTGCCGACGCCGACGCCAATAACCTTGTTGCCGTCGCGCTTACCCGAGAGCTTCTTCTTCTCCTCCCAATTAAACAACTGGCCGCCTTTGGCCAACGCGTCCTTGAGATAGGCGCTGGTCAGCTTACCCTTGCCATCATGGCCTTCGAAGCCGTCGTTGTCTGGGGCATTGATCCGCCGGATCTCCAGCCGGTCAATGCCGAGTTGGCGAGCGCCTTCGTCGATCATGGGTTCGAGCGCCATCGCGGTCTGATTTTCACCTGGTCCACGCTGCGGGCCGCGCGGCGGCGTGTTAGTGAGCACTGCAGTACCGCGCCAACGCATCGCCTCCGGTTGGAAGCAGAGCTGTGCGGCATGACCGCAGTTGCGGAAGTCCCAGAAGCCCATGTTCGGGCCATTGTCCTGCACGACGAAGATGTCCATCGCCGTGATGCGGCCGTTTTCGGCGAAGCCAATCTTCGCCCAGCCCTGGAACCCGGCGCGGCCAGAACCGAGCAGATATTCCTCCTCGCGTGAGACGCGCAGCATCACGGGCCGCCCGTTCGCCTTCTTGGAAAGATGGCCGGAAATCGCCATGAGCGAATAGCCCGTCCCCTTCGAGCCAAAGCCGCCGCCGCAATATTCGTTGATGAACACCACGTCCTCCGGCTTGATGCCGAGATCCCGTGCGATGCTCGGCACTACGAACGACTGGCTCTGCATCGAGCCGTGCACGTAGCACTTGCCGTTCTGCCAGAACGACATGTTCGAGCGCGGCTCCATCGAGTGGTGCGACGTGCCGGCGGTCTGGAAGCTGCGCTCGATTACCACCTTGGCTTTCTTGAAGCCGGCCTCGAGGTCGCCATAGGTCCATTCCTCCGCCGGCTTGCCCATTGGCATCTTGCCCTGGTCAAAGCCTTGGAAGTCCTGGGCGGTCCACTTCACTGTTTGCAATGGAAGCTGGACGTTGGCGACGTTGCCCCCGGAGAACGCGTTGGGGCCGCCGGGAAATAGCGAATCCAGCGGATCGACGACATGCTTGAGCTGCTCCAGGTCGACTTTGATCGCCTCGATCGCGGCCGCAGCGATTTCTTCGCTCTCAGCAGCAACCGCCAGAATCGGTGCCCCAGCGAAATTCGGCTCGCGATAAAGAATCGGATCGACCGGTGGCGGGAACTGCGGCACGTCTTCGGGCGTGATGATCGCCACAACGCCCTTCATTTTTAGCGCGGCCGATGTGTCGATGTTGCGCACCCGCGCATGCGGCATCGGTGACAGCAATAGTTTCGCATGCAGCATACCTTCGGCGCGGAAGTCTTCAGCGTATTTCGCGGCACCAGTGACCTTCGCGACCATATCTGGCGGTATGAAATTCTTACCGACGAGCTTGTAGTCAGCCATCTCAGCCTCCCTTCGCCGCGCGCATCACACCAGCCAGGTACTGCTCGTAAGAACCACACCGGCAGAGGTTGCCGGACATAGCCCGCTGCGCCTCTTCGATCGTCGGATGCGGATTGGCCTTGAGCAGCGCCACGGCTGACATCACTTGGCCCGGCGTGCAGAAGCCGCATTGCGGACCAATTTCCTCGATGAACGCTTTTTGCACCGGATGGAGCTGCCCGTTCTTCGCCAGCCCCTCAACCGTCGTGATGTCCTTATCGGCCACCGAATGCGTGAGTGTCGTGCACGAATAGAAGGCGGTATCGCCGATCAACACCGTGCAAGCGCCACACTCTCCGCGGTCGCAGGACAGCTTCGTGCCCGTCAAACCGAGCTTGTAGCGCAAGGTATTGGCGAGCGTTTCATGCGCCAGCACGTCGACGCGCCGCACCTGTCCGTTCACTTTCAGGCTGACTAGCCGCTCAACCGCACCGACCGTGCGCGCTTCGGCTGAGCCGGCGCGAAACAGATATCCCGTGGCTCCGAGCGTGGCCCCCGACGCGATGACGCCTTTGATGAAGCTGCGTCGCGTCGCCTTGCTTCGCGCGATTTCCGCAAGCGGGTCACCGCCGTTTGCGTGCTGATGATCTTCCCGACCAGCATCGCAAGCATGGTGCGATGCCCTACAGTCTTCCGACATAGCCGACTCCTCAAGTTTCCTTGACACCCCAAGCCGCTCACGACGCGGGCGCGGCGCCCGCGCGCGTTCTCTTTTGAACTTTTCTATCTAGCCAAAGACTGCGCCAACTCGCCGCTATTCTCAAGACCGATTATTATTATTTTTCATGCGCCGTTTTATGCCGAATGAAAGGGCGGGCAGCACGGCATGTGCCGTCTTTGCAGTGCAGCATAACAGAAAGAGAGTTGAAAGAGACGGTGAAAAGTGGAGTCGACTGTCGCACCTCTTCAGAAATAACCAGGATTCGGGCACGGCCGAATGATCAATTGCGAAATTCGTGGGTCCGGAAGAATTCCGCCGTTAGCGCAGTGGACCGTTGTAAGTCGTCGCTGGACATTTCAAGCGCTACCGCATCGCGGCAGAATAGGCTTTCCGCATAGCCATTGGTCAGCGCGATATCGCACCAGGAATAGGCGCGGGCGAGGTCGCGCCGGACCCCCCGTCCATAGAAATATTGCAGGCCGAGGAAAAACTGCGCAGTGGGCTGACCGGCTTCCGCGGCTCGGCTAAACCAGAGCAGCGACTTCTCGTCGTCGCGTTGCACACCCTTTCCCGAATAATAGAGAAAGCCTAGAGACGCTTGTGACTTGGCATCCCCCTGCATCGCCATCGGCCCCCAATTCGCGAAAGCCGCCGTGTAGTCGCCGGCGTTAAAGGCGTCGAGACCGGTTTCGAAATTCTGCGCATTTGCGCCGACCGCCGCAGCGGCGAACCAGGCGATTGCAAGCGTTGGGATGAGGCGGCGCATCGATTAAGTCTCCGGGGATCCGCGCAAACATACCAGCATGGCTAACGAGTTCCAAACTCCCAGCGGCGGCGCGGCCGGCCACGTGTATTTCGTGCGACGCTCGACCCAATTAGCCTTCACACGGGCGCCGGATAAAATGCGCAAGCTTGCTCTAAGGTTCCGGGGGCGGTGCCGGGGCCTTCAGATATTCCGCTGGTGCATTAATCGGGCCATCGAGCGTGCGCAGGAATGCCTCCAGTTGATCGAATTCGGTCGATGTGATCGGCAGATCGCTAAGTTCGCTACTGCCAACACGGGCCATCGGCAAAGTGCGATAGTGCCACATTACGTCTTCAAGGGTCCGGCGGTTGCCTACGCGCATGTAGGGGGCAGTCTTCGGCAGATTCCTTAAGGTTGGTACCTTGAAGGCGCCGCGTAGCTCGGGACTGCGGCGGCGGGCGAATACGAGTTCCGCACAATCCTGCGGCCGCGCGTCGGAATAGCGGCCGAGGCAATTGAATTCGTCGGCCAGCGCGGTCTCGATGCCGGTCCGCCGGCCGTCTTCAAGTTCGTACCGCTCCGGCTCAGCAACGCCGATATTGTGAAAATGTTGGTTGGTGAACAGCGGGCCGTTGTGGCAGCGCAGACATCGACCGAGCTGATCCGAGATGAAGACATGTAGGCCCTGCCGCTCGTCTAGGGTCAGATCATCCTCGCGGTTGGGCTTTCGGCCAGCAACGATCGCGTCGACATACCGGTCAAATTTCGCCGGTCCCGGCATGATGCGCCGCTCATAGGCGGCGATCGCCTTGCCGACATTGGCAAAGGCGCGGTTGATGCCGACGCGGTCGCTGGCCGCTGGAAGATCGCCAAAAAACGCTTCGTAGTTACGAGCTAGGTCGGCATTGCTGCGAATGATTTCGACCAACCGCTCGCGCGGCATATTATGTTCGAGCGGGTTTTCCAGTGACGCCAGCGCCTGCGACCACTGGCTGTCTTTGCGGCCGTCCCAGAAGAACCAGAAATTGTACGCCGCGCCAATGATGGTCGGGGCATTGCGCGGCGTTACGCCGACGCCGACCGATACCTTGCGACCATCGGTGAAGCCGCGTTGCGGATCGTGGCAGCTGGCGCAGGCGACCTTGCCGTTCGAGCTCAGGCGCGCGTCAAAGAATAGGAGATGGCCAAATGCAGCGGCACGCGGGTCGTCGCCGTATCTGTTGGTGGGGTCGGGCTGTAGGGCCGGTAGGCTCGACAGGCTCAGCGAACGCAGAATTTCGATCTCTGCCGTGGTCCATTCCGGCGCGGTCCCGGTCTCGGCCGAGCCGGCGGCGAAAATGCCGAGAACGGCAAGCGCGACAATAATCTGAAGGCGCTTCATACGCTTACTCTACAGTCAGCTCGAACGTGGCGCGGTCGCGAACCTCGGCCAATTCGATCTCGAACACCAGCCGCCAGTCGCCAGGGATATGAAAACGCAAACCTTTAATTCCGTACGATCCAGCGGTGGGGCCGGGTCGAACCAGCGGTGACGTGGGCAGCGGATTGAGTGCATAGCGATGCCGCCCCGTCAGCAAAACGGTAGCGCCCGTTACCGGCTTGCCGTTGTCGGCGGTCAGCGTCATCTCGATCCGGTGCATACGATTAAGCGGTTCTGGCCGCTCGATCCCGGTAAGGCGAAGCACGAAATGGCCGGCTTCGCTGTGCAGCACGATTGGCTCCGCCAGTGCGTTTCGAGGAGGGGCGCACAGGAGCAGCAGCGCCGAAGCCCCCAGCATCAATTTCAGAAGCGACCGGCGCCGCTTCCCCGAAGCAGACGCGCGACGACGAGCCGCAAGCTTGCGGGCAAGCCGGTTATTTCGCAAACGATCCATGGTCTCTTGGGTCAACCCGCCCGGCCAATCATGCCCCCCAGATTAGCAGTTCCATCTCAATCGGGGGATTCTCATGAGGTGATGAATGGGAAAATCTATCGTTATTGATTCGCTTTTGGGGGGCTGGGCCATGCTCCCAGGCCCGCCGCCAAGCCTGGCCGATCGCCGGATAGCGCTTGCCTATTCGGCCCCGAACTCCTCAAGCCGGACGAACGCCACCACTTTTACCCCTCTTACCGGCCATCGGCATCCGGGCACCGCGCCGATTTACGCGGTAATCACCAGGAACGCCTCCTCGATCGTTGCGGTACCGGCCTCTGCAACGAGCCGCGCTGGCGTCGTGTCGGCTAGCACCTTGCCTTTGTGCAGCACCAGGACGCGGTCCGCATCCGCGACCTCGTCACAGAGATGCGTTGCCCAGAGCACTGCGACGTTGCGCTCCCCGCGCATGGTCAGCATCAATCGAACGAGGTCGCTCCGGCTTGCTGGATCGAGCCCCACGGTCGCCTCATCCATCAGCAGGAGGCGCGGCTCATGCAACAGCGCACGCGCAAGCTCGACGCGACGGCGGTTGCCGCCGGAGAGATGCGCGGTCTTGTCGTGGGCGCGCTCCGCGAGGTCCAGCCGCGCAAGCTCGCGCGCGATACGCTCCTTGGCGAGTACACGCGGGATGCCGTGCAGCCCGGCGTGAAACAACAGGTTGGCGGTGACCGAAAGCTCAAGATCGAGCGTCGGCTGCTGAAACACGATGCCGAGCTGCGCCAGTGCCGGTACCGGGTCACGCGACATGTCGTGGCCCATCACGACGATGCGGCCCGAGTCCGGCACGAACAGGCCGGACAGAAGCTGGAACAGCGTGGTCTTGCCGGCGCCGTTTGGGCCGAGCAGCGCGATGAACTCGCCTGCCTGGGCGGTGAGCGACACGCCGTCGACCGCACGTACCGGCCCATAAGTCTTGACGACCCGGTCGAGCAGCAACGCAGGTGCCGGCTTGTTCTGATCGGTTCCTTCGCTCATCCCGCTTCCTGACTTCATCCTCGATCGAGCCCTAAAAGGCGGCAACCTCTCCGTCGTCATGTCCGGACTTGATCGGGGCCACGTCTTGCCTCGACCGAGGTAAACGTGGATGACCGGGACATAGGCAAAGCGACGCCGTCCTTCGGACGGCTACGTCCGGCCATGACGGAATTCCGCTCCGCTTGCCCGCCGCCGCAAAGGCGGCATACTAACTCGGCAAATACTTTTGCAGCGAGGCCCCGTGTTCTCCAATCGAATATTTACAGCCGTAACCGTGGGAGCAGGGCTTGCGCTGCTGCCGGTTGCGGCCGTGCAGGCCAGGGACACCGGCCTCATCTTCGTGAGCAACGAGAAGAGCAACAACCTGATCGTGCTCGACCCCAAGACCTATCAGGTCGTGAAGGACATCAAGGTGTCGCGCCGACCGCGCGACATGCATTTCAGCGCCGATCGCAGCAAGCTCTACGTCGCCTGCGGCGATGACGACGTGATCGACATTCTCGACGTGGCGAAGCTCGAAGTGATCGGTAAATTCACCACCGGGCCGAGC
>WBZO01007071.1_pt1 | contig 10543 bp, 8 predicted proteins | sample 5204261 | NCBI WGS metagenome assembly WBZO01 (sample SAMN12412400, study PRJNA552823) | activated sludge metagenome | isolation source: activated sludge from anammox sidestream of wastewater treatment plant... | place: USA: North Carolina | collected 2017-09
GAGCGCCACGAAGAACTCGAACACCTGCTGGCCAGCCCCGAGGTGCTCGCCGACGCGCGCCGTCTGCGCGAGGTGTCGCGCGAGCATGCCCAGCTCACGCCGCTGGCCAGCGCGCTGCAGGCCTGGCACGCCAACGAGCGCGCGCTGGTCGAGGCCCAGGCGATGTTGCGCGAAGCCGAGCTGCGCGAACTGGCCAGCGCCGAGATACCGCTGCTGGAATCCACCCGCGAGCGGCTCGAGCACGAGCTCAACTGTGCGCTCATCCCCACCGACCCGCGCGACCAGAGCAACCTGTTCCTGGAGATCCGCGCCGGCACCGGCGGCGACGAGGCCGCGATCTTCGCCGGCGACCTGCTGCGCATGTACCTGCGCTACGCCGAGCGGCGCCGCTGGCAGGTCGAGATCCTGTCCGCCAGCGAGGGCGAGCACGGCGGCTACAAGGAAGTGATCGCACGCGTGGAAGGCCACGGCGCCTATTCGCGCCTCAAGTACGAATCGGGCACCCATCGCGTGCAGCGCGTGCCACTGACCGAGTCGCAGGGCCGCATCCACACCTCGGCCGCGACCGTGGCGATCCTTCCCGAGTTGGACGAGATCGACGAGGTGCCCATCAGCGATGCCGACCTGCGCATCGACACCTTCCGTGCATCCGGTGCGGGCGGCCAGCACGTCAACAAGACCGACTCGGCCATCCGCATCACCCACCTGCCCAGCGGCATCGTGGTCGAATGCCAGGACGAACGCAGCCAGCACAAGAACCGCGCGCGTGCGCTGGCGTTGCTGCGCGCGCGCCTGCTCGACGCCGAGCGCAGCCGGCAGGTCGACGCGCAGGCCCGCTCGCGCCGCCTGCAGGTGGGTTCGGGCGACCGCAGCCAGCGCATCCGCACCTACAACTATCCGCAAGGCCGCATCACCGACCACCGCATCAACCTCACGCTGTATCGCCTGCCGGACATCGTCGGCGGCGACCTCGACGAGCTCATCGACGCGCTCGCGCGCGAGGACCAGGCCGACCAGCTGCAACTGCTCACCGCGGGCTGAGTCGCGCGCGCCGCCACGCGATTGATGTCGCACGCGCAACACTGTGGCCCGCGCGCGGCCATTCCCTTAGCGCCGGCTTGGCCATACAGTGAGCGGTGCATTCGACCCCGCCGCATTCGGCGCATTCCCTGACCGGAGGACATCATGAGCGTGAGACTCGCCGTCATCTACTACTCCACCTACGGCACCAACTACCAGATGGCGACGATCGCGGCCGAAGCGGCCAAGGCCGCCGGCGCCGAAGTGCGCCTGCTCAAGGTGGCCGAGACGGTCCCTGCCGAAATCGTCGCCTCGGTGCAGGGCTGGCAGGCCACCGCCGACCAGACCGCACACGTGCAGACCGCCACGCCGGCCGACATGGAATGGGCCAATGCGTTCCTGTTCTCGGCACCGACCCGCTTCGGCGTGCAGGCGAGCCAGATGCGCGCGTTCATCGACACGCTCGGCCCGGTGTGGGCCAAGGGCGGCCTCGCCAACAAGGCGATCTCGGCCATGACTTCGGCCCAGAACGCCCATGGCGGCCAGGAGCAGACCCTGATGTCGTTCTACGCCAGCGCGATCCACTGGGGCAGCATCGTGGTCGCGCCCGGCTACACCGATCCGGTGATCTTCAAGACCGGCGGCAATCCCTACGGCTACAGCCACACCCAGGGCCAACCATTCGGCGACGACAGCAAGGCCGCGATCGGCCATCAGGCGCGCCGGCTGGTGGAGTACGCACGCAAGCTCGCCGGCTGATGCACATGCGCCACACGCGATGCCTCGCGCCGGTGCGGGGCATCGCGTGGCGTGCGCCTCGGTGGGCTGCTACGGCGTGCTCCCCACCACCTCGCTCTTGAGCCTCGCGACCGGATTCTCGCTGAGCACCTCGCCGCCGCGCACCGCGCGCTCGCGGCCCGGTGGCTGCCACGACCCGCACTCCGCACCGGCGGAACTGCGCGAGGGATGCCACAACGTGTAGTCGATCGGCAGGTAAACCGCGCCCGCCACCCCGCGCCCGCCCACACGTTCCGGCTCGAAGAACCAACGTTTCACCGACGCCATCGAAACGCGCATGAATACTTCGTTTCCCGGCGGCGTGCCCGGTGCCGCGCTCACCGCAGTGACCTTGCCGTTCTGGTTGTACTTGACCTTGAGGACCGTCAATGCCGAGTAGTTGTGGCCGTCGCGCGGTTTCAACTGGCTGTTGGGAAAGCGCAGCTCGGCGGTCCTGACCACTCGCGGACCCGTATGGACATCCGCCACTCGCGTCAGGTAGCGCTCACGTCGCGGTTCAACCGAGAGCCTCACGTGCAGCGTCGTCTGCGTCACCTGCGGCTGCCCATTGATGCTGCCCGGCTCGAACGCCCAGCTGCGGATCAACTTGGCCAGCGGCTTGGCCACCTCAGCCTTGTAGCGCGTGTGTTGCATGAGTTTGACCACATGTCCCTCTGCATCGCTCGTGACCACCCAGGCCGTGTCCACGTGCGACGGCACGCGGTCCGCACCCACCGCATGTGTCGAACCCAGCAACGCCAACACCGCAATCAGCCCGGTCGCACGCATGGTCGGGCTCCTGTCCGTGGTTCGGGTGCGCCGTATGCCAACGCACCGATGCGGATCAAGCCACCACGTCACCCTCGTCCCAACCAGCACCTTGCAACGCGAGGTAGCCACGCGCGAGTGCGGCGTACAGCACCGGCAGGCGCTGCAGGTCGACCACCGCCGCGTACTCATCGACCTTGTGGATCGTCGCGTTGCACAGGCCCAGCTCGACCACTTCGGCGCCGAGCGGGGCGATGAAGCGGCCATCGGAGGTGCCGCCGCCGGTGCTCTGCTCAGGCTCGATGCCGCAGTGTTCGCCGATCGCGGCGAGCGTCGCGCGGCGCAGCGCGCCGTCCTGCGTGAGGAACGGTTCGCCGGACAACCACCAGTCGATCGCAAAATCGACGCCGTGCCTACGCAGGATCGCTTCGGCGCGCTCGCGCAGGCTTTGCGCCGTGCTTGCGGTGCCGAAGCGGAAGTTGAACACCGCGCGCAGCTCGCCGGGAATCACGTTGTCGGCGCCGGTCCCTGCGTTGAGGTTGGAAATCTGGAACGAGGTCGGCGGGAACGCTTCGTTGCCATCGTCCCAGCGCGTCGCGGCGAGTTCGGCCAGCGCCGGCGCGAGGCGATGGATCGGGTTGTCCGCCTTGTCGGGATAGGCGACGTGGCCCTGCACGCCGCGCACGAGAAGCCGACCGGTCAGCGAGCCGCGCCGGCCGATGCGGATGAGGTCGCCCAGCCGCTCCTTCGATGACGGCTCACCCACCACGCAGGCGTCGATGCGCTGGCCGCGCTCGCGGAACAGGTCGGCGACGCGCCGCACGCCGTCGACGGCGGCGCCTTCCTCGTCCGAGGTCAACAGCAGTGCGACCGTGCCACGATGGCTGGGCTGCGTGCGGACGAAGTCCTCGAGCGCAACGACCATCGCCGCGACGCCCGACTTCATGTCCGCCGCGCCGCGTCCGTAGAGAACTCCGTCGCGGATCGTCGGCTCGAACGGTGGCGACGACCACGCCTCGGCCGGCCCGCTCGGCACCACGTCGGTATGGCCGAGAAACACCAATACCGGCGCGCCGCTGCCGTGCGCGGCCCACAGATTGTCGACTTCGCCGAAACGCAGATGCTCGATCGTGAAGCCGGCGTTTTCGAGGCGGGCGGCAATCAATGCCTGGCAACCCGCATCATCGGGCGTCACCGAGGCGCGGCGGATCAGTTCGCAAGTCAGATCGAGCACGGACGACATGATTTCCCCGTCACTTGCCGAACAGCTTCTTGAAGGCGTTGTCGGTGAATCCCTGCCGCACGGTGCCATCATCGAGCACGAGCAGTGGCCGCCGCACCAGCGCGGGATATTCCTTGAGCAGCAGCGTCCACTCGGCATCGCTCCCCGGCGACTTGCGCGTGGCCGGCAGCGTGCGCCAGGTGGTCGAGGCGCGGTTGACGAATGCCTCCCAGCCGCCGACCGCGCGCGCCCACGCCTTGAGCTGGTCGGCCGCGATGCGCTGCGCACGGTAGTCGATGAACTCGTGGGCGATGCCAAAACGCGTGAGCCAGTTGCGCGCCTTGCGGCAGGTATCGCAGTTGTCCAACCCGTACATCTTCACGCTCAGTCCCTCAGCAACTCGTTGATCGCGGTCTTGGCGCGCGTGCGCGCATCGACCTGCTTGACGATCACCGCGGCGTACAGGCTGTGGCTGCCGTCGGCCGCGGGCAACGAGCCGGCCACCACCACGCTGCCGGCCGGCACGCGGCCGTAGCTCACCGTGCCACTGGCGCGATCGTAGATCCGGGTGGACTGGCCGAGGAACACGCCCATGCCGATCACGCTGCCGCGCTCGACCACCACGCCCTCGACCACTTCCGAGCGTGCGCCGATGAAGCAGTCGTCCTCGATGATGGTCGGACTCGCCTGCAGCGGTTCGAGCACGCCGCCGATGCCGACGCCGCCGGACAGGTGCACGTTGGCGCCGATCTGGGCGCAGGAACCGACCGTGGCCCAGGTGTCGACCATGCTGCCCGCGCCGACATGGGCCCCGATGTTGACGTAGCTGGGCATGAGCACCGCATCGTGCGCGATGTGCGCGCCGCGCCGCACCAGGGCGCCGGGCACGATGCGCGCGCCGCTCGCGCGCAGCGCCGCCTCGTCGGCGCCGGCGAAGCGCAGCGGCACCTTGTCGAACGCGGCCATCGGCCCGCCATCCATCATGCGGTTGGTGTGGATGCGGAAGTACAGCAGCACGGCCTGCTTGAGCCATGGATGGACCTGCCAGGCACCGTCGACCGGCTCGGCCACGCGCAGCGCACCCTGCTCGAGCCCGTCCATCACGCGCTCCAGCGCAGGGCGCAGCTCGCGCTCGATTTGCCCCGCATCCAGCTCGTGGCGGCGTTCCCAGGCATCGTTGATCAGCGATTGCAGCGAATGCATGCGGATGTCCTTGCAAGGTTCAGGAATCGGTGGCACCGAACGCGCGCGCCAGTGCCGCGCGCACCGCGGCGCGCGCCGCCTCGTCCAGCGCATTGCCATGGCCGTCGGTGAGCGTGAAGAAATCCTCGACCCGCTCGCCGAAGGTGGCGATGCGCGCATCGTGCACGCGCACCCGCGCTTCGCGCAATGCCAGCGCGATCTGCGCGAGCACACCGGGGCGGTCACTGCACACGATCGCCAGCTGGGTGGCGTGGTCGCTGTCGCTGTACACGACCTGCGGCGCGCTCTGGAAATGGCGCAGGCGCCGCGGCACCTGCCGCCGTGCGGCGCGCGGCTGCAGCTCGCGCGGCGCCAGCGCCCGCAACAGTGCCGCGCGCAGTTCGGCCGCGCGCTCGCGTTCGAGCGGTGCCGCGCTGCGCGCGTCGATGAGTTCGAAGGTGTCGAACACGCGCCGCCGCGCGGACACCAGCAGGCGCGCGCGCACCACGCCCGCGTCGAAGCGGTCGAGCGTGGTCACGATGGTCGCGAACAAGCCGTCGCGATCGGGCGCGCATACCAGCAATTCGCTGCTGCCGCGGCCGGGCGCGGTGTCGATCGCGACGATCACCTCGTCGTCGGCACGGCCGGCGATCGCCTGCGCCTGCCACAGGATCTGCTCGGCGCGCAGGCGCAGGAACGCATCGTCGGGCAGTTCATCCAGCGCGGCGATCGCCGCCGCGGACACGCCCTGGTCGCGCGCCAGCGCCAACGTACGCTCGCGCTTGGCGGCGATGCGCTCGCCGGCGTGCTGCGGCTGCTGCAGGCCCGCACGCAGCACGTAGCGCGCGGCCACATGCAGGTCGGCCAGCAGGCGCGCCTTCCAGCCGTTCCACAACCTCGGGTTGGTGCCCGCGATGTCGGCCATCGTGAGCAGGTACAGGTAATCCAGCCGCGCGCGCTCGCCCACCTCGCTGGCGAAGCGATGCACGACCTGCGGATCGGTGATGTCCTGGCGCTGCGCGGTCACGCTCATGAGCAGGTGGTGGCGCACCAGCCAGGCCACCAGCTCGACGTCGTGCGCGGGCAGCCCCAGACGCGCGCAGAACGCCCGCGCCTCGACCTCGCCCAGCTCGCTGTGGTCGCCGCCGCGGCCCTTGGCGATGTCGTGCAGCAGGGCCGCCAGCAGCAGCAGTTCCGGTTGCGGCAAGGCCGCGTACACACTGTCGGCCTCGGGGAAGCGCTCGCGGGCGTCGGGCTGGGCGAAGCTGGCCACGTTGCGCAGCACACGCAGCGTGTGCTCGTCGACCGTGTAGACGTGGAACAGGTCGTACTGCATGCGCCCGACCACGCGCCGGAACGCGGGCAGCACCGCCGCCAGCACGCCATGGCGGTTCATCTGCGCGAGCGCCTCGACCGCAGCCGCGCCGCGCCGCAGCAGCGCCAGCAGCGCCGCGAGCACGCCCGCATCCTGTGCCAGCGCATCGCCATGCCGGGCCAACGCCTGCTGCAACAGGCGCATCGCCTGCGCCGTCAGCCCGCGCAGCCCGTCCTGCTCCAGCGGCAACGCAAACAGCTCGATGATCGCGGCCGGGCGCCGCAGCAGCAGGTCGCGCTCGCGCGGCTCGATGCGCTGGCCGCGGGCGAGGAAGTCCGCACCGAGCACGCGCAGCGGCGCGTCGGCCTCGAGCAGTTCGGTGCAGCGCTCGACCAGTTGTGCGCCGAGCCGCTCGACGATGGTGGCCGCGCGGTAGTAGGCCTGCATGAAGCGTTCGACGCCGAGGTTGCCCGCGTGCTCATCCTCGAACCCGAGCAGCGTGGCGAGCGTGCGCTGGAAGTCGAACAGCAGCCGCTCCTGGGCGCGCGCGGCGGCCAGGTGCAAGGCCATGCGGTAGCGGCGCAGGGTCGCCTGCGCGCGCAGCAGCGCGGCGTGCTCGGTCGCATCGAGCAGGTCGCAGGCGACCATCGCGGCGAAATCCCCGGCCTGCGCCACGCGCCGTCCGAGCCAGCGCATGAGGTCGAGCGTGCGCAGGCCGCCGGGGCCGTCCTTGAGGTCGGGTTCGAGGTTGTAGGCGGTGTCATGGCAGCGCGCGAAGCGTGCGGCCTGCTCGGCCACCTTGGCGGCGAGGAAGGCGGCCGGTGGCCACAACGCGGGGTCGTCGAGGATGACCTGCAGCGCAGTTGCCGGTCCCGCCAGCGCGCGCGCATCGAGCAGGCTCGTGTACACGCTCACGTCCTGCGCGGCCAGGTCGTGGCACTGCGCGGGCGTGCGCACCGCGTGGCCGGGCTTGAGGCCGATGTCCCACAGGCAGGCGAAGAACGCCTCCAGCGCGCGCCGCTGGCGCGCGAGCACGGCATCCTCGCCCAGCACCAGCAGGTCCACGTCCGAGTGCGGGAACAACAGGCCGCGGCCGTAGCCACCGCTGGCCAGCAACGTGCACCCGGCTGCCTCGCCCAGGCACGCACGCCAGACGTGGCCGACCACCGCGTCGACCCACTCGGCGCGCCGGCGCAGCAGCGCATCGGTGGCGACGCCGGCGCGAAACGCGGCCGCGAGCGCGCGCTCGCCGTCGCCCAGCCACTGGCGCAGCGCGAGGCGGGCATCGCTGGAAACACCGCTGCGCGGGGGCGCCGCTGGCAGGCGCGGCAGCGCGGGCAGCGACGCGGGCATGCCTCAGGCCGGCTCGGGCCAGGGCGTGAGGATCTCGTAGCCGTCGTCGGTGACCGCGATGGTGTGCTCCCACTGCGCCGACAGCGAATGGTCCTTGGTGACCACGGTCCAGCCGTCGGGCAGCAGGCGCGTGTGCGGCTTGCCGGCGTTGATCATCGGCTCGACCGTGAAGGTCATGCCCTTCTGCAGGCGCATGCCGGCGCCGCGGTTGCCGTAATGCAGCACCTGCGGGTCCTCGTGGTACACCTTTCCGATACCGTGGCCGCAGTATTCGCGCACCACCGAGTAGCCGCGTGACTCGGCGTGCTGCTGGATCGCATGGCCGATGTCGCCCAGCGTGGCGCCGGGGCGCACCTGCTCGATGCCCAGCAGCATCGCCTCCAGCGTGGTGTCGACCAGGCGCCTGGCCAGCACCGAGGGCGTGCCCACGCAATACATGCGGCTGGTGTCGCCATGCCAGCCGTCCTTGATCACGGTGATGTCGATGTTGATGATGTCGCCGTCGCGCAGGACCTTGCCCGGGCTCGGGATGCCATGGCAGATCACGTGGTTGACCGAGGTGCACAGCGTCTTGGGAAAGCCCTTGTAACCGACGTTGGCCGGGATCGCCTTCTGCACGTTGACGATGTGGTCGTAGGCGAGGCGGTCCAGGTCCTCGGTGCTGACGCCGGGCCTGACGTGGGGCACCAGCATCTCCAGCACCTCGGCCGCGAGGCGGCCGGCAACGCGCATCTGCTCGATCTGGGCAGGGGTCTTGACGGTGACGGGCATGATCTCTCTGTGGGCAAGGGTGACGCGCGGTCGCGAAGCGCGCTATACTCTCACGGTTCCGCGCCCTTGGCTTGATGCCAAGGCGTGGCACACCAGATGCGGTCGCGCGGGCAATCCGCAAGGCCGCAACGGCAATCGTGCCGAATCCGCACACGCATCGTCACCGCGTCCGGGGTGCCCCGCAAGGGGTCGTTCGCGGCGGGTGCGTGGAGGTCCAACCCCGGAATTGCTGCAGGCATCGCCGCCTGCCGCGCCTGCCCGCGGGCAGGCATGGCAGTGGACCGCCCGCCGCGATTCCCCTGCATGAAGGAATACCAGCAATGCCACAAGTCACCATGCGCCAGATGCTTGAAGCCGGCGTGCATTTTGGCCACCAGACCCGTTACTGGAACCCGCGCATGGCGCCGTACATCTTCGGTGCGCGCGGCAAGATCCACATCATCAACCTCGAAAAGACCCTGCCGCTGTTCAGCGACGCGATGAACTTCCTGTCGGCGATCGCGCAGAAGCGCGGCACCATCCTGTTCGTCGGCACCAAGCGCTCGGCGCGCGAGGCGATCAAGGAAGAGGCGGCCCGCTGCGGCATGCCCTACATCAGCCAGCGCTGGCTCGGCGGCATGCTGACCAACTTCCGCACCGTCAAGCAGTCGGTCGGCCGCCTCAAGGAACTGGAGGCGATGGCCACCGACGGCAGCTATGACCGCCTGGTCAAGCACGAAGTGCTGCGCCTCGTACGCGAGAAGGAAAAGCTCGAGAACTCGCTCGGCGGCATCAAGGACATGGGCCGCCTGCCCGACGCGCTGTTCGTGATCGACATCGGCCACGAGGACATCGCGATCAAGGAAGCCAAGAAGCTCGGCATCCCGGTGGTGGCGGTGGTCGACACCAACTACGACCCGGCGCTGGTCGACTACGCGATCCCGGGCAACGACGACGCGATCCGCGCGGTGCAGCTGTACGCGGCCGCCGCCGCCGACGCGGTGCTCGAAGGAAAGGCCGCCGCGCCTGCCGCCGCGGTCAGCGACAAGGACGAGTTCGTCGAACTCGACGCCGACGGCAACCCGGTGGTCAAGAAGGAAGCGCGCGAGCGCGACGATCGCCGCCGCCCGTCCGGCCCGCGCAAGCCCGGCGCCGACAAGCGTCCCGCCGGCAAGGGTCGCGCCGCGCCACGCACCGCGCGTCCGGCCAAGGACGACGCCAGCCCCGACAGCGCCGAGTAAGGCGCGCGGCACCCACGCCACGGCCCGGCCCACCGGCCGGCCGTTGCGGCCGATGCCTCGACCGATGGCCATGGCGCCGCGCGCGCCCTGCCCGGTCCCCCATGACATGCGCGTGTGCCCACGCGCAGCAACCGCCACGAGGACACCATGGAAATCACCGCATCACTGGTCAAGGACCTGCGCGAGCGCACCGGCGCCGGCATGATGGAGTGCAAGAAGGCGCTCACCGAAAACAAGGGCGACATCGACGCCGCTGCCGAATGGCTGCGCAAGCAGGGCCTGGCCAAGGCCGACAAGAAGGCCAGCCGCGTCGCCGCCGAGGGCCGCATCGTGCTCGCGCAGGACGGCGGCAAGGCCGTGCTGGTCGAGATCAACTCCGAGACCGACTTCGTCGCCAACGACGACAACTTCAAGAACTTCGCCAACGCGGTGGCGCAGGCCGCGCTCGCCTCGGGTGCCGGCGACGTCGAGGCGCTCAAGGCGGCCAGGCTCGGTGGCGGTGAAACCGTCGAGGAAGCGCGCGCCGCGATCGTGGCCAAGGTCGGCGAGAACGTGCAGGTGCGGCGCATGATCCGCATGGACAGCGCCAACACGGTCGCCGCCTACGTGCACGGCGGGCGCATCGGCGTGCTGGTCGAAACCAAGGGCGGCGACGCCGACTTCGCGCGTGGCGTGGCCATGCACGTGGCCGCGATGAACCCGCCATACAACAAGGCCGGCGACGTGCCGGCCGCGTTCATCGCCAAGGAAAAGGAAATCGAACTCGCGCGCATGAGCGAGAAGGACAAGGCCAAGCCGGCCGAGATCCTCGAGAAGATCATCAGCGGCAAGGTCGCCAAGATCGTCAACGAGAACACGCTCTACGGCCAGCCCTACGTGCTCGACACCGACAAGAGCGTCGAGGCCGCGGCCAAG
>WBZO01007073.1_pt1 | contig 10543 bp, 9 predicted proteins | sample 5204261 | NCBI WGS metagenome assembly WBZO01 (sample SAMN12412400, study PRJNA552823) | activated sludge metagenome | isolation source: activated sludge from anammox sidestream of wastewater treatment plant... | place: USA: North Carolina | collected 2017-09
CCACTCGCCACTGCAGATAAAGGATTGCGACGTGCGGCTGAGAAGGCGGCTATTCAGGTCCTGCCTGCGTAGCTACGGGCTGCCCCGCCCCACCGCGTAATAGGTGAAGCCGAAACGCCTGAGCAGCTGCGGGTCGTAGAGATTGCGCCCGTCGAAGATGGCCGGGCTCTTCAGGCCCGCCTTCAGGCGATCGAAATCCGGGCTGCGAAACTCCTGCCATTCAGTCGCGATCACGAGCGCGTCCGCGCCTTCGGTCGCCTCGTAGGCCGACGCGCACAACTCGAGATCGCCACGCGCACCGTAGATCCGCCGCGCCTCGTCCGCCGCCACCGGGTCGTAGGCGCGCACGCGCGCACCCGCCGCCCAGAGCTTCTCCATGATCGTGCGGCTCGGCGCCTCGCGCATGTCGTCGGTATTCGGCTTGAACGCGAGCCCCCACAGCGCGAACGTGCGGCCCTTCAGCTTGCCCCCAAAGTGCTTCGCGATCTTGCCGACCAGGAAGGCCTTCTGGCGCTCGTTCACCGCCTCCACCGCCTCGAGCAGCGCGGGCTCGTGGCCCGCCGCATGCGACGAACGGATCAGTGCCTGCACGTCTTTCGGGAAGCACGAGCCGCCGTAGCCCGTGCCGGGGTAGATGAAGCTGTAGCCGATGCGCGGGTCCGAGCCGATGCCGACGCGCACCTTCTCGATGTCCGCGCCGACGCGCTCGGCGATGTTCGCGAGCTCGTTCATGAAGCTGATCTTGGTCGCGAGCATCGCGTTCGCGGCGTACTTCGTCAGCTCCGCCGAGCGCAGGTCCATCACGATCAGCCGGTCGTGGTTGCGCGTGAAGGGCTCGTAGAGCGCGCGCATCAGCTCGCTCACGCGCGGATTGTCGGTGCCGACGATCACCCGGTCCGGCTTCATGAAATCGCCGATCGCCGCACCCTCCTTCAGGAATTCGGGGTTCGAGACAATGTCGAACTCGACCTGCGCGCCGCGCCGCTCGAGCGCCTTGGCAATCTCCGCCTTCACCTTGTCCGCCGTGCCGACCGGCACGGTCGACTTGTCGATCACGACGCGGTACTCGGAGAGGTGCTCGCCGATCGTGCGGGCGACCGCGAGCACGTACTTGAGGTCCGCCGAACCATCCTCGTCGGGCGGCGTGCCGACCGCGATCAGCTGGAAGAGACCGTGTTTCACTCCCTCCACCGCATCGGTGGTGAAGCGCAGCCGCCCCGCTTCCGCGTTCTTGCGGATCAGCGCCTCGAGCCCGGGCTCGTGGATCGGGACCTCGCCCTGCTTCAGCCGCTCGATCTTGCCCGCGTCGACGTCGACGCAGAGGACATCATTGCCGGCGTCGGACAGACAGGCGCCCGTGACCAGGCCGACATAGCCGGAACCGAAGATGGTGACTCGCATGGGGGCGGGAGGTTAGCCGAAATTGCCGGGGTCCGCAGAACCCGTATCACAGTCGTCGGTCCGCTCAACCCTCGTTCGGAACCTCGTGCGCGGGCTTTCGATGCCACTCGGGAGGCATGCGGGCAACGAGCTTCGGCGCGCGGTACATCAGCATCACCGTGAAGATGCCCGTGAGCACGAACAGCGCGAACTGCAGCGATTCAGGCAATCCAACCCTGTGAAACACGAAGCCTGCCGCGGCCAGCAGGGTCGCGTACAGCACATACACGATGAAGGCACCGCGCACACCCAGGCCCGAGTCGACCAGCAGATGATGGAAGTGCTCCCGATCGGCCGCAAACGGCGACTGCCCGCGCGAGAGGCGCCGGATAATCGTCCAAAGGAGCTCGAACACAGGTAGCGCAACAAGCCACAGCACGGACACGGGCGCCATGATCTGCGAATCGCCCTGGGTCAACCGCATGCAGAGCAGCGCGAGGATGAAGCCGATCAGCGTGCTGCCGGCGTCGCCCATGAAACAGCGTACGCCGCGATTCCTGCGGATCGGCAGATTGAACAGCAGAAACGCGCCGACCGCCCCGGCCAGGGTAAGGCTCACCTGCAGCGAAAACTGCAACCCACCCCCCCAGGCCAGCAACGCGATCCCCGCAAGAGCCACCATGGACACGGCCCCCGCGAGACCGTCCATGCCGTCGAGCATGTTGAATGCGTTGATCGCGCCAACCACGAAGAAGAGGATCACGACGTAGGCGACGACCCCGTGAAAATCGATGTCGCCGAAACCCAAGGGATTGCCGAAACTGAACCCCGCCCCGGCGAACAGGTGGGTCACGAGCATGATCGTTGCCGCAGCTTGCGCCGGCAGCCGCAGCCAGGGCGACAGCTCGAACCGGTCATCGAGCAAGCCGGTGACGACCAGCAGCGCGCAGGCCGCAATGAAGGTATCGGCTCGCATTGCGTCGGCTGGAACGAGCCCGATTCCCACGGACAGGCCAAGAAACATCGCTATCCCGCCGACAATTGGGACCTCGCCGTGGTGAGTCTTGCGACCGCCCGGTCGGTCGACGAGATCCACAACCACGGCCACCGGGCGCAGCGCGATGATCGCCAGAACGCAGACAAGAAAGCTCGCTGCCACACCGAACAGGATTGTTGACACCGCCACCTACCAACTAACTCCAAGAAGCACCCTGCCCGAGGCTCCCTATAATACTACATATCTCAGGCTCTTGCGCGCAGCTGTCTGTATCAAGAGACAGGGTGGTGTGACCCGCGGCCAGCCTAGTGGGGAATCGACCGATGCATCCCATCCCAGTATCGCGGTGATCGCGCGATATCGCCATTCTAATGCCTCAAGCTGGCTTTCTCGCGAAGATGAAGAGCGTTGACCGAAGCAGCGGCGGAAGCAATGCATGCACAATGCGCGCTAGGCGAAACAGCGCATCCGAGAATACAAAGTAGGTTGGTTCCGTCTCATGGCGCATCACCACGCACTCATATCCGTGGCGGCCGAACTGCCGTTTGATCGTGTGGAGCGTATTGCATCGGTAGCGTGTTGGAAATACGTCTTCCGCCCTCCGGTCCCGCTGGACGAATCCGGTAATTCGAGCGTGAAGGCGGTTGGGCACCAGCTGGGCAGCGAGCGACACATAACCCCAGCGGTTCGGTGTCCGCGCGCAAAAGTACCCGCCGGGTACCAGCACACGGTCCAATTCCGCAAAAAAGGCATCCGGAGTGTCGAGGTGCTCAAGTACGTAGTCGGCGTAAACTAAGCCGATCTCGCCGTCCTTTACTGGCCAGCGATCCGGGATTTGCAGTGGCCGGAACTCGTCGAGGAACGGATTGGATGCGGCGCGCGGATCCGGATCAATACCGATGATTCTACGATTTGGGCTGCGGAAGTCTTGCAGATCGCGGCGGTAGACGCACGGGTCATCCGTTCTGGAGCCCCTTCCGCAGCCGACATCGAGGACAATACCGCGTTCAGGCAATAACGACCGGACGCGTGACAGAAAGGCAATTGTGCCATCGCAATGCGCGAAGCCACCGAAGGCAGCTTCGGGGTAGTGTCTGCACACTTGGGCTTGGGCGGTTGTATTGGCCAAGTTCAACCCCTCGGGTTCTACCCCGTGATCGTGTCCCGCGACGTGGTGTATGAGTCGTGAGATCTGGAGTGGTTGGACTCCTGCTCAGTTGACGATGGCCGACAACCGGGCGGGCTGATTGTCGACGAGGGTTCGCAGCGGTTCAAGCGACATGTAACGACGCTGCAGTTGCCACTCGTCGTTTTGCTCGAGCAGCAGCGCGCCGACGAGCCGCGTGACGGCGGCTTCGTTCGGGAAAATGCCTACGACATCGGTGCGCCGCTTGATCTCGGCGTTCAATCGCTCCAATGGGTTGGTGGAATGTATTTGCGCCCGATGCGCCTTGGGAAAGCCCATGAACGCGAGCACATCGGCTTCCGCCGCGTCCATCAGCTCGGCGAGCTTGGGGAATTCCCCACGTAGCTGGTCGGCGATGACGCGCCACTGCTCGGTGGCGGTGTCGAACGACTCCTGCGCAAAGGCGGTGTTGATGGCCGCGAGCACCATCTGGCGCTGCCCTTTGCCGGCATGAGCCAGTGCGTTACGCAGGAAATGCACGCGGCAGCGCTGCCAGGTCGAGCCGAGCACCTTGGCGGCAGCGGCCTTGAGTCCCTCGTGGGCATCGGAGATCACGAGCTTCACGCCCCGCAAGCCCCGCCGAGTGAGCGAGCGCAGGAACTCGGTCCAGAACGGCTCGGCTTCCGAGGGTCCGACCGCCATCCAGAACACCTCGCGCACCCCCTCGGTGTTGACCGCGACGGCGATTATTACGACCTTGGACACGATGCGACCGGCCTCGCGGCTCTTCACGTACGTCGCGTCGATCCACAGGTACGGCCAATCCCCTTCCAGGGGTCGATTGAGGAAGGCGTGCACCCGCTCGTCGATCTCGCCGCACAGTCGGCTGACCTGGCTTTTGGAGATGCCGCTCATGCCCATGGCCTTCACCAGCGCATCGACCGAGCGGGTCGAGACGCCTTGGACATACGCTTCCTGAATGACGGCGGCGAGGGCCTTCTCGGCCGTGCGGCGCGGTTCGAGAAAGGGCGGAAAGTAGCTGCCCGAGCGCAGCTTGGGGACCTTCACGTTCACGGCCCCGGCGCGCGTCTCCCACAGCCGCTCGCGGTAACCGTTGCGGCTGTTGGCCCGCTCGGGCGAGCGCTCGCCGTAGCCGGCCTGGCAGAGGTTCTCGACGTCGAAGGTCATCACGCGCTCGACCACGTGTTCAATCATCTCGCGAAGCAGATCGCGGTCGGCACCCTTCTCGACGAGTTCGGTGAGTGCGATAGTTGGCTTGGTCATCGTGGTGTTCTCCAGTTCAAGGTGTCGGTGTCGCAACCCAACCTTAAACCAGAACCCACGATGGCCGCCCCGGCGGGGCGGCGCGCGCCGCCGGCGCTGAACGGCCGCTCTCTCGTACACCACGGACGGGGACGTCAGCCCGGCAATCGGCCTCGCGTACCCATCAGGTCAACACGATCGGGTTGATGCCGACTTCCAGAGCGATCTTCCGACAACTGGACTGCGTGCGCCGAACCAGCTCAACCAGCTCGCGCTTGTACTCGGGGCTGTAATGCTAGCGCTTGGACATGGACACTTCTTTGGCTCAGTATGAGCTTCAGCGAAAGTGTCCGCAGAATCAGGGTAGACCCCGGTTGCTAGGCTCGCTGCATGATCTGCACATTTACTGAAGCAAGACTCCTGATAGAATCGTTAGTTTGCAGTCTGCAACTAAGTCTTGTGTAACGGAATTGTGAGTAAAAGGGCACTGATCACAGGGGTGACGGGGCAGGATGGCGCCTATCTCGCTGAATTTCTTCTGGGCAAAGGCTATGAGGTTCACGGAATCAAACGGCGCGCATCATCATTCAATACGGATCGGATCGATCACCTGTATCAGGATCCGCACGCAAGAGACGTGCGCATGCACTTGCACTACGGGGACCTCACGGACGCGACGAATCTTATTCGGATCGTGCAGCAGGTACAGCCGGACGAGATCTACAACTTGGCGGCACAAAGCCACGTTGCCGTCTCATTCGAGACTCCGGAATATACGGCCAATGCAGATGCACTGGGTACATTACGATTGTTGGAGGCGATCCGAATTCTAGGCCTGAAGGATAAGACCCGCTTCTATCAGGCGTCGACTTCGGAAATGTTTGGGAAAGTTCAAGAAACACCACAAAGGGAAACGACGCCTTTTTATCCGCGCTCCCCGTATGGGGCCGCCAAGGTCTACGGTCATTGGATAACTGTAAATTACAGAGAGGCCTACGGGATCTTCGCGTGCAGCGGAATTCTCTTCAATCACGAGTCGCCGATTCGTGGTGAAACATTTATCACCCGCAAGATTACGCGAGCGCTGTCACGAATTAGTCGAGGCATGGAATCCTGCCTCTATCTGGGAAATCTCAATTCCTTGCGTGACTGGGGCCACGCACGAGATTATGTGCGGGCGCAGTGGTTGATGTTACAGCAGTCAGAACCGGATGATTACGTGATCGCGACTGGAGAACAACATTCGGTCCGAGAGTTCGTCACGCTCGCAGCGGGCGTGCTCGGCATTCGTGTCGGATGGCGAGGAAGCGGTTTGGCAGAGGAAGGGTTTGATACGGCTACCGGCCAAGCAATCGTACGGGTAGATCCACGCTACTTTCGGCCGACGGAGGTCGATACACTCTTGGGCGACGCCTCGAAGGCACGATCCAGACTTGGATGGAAGCCTGAGTACAGCTTCGAAGAATTGGTGCACGAAATGGTCGAGTCTGACCTCGAACTTGCACGTCGGGATGCAATGGTTGCCAAAGAGGGATTTGCGGCTTGTCGACGCGCGGAATGAACGACCAACAACGCATATTTGTTGCGGGCCATGGTGGGTTGGTGGGATCAGCAATTGTTCGACGTCTGCGACGAGCCGGATTCGACCGCTTGCTGCTTCGCACCCGCACCGAGCTCGATTTGCTGAACGAGGCCGCGGTAGCAGATTTCTTCGATCGAGAGCGGCCAGAACTTGTCTATCTGGCGGCAGCAAAAGTGGGAGGTATCGTTGCCAACGACACACGGCCCGCCGAATTCATCTCCGCGAATCTGCGTATCCAGTCCAATGTGATCGAGTCAGCCTATCGTTACGGGACCAAAAAGCTCCTGTTTCTGGGATCAAGCTGCATCTATCCCAAATACGCCCCGCAGCCAATCAAGGAGGAATATCTACTAAGCGGCGCGCTCGAGCCAACGAATGAATGGTATGCCATTGCCAAGATTGCCGGACTGAAGCTCTGTCAGGCTTACCGCAAGCAATATGGGTTCGATGCGATTTGCGCTATGCCGACAAATCTCTATGGGCCAGGAGACAATTTTGACTTGTCAAATTCGCACGTGCTCCCGGCGCTAATTCGCAAGTTTTCGGAGGCGATAGATTCCGGGTCCGACGTGGTGGAGATCTGGGGCAGTGGCAAGCCGCGGCGCGAATTCCTGCACGTCGACGATCTCGCGGATGCGTGTGTCTATCTTATGGACCACTATAGCAATATGACCCCCATCAACGTCGGCTGCGGTAAGGACATTTCAATTGCGGACCTGGCGGCGATCATTGCACGCACCGTGAACTTCAAGGGTCAGCTTCGCTTTGACGCCTCAAGGCCAGACGGTACGCCAAGAAAGCTGCTCGATATAGCGCGTCTGACTGCACTAGGTTGGCAGCCAAGAATCAGGTTGCTCAATGGCATCCAAGACACCATCGAATGGTACCGGAGTCAGAAGCGGTTGCAGCCCGCATTGCGGTAATGATCACCGGCTGAATCTGGCTTTTCTGTTGCACTTGTCGGGATCGAACACTTTGGCGGCGATTGCCATGTCGCGTCTTCCTAGAGAACTGCAAGAGCGTGGCGTTCCAGGCGCAGCGCGATCTTGTTCGATGGCACCGAACCTGTTACGTAGATTGATTTTCAGAGCTCAAGGCGGCCCGGTCCGTCACAGGTATAGACGCCGTCGACTTGACGGGCACGTTCAGAGTCTAGTGGATGCCGAAATCGTACGAATTCTCACGGTTGCTATTCGTCTCCTTCCAGTGCCTTAAGCGAAATTTGGCGGCGCGCCCACGATCTGGCATGTTTCGGCCTTGGAATGGGTCCGGCTATCTTGCCAGCGTGAAGTTCACCGCCACTGGCGGCGGACTTACGAGCAAATATTCCACGACCGCGATCCTGCCGATTGAGCTCGATGCCTCGGAAACTTGCTTCGCGATCGTTCGTAGATTAGTCACGCTGGCTGCCGATGGCGGAGGAAGGGATTTGATCCTGTGCGGCCGCACAGACCACATGCGCCGCAGAAATTGCCAGCACCAGCGGGTATCGTTCAGGTACAACACGTGGCGCTGCAGTCACTGATACAAAGGCCGCCGCGAAATGGTGATGCACACCGCGAGCATGAGCTCACGCGAAAGAGAAGGAGCACCTGCCAAGAAGCCCATGCAATTAGCGCACAGCCCCTCCTCAGTGGGGCCAGTCAGCTGCACGATTGGTGGGTTCCGGTCGGAAATCAAGCGATTCGACAGGTTGACAAGTGCGTCGCTTCGCCCGACATCGAGCGGATCAGGTTTCGCTCCATGCCCGAGCGGAGAAAGTCAGCTTCATCCCCGCCAAGGCCTAGCAGTCGCAGACAATTGCCAGGAGACCTCTTGTGAAATCTAACGATCAGTCGGAGCGGACTACGGCTTCGCTACCGAAGCAGGTCATCTATATTGCCGGCCCGAATTCACCCGACGCAGGCGACCCAGGGATCGCCTGGAGCGAAATTCTTGCAAATTTATGGCGGCGGAGACTCTGGATCGCTGCCGGAACTGCACTTGCAATGGTTATCGGCACAGCATACGCACTGTTCGCAACTCCTCTGTACCGCGCGCAAGCAGTGCTGCTGGCACGTGAAGACAACGGTAGCCTGGGAATCACAGGAGAACTGCGCCAGCTTTCCAGTCTTGTCGGACTGGCAGGTATCGACATCGGGAATACTGACAAGCGGGAGGGCCTTGGCATTCTTCGATCCAAGGGATTCGCCTCACGATTCGTACTGTCGAATAACCTGGTGCCGACGCTTGAATCCGACTCATGGTCGCTCCTTACGGGAGCGGAAACCCCCACCCATCGGGCTCAGCTGATTGTGGATCGCTTCTTTCGCGACGTGATGAGTGTCACGGAGGACAAGAAGAGCGGGCTTGTGACGGTAGCGATCACGTGGAAGGACCCGGCGATCGCTGCCGACTGGGCGAACGGACTCGCGGCACAGGTCAACGCCGAGATGAAGGCGCGTGCGCTCAGGGAGTCCGAAAGGAACATCCGATACCTCACCCAGCAACTCAAGGAGACAGAAATCGCGACCATCCAACAATCAATTTCACGGCTGCTGGAGGTGGAACTTCAGAAATCAATGGTCGCGCGAGGATCGGAAGAATTCGCATTTCGAGTTATTGACGCCGCTGTCCCGCCCGCACGACGAGACAGCCCAAAGCGATGGCTTATTGTCATCGCGTCGTTTGTGGCAGGGCTAGCGGGATCGATAGCTTTTGTTCTGATGGGCCCACCGCTCCGACGGATTCGTTCGACCATCAGCGGAGCGTCGACACGGTAGTTCGACTGCATGCACCTGAGTGAGTCCGCGCTCCTGCTCGTCCCAGTGATAGCGCTCTTGGCGCTGTTCGCTGGATTTACAGTAGCCCTACGCCTCCGATCGGCGGAGAGCGTCATTGGTGACTTGGGTTTCGTCTATCAGTTCTGGTTTGTGATCGCATACACAGCGGTACCCATCATTGCGTTGGTAATCACCGGAATCGATCAGAATCCCTTCATGGCAGCTCTTCTGCCGGACTATGGGCAACTCCAACTACATCTCTGGCGGCACTGCCTTTTTGCGCTTGCCTTCGTCATTGCGTATCTACCGCTCCGGAAAATGCGCGCGCCCCGCTTCCGTGTCGTCATTCCGCCGGCAGCGCCGCTGATCATCGTCGTCGCTGCTCTGGCGATCCTGGTATCGATAGTGCTCCTCGCAATCCTGTCCGCGCCGGTAGAAACCTATTACGACAGTTACATCCGCTACGATCATCTGTCTTGGGGCCTCAAGAAGCTGACATCCGTGCTGGTGCGCCTGCGCCAAGGTCTCTGCGCAGTGCTACTGACGTGGCTGTTCCTGCGCTACCGGCGGTACCGCTTTATCATTCCATTCATCGTGCTGCTTCTTGCTGGATTCGAAATCTGGTACTCCAAGGGTGCCCGAATTCTTGCGCTGATTGTATTGATACAGGCGGGTATCCTCTATCACCTCCTCGTGAAGCGAATCTCCTGGAGAGCTCTCGCGGTTGTTGCACTCGTGCTTGTATTGATGTTTTCGTTGATCGAGGCCGTCAGAATGCTCGGGACCGATCTCAATACGGTGACAAATGTCATTGAGGAAGGCGCTATCGGCGTACCGCTCGAGTTTGTGTCGGTACTTTATTCAGGCTTCCATCTGTATTCAGAAAGGCTGGCCGGAGCAATGCCACCGCATGAGTGGCCCATGTTCTTCCACGACTTCATCTCCCTGTTTACATTCGGTGACTTCACACGATGGAACCCGATGTTCTGGTACGCTGACTATTACTTTCCTGGAGCTGGTCACGCACCGATCACCCTGGGTCCAATTGCGGAAAGCGCCATTTGGGGTGGTGAGATCGACTTATTCCTGCGCGGTATCGTCAATGGCCTGTTTTTTGCGTGGATAGTTCGTTGGTACACAAAGCACAGAACGCGATGGTGGGCCATTACCGTCTATGTGTACTGCTATGCAACCGCGATGCTTGCGCTAAAGTATTCGGTGTTCGTACATCTACAGCTAGTGCTCAAGAATCTTCTGCCAGCGATACTGCTGGTGCAGCTGGCTGGCTTCGTGGCCGACCAACGCGGGGTGCCCCGGTCTTCGGCAATCGACCGCCTGCGACAATGAATCGCGTCTGGGCAGATGTGTTCCAATGACCACGGAGTAATCCAGTGATTCAGCCAAGGCATCCGCGCATTTCGGTAATCATCCAT
>WBZO01007075.1_pt1 | contig 10540 bp, 8 predicted proteins | sample 5204261 | NCBI WGS metagenome assembly WBZO01 (sample SAMN12412400, study PRJNA552823) | activated sludge metagenome | isolation source: activated sludge from anammox sidestream of wastewater treatment plant... | place: USA: North Carolina | collected 2017-09
GCGCGCGAAGGCGATCGCCTCGTCGAGCGTCATCTTGCGCGCCGCGGGCGCCTCCTGGGAACGAGCCGGCGTCGTCGTGACGAGCGTGGCGCCGACGAGAGCGGCGCCGGCGAAGCGAAGTGGACGCATGGGAACGGCCGCGACCTAGCATGGCTCACGCCAACGTGTTCCCTCGTGAATCCGAGGTCTTACGTAGACTTAATGCGGAATTTCTCCCGATCGGATGCGGAGCCGATCCAAATGCGGTCTCGCGCCCGCGCGCGTTCGCACCGGCGAGGCCGCTGCGGCGCGGGGATTGCTAAGCGCGCCGGTCGAGCATGCACTCACTACCCTCGCGCGCGGCGGCCCTTGCCGTCCTGGTCGTCGCGCTCTTCACGTCTCGTCTCTCGTTCGCCGAAGAGGGGGGCAAGAACAAGGACGAGCAACCGGCCGAGGCCGCGCACGACGACACCGGCTTCAAGTTCGAGTCGAAGGACAAGAAGTTCGAGATGCGGATGTTCGGCATCGTGCAGGCCGACTTCCGCGACTACCTCAGGAAGAGCGACCGCACCGACTACGAGCGGTTCCTCGTCCGCCGCGCGCGTCCGTACATCGAGGGCCACGTGATGGGCGACTTCGAGTACCGCCTGATGATGGATCTCGGGCAGGGCGAGGTCGATCTCCTCGATGCGTTCATCGATGCGAAGCTGCTCGGCAACGCGCTCCGCTTCCGTGCGGGCAAGTACAAGCAGCCGTTCAGCTACGAGCAGTACCGGATGGAGGACCTCACGCTCGCGGTCTTCGAGCGCTCGGCCCTCGACATCCTCGCTCCCGCGCGAAACGTCGGAGCGATGATCCACGGCTCGTTCGGCGACAAGAACGTCGACTACGCGATCGGCCTGTCCAACGGTCTTCGCGACAGCGACTTCGAGGAGAAGCGCAACGAAAAGGACGTCGTCGGCCGCGTCGTGGCGAGGCCGTTCCGCGGATGGGGCGGCGCGCTCTCGCTGTTCCAGTTCGGCATCTCCGCGGCGTACGGAGAGGAGACCGACCCGTTCGATCCCGAGGCATTCGCCACGCCGATGCGCGTCCGCTACTTCCGCTTCGCCGAGGGCGTGAATGCGGCCGGCCCGCGCTTCCGCACGTCGCCCGAGGTCGCGTACTTCTACGGGCCGTGGGGCATCGCGGGGCAGTACCTCTCGCAGCGCCAGCGGGTGGAGAACATGAACGTGCCGGGGTCGCCCTCCGTCATCGTGCCGATGGACGCCTTCTACGCGCTCACGAGCTTCGTGCTCACCGGCGAGCACCGGAAGAGCTACGCCGAGTTCATCCACCCGAAGCACCCGGTGACGCTCGATCACGGATGGCACGGCACCGGCGCGTTCGAGCTCATCCTCCGCACCAGCGGGATGAAGATCGGAGACGTCATCTTCGACGAGCACTACAAGCTCGCCGAGGAAGGGCAGGTCACGAACCGGGTGAACGAGCTCACCGTGGGCCTCAACTGGTACCTCTCCCGGTGGATCTGGGTGATGACGAACTTCGAGCACGCCTGGTTCGGAGACCGCCTCCCGCTCGGCGGAAAGGGCGGGGCGCTCCTCTCCGATCAGCAGTCGATCGGCCTCCGTACCACCGTCATGTGGTGATCGTGATCGTCGCGCGCGTGCCGGCGCCGTCCTTGCGCCGAGCCAGCGTGATCGCGCCCGCATGATGGCTGACGATCTCGCGCGCGATGGTGAGCCCGAGCCCCGAGCCGCCCTCGTCGCGCCGCGTGCTGAAGAACGGCTCGGTCGCCTTCTGCGCGACGTCGTCGGGGATCCCCTTGCCGTCGTCGTCGACGACGAACCGAACGCGGTTCTCCTCCGCCTTCACCGACAGCTTCACGTGGCCTCCGCGCGGCGTCGCCTCGCACGCGTTGAGGAGGACGTTCACCAGCGCCTGCTCGAACAGCGCCGGATCGCACGAGACCGTGGGGAGCGCGTCCTCGACCTCGCACTCGATCTCGATGCCCGCCTTGTCGAAGCGATGGCGCACGAGGTCCACCGCGCGCGTCGCGACCGTGCCCGGCGGCGTCTTCACGAGCAGCGGCGCATCCCCGCGCGCGAGCGCGAGCGATCCGCGCACGATCCGGCGGATGCGCTCGACCTGATCACCCACGACGCCGAGCGCGGCGCGCGTGCGCTCGTCCTGCGTTCGCTCGAGCGCCTGCTCGACGCGCCCGACGATGATCCCGAGCGGCGTCCCGATCTCGTGCGCGATCCCCGTCGAGAGCGCCGCGAGGGCGGCCATCTTCTCCGCCTTCGCGAGCGCCGCCTCGCGCTCGCGCTCGAGCTCGCCGCGCTGGCGGCGCAGCTCGACGCTGCCGAACGCGACGACGACCCCGGTGACGATGACGACCGTCATCGCGAGGCGCCACTGCTCGTGGATCTGCCGATCCCGCAGGCGCTCCGCGCTCGACAGGACCACGACGCCCCACTCTCCGCCGCCGTTCGGTGGGGCCACGCGCGCGAGGCCGGCGATCGCCGTGCGGCGCGGGAGGCCGAACGCCACGGCCTCGTCGCGAGGCATGATGACGGTGTCCAGCCTCGCATCGATGGCGGTGCGGAGGCGGCTCGACGGGATGATTCGATCGTCGGCGGTGAGGAAGCCACCGGAGCCGGGGCGCGCGACGAGCACGATGAGCTCGCGAGGCTTCTCGATGCGCTGGAGGCTCGCCAGGAGCGCGGCGACCTCCTCGTCGTGGCTCGCGTCCTGCCGCGCGAGGCGGTCCTCGAAGTCGTTGCCGATCGCCGTGGCGAGCAAGCGCTGGCGGTGTGCGAAGTCGGCGAACGAGGCCGCCCGCTCGTTCGTCGCCGACCACGCCGCGCCCGCGAGCACGAGGCCGACCGCTGCCAGCATCGCGAGCACGCGCCAGGAGCGCGCGAGGACCGCGCGGAGATCAATCGTCCTTCGCATCGTCGGCCGAGAGCCACTTGTTCAGGGTCTTCGCGTCGATCCCGAGCTTCTCGCAAGCGAGCATCTTGCGACCGCCGACGCGCTCGAGGGCCCACGCCGCGTAGCGCCGCTGCAGCTCGCGCACGGGGACGATCTCCCCGCCGAAGTCGATCCCGACGGTCGGAGCCCGCCTCTTCGCGACCGCCGGCGGCAGATCCGCGGGCGTCGCCTCCTCACCCCGGCCGAGGAGCACGGCACGCGCGACCGCGTGCTCCAGCTCGCGCACGTTGCCCGGCCATTCGTACTCGAGCACGAGGTTCATCGCCTCGCGCGAGAAGCGCTCCACCGTCGCCTTCGGGTTGGTCTTGCGCGCAGCCCCGATGAACGACGACACGAGCAGCGGGATGTCGTCGCGGCGCTGGCGCAGCGGGGGGATCTCGATCGCGATCCCCTCGAGGCGATAGAGGAGGTCCTCGCGGAACCGACCGTCCTTCACCAGCGCGCGGAGATCGCGATGCGTCGCCGCGATCACGCGCACGTCGATCTCGCGCTCGCGGGACGAGCCGACCGCGCGCACCACGCGGCGCTCGAGCGCGTCGAGGAGCTTCGCCTGGAGCGCGGGCACCATGTCGCCCACCTCGTCGAGGAAGAGCGTGCCTCCGTCCGCCTCGAGGAACAGGCCCGGCTTGTTCGCGGTCGCGCCGGTGAACGCGCCCTTCACGTGGCCGAACAGCTCGCTCTCGAGGAGGTTCTCCGGGAGCGCCGCGCAGTTCACGGAGACGAACGGGCCCGACGCTCTGGCGGAGAGACCGTGGAGCACGCGCGCGACGAGGCCCTTGCCGGTGCCCGTCTCGCCGTTCAGCACGACGGGCACGTCCGCGTCGGCGACGCGTTCGACGAGCTCGCGCACCTCGCGCATGGCGCCGCTCTCGGCGACGAACGCTTCGATCGAGTACTTCTCGCGCAGCGCGCGGCGCAGCGTCGTCGCCTCGCGGCGCAGCGCGCGTTCATCGAGGGCGCGCCGGACGAAGATGTCGAGCTCGGCGACCTTGAACGGCTTCAAGAGGTAGTGGTACGCGCCCTTGCGCAGCGACTCGACGGCGCTGTCCACGGCCCCGAACGCGGTCATGACGATGACCGGGCGCTCGGGGGCCATCTTTCGCGACAGGTCCAGGAGCGCGATGCCGTCGACGTCCGGCATGCGCAGGTCCGTGACCAGCAGGTCGAACGATCGGTCGCGCACGAGCGCGGTCGCATCCGCGCCGGTCGTGGCGGTCGTGACCTCGTATCCGCGATCGACGAGCCCGTCGGCGACGGTGCTCGCCATCGCCGCGTCGTCGTCGACGACGAGCACTCGCGCGGTTTTCGCCGGCATGAAGCCGACTCTACCAGCGCTTCGTCAGAGCGCGAGGCCGACGCGGAGGAAGGCCTCGTGAAGCCTGGTCGTCGGCTCGCCCGGGATGGAGAAGACCGAGTGCTCGCCGAGCCCCAGAGGCGGCTCGGCGCTCGTCCGGTGAACCGCGGCGCTGCTCGTCGCCCAGGTCGCCTCGGGCTGCTCGATGTAGAGCTCCTCGTTCGGAGAGATCAGCTCTCCGCTCGCCTCGACACGGCGAAAGGCGAGGTGGTGGTCGGCGCCGGGCTCGAGCGCGAGCGGAGCGGCGCCGCTTGGGCTGCCCGCGCGATGCCGAGCGCCGCGAGCAGCGCGACCGCCACGGTGAGGAGGAGCGATGGGACATCTCGGCGCGTTGGAGCCCGCGCGAACGAGGTTGGATTCACCTCGACCGCGGGCTCGCGCGCACGCGCTCCTTCGTCGTCCGATCAGAGCGCGAGGCCGACGCGGAAGCCGACCTCGTGGAGGATGTTCGCCGACGGATCGCTCGGGGTGGCCTTCGCACCCGGAGCCGCCGCCTGGTTCGAGGCGCCCGCGCCGGTGGAGGCGGGCGAGCCGGGGAACGAGTAGAGCGAGTACTCGGCGGTCAGACGGATGTGCTTCGTCGCCCAGTAGTTCGCGGCGACCTGGAGCGCGTCGACGCGGATGCGGTTGGTGTTGGCGGAGATGCCTGCGTCCGCGATCTCGGGCGAGCGGCCGTTGCCGTCGTACTTGAGGTGGAGCGTCTCGGCGCGCGCGAGGAGCTGGAGGCCGTACGGCGCCTCGGTGCCCCGGTCCTTCGGCGGGCGGACGCCGAAGTAGCGTCCGGCCGGGTGTCCGTTCACGCGGACGTTGCCGATGGGCCAGTACGAGAGCTGTACGTAGCCGCCCCAGCCGTCGAGCATCCCCTTCCTGAGGGTCTGGCTCCGTGCGTTCGCCGCCGCCTCGCGGCGCTGCTCGTACGCGTAGACGAGCTCGCCCTTCACGTCGAAGCGCTCGAACGGGAGATAGAGCTCGCCGCCCACCACCGCCTGATCCCCGGACGGAATGATGTGGATCTCCGTCTTGTCGGCCGTCGTGTACGTGGGCGACCAGTACGCGTAGCCGCCCGGCGTCGACATCGTCGGCGCGTCGAAGTTCACCGCCTGATCGTCGCGCGAGCCATAGCGGCCGCTCGCGCCGACGTGGAAGCGCTGGAGCGCGCCCTTCTCCGATGCCAGCGGGCGCACGACCGCGCGGCCCATCGCATCGAAGCGGCTGTCGACGTTCGGCCGGTTCATGCCGTCGCCGCCGTAGACGCCTGCCTGCCACTCGAACGGCGCGACGCCGTCCTTGGTCGCGCCCCAGAACGTCAAGCCGAGGTCCTTGTTGTACGGCGCTGCCACGGTCCGGACGACGAGCGCGCGCTCCATGAAGTCGAGCCACCGCGAGCTCGTCACGTTCTCCATGGTGATCGGCGTGTTGTTCTGGCCCACGTAGAGCTGGAGCCAGGGCTCGGACTGGTAGCCGACGAACCCGTCGTAGACCCCCGCGGTGCTGGTCGGGTTCTGGTTCGAGTCGACCTGCGTGGGCGCGAAGTTGCCGCCGATCCAGAAGAACCAGTGCTTGCGGACGAGGCCGCCGGACTCGATCACGAAGCGGCGGAAGAACATGTACGGCGCGAGCTCGCTGCCGTTGCTCTTGTGGTAGTTGCCGACGTTCGGCCCGGCGAAGGCGTACGTGTCGATGTGCACGCGGCCGCCGGTGACGATGAGGAGGTTGTCGTCGGCGCTGCGGAGGAAGAACGTTCCGTCCGAGTAGTCGAGGAACGCGCGCGGCGATCCGAGGTTGGGTGCGGGTGCCGCGGCCGGCGCGGCCGCAGGCGCAGCGGCGGGCGGGGCGCTAGGCGGCGGCGGCGCGGGCGGCGGCTCCGGGGCGGGCGGCGCGGGCGCGGGCTCCGCTGCGGCCGATCGAGCGTCGGTCGGCTCGGGCGCCTGCGCGTACGCGGGGCGGCCGAGGAAGATCGTCGCGAGCAGGGACGAGGAGAGGAGGAGGGTGGAGCGGCGAGGCTTCATGTCGTTTCGGGGGGCCACGCGCGCAGGAGACTCGATCAAGTGGGCAACGAAGGCTCGCTCGTGTGACTGTTGTGTGTCAGCTCGCACGAAGGCTCCCGGGGTGCCGCGCGGACGACACGGGGCGTGCAAGAGGTCTACCGATTCCGGTGACCCGGGCTTCATGCAAGAACGACGGCGCGGCGCGCACCGATTTCGCCTGTGACGGGGGCGTGACAGCACGTCCGTGCGGCAGTTCACGCGATCGTCACGTACGAGCCACACGTCCTGCGCGGAAACCGGGCATGGTCCGCATCGTGATTGTGGCCTCGACCCCGAAGATGAGGGCGACCGATCTCACCGTGGTCTACGGCGAGAAGGTCGCGATCAAGGACGTCTCGATCGACATCGAGCCGAACGAGGTGCTCGCGCTCATCGGTCCGAGCGGCTGCGGCAAGAGCACGTTCCTGCGGGCCCTCAACCGGATGAACGAGACGATCGACGGCGTCGCGACGCGCGGCAAGGTCGAGCTCGAGGGCCACGACATCTACGCGCCCGAGGTCGACCCGGTCCTGGTGCGGCGCCGCGTCGGGATGGTGTTCCAGAAGTCGAACCCCTTCCCGAAGAGCATCTTCGACAACGTCGCGTACGGGCTCCGAATCGCCGGCGTCAAGGACGAGAAGCTCGTCACCGAGCGCGTCGAGCGTGCGCTCCGCCACGCGGCGCTGTGGGACGAGGTGAAGGATCGCCTCGGCGAGTCGGGATTGCGCCTCTCGGGCGGCCAGCAGCAGCGCCTGTGCATCGCACGTGCGCTCGCGGTCGAGCCCGACGTGCTCCTCATGGACGAGCCCGCGAGCGCCCTCGACCCGATCGCCACCGCACGCATCGAGGACCTCGTCGCCGAGCTGCGCAAGACGCTCACCATCGTGATCGTCACGCACAACATGCAGCAGGCCGCGCGCGTCTCGCAGCGCACCGGCTTCTTCTACATGGGCCGCCTCGTCGAGGTCGACGGCACGTCCACGCTCTTCACCCGGCCGAAGGAGCGCGAGACCGAGGACTACATCACCGGCCGCTTCGGATGACGACGGAGGCTCACATGCGTTTCGCCACGATCACGCTTCTCGCCCTGGCTCTGGTCGCCTGCACGCGCGGCGAGGCGCCGACCACCGGCAGCTCCACGACGTCGGGCGCGAAGACGGAGAAGACGACCGTCGCGGTGAAGGGATCCGACACGATGGTCATCCTCGGCCAGCGCTGGGCCGAGCACTTCATGAAGGACAACCCCGGCATCACCGTGCAGGTGACCGGCGGCGGCTCGGGCACCGGCATCGCCGCGCTCATCAACGGAACGACCGACATCTGCGAGGCGAGCCGTCCGATGAAGGACAAGGAGAAGGCCGACCTGAAGGCGAAGCGGAACGTCGACGCCGTCGAGAAGAAGGTCGCGCTCGATGCCCTCGCGGTCTACGTGAACGACAAGAGCCCGCTCCAGGAGATCTCCATCCCGCAGCTGTCGAAGATCTACAAGGGCGAGGTCAAGAACTGGAAGGAGGTCGGCGGACCGGACAAGAAGATCGTGCTCTACGGGCGCGAGAACAACTCCGGCACGTACGGCTACTTCAAGGAGCACGTGCTCGCCGACAAGGACTTCGCCCCGGCCGTGCAGACGCTCGCCGGCACCTCCGCCGTCGTGAACGCCGTGAAGGGCGACGAGGCGGGCATCGGCTACGGCGGCATCGCCTACCTCGAGGGCATCCGCGCGCTGAAGGTGAAGAAGGACGAGGGCTCGCCGGCGATCGCGCCGTCGCTCCAGACGGCGCAGGACGGCTCGTACCCGCTCGCGCGCTTCCTCTACTTCTACACGCCGGGTGAGCCGACCGGGTCGACCAAGAAGTTCGTCGACTGGGTGTCGAGCCCCGCGGGCCAGAAGGTGATCGAGGAAGTCGGCTACTACCCGCTTCCGAAGTGAGCGGAGACGACGCCGTGCTCCTCGCGGAAGAAGCCGTGACCCCCGAACGAACGAAGACCGGCGAAAGGTCGCCGTTCGCGCGCCGCCCGCGCCCGCGCGAGCGCGTGATCGAGGCGCTCATCAAGGCGATCGCGCTCGTGTCGATCGCCGGCGTCGTCCTCATCCTGGTCTTCATCGGCAAGGAGGCGCTGCCGGTCTTCTCGCTGCCCGAGGTGTCGCTCTTCGGCACGACGGACTGGCAGCCGGTGAGCGAGGTGCCCAGGTACGGTGCCCTCCCGCTGATCGTCGGCACGCTGAAGGTCACCGCGGTCGCCCTCGCGATCGCGGTGCCGCTCAGCGTGGGGGCGGCCGTCTACGTCGCGGAGGTCGCGCCCGCGCGCCTGCGCGAGCTCGTGAAGCCGGCGATCGAGCTGCTCGCCGGCGTCCCCTCGGTCGTCGTCGGGTTCTTCGCCCTCGTCGTCATGGCGTCGTGGATCCAGCGCGCGTTCGGCACCGAGCACCGCCTCAACGCGCTCGTCGCGGGCGCGGGGCTCGCGTTCGCCATCTGCCCCATCGTCTTCTCCGTCGCCGAGGACGCGCTCCGCGCGGTGCCGGCCACCTACCGAACGGCGGCCACCGCGCTCGGCTCGACGAAGACGCAGGTCCTCCTCCGTGTCGTGCTGCCGGCCGCCTCGCCGGGGATCGCCGCCGCCGTCGTGCTCGGCTTCGGGCGCGCCGTCGGCGAGACGATGATCGTCGTCCTCGCGTCGGGCAATGCGGCGCTGCTCGATCCGAGCCTCGGGCACTCGACCCGCACCATCACCGCGACGATCGCGCAGGAGCTCGGGGAGGTCGTCGTCGGCTCCGCGCACTACCACGTGCTCTTCGCGCTCGGCGCGCTCCTGTTCCTCGCCACCTTCGTGATCAACGTCGCCGGCATCCGCGTCGTCACCGCGATGCGCCGCCGGCTGGGGGAGGGGGCGTGACCGCGGCGCTCTCGAGGCCCGAGGCCCCGCGCTTCGCGCGTCGCGCATCGATGCGTGGCGGCGACGCGATCATGAGCGTCCTCACGGGCGGCGCATGCCTCGTCGTCCTCGCGATGCTCGCCGTCATCCTCTACGACGTCGTCCGCGGCGGCTCGTCGGTGATCTCGTGGTCGTTCGTCTCCGAGGCGCCGCGCGAGGGCATGACGAAGGGCGGCATCTTCCCCGCCATCTTCGGGACCGCCGCGCTCACGCTCCTCATGACGATCGCCGCGGTCCCGGCGGGCGTCGCCACCGCCGTCTACCTCACCGAGTACGCCTCGCCGAAGTCGCCCGTCGCACGCCTCGTGCGCATCAGCATCGCGAACCTCGCAGGAGTGCCCTCGATCGTCTTCGGTCTGTTCGGCCTCGGCTTCTTCGTCTCGACCGTCGGCCGGGGCGTCGACGCGGCCTTCTTCGGAGGCGCGAACGTCTACGGCAAGCCGGCGCTGATCTGGGCCGCGCTCACGCTCGCGCTCCTGACGCTGCCGGTCGTGGTCGTGTCGACCGAGGAGGCCCTGCGATCGGTCCCCCGCGAGCTCCGCGACGCGAGCCTCGCCCTCGGCGCGACGAAGCTCGAGACGATCGTGCGCGTCGTCCTGCCCGAGGCGCTCGGCGGGATCATGACCGGCGCGATCCTCGCAGTGAGCCGAGGCGCCGGAGAGGTGGCGCCGATCCTCTTCACCGGTGCGGCCTACTTCCTCCCGCAGCTCCCGACGCACCTCGACGATCCGTTCATGAACCTCGGCTATCACGTGTACGTCCTCGCGACGCAGTCGCCGGACGTCGACAAGACCAAGCCCATGCTCTACGGCACCGTGCTCGTCCTGCTCGGGCTCACGTTCACGCTCAACCTGCTCGCGGTCGGCATCCGCGCCCGCGTGCGTCGCCGGACGAAGGCGGTGGTCTGATGGCCAGCGTGCACACCAGTCGAGACTTCGAGGCCGAGCTCCGGGAGCTCCGTGCCCATGCGCTCGCGATGGGCGCACGCTGCGAGCGCATCCTGCAGCTCGCGCTCGACGCGTTCTTCGGGCGCGCGCCGGAATCGGCCACGCACGACATCGAGCAGCTCGATCGCCAGATCGATCGCGACGAGATGGACATCGACGCGCTCGTCCTGCGCATCCTCGCGCTGCGCCAGCCGGTCGCGTACGACCTCCGGCTCCTGTCGGCGGCCCTCAAGCTGGTCACCGATCTCGAGCGCGTGGGCGACGAGGCCGTCAACATCGCCGAGCGCACGCGCGAGGGGCCGGGC
>WBZO01007077.1_pt1 | contig 10537 bp, 7 predicted proteins | sample 5204261 | NCBI WGS metagenome assembly WBZO01 (sample SAMN12412400, study PRJNA552823) | activated sludge metagenome | isolation source: activated sludge from anammox sidestream of wastewater treatment plant... | place: USA: North Carolina | collected 2017-09
GTTGTCGCACCGAAGCGGACGACCGAGCGATCACCAACGCCCACAAGCGCCAGCGACCCGCCCGGTGCGGGACGAATCCATCAGGGACGTGGGTCGGTTGTCGCGCCGAAGCGGACGACCGGACGACCACCAGCGTCCACAAGCGCGAGCGCCCCCCAAGTGCGGAACGCACCCGCCGCGCACGTGGGTCCAGCCCCGCGCTGCGGCCAGCCCATCGCGCGTGCGTCCTCACGACGCCCCCGCCTGCGCGTGTGCGAGGGCATGGCGCTCACGGCGCGCCTTGAGCCAGTCGGAAAGACGCTCGAAGTACAGGTAGATCACCGGCGTGGTGTACAGCGTGAGCAGCTGCGACAGCAGCAGGCCGCCGACGATGGCGATGCCCAGCGGCTTGCGCAGCTCCGAGCCGATGCCGTTGCCGAGCGCGAGCGGCAGCGCGCCGAACAGCGCCGCGGCGGTGGTCATCATGATCGGGCGGAAGCGCAGCAGGCAGGCGCGATGGATCGCGTCGTAGGCGCGCATGCCCTCGCGCTGCGCCTCGATCGCGAAATCGATCATGAGGATCGCGTTCTTCTTGACGATGCCGATCAGCAGCACGATGCCGACGATGCCGTCGACCGACAGCGGCATGCCGAACAGGTACAGCGCGAGCAGCGCGCCGACGCCGGCCGGCGGCAGGGTCGACAGGATCGTGATCGGGTGGATGTAGCTCTCGTAGAGCACGCCCAGCACGATGTAGATAACCACCACCGCGGCGATGAGCAGCAGCACCGTGTCGGACAGCGAGGCGGAGAACTCGGCAGCCTTGCCGACGAAGCGGCCACGCACCTGCGGCGGCAGCTTGAGTTGCGCCTGCACCTGCTCGAAAGCGCGCACCGCGTCCGACAGCGAGTAGCCGGGTGCGAGGTTGAACGAGATCGTGACCGCGGGCAGCTGGTCCTGGTGGCTGACCACCAGCGGGGTGTTGCCCTGCTTGGCGGTGGCCAGCGCCGACAGCGGAATCGTGCCGCCACCGCCGAGCGCGATGCCGACGTTGCCGGTGCTGCCGATGCCGGCCGGCGTGGCCGAGTTGCTCGACTTGACCTGGCCGTAGCTGGTGGCGTTGCTGCCGGTGAGCGCGCCGCCGCCGGTGCCGCGCACCGTGAGCTGGTCGAGCAGCGCGGTGCTGGTGCGGAACTGCGGCGCCACTTCCAGCACCACGCGGTACTGGTTGAGCTGGGTGAAGATGGTCGAGATCTGGCGCTGGCCGAAGGCGTCGTAGAGCGTGTCGTCGATGGTCTGCACCGGCACGCCGAGGCGGCTGGCCTTTTCGCGATCGATGGTGAGTTCGAGCGCATTGCCGAGCACGGCGAGGTTGTTGTCGACGTCGGCGAGTTCGGGCCGCTGCTTGAGCGCCTGGGTCATGCGCGTGGCGTGGCCGGCCAGTTCGCCCGCATCGACCTGCGACAGCGAGTACTGGTACTCGGTTGGCGCCACGCGCGTGTCGAGCGCCACGTCCTGCACCGGCTTGAGGTACAAGGCCACGCCGGGAATGTGCGCGGCGGCCTGCTGCAGGCGCGGCAGCAGGCGTTCCAGCCCGTCGCGCTCGTGGCGCGGTTTGAGCACGATGCTGAGCTGGCCCTGGTTGAGCGTGGGGTTGATCGAGCCGGCGCCGATGAACGCGGCCACGCCGGCCACGCCGGGCACGGTGCGCACCGCCTCGGCGACGGCCTTGGTGCGTTCTTCCATGGCCGGGAAGGCGATGTTCTGGTCGGCCTGCACCACGCCGGTGACGAGACCGGTGTCCTGTTCGGGCAGCAGGCCCTTGGGAATGATCACGTACAGCCCGATGGTGACCACCAGCGTGGCCAGCGCGATCAGCAGCGTGAGGCGCTGGCGCGCGAGCACCCAGTCGAGCGAGCGCGCATAGGCGTCGAGCGTGCGCAGCCACAAGTCGCGCGGCCGGCCGCTGCGAGCGGCCAGCGCCGCGACGTCGGCATGGTCGCCTGCCGGCAGTGCGTCGGCGCGCAGCAGGTAGGCGCACATCATCGGCGTGAGCGTGAGCGAGATCACCATCGAGATCGCCACCGCGATCGCGAGCACCCAGGCGAACTCGTGGAACAGCCGGCCGGTCACGCCGGGCATGAGCAGCAGCGGCAGGAACACCGCGATCAGCGACACGGTCAGCGACAGCACCGTGAAGCCGATCTCGCGCGCGCCGATCTCGGCCGCCTCGCGCGGCTGCTTGCCCTGCTCGATGTAGCGCACGATGTTCTCGATCATCACGATCGCATCGTCGACCACGAAGCCGGTGGCCACGGTCAGCGCCATGAGCGACAGGTTGTCGAGCGAGAAGCCGGCGAAGGCCATCACGCCGAACGTGCCCAGCAGCGACAGCGGCACCGCCACCGACGGGATCACGGTGGCCCACAGCCGGCGCAGGAACACGAAGATCACCGCGATCACCAGCACCACGGTGAGGCCGAGCGTGAACTGCACGTCCTCGACCGAGGCGCGGATCGTCACGGTGCGGTCGGAGAACACCTCGAGCTTGACGTCGGCGGGCAGCAACGCCTGCAGCTGCGGCAGTTGCGCGCGGATGTCGGCCACTGTCTGCACGATGTTGGCGCCGGGCTGGCGGCGGATGTCGAGCAGCACCGCGGGCTTGCTGTTGGCCCACGCCGCGAGCTGGTCGTTCTCGACGCCATCGACCACCTGCGCCACGTCCGACAGCAGCACCGGCGCGTCATTCTTGTAGCTGATGATGGTGGAGCGGTATTCGGCGGCATTGGCGAGCTGGTCGTTGGTGCCGATCGAGAAGCTCTGCACGGTGCCGTTGAGGCTGCCCTTGGGCGCGTTGACGTTGGCTTGCGTGAGCGCGCTGCGCACGTCCTCGAGCGTGAGCCCGAGGTTGGCCAGCTGGGCCGGGTTGACCTGCACGCGCACCGCCGGGCGCACGTTGCCCGCGATCGACACCAGGCCCACGCCCGCGATCTGCGACAGGCGCTGGGCGAGGATCGAATCGGCGTAATCGTTGACCTCGCGCAGCGCGCGCGAGTCGGAGGTGAGCATGAGGGTCAGGATCGGCGCATCGGCCGGATTGACCTTGTTGTAGACCGGCGGGTACGGCAGGTTCGACGGCAGGGTGCCGCGCGCGGCATTGATCGCGGCCTGCACGTCCTGGCCCGCATTGTCGATGTCGCGGCCCTGGTCGAACTCGATGATGATGGTCGACAGCCCGGCCGAGCTGTCCGAGGTCATCAGCGTCACGCCCGAGATCTGGCCGAGCTGGCGCTCCAGCGGCGTGGTCACCAGCGTGGCCATGGTCGACGCGCTCGCACCCGGGTACTGGGTGGTGACGATGAGGCTGGGCGCCTCGATGTCGGGCAGCGCGGCCACCGGCAGCGCGCGATAGCCGATCACGCCCAGCAGCAGCAGCGCGAGCATGAGCAGCGAGGTCGCGATCGGGCGGCGGATGAACAGCGTCGAGAAGCTCATGCGCCGCTCCGCCGGGTGTGTGGCACGGCGTCGGCGCGACGCGAGCGCGGCGATCCGGCGCGCGGACCGGAGTTGGGCCGGTTCATGGCTCAGTGCCTCGGGCCGCGCCCACCACCACCCGACGGGCCGCCGGCCGCCTTGAGCTTGGCCAGCTCCTCGGCGCTGAGCGGCGCCGCGGCCTGGCCGGGCGCGAGCGGCTGCACCTTGCTGCCGGGCTTGAGGCGGAACTGGCCTTCGGTGACCACGCGCGTGCCGGCGCTGAGCCCCTTGCTCACGAGCACGTTGTTGTCGCCCGCGTCACCAGCGGGTTGCACCGGCTGCATCGCCACCGTGTCGTCGGGTTGCAGCACGTAGGCGTAGCTGCCTTCGGGGCCGCGCTGCACCGCGGTCGCCGGCACCACGATGCCGCCCTCGACCGTACGCACCCTGACACGCACGTTGACGAACTGCCCCGGCCACAAGGTGCTGTCGGCGTTGTCGAACTCGGACTTGACCTTGAACGTGCCGGTGGCGGTGTCGATCTGGTTGTCGATCACCTTGAGCACGCCGGTGGCGATGATGTGGGCGTCGGTGCGGTCGAGCGCCGCGACCTCGACGCCATCGGGATCGGCCGCGAGCGCATCGCGCACCGCCGCGAGGTTCTGCTCGGGCAGCGTAAACATCACGTTGAGCGGGTGCACCTGGGTGAGCGTCACGATGCCGGTGCCATTGGCACTGACGAGGTTGCCCACGTCGACCTGGCGGATGCCCGCGATGCCGGTGATCGGGGCGACGATGCGGGTGTAGCCGAGCTGGGTCTGCGCATTGCTGATCGCGGCATCGTCGGCCGCCACGATCGCCTGCTGCTGGCGCACGCTCTGGCGCTGGTTCTCCAGGTCCTGGCCCGACACGAAGTTGCGCTTCATGAGTTCCTCGTAGCGCGCCAGCGTGCTTTGCGAGGCGGTCAGCAGTGCCATGTCCTGCTTCTTCTTGGCCAGCGCCTGGTCGTAGGCGGCCTGGAACGTGCGTGGATCGATCTCGGCGATGAGTTGGCCCTGCTTGACCTCCTGGCCTTCGCCGAAATGCAGCGCCTTGAGCTGGCCACTCACCTGCGCGTTGACCGTCACCGTGTTGAGCGCCTGCACCGTGCCCAGCGCGGTGAGATACACCGGCACGTCCTGCGCGACCGCGGCAACCACCGTGACGGGCACGGGCGCGCTGTCGCCACCGCGCTGCCAGCCGGCGCCGCCGGCAGTGCCGCGCGAGGAATACATGCGCCAGCCGATCACGGCGACGAGGGCGACGGCGACGACGATCAGCGCGATTTTCCAACGCGACATGAGGCAGGTCCTTGCGGCTTGCGGGCAGGGCGGAAACATCACCGCGGCGAGGTGCGAAGGCTAGCAGCCGCGGCTGTATGGTGGAGCGCAACAGCGCGTAAATCCCTCTTTACAAAGCCCGTCCGCGCGCACGCGCAGGCGTGCGGCGCATCCGCTGCGCCACCGGGTACCGGCCGGGCTTGGGATGCCCAGACCACGCCACCATGTGCAAGGTTCCCGCGGCGTACCAGGACGCTTCCTGGCGACGATGCCGCGGCCCACCAAGGCATGCTGATGAACCAGACCTGTGAGTTGCCCGCGTTGCCGCACGCGCCGATCCCGGCCGCGAGCCTGGATCCGCCGCCGCCGGCCGCTGCACGCGAGGCGGTCGCGGTGCTCGCGGGCGGCTGTTTCTGGTGTGTGGAGGCGGTGTTCCGCGAGCTCGAAGGCGTGCTCGGCGTGCGCGCGGGCTATTGCGGCGGCAGTACCGACAGTGCCAGTTACGAGGCGGTGTGCAGCGGCACCACCGACCACGCCGAGGCCATCGAGATCCGCCACGACCCGCAGCGCATCCGCTTTGCCCGGCTGCTGCGCGTGTTCTTCGCGGTGGCCCACGATCCGACCCAGCGCGATGGCCAGGGCAACGACCGCGGTCGCCAGTACCGCTCGGCGATCTTCTGCGCCGATGCGACCCAGCACCAGATCGCGCGCAGCTACATCGACCAGCTCGATGCGGCCGGCGTGTTCGCCGCGCCGATCGCCACCGAGCTCTTGCCACTGCGGCGTTTCCATCCCGCCGAGGCCTGCCACCAGGACTACGCCGCGCGCCATCCGCAACAGCCCTACATCGCGCTGGTCGCCGCGCCCAAGGTGGCCAAATTGCAGGCGCAGTTCGGCAGCTGGCTCAAGCCGGGCGCCGCGCGCGGAGTGCGTGCATGAGCCTGCGATCGGCATCCGGCCACGACCTCACGCCGCTGGCGCCGGACGAACGCGAGCGGCGCGCCGCGCGCCTCACGCCCGAGCAGCGCCATGTACTGCTCGCGAGCGGCACCGAGCGGCCGTTCTGCGGCGGCCTGCTGCATGAGCACGGCGCGGGCGTGTTCGCCTGCGCGCTGTGCGACCTGCCGCTGTTCGCCGCGACCGCCAAGTTCGACTCGGGTACCGGCTGGCCCAGTTTCAGCGCAGCGTTCGATCCGGCGCACCTGCGCGAATTGCGCGACACCAGCCACGGCATGATCCGCACCGAGATCCGTTGCGCGCGCTGCGACAGCCACATCGGCCACGTGTTCGACGACGGCCCGCCGCCAACCGGCCTGCGCTACTGCATGAACTCGGCCGCGCTGGCGTTTCGTCCCGGCTGATCGATCGACCGTGCGGCGCCATCGCGGCCGACTCCAGCCCACGCGCCGACCGGCTCGCGATCCGCGAGGCATCGAAGAACTGGAAATCGATCCATCACTGGAAACCGGCATTGCAGCGCTTCCAGTTGATGTTCGGCGAAGAGCGCGTGCCACTGGGTGCGCTGTGAAAATCGAGGTTACACCGTTCGTTTGACAGACCCCACGAAGCGGTGTCGACTTGAATCGTTAGGCGCGGCCACGGAACAGTGAGTTGTTTTGGTTGTGGAAAGTCGACTCTGGAAAGTCGACTCTGACCCCAGTTTCCGGCAGTCGTTCAGCGTGGCCTTGAACGGTGACATGCCGACCGTCGCTCAGCGCAGGCCCGTCGCTGGCTGGTGGGGACGGCTGCGCAGGTAGGCCGGCAGGATGTGACGAGCGCTGAGCGGCGCGACCTCGACCGGGTAGGGCGGCTGCGGGTCGATCCAGCACAGCTGCTCGATCTCGGCCTGGGCGCGCGGCGTGCCGGCGATGCGCACCACCCAGGCGTCGCCGCGCACGCGCATGCCGGCCTCGTGCACCGCGTCGGCCTCGAACTCGCCCAGCGGCACGGCGCTGCCGGCAACCGGGCGCACGCCCAGTTCCTCGGCCAGTTCGCGCGCGAGCGTGGCGAGCGCATCCTCGCCCGCGACGGGTTTGCCGCCGGGCTGGATGAAGATGCGCGAGCCGCGCTTGCGCACCAGCAGCACGCGACCGGCGTCGTCGGCGATCACCGCGGCCACGGTGCGGATCACGCTGGCTTGGCTCATTGCGCCGGCCTGGCAGATTGGCCGTGCGGGCCGCGGCGTGCAGGTCCGTCGAAATCGAGCACCACGATGGTGTCGTCGACCACGGCGGCTGGCGGCTGCGCGTTCGTGGTCATGCGTTGCCACAACCCGCGCAACCATGCCGACAGCGCGCGCCGTGGCGGTGTCGGCTCGCGCAGCGCGCGTCCGACCGCATCGCGTCCGGTGGTGGGCGAGGCGGCATACACGCGCGCTTCGGTCACCTGCGCGGCCAGCGCGGCCGGTACCGGCAGGCGGAAGCGCACCGCATCGACGCGGTATTGGTCGCGCGCAAGCCGGTCGCCCTTGCCATCGAGCCAGTCCACCGTGACGTTGCCGTCGAAGCGCGGCAGGCGCAGGTCGACCAGCGCGCCCGGGCTCCAGCGTGCGCCGTCGAACATCACGCTGGCCTCGTCGCTGGGGCGCTCCAGCACCAGTGCGGGATCGCCGAGCAGGTTGTACATCTCCACCAGCACGCGGTCGGTGGTCTCGCGCTTGGCACGCACCAGCGCCTCGCCGATCGTCGCGCCCGGCCGCAGCAACTGCGAAATCACGGCCTTGCTGTAGGGCAGCGTGGGCGAATTGCGCCACGAGGCCGCGAACACCGCCACCGCGCCCTTGCCCGGTTCGCGCAGGAAGCGTTCGCCGATCGAGTCCTCGGTCGGGTTGTCGAACGGCGCCGAATAGCAGGTCATCGACAGCACCATCGGCAGCCGCTCGCCATTGCCGAGATTGCCCACGTCGTCGAGCGTGAACAGGTCCTGGTTGTTGGTGAGGTCGGGCGGGCCGGTGCGCCAGATGTAGCGCCCGCCGTGGCCGATGAAGTGCACGAGCAGGCGGCCCTGGTCGATGCCGTCGTGGATCGCGCGCTGGTGCGCGGCGTTGGCGCTGAGCTCGGGCGTGGCGTAGACCTTGTCGGCGACGAAGCCTTCGGCCGCGAGCGTGGCCGCGAGCTGGTCGGAGGCGGAATGGAAGCTGCGCACCTCGTCGGCGATGAACATCACGTCGCGCCGCCACGCACCCAGTTGCGGCTTGCTCTGGTAGTCGATGGTCTTGGCGACGATCGCGCCGACTTCCTCGGGCTTGACCACCGGCAGGCGCCCGACCGCGACCACCGGGTGCCAGTCGCCCGGCTCGACCGCGCCGTACCAGTTGTCGCTGGCCGACTGGCCTTCGGGCGAGGGGAACTGCCAGGTCGGGATGAGGTTGCGGTCGGCGAGCTTTTTCGGCACGTCCTTGTAGGTGCCACCGGGCACCGCGCCGAAGTGGCCCGGGAACAGCAGCTCGCGATCGGTCCACTTGGCATAGGCCAGGTCGTTGTAGGTCTCGTGGCGGATGTCGAAGCTCGCATCGCCCACCAGCAGCAGGAAGCGCACGCGCTTGGGCCAGCGGTGGTAGGCCGCATCGACGAGGTTGCGGATCGCCTGCGGGTGGCTGATGCCATGGTTGAACTGATCGTAGACCTCGTCGATGTCGAGCACGGCGACCGACAGCCCGCGCTGGCGGTGGAACTGCGCCAGCGGCAGGATCGCCTCGTGCAGGCTCGGATGGGTCACGATGAGATAGTCGTAACCCTGTGCGGGCGCCTGCCACTGTTCGCCGCGCACCGCGCGCAGCGCGGTCGGACGCAGGAACGCATCCCCGGGCAGCGGGTACAGCTCGGTATCGGGCGTCGCCGCCGCATAAGCCAGGCGCCCGCCGCCGAGGGCATGGCCGCTGCGGCGCACGCCGTCGCTGCCGTACAGCACCGGCGCGCTGGCGGCATGCGAGCGCAGCTCGAGCGCCACCTCGCCCTCGCGCGCGCGCAGCGGCAGCCGCGTGGTGTCGAGGTCGCCCGCGATCGGATAGACCGCTTCGAGCCAGTTGAACATCACCACGTCGATGAGATCGTTCTGCGCCAGGCTCGATGCGCGGCGCCTGGCCACCTGCATCACCAGCGTGTTGCCCGTGGCCTTGAGCCGGGCGGCCGGCACCACCAGCGCCTGCACGGTCTCGTCGCGGTCGTGCCACATGCGCGGGGCCAGTTCCTGGCCATTGAGCGTGAGCTTGAGCACGTGGTCGAAGGGCCGGTCGTCGCGCCGCGCACCGCCACCGATCTGCGACAGGCCGCGCAGGTTCAGGCGCAGCGTGACCTCGCCGCCGCGCGCGTCGAAATCGGGCAGGTCGAAATCGATCGTCACCGGCTGCGGATCGACCTGGGTGAGCTTGGCCCACATCCACACGTCCGGTTCCTCGCCCGGCTGCTGCTGCTCCTGGTCGAGTCGGATCATGAGGTTGTCCTGCTCCAGGTGCAGGCGCCGCTGCGCGCGACCGCTGGCGACCGCGGGCGCGGCCGCCTCGCGCAGGCGCGCGTGCGGGCCCGGCGTGGCCGCAAGCAGGTACACGTTGTGCACCGCATAGGGATCGAACCATGACTCGGGTCCGTGCAGCTGGCGGCCGAGCCACTCGATGCGATCGCCCGCGGCGAAGCGCTCGCCGCGCGCGACCACGCGCAGCGGCACTTCCTCGCCGCGCCAGCTCAGCACGAGGTCGTCGGCCTTGCAGTCGGCCAGTCCCGGCTGCGCGGCCACGATCGCGGCGTGGTCGAGCGCGTACACGCCGCTCTGCTCGAGCTCGATGTGCAGGCGGCCCTCGCAGGCATGCGCGGGCGGCGCCAGCAAGGCAAGGAGTAGCGCGGCGGTGCGCAGGAGGGACAGGCGTGGGAGCATGGGCGGGGTCGGCCGCACGGGACGGGCGCGCGCGGCAGCAGCATCGGGAACCGGCAAGGCTAGCCGGCGCGCCACGCGCCCGCAACCGCGGTCCCGTTCATGCGTGCGCGGCGGGTGCGCCGTAGTAGCGCGCGAGCAGGCTCGCGACCGCGGGTGCGGCGCGGCGCAGCAGCGCGGGGTCGGAGAAATGCAGCTCGCTCGTCACCGCGAAGAACTCGTCGGCGCTGTCGGCCGCGTAGGGGGCCTGCATCGTGCTGATCCATTCGCGGCGTGCGATGTGCGCGGGCAGGCGCGGCACGCCGTCGGCCGGGCCGTCGAGCATGTCGAGCTTGTGCGCGATCTCGTGCACGACCACGTTGAAGCCGTCGAACGGCTGCGCGAGGTCGGTGGCGACATCGGCCCACGACAGGATCAGCGGACCGCGCTCCCACGCCTCGCCGATGAGCTCGTCGGCGCCTTCGGTGACCACGCCCGAGTCCTCGTCGTGGTACTGCCGCTGCACGCGAAACTCGCCCGGATACACGATGACCTCGCGCCAGCCATCGAGCCAGCGCGCGTCCAGGCCCAGCACGGGCAGGCTCGCCAATGCCGCGATCGCGAGGCACTGGCCCGGCTCGAATTCGTGGCCTGCGGCGGCGCTGAAGGTCTTGCGTGCGAGGAAGCGCGCCGCGAGCGCGCGCAGGCGCGCGAGCGCGGCGGCGTCGAGCGTGGCGAACAGCGGCGATGACGCCAGCAGCGCCTGCCAGTCGGGGTCGGCGATCGCGGCCACCGCAGCGCGCGTCGCCCACCAGCGACGCAGCGCCTGGATCATGCGCGCACCCGCGCCGCTGCGCGCGGTGCCTGCCGCCGCCGCACCGCTTGCCTACTTGATCGCGCCGGGCACCAGCGACTGCCAG
>WBZO01005923.1_pt1 | contig 10530 bp, 8 predicted proteins | sample 5204261 | NCBI WGS metagenome assembly WBZO01 (sample SAMN12412400, study PRJNA552823) | activated sludge metagenome | isolation source: activated sludge from anammox sidestream of wastewater treatment plant... | place: USA: North Carolina | collected 2017-09
GGCGCCGTCGTGGTCAGAAGCGGCGAGACGATGATCCTCGCGACGGCCGTCGGCCGGCAGGAGACCCGCCCCGACGCGGACTTCTTCCCGCTCACGGTCGACGTGGAGGAGCGCATGTACGCGGCCGGGAAGATCCCCGGCGGCTTCTTCAAGCGCGAAGGCCGCGCCACCGAGCGCGCGACGCTGACCGCGCGCATGATCGACCGTCCCATCCGGCCGCTCTGGCCGAAGGGCTTCAAGAACGAGGTGCAGGTGATCTGCACCGTCCTCTCGGCGGACATGGTCAACCCGCACGACATCCTCTGCATCAACGGTGCCTCGGCGGCGCTCGCGATCTCGCCGCTGCCCTTCCTGGGCCCGGTGGGCGCCGTCCGCGTCGGGCGCATCGACGGCCGGCTCGTGCTGAACCCCGATCTCGTGCAGCAGGACGAGCAGTCCGACCTCGACCTGATCGTCGTCGGCACCCGCGACGGCCTCACCATGATCGAGGCGGGCGCCGACCAGGTCGACGAGGAGACGATGCTCGCAGCCTTCGAGCTCGCACACGGCGAGATCCGCCGCATCTGCGAGGCGATCGAGGAGCTGCGCGCCCAGGTCGGCAAGCCCAAGTGGCTCGACGCCGACCTCACGGCCGAGCTCGAGTCCGCCCACGGCGATGCCGTCTGGCGCCGCATCCAGGAGCAGGGCCTGCGCGAGGCGGGCGCGATCGTCGACGAGCTCGTGGGCGAGCTGTGCCCCGAGGTGACCATGGACTCCACCGAGGAGGACATGATCCGCGAGATGCAGGTCAAGTCGGGTCTCACGAGCATCCTCGAGAAGCAGCGCCTGATCGCCGTCGAGGGGCCGCTGCGCGAGCAGTTCGAGGGCGAGCTGCGCCTGCTCACCGATGCCGAGCAGGACTCCAAGGAGCTCAAGTCCCGCAAGCGCGGCATTCTCTTCGAGCGCATCTTCGAGCACGTTCAACTGCCGTTCCCGGTCGGGGCGCCCGCCGGCGAGGGCGACGCCTCGCAGACGGACGCCGTCACCAGGCAGTACGTGAAGAAGGCGGCCGAGGCGGTCTACAAGGACCTCGTGCGCAAGAAGATCGCCGTCGAGAAGCGGCGACCGGACGGTCGCGGCACCGAGGAGATCCGCCCGATCGACTGCGAGGTGACCGTCTCGCCGCGCACGCACGGCTCGGCGCTGTTCACGCGCGGCCAGACGCAGATCATGACGCTCTGTACGCTCGGCACCGCGAAAGAGGGCCAGCGCATCGACGATCTCTCGCTGGAGCAGGATCGCCGCTACATGCACCACTACAACTTCCCGCCCTACTCGGTCGGGGAGACGGGCTTCATGCGTGGCCCCAAGCGGCGCGACATCGGCCACGGCGCGCTGGCGCAGAGGGCACTCGAGGCGGTGATCCCCGGGCCCGAGGAGTTCCCCTACACGATCCGTCTCGTCTCCGAGACGCTCGAGTCGAACGGCTCCTCCTCGATGGGCTCGGTCTGCGGCTCGACGCTGTCGCTGATGGACGCCGGCGTGCCGATCGCGGCGCCCGTCTCCGGCATCGCGATGGGCCTGGTCAAGGAGGGCGACGACTACGTCATCCTCACCGACATCCAGGGCGCCGAGGACCATCTCGGCGACATGGACTTCAAGGTGGCCGGCTCGGCGGAGGGCATCACCGCCCTGCAGATGGACATCAAGATCACCGGGGTCACCCAGGAGATCATGCGCAACGCGCTCGAGCAGGCCAAGCGGGCGCGGGTGTTCATCCTGGGCCGCATGGCGGACGCGATCTCGCAGCCGCGCGAGCAGCTCGCCGACCACGCGCCGCGCATCTCGAGTATCCAGATCAACCCCGAGTTCATCGGCATGGTGATCGGCAAGGGCGGCGAGACGATCCGAGGCCTGGAGGCCGACCACGACGTGCAGATCGACATCGGCGAGGACGGCACCATCCTCGTGTACGCGACCGAGGGGACGAACGCGGACGCGGCCATCTCGGCCATCAATGCGCTCACCAAGTCTCCGGAGGTCGGCGACACCTACACGGGCAAGGTCGTGAAGACGACCGAGTTCGGCGCCTTCGTCGAGCTGAAGAAGGGCACCGACGGGCTGCTGCACGTCTCCAACGTCGGCCCCGGGCGCGTGGCGCACATCGAGGACGTGATCAGCCGCGGCGACGTGCTCGACGTGCTCGTGCAGGAGGTCGACAAGGAGCGCGGCCGTATCGGCCTCAAGCTCGTCGCCAAGCACGAGAACGACCGGCTCGTGCAGCCCGAGGAGCTGATCGAGCGGGCGAAGAACGCGCCGCCGCGGGAGCCACGGCCTCCGCGCGAGGACCGCGGCAGTCGCGACCGCGGCCGCCGCCGCGACTGACGCGTGTTGGAATGGGGGAGGCAGTACGCTGCCTCCCCCGTTTCCGCATCACCCGGCGTCTCGGCGTCGTGCCGCAGGGCGAGGAGCACGGTCCAGCTCGAGCGAGAAGACGCTGGTCCAAGGCAGCACCATCTCGATGAGAAAGGCCGACGAAGCGATGAACGCTGGGCCAGGAAACGCCGGCAGCCGCACCTCGGTCGACTTCTACGAGGTGCCGCTCCACACGCTCTAGTGCACTGTCTCAAGAACGGCTTTACAGCGGTTGACTCCCGCCGCCGGCGGGTCCCGGCGTCTACGTCGAGCGAAAACCTGTGGTAGCCGCCTGAGCTTCCGTCGTAGCGACGAACACTACGCTCGACCTGCGCGCGACCAGCGGCAATCGTATCGCGAGCCTCGTCCACCTCGGCCGGCCGCTTTCAAGAGGTCTCCGTCTTCTGTCGATACGCCGGAGAGAACCCTCTTGTCGCGGCCTCATGTCTTGTACCCCTCCCGCACCCAGCACCCTACCCGCCTGACTCGCCGCTCCAGCGTTTTACGCGTTGCTGTCGTGGCCGTCCTTCTCGCTCTTGGCAACTGGCCTGCCGTCGCCCAGGCTGACGAGGTGACGGCCCCCGCGAGCAACGGCATCGTGCCGACGGTCGGTACCGTCATCCAGGTCGGCGCGTCGATCAGCGGCAGGCAGCCCGCCGCCGCGCTCTTCACCGGTGACGCGCCGCTCAGCTACACGCACCAGTGGTTCCGTTGCGACAGTAGCGGGGCGAACTGCAGTCCGATCGACCGATGCACCGGATTCGGCTACGGCCCGATCGTCCTCGCCGACATGGGCGGTACGCTGCGGCTCCGCTACACGGCGACGAACAGCGCCGGCAGCGCCAGCGTGGACAGCGCCCCGAGCGCGATCGTCAAGGGTCGGAACCCGAAGCTGGTCGGCAGCGTCACCCTCAGCGGCACCGCCCAGGTCGGGCAGACGCTCACCGGGAGCGTCTCCGGCGAGTGGACGGCGGACGAGCCGTTCACGCTCAGCTACCAGTGGACGCGTACCGGCGGCCGCACCCGGCTGGCGATTCCCGGTGCGACCGAGCCGAGCTACACGGCGGTGCTCGCCGACGAGGGCTTCACCCTCTACCTGACAGTGACCGCGACCACGCCGACCGGCGCCAGCGGCGGGGCGGTCGTCTACAGCGCGCTCATCGCGCCGCCACCTCCTGCCCCGGTCTCGCTCGCCGCGCCGACTCTCAGCGGCACGCTCCGGGTCGGCGAGACGCTCCAGGCGAACGGCGGCGACTGGCAGGGCGACGGGCTGATGCTCGCCTACCAGTGGGAGCGCTCGAGCGACGCGGGCGCGACCTGGACGGTGATCAGCGGCGCGATCGGCTCGAGCTACCAGCTCGCCGCTGCCGACGCGGAGGCAAGCGTGCGCGTGCGGGTGACCGCCTCGAACGGCGGCGGTAGCGTCGACGCGGCCTCCGACGCGGCCGGCCCTGTCGCGAGCAAGAGAGACGAATCCACCACCGACGAGCCTGACTCGCCCGTACCCACTCCGGAGGTCGTGAAGCCACCGGCTCCCGCGCCCCTGCCGCCGCGACACCCGCAGCTGCGGTTCGCGACCGACCGAAGCACCCTCACACTCAGCTGGGAGAAAGCCGACGCAAGTGCCCGGATCATCGGCTACGAGCTGCGCACTCGCGGCGAGCTGCTGCGCGAGCTGCCCGCCGCAACGACCGACCTCGCTCTCCCGAGCCGGATCTTGAATCCGCGACGGCCGCTCACGCTCGAGATCGTGGCTGTCAACGCTGCCGGCAACAGGAGTGAGGCCGCCACGCTGACGGCGACGTATCGCGACCGTCCGGCGGCGCCGCCGCGCCTGATCCCCCACTGGGCGTGGCAGCTGCTGACCTGGCGCAGCACGCCGCTCGGAGGACGCGGCGTGCGACCGGCCGGCGCGCCGCAACGGGTACCCGATTGGTTCTGGCCCTGGGCAAACTGGCGCCTGAACCCCTACACGATCGCCGGTTCCGGCCAGCCGTAGCGACCGCCGAGCCCGCTTGTTAGGGGACTGTAGATCAACAACACGGGTGACAATCGCGAACGCTGGCCCAGGCGATCCTCGCCAACGCGCGCCGAGGAGGAGATCCAGGTCGTCGAAGGCGAGCATCGCGAGCATGCCGTCGTCGAGCAGGTGATCGCCGACCTCAAAGACCAAGCGCTGGCGAGGATCCCCCACTGAAAGAGACTGACGAGGCGGGGCTCAGCGCGACGACCTGGCTGTACGATCGCATCCGTGCACCCCCACCGACTCACCACGCTCCCGACGGGCGAGCGCGTCGTCAGCGAGCACATCGAGGGCGTGCGCTCGGTCGCGCTCGGGCTCTGGATCGGCGCCGGCTCCCGCGACGAGACGCGCGCCAAGGCCGGCGTCTCCCACTTCATCGAGCACCTGCTGTTCAAGGGCACGGAGCGCTACGACGCGGTGCAGATCGCAGAGCTGTTTGACGCGATGGGCGGCGAGCTCAACGCCGCGACCTCACGCGAGACGACGGTCGTCTACACGCGCGTGCCGGACGACCACCTCGACGTCGCACTCGACGTGATGGCCGACATGGTGTTCGCGCCGGTGTTCTCCGACATCGACTCCGAGCGCGAGGTGGTGCTCGAGGAGATCGCGATGGTCGAGGACAATCCGCACGAGCTCGTCCACGACCTCGCCGCCGAGGCGGTGTTCGGGTCGCACCCGCTCGGTCGCCCCGTGATCGGGCGGGCCGAGGTGATCTCGTCCATCTCGCGGCGGTCGCTGCTCGGCTACCACGGGAGCGCCTACCGGAGCGAGAACGTCGTGCTCGCGGCCGCCGGCAACGTCGACCACGACAGGCTCGTGCAGGCGCTCGGCGAGCGCCGTCGCGTCGCGGCGGGCACGCTCGCCCGTACGCGCAAGGCCGCCGGCCGCCCGCCGCGGCCCGACCTGTGCTTCCACACGAAGGACACCGAGCAGTACCACGTCTGTCTCGCCGGCCCCGGGCTGCCTCGCGACGACCCGCGCCGATACGCCGCCGCCCTGCTCGACGCCATCCTCGGCGGCTCGGCCTCGTCCCGCCTGTTCCAGGAGATCCGCGAGAAGCGCGGGATGGCCTACTCGGTCTACACGTACGGCTCGCAGTACGTCGACGCCGGGCAGGTCGGCCTCTACGTCGGCACCCGCGAGGAGAACCTGCGCGAGTGCCTCGGGGTGATCGCCGCGGAGCTACGGGACATCGGCGCGGGCAACATCCGCGTAGGGGAGCTCGAGCGCGCCAAGGAGAACATGAAGGGCCGCCTGCTCCTGTCCCTCGAATCGACGTCGGCGCGCATGAACCGGCTCGGCAAGGCGATCGTCACCGGCATGGAGATCGTCTCGATCGAGGAGAGCGAGCGTCGCATCGCGGCGGTGACGCCCGACCAGATCGCCGAGCTGGCGCGGGCGCTGTTCACGCCGGAACGGCTCTCCGCGGCCGGCATCGGCCCGAACGAGCAGCGCTTCCGCGCCGCCGTGGAGATCCTCAACCCGTCGATCGCAGAGCGAGCCGCGTGAGGATCCTGCTCTTCGGCCGTGACGGCAAGGTCGGCACGGTGCTGGCACCGGCGCTGCGGTCGGCGGGCCACGAGGTCACCGGCGTCGAGGCGGGCGAGCCCCTCGCTCCCGCCGGGTACGACGCGGCCGTGGACTTCACCACGCCCGCCGCGGTGCTCGGGAACGCGACCGCCGCCCTCGAGGCGGGGGTTCCATGCGTGATCGGGACGACGGGCCTCACGGACGAGGGCCTCGCACAGCTCGACACGATCGCTCGTGAGCGTCGCCTCGCCTGCTTCGTGGCGCCCAACTTCGCGCTCGGAGCGGTGCTGATGATGCGCTTCGCGACCGAAGCAGCGCGGTCGCTGCCGCGGGCCGAGATCATCGAGCTGCACGCGGACACCAAGCTGGACGCGCCGTCGGGCACCGCCAGGGCGACCGCGGCCGCCATGGGCGGCGACGTCCCCATCCACTCCGTGCGGCTGCCCGGTCTCGTCGCCCACCAGGAGGTGATCCTCGGCGGTCGCGGCGAGACACTGACGATCCGTCACGACACGACCTCCCGCGAGGCGTTCGTGCCCGGGGTGCTGCTCGCCGTCGAGCGGGTAGCGGGGCTACCTCCCGGTCTCACCGTCGGCCTCGACGCGCTCCTGTGATCGAGCTCGCCGGCGCAGCAGAGGCCCTCGGGCTCGAGGTCGCGGCGCCGCGTCAGCTGCGGCTACGCAGCGCGGCGAGCAGCTCCTGGTGGCGCCGCTCCTCGTCGGAGACGACGTCCTCCGCGGGCTTCTTCAGGCGCGCCGTCAACGCCTGCATCGGCTTGACGACGAAGAAGAAGACCGCGGCGGCGATGGCGACGAAGGTGATCAGCGCGGTGATGAAGGCGCCGTAGCGGAAGACGGCGTCGTTGATCGTGAAGGTGAGGTCGTTGAAGTCGGGCTTGCCGATGATCATCGCGATGATTGGCATGATCAGGTCGTTCACGAACGAGTTCACGACTGCGGCGAAGGCGACTCCCATCACGAAGGCGACGGCCAGCTCGACGATGTTCCCTCGCAGCAGAAAGTCCCTGAAATCCCTGATCATCGCGATGATCGGCATGATCAGGTCGTTCACGAACGAGTTCACGACTGCGGCGAAGGCGACTCCCATCACGAAGGCGACGGCCAGCTCGACGATGTTCCCTCGCAGCAGAAAGTCCCTGAAATCCCTGATCATCGCGCTCGCCTCCCATGCTCGGACAGCTGTCACCACCATGATCGCACGCGGCCGGACGACTCACCAGGGTAGACTCGACTGATGCTCGGCGAGGTCCTGACCGCCGTCGTGACGCCGTTCCGGCCGGACGGCACGATCGATCTCGACCGCTTCCGCGGCCTCTGCCGGCACCTCGTCGAGAACGGCTCCGACGGCGTCGTCGTCACCGGCACGACCGGCGAGGCGCCCACGCTCAGCGACGACGAGCGTCTCGCACTGTACGAGGCGGCCGTGGCCGAGCTCGGCGGCGAGCACACCGTCGTCGCGGGCAGCGGCACCAACGACACCGCTCACTCGATCCACGTGACGGAGCGGGCGCACGAGGTCGGGGTCGACGGCTTCCTGGTCGTGACGCCGTACTACAACAAGCCGCCCCAGCGCGGCATCGTCGCCCACGTGGCCGCCATCGCAGCCGCCACCGACCGGCCGATCGTCTTCTACGACATCCCCTCCCGCGTGGTCGTCGACGTCGAGCCCGCCACGATCGAGGCCCTCGCCGGCATCGAGAACGTGCAGGCGGTCAAGCAGGCCAAGCCCTCGCTCGAAGCCGCGCGCGCCGTCGTCGCCTGCGGCCTCGATCTCTACGCCGGCGACGACGACCTCATCTTCCCGTTCCTCGAGGTCGGCGGCAGCGGCGGCATCTGCGTGCACACCCACGTGGTCGGGCCGCAGGTCAAGCAGATGATCGGCCGCTACCGCAGCGGCGACGTGGCGGGCGCGCGCGCGCTCGACGAGCAGCTACGCCCCGCGATCGACCTGCTGCGCGTCCAGACCAACCCGATCGCGATCAAGTGCGCGCTCAACCTGCTCGGCCACGACGTCGGCGGCCTGCGACTGCCGCTCGTCGAGGCCTCGCCCGAGGAGGAGGCGGCTGTGCGCGACTGCCTGCTCCGGCTCGGGCTGCTGCAGGCAACAGCTGCCTGACCCCCCCTGCCGCGGCCGCCGCAGCCTTGGGCGGGAGCGGGAACGGCAGCGGCGCGGCGCCCGTACACTGCGATCCGATGAGTGATGCCCTCCGCATCATCCCGCTCGGCGGGCTCGGCGAGGTCGGCAAGAACATGACGCTCTACGAGCTCGGAGGCGAGCGGCTGCTCGTCGACGCAGGGCTCGCGTTCCCCCGCGACGAGCATCTCGGCGTCGATCTCGTGCTGCCCGATTTCTCGTACCTGGAAGACCGGCCGCTGCGGGCGATCGTGCTCACCCACGGGCACGAGGACCACGTGGGGGCGCTGCCGTACGTGCTGCGCGAGGTCGAGGTGGGCGAGGTGATCGCCACCCGGCTCACGCTGGGCATGATCAAGTCGAAGCTGGACGAGCACGGGCTCGGCGCCTCGACGACCCTACGCGAGGCGCTACCGGAGGGCGACGGCATCGAGCTCGGCCCGTTCCGCCTCGAGTTCGTGCGCATGGCGCATTCGATCCCCGACTGCATGGCGGTCCTGCTCGAGACGTCCGCAGGACGGGTGCTGCACACCGGCGACTGGAAGCTCGACCATACCCCGGTCGACGGGTTGAAGACCGACGTCGGCAAGCTCGCCGAGATCGGCAGCCGCGGCGTGGACCTGCTGCTCGGCGACTCGACGAACGCGGAGCGGCCGGGCATGACGGGCTCGGAGCGGCTCGTCGGGGAGGCGTTCCGCCAGATCTTCCCCACCCGCGCGGGTCGCATCCTGCTCGCGTCGTTCGCCTCCAACATCCACCGCATGCAGCAGGCCGCCGAGGTCGCGATCGCGAACGGGCGCAGGGTGGCGCTCGTGGGCCGCTCGCTGCGCAAGAACATGAACATCGCGCGCAACCTCGGCTACGTCGATCTGCCCGAGGATGCGCTCGTGTCGCCCCGGGAGGCGATGGAGCTGCCGCCCGAGCGGGTGCTCGTGCTCTGCACCGGCAGCCAGGGCGAGCCCATGTCGGCGCTGACGCGCATCGCCTACGGTGACCACCCGAACGTCAGCGTGGAGCGCGGCGACACGGTCGTCATCTCCGCGAAGCCGGTGCCCGGCAACGAGCTGCGCGTCCACGACTCGATCAACCGGCTGGCCCAGGCCGGAGCAGAGGTGCTGCACGAGGAGATCGCGCCCGTGCACGTCTCGGGCCACGCGTGCTCCGAGGAGCTGCGCACGCTGCTCTCGCTCGTACGACCGAAGGCGCTGATGCCGATCCACGGGGAGTACCGCATGCTCGCCGCGCACGCGCGGCTCGGGCGTGACGCCGGTATCCCCGCCGACGACATCGTCATCGCCGAGAATGGCTCGGTCGTGGCGCTCGACGCGCGCGGTGCCCGCATCGTCGACCGCATCGAGGCAGGTGTGACCTTCGTGGACGGTCTCGGTGTCGGCGACGTGCAGGACGTCGCACTGCGCGACCGTCGCCGGCTCTCCGAGGACGGCGTCCTGATCGTGGTCACCACGCTCGCTCTCTCGGACGGCGGCGAGATCGCCCCGCCCGAGCTGATCGCACGAGGCTTCGCCGAGGACGAGGCGCTGCTCGACGAGCTGCGCGAGGAGGCCGACCGCGTCGCCGTCGAGCTCGCGCAGGACGGCATCACCGAGATCAAGCTGCTTCAGGAGCACATGCACGACGCGATCGGGCAGCTCGTCTACGACCGCACCCGCAGACGGCCGATGATCCTTCCCGTCGTCGTCGAGGTCTGAGAGCCTCGCGACACCATCTCGACATCCCCTCCCGACCAGCCGATGATGTTCACATGAGCCACTCCGAAGCCGAAGCCCTGACGTCCGCCGGGTGGCCGGACGTGCTGCGCGCCCATGCCGCCACCGACCTCACCGCACGGCGGCTCACCGCACAGCTGCAGGCGTGCGAGGCGGCGGCACTCGCCTTCTGCCGGCTGCTCGAGCGCTGGAACCGGGGCGACGCGCAGCCGGCGACGGCGGGGCAGCGTGAGGCGGCGCTACGGCACGCCGCAGACCGCGTCGAGACCGCCATCGCCGGGTTGGAAGCGCCGCTCTCGCGCTACCTGCTCGAGCTCGAGCCGGAGCTCGCCGAGGGCCGCTCCTGGTACCTCGGGCCAGGCGCTGCGGAGCTCGTGGAGTGGCAGCCCGTGCTCGACCGGGCCGGCGTGCACGCGTGCCCCCACCGGGTTGCCGCCGTCTACCTGGAGCTGGCGGTGCTCGTCCGCGCGCTGCAAGGCCTCGCAGACTCGGCCCGGCTCGACGCCAGGCTCGACCGCTCCTCGCTCTGGGCCGGACTGTTCGACCTGCGCGACACGCTGCTCGGCTCGACTGTCGACGACCTGCGCGCCCTCGCTGCCTGATCACACCGAGCGCGTAGGCTGCGCTCGTGACAGCCCCGCAGATCGTGGTCGTCGGCTCGGTCAACCTCGACCTCGTCGCCCGCTGCAGGACGCTGCC
>WBZO01007082.1_pt1 | contig 10530 bp, 9 predicted proteins | sample 5204261 | NCBI WGS metagenome assembly WBZO01 (sample SAMN12412400, study PRJNA552823) | activated sludge metagenome | isolation source: activated sludge from anammox sidestream of wastewater treatment plant... | place: USA: North Carolina | collected 2017-09
GGATCGGCCGGGGGCGAGGGGGGAAGAGGCCGTTCCGGCCGCCGCCGTGACCGCTGCCCCGTCGCGCCTGGCGCCCGCGGCGGCCTACGAGAGCGTGCCGCGCGATCGCCAGCCCTCGTTTCCGTTCCGGGCGGCGGAGCCCGCGCCGCCGCATCTCTACGCTGCCCTGGACGCCGCCGTGGCGGAGGCCGTGCCCGTAGTACCCGCGACCGCTCCCGCCGCGCCGTCCCCCGCCGGTTTTCTCGGCCGCCCCCTGGCGCAGATCCACGGTGTCTATATCCTGGCCGAAAATACCGAGGGCCTGGTGCTGGTCGACATGCATGCGGCGCACGAGCGCATCGTCTACGAGCGCATGAAGGCGACCCATCACCAGGGCGGCGTGCGTACGCAGCCGTTGCTGGTGCCGCTGACGATCAATCTGGCGACGCGCGAGGCGGCACTGGTGGAGGACCATCAGCCCCTGTTCGCGGAGCTGGGGCTGGAGGTGCAGCGTATCGCGCCCGAGGCGGTGGCGGTGCGGGCGATTCCGAGCCTGTTGCGCGAGGCCGACGTGGAAGGCCTCGTGCGCGATGTCGTGGCCGACATCCATGTCCATGGCGACAGCGCACGCGTGCGCGAGCACCTGGACGAGATGTTCGCCACCATGGCCTGTCATGGCGCGGTGCGCGCGAACCGCCGTCTCACCCTGCCCGAGATGGATGCCCTGCTGCGCGACATGGAGCGGACCGAGCGCAGCGGCCAGTGCAACCACGGCCGGCCGACCTGGATCCAGCTCGACATGAAGGAGCTGGACCGGTTGTTCATGCGGGGCAGATAAGAAATCAGGACTAAGGACTAAGCGCTGGGTAAGAAATTGAAGATGGTATGCCGTTGTCTGCATCAGTACAGAGGGGACGGATTTGAAATCCGTCCCCGGTGTCAATTTCGACGATTATTTTAAGTTTTTTTAACTCAGTCCTTGTTCATATTCTTCAGCGCCTTTCCGCTCTTTTCCAGCATCTCGCCGCTGGATTCCATCAGATCGCCGGCGATGTCCTTCCCCACGAACGGATTGGCGTAGAAATCCCGGCCCTTGCCGAGGTTGACGCCGAACCAGAGGCCGATGAGCAGGCCGATGACGAGGCCGAGGACGATGCTTTTGAACGTACCCATGAATTACTCCCGGTAATGAGAAAAGGGTAATGAGTGATGCGAACCGCGATCACCCATTACCCATCACCCATCACTCGCCCCAGAGTCGTCGGCGAGCATCTGCGCACGCCAGTGCACGATGTGGCCGGGGGCGACCAGGGCGGCGAGGTGTTCCAGGATGGCGGAGACACGCGCCGGCGCATCGAAGAATTCCACCACCACCGGGAGGTCCAGCGACAAGTCGAGCAGCGAGGCCGTGTGCATGACGCCGGAGGGGCCGAAACCGGAGATGCCGCGGAAGACGGTGACGCCGCGCACCTTTTCCACGGTGTGCAACTGCTTGAGCAGAGGGCTCAGCTTGGCTTGCGCCTCGGTGAGATAGATCCGGACCACGGTGACCTCGACCGGCGTCATAGCTGCCTCCCGACGTAGAGTCCCAGCAGCGTGGCGGCGATGCATACCGTCACGCTGGCGACGATATTGAGAACGGCCTTGAGGTAATCGGCCTGACCCAGCAGCAGCGTGGTTTCCAGCGAGAAGGCGGAGAAGGTGGTGAAGCCTCCCAGGAATCCGGTGATCAGGGCCGCGCGCCATCCGATGTCGAAACCGCCGCGTTCCACCAGCAGGACGTACAGCAGACCGATGACCAGCGAGCCCAGCACGTTGACGGCCAGCGTGCCGTAGGGAAAGCCGCGCCCGAGCAGGTGATGGGTGCCGATGGAGGTCCAGTAACGGAAGACGGAGCCGACGGCGCCGCCGGCCGCGATTAATAGTACCTGATTCATATATCCGTTCCCGGTCGGGAATGCTCACGACTTGTCATGCTTTTCGTCCAGCTCGCGCAGATGCGCCAGCTTTTCCGCGATCTTCGCCTCCAGACCGCGCGGCGCGGGCTGGTAATAACGCGGCCGGCCCATGCCGTCCGGAAAGTAGTTCTCGCCGGCGGCGTAGCCTTCCGCCTCGTCGTGAGCGTAACGGTAACCCTTGCCGTAGTCCAGTCCCTTCATCAGCGTGGTGGGCGCGTTGCGCAGTTGCAGCGGCACGTCGAGCGAACCGTACCGCCGCGCGTCCTGCAGCGCGGCGTTATAGGCCGTGTAGACCGCGTTGCTCTTGGCCGCGCAGGCGAGATAGACCACCGCCTGCGCCAGCGCCAGTTCGCCCTCGGGGCTGCCCAGTCGCTCCTGCACGTCCCATGCGCTCGTCGCCAGCGCGAGCGCGCGCGGATCGGCGTTTCCGATGTCCTCGCTCGCCATGCGTACGACGCGGCGGGCAATGTAGCGCGGATCACAGCCACCGTCCAGCATGCGGCACAGCCAGTACAGCGCCGCGTCGGGCGCGGAGCCGCGCACGGATTTGTGCAGGGCCGAGATCTGGTCGTAGAAGATGTCCCCGCCCTTGTCGAAGCGGCGGGTGCCGCCGGCGATCACTTCGTTCACCAAGGCGCCGGTCACGACCCGGCGTCCGTCGTGTTCGGGGGCGAGATCGGACAGGATTTCGAGCAGATTGAGCGCGCGGCGGGCGTCGCCGTCTGCCGCCAGGGCGAGGCGGTCGCGCTGTTCTCCGTCCATTTCCATACGCAGACCGCCGAGCCCGCGGAGGTCGTCGGCCAGCGCCCGGTCGAGGACGCGGCGCAACGCCGGCGCGTCGACGCTCTTCAGCACATAGACGCGCGCGCGGGAGAGCAACGCGTTGTTGAGTTCGAAGGAGGGATTTTCCGTGGTGGCGCCGATCAGGACGAAGGTGCCGTCCTCGACGTGGTGGAGCAGGGCGTCCTGTTGCGCCTTGTTGAAGCGATGTACCTCGTCGATGAATAAAACGGTGCGCCGGCCTTCCTCGCTCAGGGTGCGCTCGGCCTCGGCGACCGCGGCGCGGATCTCCTTGACCCCGGCGAATACCGCCGACAGGCTGATGAACGGCGCGCCGGCGCGCGCCGCCATGAGGCGCGCGAGCGTGGTCTTGCCGGTGCCCGGCGGTCCCCACAGGACCATGGAGTGGATACGCCCGGTCTCGATGGCGCGGCGCAGGGGTTTTTCGGGCCCGAGCAGATGGTCCTGTCCGGCCACGTCGTCCAGCGAGGTCGGGCGCATGCGGTCGGCCAAGGGCTGGAAACCGGCCTCCGGTTTCACGGCCTCGCTCGTCATCGCGGTTTCCGGGTCGACGGTCGCATGCGGGGTCCGGCGCTGGTCTTATCCGTCGCCGACGACATCCACGCCGGCGGGCGGCGTGAATCTGAAGCGGTTCGGGTCGAGGGCGGGATTACGCTCGAGGCCGAGAAACCGGATGTTCATGGTCTGCCCGAAGCCATCGACGATCTCCATGGCGTAAAGCGTGTCCCGATCGAAGGCGAGACGGATGCGCGTGAAATTGGCGTCTTCCTGCCTGGGGTCGAGCTGGACCCAGGCGATATCGTCCTGCGGCGGCAGTTCGGTGATCATGAAGAGCTGGTCGAGCGGCTGCTCGGTGCTGAGCAGCAGCGCGGGCGTATTGCCGACGGCGGCGTCGAGCTTGGAGATCGTGACCTGGGTAAGATCGGGGTCATATACCCACAGCTTGGCGCCGTCGGTGACGATGAGCTGCTGATAGGGTTCTTCATAGGTCCAGCGGAAGCGGCCGGGGCGCAGGATCTGCAGCCTGCCACGGGTCTGCTGGGTCGGCCGTCGCGCGTTGTCGGTGACGGTCTGTTCGAATCCCGTATCGAGGCCCTTGAGTCCGGAGAAGAAGCGGTCGAGACGATCGAGGCCGGGTCCCGCCGCGGCGGTCGGCGGGAGCAGGGACGCGCACAGCCATATCAGGCCAAGGCCCGGCAGACGCAGGAGCGCACGGACGACGGAGGTATGCGAGGCGCGCACGGTCAGTCCGCAGGCGGCGGCGGGGCGAACACCTCGCGACTGCCGTTGGCCTCCAGGGGGCCCACGATGCCCGCCTTTTCCATCTCTTCCACCATGCGCGCGGCGCGGTTGTAACCGATCTTGAGCCGACGCTGGACGCCGGAGATCGAGGCCTTGCGGGTTTCGGTGACGATGCGCACGGCCTGGTCATAGAGGGGATCGGTCTCCCCGTTCTCTTCGTCCCCGAAGCCGCCGCCACTGCCCTCGCCGTCGGTGTCCGCGGCGTGCAGCAGCTCGTCGAGATACTGCGGCTCGCCGGATTTCTTCAGGAACTCGACGACCTTGTGCACCTCATGGTCGTCGACGAAGGCGCCGTGTACGCGCGTCGGAACGCTGGTGCCCGGCGGCAGATAGAGCATATCGCCATGGCCGAGCAGCGATTCGGCGCCCATCTGGTCGAGGATGGTACGCGAGTCGATTTTGGAGGAGACCTGGAAGGCGATACGGGTAGGGATATTGGCCTTGATCAGGCCCGTGATGACGTCCACCGAGGGGCGCTGGGTGGCGAGCACCAGGTGGATGCCCGAGGCACGCGCCTTCTGCGCCAGGCGGGCGATCAACTGTTCGACCTTCTTGCCGACGACCATCATCATGTCGGCCAGCTCGTCGATCATGACCACGATATAGGGGATGGGCTGCAGCGTCGCCGGCTCGGTACCCTCCGGCACCTTGGTGAACGGGTCCGGCAGCGGCTGCTTCTCCTCGATCGCCGCGGCGACCTTGCGATTGTAGTTGGCGATGTTGCGTACGCCGAGGTGCGCCATCAGCGCATAGCGCCGGTCCATCTCCGCCACGCACCAGCGCAAGGCGCCGGCCGCCTCTTTCATGTCGGTCACCACCGGCGTCAGCAGGTGCGGGATGCCCTCATAGATGGAGAGCTCCAGCATCTTGGGGTCGATCATGATCATGCGCATCTCGCTCGGAGACGCGTTGTAGAGCATGCTGAGGATCATGGCGTTGACGGCCACCGATTTTCCCGAGCCGGTCGTGCCGGCGATGAGGAGGTGCGGCATCTTCGCCAGATCCACCACCACCGGACTCCCGCTGATGTCCTTGCCGAGGCCGAGGGAGAGCGGCGACGCCGCGTCGTCGTACTGCTTGGACTGCAGGATCTCGCTCAGGCGCACGATCTCGCGATGCTCATTGGGGATCTCGAGGCCGATCACCGATTTCCCCGGGATGACGTCGACGATGCGCACGCTCACGGTGGAGAGGGCGCGCGCCAGATCCTTGGACAGATTGCTGATCTGGCTCACCTTCACGCCGGGGGCCGGCTGCAGTTCGAAGCGGGTGATGACCGGACCCGGATTGACCGCGACGACCTGGACCTCGACGCCGAAGTCCTGCAGCTTTATCTCGACCTGGCGCGACATGGCCTCCAGCGTCGCGGTGGAGAGCGCGTGCTGGGACGGTTCGGCCGGGTCGAGCAGCGACAAGGGCGGCAACTCGCCATTGGCGGGGGCGGTGAACAGGGTCGCCTGCCGCTCCTTTTCGACGCGCTCACTGGGCTCGATCTGCCGGATGACCGGTTCGATGCGCGGCGGTACGCGCGTCTTCTTCAGTTCCTGTTCCTCCTTGACGGCCTCGGAACGCTGCTGACGGAGCTGGCGCGCGCTCTTCTCCTCGCGCCACTGTCCGACCAGGTCCTGCAGGCGGCCCGCCAGCGTCATGGTGGCGGCGCCGATGCGGTCCATCAGGGCGAACCAGGACAGGCCGGTGGCCAGCGTCACACCGGTCATGAACAGGGCCAGCAGGAACAGGGTGGCGCCGATGAAGCTGAAGGGCGTGACCAGGCTGTCTTTGAATATACTGCCGATGATTCCGCCGGGGCCGGAGTCGGTCGGGAAGGGCTCGGGCGACGCGCCGAAGTGGAGGGCGGCGATGCCGTCGCCGGCGAGGATGGTGAGCAGCATGCCGATCCCGGTGAAGATATGCCGCCGTCTGAGCGACGGGGTGTCGTCCCCGGCCAGGCCGCGGTAGGCCAGCCAGCCGCCGTAGGCGATGAGGATGGGAAACAGGTACGCGAAATAGCCGAACACGTGCAGCAGGGCGAACGCCGTCCAGGCGCCGACGATTCCACCCGCGTTGGCGACCCGGTCGGGGTTGCCCGTATTGGACCAGCTCGGATCGTTGCTGCTGTAAGTGACGAGCGAGAGCAGCATGTAGATCGCGATCGCGCCCAGCACGAACAGCGCGCCTTCTCTCAGGCCGTGGTGATGTTCCGCCGTCACGGCGGTGGTCCTTGCGTTCTTGCGAGTTGCCTGTGCCATTCAGGGTCTGCGGCCCGCGGAGGGGCGTCGGGTTTCGATAAAGGGCAGATTATGCCACAGATCGGCGCAGGGCCGGATGGACGATCTCGCCCGCGCTGAGATTGATGCCGCGCCGCAGTTCGGGCTGCTCGCGCCAGCCATCGCGGGCGATCCGTTGCGCGTACGGCAGCAGGGCCGCGGACAGCGCCTGGGAGGCACTCTTCGGGACGGCCCCCGGCATATTGGTCACGCCGAAATGGACGACCCCCGCCACCATGTAGGTGGGGTCGGCATAGGTGGTCGGCCGGGTCGTCTCGATGCAGCCGCCCTGATCGACGGCGACGTCGATGATGACGCTGCCGGGCTGCATCGTGCGGACCATTGCCGCCGACACGAGGCGCGGCGCGCGTTCCCCCGCGATCAGGACCGCGCCGATCAGGAGGTCGGCGCGGGCGACTTCGCGCTCGATCGCGTCGGTATAGGGGTACAGGGCGGTGACGTTGCCGCCGAGGGCGCGCAGCGCCTCCAGGCGGTTGCGGCGGCGCTCGAAGACCACGACCTCGGCGCCGTAGCCGGCCGCGATCTCAGCGGCGCTGCCGCCGACGACCCCGCCGCCGAGGATGACCACGCGTCCGCGTTCCGCCGCCGGCAGGCCGCCCAGGAGCAACCCCTTCCCGCCGGCGGGATGCAGCAGCAGGGTGGCGCCGATCTGGGCCGCCAGGCGACCGGCGATATCGCTCATCGGCGCCAGCAGGGGCAGGTAACCATTCGCGTCCTCCACCGTTTCGAAGGCGACCGCGGTGAGGCCGATCTCCCGCAGCCGGCTCAGCAGGGGCGGATTCGCGGCCAGATGGAGATAACTGAACAGCAGGTGATCGCTCCGCAGCAACTCCAGTTCGGGTCCCACCGGTTCCTTGACCTTGAGAATCAGCTCGGCCTCACCGTACAACGCGGCGGCGTCCGGGACGATGCGTGCGCCGATGTCCCGGTAGGCCTGGTCGTCGTAACCGCTCAGTCGTCCGGCCGCCTGTTCGACCAGGACCTCGTGGCCCTGCCGCGTCAGTTCGTGCGCGGCGGCCGGGATCAGACCGACGCGGCCCTCCAGGGGTTTGATCTCGCGAGGGATACCGATGCGCATGTGCGGGGCGTCGTCCTGACCGGATCGGTTCTCAAATTGAGAATGGGTTGAAACGGGGTGAAGCGTTAAGACTATAATGTAACGGACTTCGGGTTTTGCGGGCAATTCTCGAGTCTGATTCCGCGGTGAATCACCCAGCGACCGGTTTCGTCCGCGGCGGGAAGCCGCGGGCGCCGATGCGTCGCGCATTTCTGCGCGGAGCGGTCGCCCGGACATACTTGGCACGGAGACATTATGAGCGAAATCAAGCATTGCCGCCTGTTGATCCTGGGCTCGGGCCCGGCCGGTTACACGGCGGCGGTTTACGCGGCGCGCGCCAACCTGCATCCGGTCCTCGTCACCGGCCTGCAGCAGGGGGGGCAGTTGATGACCACCACCGAGGTGGACAACTGGCCCGCGGACGCCGACGGTGTGCAGGGGCCGGAACTGATGGAGCGCATGCGTCGTCACGCGGAGCGTTTCGAGACCGAGATCGTGATCGATCACGTCAACGAAGTGGATCTGAAGCGGCGGCCGTTCCTGCTGAAGGGCGACAGTGGCACCTATACCTGCGACGCGCTCATCATCGCGACCGGGGCATCGGCCAAATATCTGGGCCTCCCGTCCGAAGAGGCCTACAAGGGGCGCGGTGTATCCGCCTGCGCCACCTGCGACGGCTTCTTCTATCGCAACAAGCCCGTCGCCGTCGTCGGCGGCGGCAACACTGCCGTCGAGGAGGCGCTCTATCTTTCCAACATCGCCTCCCGGGTCGATGTCGTCCATCGACGCGACAGGTTCCGCTGCGAGAAGATCATGGCGAATAAGCTGTTCGGCAAGGCGGAGCATGGCAACGTCGTCATCCACTGGAACTCAGTGCTGGAGGAGGTGCTGGGAGACGATGGCGGCGTGACGGGCGCGCGCATCAAGGGGGTGGCGGACGGCAAGACGCGCGACCTCGACGTGCACGGTGTCTTCATCGCCATCGGGCATCAGCCGAATACCGGTCTGTTCGAGGGCCAGCTGGAGATGCGCAATGGTTATATCATCGTCAACAGCGGCATCGCGGGCAACGCCACGGCGACCAGCGTGCCGGGGGTCTTCGCCGCCGGCGACGTGGCGGATTCGGTATACCGTCAGGCGGTCACTTCCGCCGGCACCGGGTGCATGGCCGCGCTGGACGCCGAACGCTACCTGGATCACCTGGAGGGGGCGCACTGAGCCGGCGGGGCATTGCGTGGCCCGGTCCGGCGGTGCTGACGCACGCGTGTCCCCGGTGAAATAGCCCGGCCCGCCGGGTGCCCCGGGGTTTCGTGCAGCATGGCCCGTCATCGATGTCCTTGCGCATACTGCCCTCGATAGAGCGGATCGATTCCGCGCAGTGGAATGCCCTCGTCGGCCCCGAGGCCCCGTTTCTGCGCCATGAGTTTCTCGCCGCGCTCGAGCATCACGGCGCGGTCGGCGGGGAAAGCGGCTGGTATCCCCGCTATCTGGTGCTGGAGGAGTACGGCGGGGTGAAGGGGGCCCTGCCGATGTTCCTCAAGGCGCATTCCTTCGGTGAATTCGTCTTCGACTGGGCCTGGGCCGACGCCTATGAGCGTCTGGGCAGACCGTATTATCCCAAGCTGGTGATCGCCGTCCCTTATACCCCCGTGACCGGGCCGCGCATTCTGTGTGCCGATGCGGCCGGGGCGGATCTTCTGGTGGAGGCGGCGCTTCGTCACGCCGCCACGGCGGGGGTTTCCTCGTTGCATTGCCTGTTCCCGCGGCCGGAGGAGCGGACGCTGCTCGAGCGTCACGGTCTGCTGGGGCGCACCGGTTGCCAGTTTCATTGGTACAACTGTGAATATTCCGATTTCGACGCATTCCTCGCGCGCTTTTCCACCCGCCACCGGAAGAATGTGCGCAGCGAGCGCAGACAGGTGGCCGAGCAGGGGGTGGAGATCGAAGCGGTACGGGGAGGCGCGGCCGATCCGGCGCTCTGGGACTGTTTCCACCGGTTTTATCTGAATACCTTTGAGAAGAAGGGGAATCATGCCCCCTTGAGCCGGGGGTTTTTCCGCGAGATCGGCGCGATCCTGGGCGACGGTTCCCTGCTCATCCTGGCGCGCCATGGCGGTGAATACGTCGCGGGGGCGCTGTTTTATCTTGGCGGCGATACCTTGTATGGACGCCATTGGGGAAGCAGTGGAAACTATCGCCAGCTGCATTTCGAGTTGTGTTATTACGCAGCGATCGATTATTGCATCGAGCATGGCCTGCGCCGGTTCGAGGCCGGTGCGCAGGGCGAATACAAGGTGCGGCGTGGCTTCGAGCCGACGCCGACGCACTCTCTGCACTGGATCGCCGATGCGGGTTTCCGGGCGGCGATCTCCGACTTTCTTGCGCGCGAGGAGAGGGCAATGGAGAATTACCTGCACGAGATGCGGGGACAGCTCCCGTTCAGGCGCCCCGGATGACGACGATGAGGTTTCCCGTACTGCTGGACCCTTATACCCGAACGGGCCGATTCCCTCCGGTGGAGCGCGCGCTCACGGAACCGAACGGACTGCTCGCGATAGGCGGCTGTCTCGACCCGGACTGGCTGCTCGAGGCCTACCGGAACGGGATCTTCCCCTGGTTCAGCCCCGGGCAGCCGATCCTGTGGTGGTCGCCGGATCCGCGCATGGTGTTGTTCCCCGATCGACTGGAGGTCTCCCGCAGCCTGGACAAGCTCGTCCGCAGGGGCGTCTATACGGTGACCATCGATCGGGCCTTCGGCCGGGTCATCCGCGCCTGCTCCGAGCCGCGCGACGCCGACGGCGGGACCTGGATCACCGAGGACATGATCGAGGCCTATACGCGCCTGCACGAACTCGGTCACGCGCACTCGATCGAGGCCTGGTTCGAGGGGGAACTGGCGGGCGGGCTTTACGGGGTGGCGCTCGGCCGGGTGTTCTTCGGCGAATCGATGTTTTTCCGCCGCCGGGACGCGTCCAAGGTCGCCTTCGTACAACTGGCGCGCCAACTGCGGCGCTGGGGATTCGGCGTGATCGACTGCCAGATGAGTACCGAGCACCTGCGGCGTTTCGGTGCCGCCGAGATCGCGCGCACGGAGTTCATGGAGCTGCTGCGCGCGGAGACGCGGGATGAGCCGCGGATCTCATGG
>WBZO01003756.1_pt2 | contig 10528 bp, 7 predicted proteins | sample 5204261 | NCBI WGS metagenome assembly WBZO01 (sample SAMN12412400, study PRJNA552823) | activated sludge metagenome | isolation source: activated sludge from anammox sidestream of wastewater treatment plant... | place: USA: North Carolina | collected 2017-09
GCCGCATGGCCCGATCGCAATCGCCATTACCGTCGACGGCATGCCGTGGGTCGACTACACACCCGAGAACCCGGGGCTCACGCTCATCGGCCGGCTGGCCGCGGCGATTGCCGACAACCTGAAGTGAACGCCGGGCGCGAAGGCCTTGCCGCCGTCGCAAGTTCTGTGCTACCTTCATCCCCCATGCAGACGATGCGCATCCTCTTATTGGCCGCGCTTGCGGCCGGATTCGCCTTCAGCCAGGGGGCCGCAAGGAAGGCCGATGCGAAGGCTCCGCCCGCCGCCGCCAAAGCGGCCGCCAAAGCCGCCGACCTGATGGACATCAACTCGGCCGGCGCCGATCAGCTCAAGTCGCTGCCCGGCGTCGGCGACGCCTATGCCGAAAAGATCGTGAAAGGTCGTCCCTACAAGGCCAAGAACGAGCTGGTTCAGAAGAAGATCGTGCCGCAGGCGACCTACGACAAGATCAAGGACCTGATTATCGCCAGGCAGAAGTAGGCGCTCATTCCGCCTTGCTCTTGGCGATGGGCGCGTAGACCCCGTTCACCGCCCGGCGGTAGTCCTCGGGCGCAAGCAGGAGTTGCGCGCCGCGCATCCCCGCGGAGATCGAGATGCGGTCGTAAAGCTGGGCGTACTCGTCGATGAAGACAGGGTAGTCCTGCCTGGCGGCCAAAGCGGTCACCCCGCCGCGGATATAGCCCGTGAGCGGCTGCACTTCCTTGAGCGGCACCGTGTCCACTTTGCGATCGCCCGTGGCTTGCGCCAGGGCTTTGAGGTCGAGTTCGGCATCGCCGGCGATGACGGCGAGACAGACGCCGTTGCGCTCGCCGCGGACGACCAGCGTCTTGAACGTCTGCTCCACGGGGAAGCCGATCTTCGCCGCAACCGTGGCTGCGCTGAGGTCTTCGGGGTCCACCTCATACACGCGCAGCTCGTAGGCGATTCCCAGCCGGTCGAGCAGCCGCGCGGCGTTGGTCTTTGCGGAAGCCATCCTGTCAAGATCGTATCCGCTAGACTGCCTGAAGGACCACTGTCGCTGCATGTTGATCCGAAAAGCAGTTATCACGGCCGCCGCGCGCTCCCAGCGGCGGCTGCCATTTCAGAACCTCATCGACCGCGACGGGCAGGAGAAACCCATCCTCGCGATTCTGCTGGAGGAGGCTGCCCGCGCCGGCGTCGAGGAGATCGGCGTCGTGGCGGCGCCCGGCGACATTCAGCCGATGGAGGCGATTGCCCGCTCGCATGCGGCGCGGGTCGTGTTCATCCCGCAGGATGAGCCCCGCGGATACGGCCACGCCGTCTGGTGCGCGCGCCGCTTCACCGGAGCTGAACCCTTCCTGCACCTGGTCGGAGACCATCTCTTCCTCAGCCTCGATCAGGCGAGCTGCGCCGAGCGGCTCGTCGCTTTGGCGGCCGCGGAGAACTGCTCGGTGAGCGCCGTTCAACCGACGCGCGAAAGCCTGTTGCCGCGTTTCGGCGCCGTCGGCGGATCGCTGGTGGCGGGGCGGCCGGAGCTTTACCGTGTCGAGACGGTGATCGAAAAGCCGACGCCGACGGAGGCGGAGCAGCGTCTGATCGTGCCCGGACTTCGCGCCGGACACTATCTCTGCTTCTTCGGCCTTCACGTCCTGGCTCCCGCGGTCATGGGTATTCTCGAGGAGCAGCTCGCCGCAACCGATGACAGCATCTCGCTGTCATCCGCGCTGGAAGAACTCGCTCACCACGAGCGCTACCTGGCGACGATTCTGGCCGCCAGGCGCTACGACCTGGGTCATTCCTACGGGTTGTTGACCGCTCAGGCGGCGCTCGCCCTGGCCGGGCGGGATCGCGAGCAGGTGTTGCAAATCCTGTTGGAACTGCTCGCACAGCGGGAGGCGGACCGCGCATCGGGGCCGACACAATGACGGATCTCGCGGCACTCATCACCGCGGAGGACGCGACGCTTCGTAACACGCCCTTGGAGGACGCCTGCGCCGGCGCCGGCCTCGCCGAACTGCTCGAACAGTCGCGCCAGCTCGATCGCCTGCGCAAGGCGAGCCCGAACCTTTACGAGAGGGTGCGCGCGCTGCTGTTTCTGGCGGCGCTGCGCCGGTACTGGATTCCGGAATCGGCCGGCGCCGGCGGCGAAGGTCGGATCTCCTTCGACGGCTACGCGCACCTGCTTGACCGGCGGTTCGAGGAGGCCATCGGCTCTTTTCTCCAATCCGAGTCCGAGCAGGGTCCCAGCGTGACCACCTCGAGCGCGCTGGCGCTGGCCTACCGCAACCTGGCGTTTCAGACGCTGGCCGACCAGGTCCGCCGCAGCGTCCGCAGCGTGCGCGGCAACCAGTGGATGTTTCGGACGGGCCATCCCGCCGATGCGCCGCTGCGCATCCGGCCGGAGCTCCTTCAACGTGATCCCGCCAGCGGACTGTTTCCGATCCTGCGCGAATCGACGCCGGTGCGCATGGACCTCTCGCACAGCGGCTGGTCGGACATCTTCTTCCTCGGCATGGATTACCCCGAGGGTGCGCGCGTTCTGAACATCTCCATCGACCTGGCCGTGCGCGACGGCCGCGGCGCCGAGCCGCAACCGCCGGCTGAAGCGTGGCTCCGGGTGATCGACGAGCCCGTGCTGCGGCTGGCGAGCACCGATCTCAAGGCGGCGGCGGAGATTGCGGCGCTGCCGGAAGTTTTCGATTACGCGCGCGATTACCTGGGGCTGCTGAAGGCCGCGGTCATCGCCGCCGGACTCGTGCCGCCGGGTCTCGAAGGTTCTGGGCAATCGCTCGCAGGCCTGCTCGAACAACTCACCGGAAAGCCCGGCCTGGGGATCGAAATCGTCTCCAAGGTGAACGGCATCCCGAAGGGCTCCCGGCTGGCCGTGTCGACGAACCTGCTGGCCGCGCTCATCGCCGTGGTCATGCGGGCGACCGGGCAGATTCGCGCGCTGGAAGGCGGTCTGGACGAACCGAACCGGCGGCTCGTCGCGGCCCGGGCGATTCTCGGCGAATGGCTCGGCGGCAGCGGCGGCGGCTGGCAGGATTCGGGCGGCGTCTGGCCCGGCATCAAGCTGATCGAAGGCGTCGCCGCCGCGTCCGGCGACGTCGAGTACGGCTTTAGCCGGGGCTGCCTGCTGCCGCGCCACACCGTATTCCCGCTGGAGCGCGTTGGCGCAGAAACCCGGCGGAAACTGCAGCAGAGCCTTGTGCTCGTGCATGGGGGGATGGCACAGGATGTCGGCCCCATCCTGGAGATGGTCACCGAGAAATACCTGCTGCGATCCGGCAAGGAATGGCGCGGCCGGCGCGAGGCGAGCGCCATTCTCGACGGCATCGTCGAGTGCCTGGAGCGCGGCGACATCAGGGGCATCGGGCGGCTCACGCACGCCAATTTCCACGGTCCCATTCAGACCATCATCCCGTGGGCCGGGAACTTCTACACTCAACTCCTGATCGACCGGGTACAGGCCGAGTTCGGCGACAGCTTCTGGGGCTTCTGGATGCTGGGCGGAATGGCGGGCGGCGGCATGGGCTTCCTCTTCGACCCCGGCGTCAGGCCGGCCGCCGAGGAGCGGTTGGGAGCCATCATGCTCGAGGCCAAGCGCGGGCTCGAGGCGCGGGTCCCCTTCGCAATGGATCCGGTGGTCTACACCTTCGCAGTGAACGAGCGGGGCACCTGGGCGGAGTTGAGACGCGGCCAGCAGGCGTTGATGCCGGCGCCCTACTATAAGCTGCGCGTGCCCGAACTGGTCAGGCGGGAGACGCGGGTTCTCACGCCTGTCCAGCGAGCGGAGTTGGACCACTTCGGGGAGGCGTGCCGGCGCGAGACGGAGCTTTCCGGCATGGTGCAGGCCCTCTTCGACCGCCTGCTGCCCCACGACGAAAACAGGCCCGGCGCGGGTGGCGAATCGCTTCATTCGCTGCTCGCGGAGAATGGCTTCGACCGCCTCCTGCATGAGCACATCCGCGCGGAACTGCGGTCCGGCCGCATCGGCCTGCGCCAGAACCGGCTGCCCGCGTCCACGACCATCGAGGACGTCCGCCGTGACGAAATCGAGGACGCCCGGACGGATCCCGGAGCACGGCTCCGGAAACTGGGTCGGGAGGCCCTGGCCGATGGCGCCCTGGCGGTTGTGACCCTCGCCGGCGGGGCCGGGTCGCGCTGGACGCGCGGCTCAGGCGTGGTCAAGGCGCTGAACCCGTTCGCGGCCTTCGCCGGCCGGCACAGGTCGTTCCTGGAGGTCCATCTGGCGAAGTCGCGGCAGGCGGCTGCCGGCGGGATCGCGCGCTTTCCTCATGTCTTCACGACCAGCTATCTGACGCATGAACCGATTCAGGCCATGCTGGGCGAACTCGAGCGGCCGGTCCCTGTCTTCCTTTCGCCGGGCCGCAGTATCGGATTGCGGATGGTGCCGATGGTCCGGGATCTCCAGTTTGCCTGGGAGGAGACGCCGCAGCAAATCCTCGATATCCAGAAACAGAAGGTGCGCGAGAGCGCGCGGGCCAGCCTGATGGAGTGGGCGCGCGCGGCGGGCGAGGCATCCGACTATGCCGACAACCTGCCGCTGCAGTGCCTGCACCCGACAGGACACTGGTTTGAGGTGTCGAACCTGCTGAGAAACGGAGTCCTGCGAATACTGCTGGAGCGGTTTCCGGGCCTGCGCTGTCTGCTGCTGCACAACATCGACACGCTCGGCGTCACGCCGGATGAGGGCATTCTCGGGTGGTTCCTCGATTCGGGGGCGGCGCTGGCCTATGAGGTCATCCCGCGGGAGGTGGACGACCGCGGCGGGGGACTGGCGCGGGTGGATGGCCGGCTCAGGCTGGTGGAAGGGCTTGCGCTTCCCGGCGAGCGGATCGAGTTCGGTCTGACTTACTACAACTCCGCCACCTGCTGGATCGACGTCGGCCGGTTGCTCGGGCTGTTTGGTCTCACCCGCGGCGACCTCAGCGACGAGGACAAAGTCGCCGCCGCGGTGCGGGATCTTGCGGCGCGGGCGCCAACCTATATCACGCTCAAGGACGTGAAGAAGCGCTGGGGCAAGGGGCAGGAGGACATCTTCCCGGTCGCCCAATGGGAGAAGCTCTGGGGCGACATGAGCGCGCTGCCGGAGGCCGACTGCCGGTTTCTGATCGTGAGCCGCCGCCGCGGGCAGCAGCTCAAGGATGTGGCCCAGTTGGACGGGTGGTTGAGGGACGGATCGGCGGCTTACATCGATTCGCTATGCCAGTGGGCGTAGCGCGCCCGGCTCCTACTTCCGCGCGACCAGCCGCACCAGCGGCGCCCGACCGTCCGGCCCGTTGGACCACTCCGCCTGCGCCGGCCGGTCTTCATACCGCACGATGCGGAGCGCGTTGAACGTCCGGAGCAACTGGTTGGTCCCGTAGCCTGCCTGCGGCGCCTCGGGCCGCAGATTCGCATGCGCGGCGTCGTCATGGTAATCCTCGACGATCAACAGCCCGCCGGGCTTCAGCGCCGCGATGATCTTGCGGGCCTGCTTCACGGGCAGATCACTGACGTACATGCACAGGATCAGGTCGTACTCGGCCACGCCGATGCGGAGATCCTCGAAGCGCTGCTTGCGCGCATCGATCTGGGCGCCGAGTTTGGCCGCGCCCGCCCGGGCCTGCGCGATGGCGGCCTCCGAGGAGTCGATGCCGACCACCTTCCAGCCCTTGCGGGCAAGATAGATGGCGTTACGGCCATTGCCCATGCCGACGTCGAGCGCAGTTCCGACTTTCAGGCTGGCTGTCGATTCCAGCACCAGTGCGCTGGGATTGACCGGAACCTTGCCGTCCGGGCTCAGATAGATCTGGTCCCACGGAATCGGACTGCTTCTGGGGCGCGGCGGCTGGGCGCAGATGGACAGTGAGGCCAGGATGGCAAGGATAGCGATGCGCATGACTACTCCACTCGAATGCCTGTGAGCCAATAGTGCAGGTCGTTTGTCAGGACGGTGGCGCGGATTGTCGCGCCTTCCTTGAGTTTCGCCCATTCTGCCGCGTCCGGCACGGGGAAGTCCATCGTCATGGCTTCCATCCAGCCCTCGATCTTCTCGTGCTTGAGTGTGGCGATGCGGTCTGGCTTCAGGCGCAGCACCTCGCCGCGCAGCCTGTAGGAATTCTTCGCTGCGCCGTAGTCGTACTTCGCCTCGCGCTTTGCGCCGCCGCAGCCGGCAAGCGCGAAGCACCCTGTCACCAGGGAACGCCGGGTCATGCTGGTCGATTGTTCCTCCCCTCAAGCGTACACGGCGAAGCCTTACCTGCGCCGCAAGACCCCGCCGCGAGCGCCTCGATCCGCATCTTTCGAGGTCGGGCGAACAAGCGGGCGGGCTCCGGCCGGCCTCCTAGCGGTACGCCGCGACGCCCGTCACCCGCTCGCCGATCACCAGCGTGTGGATGTGGTCTGTGCCCTCGTAGGTGAAGACGGACTCGAGATTGCACATGTGACGCATGATGGGGTACTCCTCCATGATGCCGTTGGCGCCCATCAGGTCGCGGCTGAGCCGAGCGCACTCGAGCGCCATCCGGACGTTGTTTCGCTTGAGCATCGAGATGTGGGCGGGTTCGAGGTGTCCGGCGTCCTTCAGCCGGCCGCAGTGCAATGCCAGCAGTTGGCCTTTGGTGATCTGGGTGATCATCCAGGCCAGCTTTTCCTGAACGAGCTGATGGCCGGCGATGGGCCGGTCGTCGAACTGCTTCCGCAGCTTGGCGTAGTCGCGGGCGGTCTCGAAACAGTCGATGGCCGCCCCGAGCACGCCCCAGCCGATGCCGTAACGCGCCTGCGAGAGGCACCCGAGCGCGGCTCGCAAACCGCGCGCTTCGGGCAGCCGCATCGAATCGGGGATTCTGCAATCGCGGAAGGCCAGGGAAGAGGTGACCGACGCGCGCATCGACAGCTTGCCGTGCAGTTCGCTGGTCTCATACCCCGGCGTTCCGCGCTCCACAAGGAATCCCTGAATGCCTTCCTCCGAGCGCGCCCAGACGACGGCCAGGTCCGCCACGCTGCCGTTGGTGATCCACGTCTTTTCTCCGTTCAGGATCCAGCCGCCGCCATCCCGCGCGGCGCGCGCCGCCATTCCGGCGGGATTCGATCCGAAGCCCGGCTCCGTCAGGCCGAAGCAACCCACCAGCCTGCCCGCGGCGAGCTCAGGCAGGTATCGCTTGCGCTGCTGCTCCGTTCCGTAGGTGAGGATCGGGTACATGACCAGCGCGCCCTGGACGCTCACGAAGCTGCGTAGCCCCGAGTCGCCGCGCTCGAGTTCCTGCATCGTGAGCCCGTAGGCGACGTTGCTCATGCCGGCGCAGCCGTACCCTTCGAGGTTCGCGCCCAGAAAGCCCAGTTCCCCCAGCTCCGGGATCAACTCCGCCGGAAACCGTCCCTCCCGATAGCAGGTTTGAATCACCGGCAGCACCCTGTCGCGCACAAACTGCCGGGCCGTCTGGCGGACCAGCTTCTCCTCAGGGTTGAACAGCGAGTCGATGAGCAGGTAATCCACACCGCGATAGGAGGCCATGAACTCATCCTATTCTTTCCCCATGCCGGGCTGAGAGGAATCGCCTGTGCGCGCCACTAGACGTCCGAAGCCAACGGTCACGCTGTATGAAGCGAAGACTCCACTTCCTGCTGGGGGCGCTGTCCTGCGCCCTCGGCGCCGTACAGTCCGAACCTCCCGGCGCGGCCGCCTACGCCGCGGCTGACCGCGCCTACAAGTCTCTGCGGGCGAATGACTTGGATGCTGCGGTCGCCGGCCTGGACCGAGCGCTTGCAATCGAACCTTCCAACCCGCTGTGGAGAAAGGACCTGGCCTATGCGCTCCTCCGCACGGGCGACCGTGAGCGGGCGCGCGACCACTTCGAGACGCTGTGGCGGAGTAATCCGGAGGATTGGACCGCCGGCCTGGAGTACGCCTATCTCTGCTACGAGACGCGCCGCGAGCGCGAGGCTCATGAGGCCTTCGAGCGGCTGCGGAAATCGCCGGATGCCGGGGTGAGTTCGGCGGCCAGCGAAGCCTTCGAGCGAATCGACGGTCCGCTCGCGGCGGGAATCGGACGCTGGCAGGAGGCTCTAGAGAAGGCGCCGGGCCAGTGGTCAGCGCACGAGGAACTCGCGCGGCTCGCTGAGCAGAAGAACGACCATGCTCTGGCCGCACGGCACTACCGGGAGGCCTGGCTGCTTCGCCCGTCCAAGCCAGAGCTGCTGGTGGAGCTGGCGCGCGTGCTGGGCCGGCAAGGAGCCTCCGCCGAGGCCCGCAAGGCGCTGGCGACGGCGTGGCATTACGGGACGCCGCGCGTCCGGGAGGCCGCGCTCGTACTGAATGGAGGCCGGGAGCCTGGCGCGGTGGAACCGTGGAGCGTGCCCAGGCCTCCGCCCGCGCAAAACACCGCCGCGCGCACCATGGCCCGACTGAGCTTCGAGAAGAGCTATCTCAAGGACGCCTACCGATACTACAAGGAAGCGGTCTCGGAGAATCCCGGGGACTACGAGTCGGTTTACCAGCTTGGGGTGGTCGCCAATCTGCTCGGCAACAACCGGGAGGCATTGGAGTGGTACCGGGCCGCCCGCCTCGCGCCGGACGCCATCCTCGCTTCGCGATCGCGGGAAGCGTATTCGAGACTCCGGCCGGAGTTTCAGCGAGTCCGGCTGTCTGCCTGGGCCATCCCGTTTTACTCGTCGCGATGGGGCAATGCGTTCGTCTACGGGCAGGGCCGGGCGGAATGGCGCCCAACGTCGAAGCAGGTATGGCTGTACGGGTCCTATCGCGTTATCGGGGATACCGGCGCTGCCGGAGGCGTGCCGCCTGTGGGCGGGGGCCTTCCCCCGGCGCTCTCCGAGCGGACGATGATTCTCGGCGGGGGCGTGCTGTGGAAGGCGACCTACCGGCTCAGCTTGTGGGGCGAGGCCGGCGAGTCGTTCCGTTACGCCGGCGTGAAGGGCGTGACCGCGCGGTTCAAACCCGATTACCGCGGCGGAGTCGGCTATCTGAGAGGCTGGGGCAAACTGCTTGGCGCGGCCCGCCGCGGCTGGTTCGGCGAAACCGGCCTGGACGGTTTCTATCTGAGCCGCTTCGCCAACGACATGCTGTTGTACTCGCAGGCGCGCGCGGGATACACCTTCGCGCCGCTGCGCGGGGGGACCCAACTCCAATTGCTCATGAACGTGAACCTCACCCGGGACCTGAACGGCGAGTATTGGGGCAACGTGCTGGAGGCGGGCCCCGGGCTCCGCCTCAGGCTGCCCGGACTGCCTCCGGGTGTCAGCCTCCGTGCGGACTTCGTCCGGGGCGCGCACCTGAACAACACCCGCAATCCGCTGGACCCCAATTACTGGGACCTCCGCGCCGGAGTCTGGTATGCGCGGATGTTTTGAACTCGCGTTCCTGCTGCTCCTGCCCGGCGGCCTGCTGCATGCAGACTGGCGCAAAACAGTCGCCGCGGCCGGATTGGACCCGGCTGCGGTCACGATGCTCACCGGCGCCGCGCCCGGCTTCACTCCCGGCGCGGAAACCGTCGAGGTGCGCTCGGTCATCGACCGCATCGACCCACGCATGCCCATTCTGTGGGAGAGGCCGGAGCGCGTCCCGCGGTTCAACGTTCCGCCGCAGGCAACGGTGTTCACACGGGAGAAATGGACCGGCGCTCCCCTGGCGGCCGGCTACCGCGACGGGACGAATGTGGTTTACTGGACGGCCGTCGATGCGGGCCGGCGAGGGTATGAACGCTTTCCCTATCTGGCGCAAGCGCTCCTGGAACTCGGCTTGCGTCCCGCCTCGCTGACGCGTTCGCTCTGGGTCTTCTTCGATTCGAGCTACCGGTTGCGCGCTGATCCGGATTACCTCGCCTCGCGGTGGCGGCGGGGCGGCGTGCAGGCGCTCCACATCGCCGCCTGGCAGCATTGGGAGGAGGATGCCGGCCGGGATGCGTGGCTGGTCCGGCTCATCGATGCCTGCCACCGCAATGCCATCGCCGCCTATGCCTGGCTCGAGTTCCCGCATGTCAGCGAGCAGTTCTGGCTTGCTCATCCGCGCTGGCGGGAAAAGACGGCCACCGGGCAGGACGCGCACCTCGATTGGCGCAAGTTGATGAACCTTGCCGATCCGGCCTGTTCAAGGCAGGTCGAAAAGGGGTTGCGGCGGTTGATTGAGCGCTTCGAATGGGATGGCGTGAATCTGGGCGAACTCTATTTCGAATCGCTGGAGGGTATCTCCAATCCGGCTCGCTTCACCCCGTTCAACCCGATCGTACTGGGGCGGTTTGAGGCCGAGACCGGCATCGCCGCCGCGCGGATCTTCGATCCGGCTCATCCTGGAGCCCGGACGCGCTTCCTCGATTTCCGGGCTGCGCTCGCGCACCAGCTTCAGACCGGCTGGCTCGAAAAGCTCTCGACACTCAGGGAGGAGCGGCCCTGGCTCGACATCGCGATCACGCACGTCGACGACCGTTTCGACCGCTCGATGCGCGACCGCCTGGGCGCCGACGCTGCGGCGCTGCTTCCAGTCGCCGCGCGGCACGGCGCCACGTTTCTGGTGGAGGATCCGGCCACGATA
>WBZO01007085.1_pt1 | contig 10528 bp, 9 predicted proteins | sample 5204261 | NCBI WGS metagenome assembly WBZO01 (sample SAMN12412400, study PRJNA552823) | activated sludge metagenome | isolation source: activated sludge from anammox sidestream of wastewater treatment plant... | place: USA: North Carolina | collected 2017-09
CGATCTTGATGCGGCGGCAGCCGTGTTGGACGGGTTGCGGTTGTTGGCGGTGTCCCGGGTGGAACGCTCGGGGGTGTGGCGGGAGGATCCGAACGCGACGGCGGCCTCGTTCCTGCGGGCCCGGCATCGCCGGTCGCATCCAGAATCGTCCGCCGACCTGCGCGCCGCCCAGGCATTGACCGACTTCCCCGTCCTACGCGACGCGGTGGAGTCCGGGTCAGTGTCGCGGGCGCATGTGGATGTCATCGTTGCGGTCGGTCAACGCAACCCCACCCGGTCTGCAGCCCTGCCCGATTTCCTGCCCGCGTTCATCCAGATCGCCACGCAATCCCCGGCAGCAACATTGCGCACCGTGATGCGCCAGTGGGCTGACCAAGTCGACCCGCTGGCCACTGCCGGTGACGAACACGACGCCCACCGGCGCCGCTACCTGCACATCACCCACGTCGGTGACGGGGTCGCCGTCGACGGATTCTTCGGCCGCGAGCAAGGAGCGAAACTGTTGGCCGCCATGAACGCCGCCCTGTCCGACCTGCACCGCCACCACAACAACAACCCCGGCGATGGGATGGTGGTGTCGACAGCGCAGCGCCGCGCGGATGCGCTCATCAACCTCATGGACCGGGTGCTGGCCGACGGTGGACTGCCCGCGTCGGGCGGGTCACGCCCCTGTGTGACCGTCACCGTTCCGCTGGCCCGCCTCGAACAACCGTGTCACACCCCCACCGACCGCGGACAGCTGTTGCGTGAGGTGTCTGACGGGCACCCGTGGGACCCGCGTCACCTGTTCGCGGACGGGTGCGCACACCTCGCGGTCAGCAACGGCCCCGGGCGCGACCTGCTCTCCGCCCAAGCCGCCCAACGGCTGACCTGTGACTGCGACATTCACCGCATCGTCCTGAACCCCGACGGACTACCGGTCGATGTCGGACGCAAAATGCGCACCTTCCCCACCCACCTGCGCAAAGCACTCGAGATTCGCGACGGCGGATGCGTGTTCCCCGGCTGCCAGAAACCGCCCGGCTGGGCTGAGGCCCATCACATTCTTCACTGGGCCCACGGCGGCACCACCTCCCTGAACAATGCCGCCCTGCTGTGTTCTCGACACCACCACGACGTCCACACCAACAACCATGACGTCCACATCGGACCCGACGGACGCGCCACCGTCACCCTCAACCGACAACGATTATGAAACCACGAAGCACCAGAGTGCCGAAATGGGTCTAGGCGACCTGCAATGGCTCCGTCGCGTTCATAGGGTTGTCTCATGTATCGGCTGGTGGGTCTGACTCAGGGCCAGGCAATGTCAATCTTGGTATCGATGAAGGCCATTGCGACAGGCGATGGCACCACGGACTTTGGCGGGCCGCTCGCACAGACCGTTCGGGGCGCGACGACGCATCTGCTGCATATCGAGGCTGACGCCGACGAACTCCCCACGAAGCTCAGTAGTGCCGAGCTTGCCGAGCTTCGGGGCAGCCCAGCAGTTGCGCGCGCGGCGATTGACTGCGCGCTGTTGATTCCGCTGACCGATTCCGGTCAGTCGGCAGTTGTCCGGATGCGGCGAGTGATGACGCTCGCGGACGAGCTCGGAATAGACGACGAGGTTGTGAAGAACACGTATGCGCTCCTCGTCCGCCAAGACGAGAATGCCGCGCGGGATATGCAACGCCGGGTGCTCGTTTTCAAGACCTCCGACCCGTCCATCGCGATTGCCGAGTTCGAGCGCGCTGCGCACGAGGCAACTGCGCCCCCTCGGCAACTTGAGGCAATGCGGGCGCTGGCGCGCGCGCCCGAAGGGACGCTGGGCTGGGAACTTGCGCGGTATTACTCGTCCACCGGGTTCTTGCCACCAGGCGAGAAGGGGGCAATGCCGTGGTTCATCGCTCAGCACGACTTCCATCACGTACTTGGGGCCTACGACACGAGCCCCCGAGGGGAGATCTACGTCAACGGCTTCACCTGTGGGATCAGTGAGCGCCCGGCCTTGGACTACCTCGCGTTCATGCTGCTGCAATTCCACCACTGCGTGAAACTGAGCCCCTTGACTCCGACCGCCGTTGATTTTGACCCAGACACATATCTGACGGCATTGGATCGAGGCGCTCAATGTCGGATCGACGTCGCCGACCCGAGCTTCGACTTCATCGACCGGCTCGAACTCGATCTCAGTGAGGTACGTGCAGGACTGGGGATCACCGGATCGGGGACTGTTGGAGCTGACGGCAGATATGACCCATCCGCGCATCCGAACTAGCTGATTCATCAAGCGTCGGGGGCGCTCGCCGCTGTACTAGCGCCGCCCGAGTTGCGCCCAAGCTCCGGGACCTGGCGCGGGCATGGGTACGCGGTGCAGGTTAACCGGTGCACCCCAGCCGGACGCAAGCGGTTCTTCCTCGGCCGCACCTGCTGATGACGCCGCCGCGGCGATGACAGTTACCAGCGCCGCGAGCTCTTCCGGCGTTGGGTTGCCCGACACCACACGCAGCATTGGTTGCTGCGCAGATGCCGCCTCGGTCGCTTCCGGTTCGCCGGTCACAGTGGAATGTTTCCGTGCTTCTTCGGCGGCAAAGTCTCTCGCTTGTTGCGCAATGCCCGCAGCGCGAGGACGACCTGCTTGCGCGTTTCATGCGGCATGATCACGCGGTCGACATAGCCTCGCTCGGCCGCCAAGTAGGGGTTGGCCAATTCGTCGTCGTACTCCACCAGCAGGCGCGCGCGCTCGGCTTCGGGATCATCAGCCGCTTTGAGCTCCTTGCGGTACAGAATGTTGACCGCGCCTTGGGCGCCCATGACGGCGATCTGCGCGGTTGGCCAGGCCAGCGAGAGGTCGCCGCCAAGGTGCTTGGAACCCATGACGTCGTACGCACCGCCATAGGCCTTGCGGGTAATGACAGTGACTTTCGGAACGGTGGCCTCGCAATAGGCGTAGATCAACTTAGCGCCGCGGCGGATGATGCCGTTCCACTCCTGGTCGGTACCCGGCAGGAAGCCTGGTACGTCAACGAACGTCAGAACCGGAACATTGAACGCGTCGCAGGTGCGGACAAAGCGCGAGGCCTTCTCGGACGCTTCGATGTCGAGCGTGCCAGCGAATTGCATCGGCTGATTCGCCACGATGCCAACCGGGCGGCCCTCAACCCGGCCATAACCGATGAGCAGGTTAGGAGCCCAGAGTGGTTGAACCTCAAGGAAGTCGCCGTCGTCAACGACCGACTCGATGACGGTGTGCATGTCGTACGGCTGGTTCATCGAATCGGGGATGAACGTGTCGAGGGCCATGTCCTCGTCGTTTGGTTCGAGATCCACCTCAACATCGTCGGCCGGTGGCATCTCCGCGTTGTTGCTGGGCAGGAACGAAAGTAGGGACTTCACATAGTCGAGCGCGTCCTCCTCATCCGTTCCCATGTAGTGGGCAACGCCGGACAAGCTGTTGTGAGTTCGTGCACCGCCGAGCTCCTCGAACTCAACGTCTTCACCAGTTACCGTCTTGATCACGTCAGGGCCAGTGATGAACATGTGGGAGGTCCTGTCCACCATGACGATGAAGTCGGTGATCGCGGGGGAGTACACCGCGCCACCAGCGCAAGGCCCCATGATCAGCGAGATCTGCGGGATGACGCCGGATGCGTGCACGTTGCGCAAGAAGATGTCGCCGTACATCGCCAAGGAGACAACTCCTTCTTGGATTCGGGCTCCACCAGAGTCATTGATGCCGATGACCGGAACTCCGGTCTTCATGGCCAGATCCATGACCTTGACGATCTTTTCGCCGAAGACCTCGCCGAGGCTGCCGCCAAAGACGGTGAAGTCCTGCGCGAACACGCAGACGGGCCGACCGTCGATGGTTCCGTAGCCGGTTACCACACCGTCGCCGTAGGGCCGGGTCTCATCCAGGCCGAAGGCGGTGCTGCGGTGCCGAGCCAAGGCGTCGAGTTCAACGAACGAGTCGTCGTCGAGCAAAGTGAGGATGCGCTCGCGCGCCGTCATCTTGCCCTTCTTGTGCTGCTTGGCGATGGCCTTGTCTGACCCGGCGTGCAGTGAGGCCTCGTTGCGTCGCTGCAGTTCCGCGAGCTTGCCTGCTGTGGTGTGGGGGTCGGGTGCGTTCACATCGGGACCCTCGACGTCCGGCTGAGCAGTCATTTTTCCCCTTGGGTTAGCGGCACGAACTGACACGTGTTCCTCGTGGGTACGGTAGCAACGTGGCCGCGCGCGCAATCCCCGTATCCCCGCTGACTGGTGCATCCGTGGCCCAGGCTTTGGCCGCCAGGGCGGTGACGTTGCCCCAGGTGACCGTCCTTACCGCCACTGAGTCGACCAACGACGAGGCACTGTCCCTGGCGGCTGAAGGCGCCCCCGAATGGACCGTGGTGGCTGCAGACGAGCAAACGGCGGGTCGAGGTCGCCTTGGGCGGTCGTGGGTGTCCCCGCCAGGTCACGCCTTGCTGTTTTCGGTGGTCCTGCGCCCCGATCGCAGTTGGCCGATGGCGGTGTGGGGGTGGATTCCGCTGATCGCGGGTCTCGCGGTTACCGACACGATCAGGGGTCACGGTGTCCCGGCCGAACTGAAGTGGCCAAACGACGTAGTGATCGACGGTCCCGCCCACGATGGGTCGGCAGGGCCGCGAAAGCTTGCCGGGATCCTGGCCGAACGCCGAGGCGACGCTGTGGTGGTCGGGGTCGGAATCAACGTCCACCACACCGCATCGATGCTGCCGATTCCAGCGGCCACGTCGCTGGCGCTCGAGGGTGTTGAGATCGCACGCAGCAGCCTGCTCGCCGAGTGCCTGCTGGACTGGGATCGTTACTGGCAACAGCTTCGGGCGACTGAGGGTGATCTTGGGCAGAGCAACACCAGATCGGCGTACCTCGCCCGCAGCCTCACAGTTGGCCGTCGGGTCCGAGTCGATCTTGGCGGCGGAAATGACCTTGTGGGTGAAGCTGTCGAAGTTGATCTCGAAGGACACCTACGCGTTGAAGGTGCGTTCGGCTGCCAGGTTGTCTCAGCCGGAGACGTCACCCACCTGCGACATTGAAAGCCACGGGCGGCGGTAACGGTGAGTGAACAGATGGTCAATCCGTCTCTTGCTGCAAACCGCTCGACATGGTTCTGCCACGATTGACCTTGTGCGATTCTCCAGACGCGCCGAGGCTCACTCGGAACACCTCATCGCCGAGGTACGCCGTCACGAGTTGGGGCTTGTGGGAATCACCGGTCGACTGCTGGTGATCTGCATGGTCGGCGGATCGATCTGGGCGGCGATTGAGGTCTGGCTGCCAGCGAAATCTGGATGGACCGCCGCGTCAAAATGGACGGTAGGGATCGTCGTCGGACTGTTGGTCATCTTCAGTGTGGGCCGACGTTTCGCGGGCTGGGCCAACGCTCGCCTTGAGGTGACCGACCAGCGAATACGCATTCGTTACCGCCTACGAAAAGCGGGGTGGGACATCCCATTGCTGAGTATTGTTGACATAAGTCACAAGTCAGGGCCAATACAGCGTCTATTTGGGGTCGGGGTGTTGCAGGTGCATACCAGCTTCGCGCCACTCCCTGCCTTGATGCTCGATGTAGCCGGGGTTGACCAACTTGCTCAGGAGATTCTGCGGCTGCGAGCGCAAGCGTGGGATCGGCACATCCGCAGCGCCTATCCGGCTGGACCCGCTGGTCAACTGCGAGCCGCATCATGAGTGAGCGCTCAGGTCGGGCAGCTAAGAAGACACCAGCCGCAAAGGTCACGAAGAAGGCAACTGCGACCAAGGCGAGTACCAAGAGGTCAGCTACGAAGAAGCGCACGACCAGGAAGGCCGCCACCAAGACGGCCGCCACGTCACCGGCGAATGCAAAGGCAACTCAATCCGACAGAATCCTGGCGACGCGGCCTGCATTGACCGAGGTGCCACCCGCAGCTCTGGTTTCCGAACAAGGTAAGCCAGTGGGATCGCTCGATGACTTCGTCACCCATGTGCTCGGGTCACCTCCAGAGCTGACTAGTTCACAGGTTGCTGAACGAGCGGGTGTCTCCGACGACGTGACCAGAGCGCTGTGGCGAGCTATGGGATTCGCCGATGTGGGCGGGGCAGCTGAATTCACGGATGCGGACGTCGAGGCGCTGAAATCGCTGATGAGCCTGGTTGAAGCCGGCTACATCTCCTACGACGAAGCGATCGAGATGGTGAGGGCGATCGGCCAACACACCTCGCGCTTGGCCGAATGGCAGGGCAACATCATTGCCCGTTCGCTAATCGAGCGGGGCGTCATGGCGCAACACGGCGTTTTGGAGGCCGAGGACATCGGTGCGCTGCTGCGAGACTCCAAGGCATACCAGCCAGTTCTGGAAGAGTTGATGATCTACTCGTGGCGTCGGCAAATGACGAGTAATGCCATGAGGGCTTCCGCCATTGCCGATGCTGGACCAGATGCTCGCACGGATGCGATGACCGTAGGTTTTGCCGATCTCGCCGGGTTTACGCGGTTGTCTCGCCAGATTCCCGAAGAGGACCTCGCAATCCTCGTTCAGCAGTTTGAGAGCGTAAGTGCGGACGTTGTTGCTTCGCGTGGATCGAGGCTCATCAAGACGCTCGGCGACGAAGTGCTCTTCGTCGATGAGTCGCCAAAGAAGGTTGCCAAGATCGCCCTTGAGTTACACGAGGCGCATCACGGAGACAGTGACGTGCCTCGGATGCGCATTGGGTTGGCGACCGGGCCGGTCCTGCTCCGAATGGGAGATGTCTTTGGCACGACGGTGAATCGGGCGAGCAGACTCACAGCGATGGCCAAGCCTGGTTCCACTTTCGTGGATTCGACAACAGTCGACGAACTTGAACACCACGACAACTTTGTATTCAAGGCCATGCGGCCCCGGCCGGCCCGCGGCTTCGGGCTGCTTCGCGCATGGTCGTTGGCGCGGGCAAAGTCCGACTGATAACCCGCCGGTGGCATGCCGCGGGAGCGTGGTGCGTAGGCTTCGCAGCGGTTTGATCAATGCCCACGGCCGCGCTTGAAGAGGTGTAGTAGATGCCCAACCACCCGCCCGTTAGCGAATTGCGCAAGCAAGTCAACGCCGGTGGTGCGCCGAAGTATCACGATGCCAATGCCGGTCGCGGAAAGCTGTTCGCCCGTGATCGGATCGATCAACTGGTGGACGCCAACTCACTTGTTGAAGACGGACAGTTCGCGAATGTGCTGGCTGGCGACTTGCCCAGCGATGGTGTCATCACAGGGACGGCGACCATCGCAGGCCGACCAGTGGCGCTGATGGCCAACGATTCGACCGTCAAGGCGGGATCGTGGGGTGCCCGGACCGTCGAGAAGATCATCCGAATCATTGAGCGGGCGTACGAACTGTCGATCCCCATGGTGTGGCTGGTCGATTCTGCAGGTGCCCGGATCACCGATCAGGTGGATCTCTTTCCGGGTCGCCGTGGCGCTGGCAAGATCTTTTGGAACCAGGTACGGGCATCGGGCTCGATTCCGCAGGTGTGCGCATTGTTCGGACCGAGTGCCGCTGGTGGCGCATACATTCCGGCCTTCTGCGATATCGTGGTGATGGTCGAAGGCAACGCGTCAATGTACCTGGGTTCGGATCGCATGGTCGAGATGGTGACGGGCGAAAAGACAACTCTGGAGGACATGGGTGGTGCGAAGGTCCACACCAGTGAGAGTGGCGTCGGCCATGTGTTGGTGAAGACCGAGCAGCAAGCGCTTGACACCGTCAAGCAGTACCTGTCCTACCTCCCGCAGAACTGGCGGCAGGCACCGCCAACCGCGGATCCGGCACCGCCGGAATCAATTGACCTGCGCGCGCTCGTGCCCGAAAGCGATCGGCAGGCCTTCGACATGCGCCGGTACGTCCGCGGCCTGGTGGACGAAGGTTCATTCTTCGAGATCCACAAGGGTTGGGCGCGGGAACTGGTCGTCGGGTTCGCGCGACTCGACGGCAAGGTCGTCGGGTTGATCGCCAATAACCCGATGTTCAAGGGCGGCGTGCTGTTCGTTGACTCGGCCGACAAGGCGACCCGGTTCATCCAACTCTGCGATGCCTTCAACGTCCCGCTGGTCTTCCTGTCTGACGTGCCCGGCTTCATGGTGGGAACTGCCGTGGAGAAACAGGGAATCATTCGTCATGGCGCCAAGATGATCACGGCCGTCAGTGAGGCGACGGTTCCGAAGTTCTGCGTGGTGGTCCGCAAGGCCTACGGGGCTGGGCTTTATGCAATGGCTGGACCTGGCTTCGCTCCGGATGCCACGATTGCACTGCCGACCGCGAAGATTGCCGTTATGGGTGCTGAGGCCGCGGTGAATGCCGTCTATGCGAACAAGATCGCCGCGATTGAGGATGAGTCCGAACGGGGGGAATTTGTGGCGACCAAGCGTGCGGAGTACGAAGAGGACATCGATGTCGTCCACCTCGCGGCTGAACTGGTGGTGGACACGATCATCGAGCCTGAGGATCTGCGCGATGAGTTGATCAAACGCATAGCGGTCGCCTCAACGAAGAACCGTGACTTTTCCCGCCGCCGCCATGGAGTCACCCCGGTCTAGCAGGACCGTCCAGCGAGTTAGATCTCGGAGAGCTGCGCGATTTCCCTGTCGCTGACTTCGGCAGTGTCAGGGAAGACCCACTTGCGGTAGGACCAGAACCGGAAGATCGTGCCGAGGGCCAAGCCGATGACGTTGGCGCTGATGTTGTCCGCGATGATGCTGTCGAAGCCGAGCGCGTAGTGGGTGAACCACAGGCAGCCAAGTGCGATGCCCATCCCGATGATGTTCAGAACGAAGAACAAGACGTATTCGCGGCGGTAAGACGTGCGACCGCGGTCGCGGAAGGTCCAAAACCGGTTCCCGAAGTACGCGAACGTTGTTGCTGCGGTGACTGAGATGACCTTGGCGGTCAGTGGCTTGTCCGCGAAGACCTCGCCGCCCATGACGCGCAGGAGGTTGAACAGGCCGACGTCGATGACAAGAGCGATTAGTCCGATGACGCCGAATTTGGCGGCTTCGGCGACGATCTTCTCCCACTTGACGCGTAGGACGGCGAACGTCGTCGCGATCCGACCACGCGGCTGAGGTTCGGCCGAGATTTGGGTCATGTTTTGAGGTTACCCGCCTCGTGGGAGGATTAGCGTGAACATCAGGTGAGTCTGGTCACCATGTCGTATTCATCGGTGATCGCAGACTCACGCCTTGTGCAAATGCTAGTCCGATCAGGTGATGATTTCCCGAGCAATCGCGCGGAACGAAGGAGAAACGTGGATCTGCGGCTTTCAGAGGACCATGAGGCACTGCGCAAGACCGTCGAGGCTTTTGCCCGCGACGAGGTTGCGCCCGTGATCGGCGACTACTACGCGCGGGGGGAATTCCCGCTGAAGATCGTGGAATCAATGGGCTCACTTGGGCTTTTCGGCCTCCCATTCCCCGAGGAGTACGGCGGAATGGGAGGGGATTTCACGGCGCTCTGTGTCGCCTTGGAGGAACTCGCTCGGGTGGACTCTTCGGTGGCGATCACCCTCGAGGCAGGTGTGTCCCTTGGTGCGATGCCGATCTATCGCTTCGGCAGTGAGGAACTCAAGCAGCAGTGGTTGCCCAAGCTGACGTCAGGGCAGATGCTCGGTGCGTTCGGTCTTACTGAGGCAGGTGCTGGCTCAGATGCCGGAAGTACCCGGACAAAGGCGGAACTCGTCAACGGCGAATGGGTCATCAACGGATCGAAGTCCTTCATCACAAACTCCGGCACCGCGATCACGGGATTGGTCACCGTTACTGCAGTGACCGGCGAGAACCCGGACGGCAGCAAGGAGATCTCCTCGATTCTGGTTCCCGCGGGAACGCCCGGGTTCACCGTTTCCAAGGAGTACGACAAGGTCGGTTGGAACGCATCGGACACCCACGAACTTTCCTTCGTGGATGTGCGGGTAGCGGAATCAAATCTGGTTGGTCAGCGCGGTCGCGGCTACGCTCAGTTCCTGCGGATTCTCGACGAGGGCCGAATCGCAATCGCCGCGTTATCAACTGGCCTGGCCCAGGGTTGCGTGGATGAGTCGGTGAAGTACGCCAGCGAACGAGAGACTTTCGGAAAGCCGATTGCGGCTCACCAGGCGGTGTCCTTCATGATCGCGGACATGGAGGTTCGCGCCCATACCGCCCGCCTTGCGTGGCGCGACGCGGCAGCGCGGATGGCCGCCGGGGACCCATTCAAACGGCAGGCGGCGATCGCCAAGCTGCACGCGTCGAACGCTGCTATGGACAACTCGCGGGCCGCAACCCAGGTTCACGGCGGCTATGGGTTCACCATCGAGTTTCCGGTCGGGCGCTTCTACCGGGACGCAAAGATTCTGGAGATTGGTGAAGGTACGTCGGAGGTCCAGCGGATGTTGATTTCCCGTGACCTCGGTTTGCCGCAAAGATAGGACCATGGCAACCAGCTACGACGTTTCCCAAAGCCCGCATCCGCAGTACCCCGACCTGACGACCTACACCCTGTCATCGCCATCAGATGTCACATTGACCTTCATTCCGGGGGCGGGA